>LNFM01017932.1_pt1 | contig 17376 bp, 16 predicted proteins | sample 596031 | NCBI WGS metagenome assembly LNFM01 (sample SAMN04254537, study PRJNA301005) | activated carbon metagenome | isolation source: dual media filters at the Ann Arbor, Michigan drinking water treatment plant | place: USA: Ann Arbor | reverse complement strand
ACACGATACTGTTTGCCACCGGTTTTTATGACCGCGTACATATGAACCTCTTGTAAAAATTCCACGAATGGAAATCCAGCGGACCCAATTCCGCCGAGCCCGCGAGTTTAGCATGCCCTCCAGCTCCCGGCAAGGGCGTCCCGCACCCACCCGCCAGACGTCTCCTCCACGCCCGGATGCCCCGCGGGGCATCGGCTCGTTTCTATAATCCACACGGCCCGGCATCCTCCCATCACCATCTACCCGGCCTGAATCTTGACGACCCCCATTCCGAAACCCGGCAACCCGCTCGAACTGATCCAACCGGACATGGCCCGGGTCGATGAAGTGATCCACGAACGGTTGACCACCGAAGTGCCGCTGGTCAGGGAAGTGGCGCAATACATCATCTCGGCAGGGGGCAAGCGCTTGCGGCCAGCCTTGTTGTTGATGCTGAGTAACGCCATCGGGAGCGAAAGCCCGCACCGGCACTCGCTGGCCGCAGTGGTCGAATTCATCCACACGGCCACGCTGCTGCACGATGACGTGGTGGACGAATCCACCCTTCGCAGGGGACGCGAAACAGCCAACGAGCGATTTGGCAATGCCGCGAGCGTGCTGGTGGGCGACTTTCTGTACTCACGCGCATTCCAGATGATGGTGGACGTGAATGACATGCGGGTCATGCAGGTGCTGTCCGACGCCACCAACGTCATTGCCGAAGGCGAGGTGCTGCAACTCATGAACATGCATGACGCCTCCATTGACGAAGCAGCTTACTTGCGGGTCATCCGGTCCAAGACCGCCAAACTCTTCGAGGCCAGTGCCCGGCTCGCAGCAATCCTGGCCAAAGCCGACGGACCGACCGAGGCCTTGTGCGCGAGCTACGGGCAGGCACTGGGAACAGCCTTCCAAGTGATTGATGACGTGCTCGACTACGAAGGCAGTGCCGAAGAGTTGGGAAAAAACCTGGGCGACGACCTGCGCGAGGGCAAGGTGACCTTGCCCATCATCTGCGCGTTGCGAACGGCGTCTGATGCTCAAAAGCAGCTGATCAGGCAAGCCATTGAACAGGGCGATGTCGCCCACCTTGATGACATCCGCTCGATCATTCTCGATACAGGCGCATTGAAAGAAGCTCGAGCCAGTGCGGACGCCGAAGCACAGCGTGCCATCGATGCCGCGAAGCAGCTTCCCGACAACGAATACAGCGCCGCCTTGCTACAATTGGCGGCGGATCTGTTGGGGCGCCGCTCCTGATATCCAGAGCGGTGCGAGGCCGCTTTTTCATTGACCCGCCGGGTTCATTCGGGGTGTAGCTTAGCCAGGTAGAGCGCTACGTTCGGGACGTAGAGGCCGGAGGTTCGAATCCTCTCACCCCGACCAGTTTGGACCCACAAGTCAAGCCGGAACAGGGCCCGATGAACGGGGCATTTCGCACGACCGGCGCGGGGGCCGCAACCTTGATACAACGCCCATCGGCGCGAATCCGCATATTCAGCACAACTTGCCTCCAAATCGGCGGCCAAGTCGTTGATTTACGCTAGATTACGAGGCTATGGCGTCCGTCGAATCTGTTACCCAGGAAACTCCGTCCATGGCTCTGCCGGGCTTGGGCCGCGCATTGGTGTCGGCCGGCAAGCTCGGGCAAAAAGCGGCTGAGGACCTGTATCGGAAAGCGCAGAGCGGTCGCTCCAGCTTCATCGCTGAGTTGACGGGTTCAGGCGCTGTGTCGGCAGCAGACCTTGCGCACACCATGTCGGCCGCGTTCTCCGCCCCCCTGCTGGATCTGGATGCCATCGATGTGCAGCGCCTGCCCAGCGGCCTGCTGGACGCCAAGATCTGTGCCGACTACCGCATCGTTGTTCTGAGCAAGCGCAACAACCGCTTGATGGTGGCCACGGCCGACCCTGCCGATCAGCAGGCGGCAGAAAAAATCAAGTTCGCCACGCAGATGGGCGTGGACTGGGTGATTGCCGAATACGACAAGCTCAGCAAGCTGGTGGATGCGCAGACCACCAGCGTCTCGGAGACCATGGACAACATCATCGGAGGCGACTTCGAATTTGATGAAGCGTCCACCGAATCCGTGGTCGCGGACGCAAACGACAAGGCCTCCGAGGTCGATGACGCTCCCGTGGTCAAGTTTCTGCACAAGATGCTGATCGATGCGTTCAACATGCGCGCTTCCGACCTGCATTTCGAGCCCTATGAGCACACTTACCGTGTGCGTTTCCGCGTGGATGGCGAACTGCGGGAGATCGCTTCGCCACCCATCGCCATCAAGGACAAGCTGGCTTCGCGCATCAAGGTGATCTCCCGCATGGACATCTCCGAGAAGCGAGTGCCCCAAGACGGCCGGATGAAACTCAAGATCGGTCCGGACCGGGTGATCGACTTCCGGGTCAGCACGCTGCCCACTCTTTTCGGCGAAAAGATCGTGATTCGTATCCTGGACCCCAGCAGCGCCAAGGTGGGCATCGATGCATTGGGCTACGAACCGGAAGAAAAAGAGCGCCTGATGGCGGCCATCGCGCGACCTTACGGCATGGTGCTCGTGACCGGGCCCACAGGTTCGGGCAAAACCGTGTCGCTCTACACATGCCTGAACATCCTGAACAAGCCCGGCATCAACATCTCGACCGCCGAAGATCCCTCGGAGATCAACTTGCCCGGGGTGAACCAGGTCAACGTGAACGAAAAAGCCGGGCTGACGTTTGCGGCCGCCTTGAAGGCCTTCCTGCGGCAAGATCCCGACGTCATCATGGTTGGTGAGATTCGCGATCTTGAAACGGCCGACATCTCCATCAAAGCGGCGCAAACCGGCCACATGGTGCTGTCGACCTTGCACACCAACGATGCGCCGACCACGTTGACCCGGATGATGAACATGGGCATCCCCACGTTCAACATTGCGTCCAGTGTCATCCTCATAACGGCCCAGCGGCTGGCCCGCAAACTGTGCGTAGTCTGCAAGGCACCCCTGGATGTGCCCCGAAAAGCCCTGATTGACGCAGGCTTCAAGGCCGATGACCTTGACGGCACGTGGACGCCGTACCGTCCGGTTGGATGCTCTGGCTGCAACAACGGCTACAAGGGGCGGGTCGGCATCTATCAGGTGATGCCGATCTCAGAAGAAATTCAACGCATCATCCTGCGCGGCGGAAGTGCGTTGGACATTGCCGTGCAGGCTGGAAAGGAAGGCGTTCGCACACTGCGCGAATCCGGACTGCTCAAGGTCAAACAGCGTGACCAACGAATGACGCCGCGCCTGACACACGCTTGAGAGGACACCATGGCAACCGCTGCAACCAAGAGCATCAAAGACGTCGTTTTCGAATGGGAAGGCAAGGACCGCAACGGCAAGACGGTGCGTGGCGAAACCCGTGCTGTGGGTGAAAACCAGGTGCTCGCGGCGCTGCGCCGCCAGGGCATCATCCCGAGCAAGGTGAAGAAGCGCCGCATGAGCTCGGGCAAGCGCATCAAGCCCAAGGACATCGCGATCTTCACGCGCCAGCTGGCCACCATGATGAAGGCGGGCGTTCCTTTACTGCAGGCTTTTGACATCGTCGGCCGCGGCAACCCCAACCCGAGCGTGACCAAGCTGCTCAACGACATCCGCACCGATGTTGAAACTGGCACCTCGCTGAGCGCGGCGTTCCGCAAGAACCCGCTCTACTTCGACAGCCTGTATTGCAATCTGGTCGAGGCGGGTGAAGCCGCCGGTATTCTGGAAGAGCTTCTGGACCGTCTTGCGGTCTACATGGAGAAGACCGAAGCCCTCAAATCGAAGATCAAGTCGGCGCTGATGTACCCCATTGCCGTGGTGATCGTGGCTTTTGTGGTGGTGGCGGTGATCATGATTTTCGTGATTCCCTCGTTCAAGGAAGTTTTCAGCTCTTTCGGTGCCGACCTTCCTGCCCCCACCTTGTTCGTGATCGCGATGAGCGAGTTTTTCACCGAGTACTGGTGGTTGATCTTTGGTGGACTGGGCGGCGGTTTCTATTTTTTCATGCAGGCTTGGCGCCGCAATGAAAAGGTGCAGCGGTTCATGGACCGTGTCTTGCTCAAGCTGCCGATCTTCGGTGTGCTGATCGAGAAGTCCGTGATTGCTCGCTGGACCCGTACGCTGTCGACCATGTTCGCTGCCGGCGTTCCGCTGGTGGAAGCACTCGACTCGGTGGGCGGTGCTTCGGGCAACTCCGTTTACGCAATCGCCACCGAGCGCATCCAGCAGGAGGTGTCCACCGGCACCAGCCTGACCAACGCGATGACCAACGCCAATATCTTTCCGTCCATGGTGCTGCAGATGTGCGCCATCGGGGAAGAATCGGGCTCGATCGACCACATGCTTGGCAAGGCAGCCGACTTTTACGAGGCGGAAGTGGACGACATGGTGGCCGGCATCTCCAGCCTGATGGAGCCCATCATCATCGTGGTGCTGGGCACGGTCATCGGTGGCATCGTGGTGTCGATGTACCTGCCCATCTTCAAATTGGGTCAGGTGGTTTGATGCTCGGTGCGGGTGCGCTGGAGGCGGCGCTGCTGGGCCTCCTGGGCTTGCTGGTGGGCAGTTTTCTCAACGTGGTGATACACCGCCTGCCCAAGATGATGGAGTTGCACTGGGCGGCCGAGTGCGCGGGGCTTCACCCCGACAACGCATCGGTGGCCGACACGGAGGGCGCTGCAGTCGAGTCGTTCAACCTCATGGTGCCACGCTCACGCTGCCCACAGTGCGGCCACCAGATTCGCTGGTTCGAAAACATCCCCGTTTTCAGCTACCTCGCGTTGCGAGGCAAGTGCAGCCAGTGCACGGCGCCGATCAGCGCACGCTACCCGGCGGTGGAGCTGACCTGCGCGGCTCTCTTTGCCTGGTGCGGCTGGAACTGGGGTGGCAGTTGGGAGGCGCTGGCCTGGTGTGGGTTCTCTGCAGCGGTGCTGGCCTTGGCCTGCATTGACTGGGACACCACCCTGCTGCCAGACGACATCACGCTGCCGCTGCTGTGGGCTGGCTTGTGCGCCGCCGGGCTGAAGTTGACCGACACCACCTTGCCCGATGCCCTGTGGGGCGCGGTGGGTGGCTACCTCTCGTTGTGGCTGGTTTACTGGGCCTTCAAACTCACCACCGGCAAGGAAGGCATGGGCTACGGCGACTTCAAACTCTTCGCCGCATTGGGCGCCTGGTTTGGCTGGCAGGCCCTCATCCCCATCATCCTCATGGCCTCGGTCATCGGGGCAGTGATCGGCATCGCCATCAAGTTCAGGGGTGAACTGCGGGAAGGCGGGTACGTGCCCTTCGGCCCCTTCCTGGCACTCGCCGGCCTCACCGCCATGATCTTCGGGCCATCGGCCATTCTGGCTGTGATCGGCTTGTGAACACGGCCACATCCGCGCGTCAAGTCCTCAAGCTGGGGCTCACCGGCGGCATCGGCAGCGGCAAGAGCACGCTGGCAAGAATGCTCCAATCAATGGGCGCTGATGTGATCGATGCGGACGCAGTGTCGCGCGCTACCACGGCCAGCGGAGGAGCAGCCATTGCTGCGATCGCCCACGCTTTTGGCCAAGAATTCATCGACACTGACGGCGCACTTGACCGGGCGCGCATGCGTACCCTGGTGTTCTCGCAGCCTGAGCAACGCAAGGTGCTGGAGAGCATCGTCCATCCCTTGGTGGGTCAAGAGATACGGCAACAAGCGCTGCAAGCCACATCCAGCGTCCTCATCTTCGACGTGCCGCTGCTGGTGGAGTCGCCGCACTGGCGAGTGCAACTGGACCGGTTGCTGGTCGTTGACTGCCTTCCTGCCACCCAGGTTCGCCGGGTGATCCAGCGCAGCGGTTGGGACCTGGCCACCATCGAAGCCGCCATGCGAAACCAGTGCTCGCGTGAGCAACGCCTGGCCGCTGCGGACTGCGTGGTGTTCAACGAGGGTGAGGGCCTGGACAACCTGCAACATCTGGCCCGGGCGCTGGCGAAACGGTTCGGGCTATGATGAACGCCCACCCGTGATCCTGTACGAATACCCTTTCAACGAACGCATCCGCACCTACCTGCGACTTGAACAACTGTTCCGGCGCATGGTCGAACTGGTTCCGCGCCAGCACCCGTTGGACCACCACTTCGCGATTCAGACCATCTTCGAGATCATCGAAGTGGCTTCCCGGGCGGACATGAAGTCCGACGTTCTCAAAGACCTCGAGCGGCACAAGCAGCAACTCATCTCCTACCGTGGCAATCCGATGATCTCGGAGCAGGCGCTCAACGAAGCCATCGGCCAACTGGAGGACTGCTTTTCGCAGCTCAGCGGTCTGGTAGGCAAGACTGGCCAGTCCCTGACCGAGAACGACTGGCTGATGAGCATCCGCAGCCGCATCGGCATACCCGCGGGCACCTGTGAATTCGACCTGCCGGCTTACTACAAGTGGCAACACCACAGCGCCGCAGAACGTCAGGCAGATCTGCAGCGCTGGTCGGTGCCGCTGGCGCCGCTGGCCGAATCCATCGTGCTGCTGCTCAAGATGCTGCGCGATTCGGGTTCGCCGCAAAAGGTCGTGGCGCCGGGTGGGCAGTTCCAGCAAACCCTGCCCCAAGGCCGCACCTTCCAGTTGCTGCGCCTGCGCATGGACCCGAACTCTGGCCTGATTCCCGAGATCAGCGGCAACCGCCTGATGTTGTCGGTGCGCATGATGCGCCAGGGCGATGACGACCGCCTGCACTCGGCACAAGACGACACCGCGTTCGAGCTGACGCTCTGCGCCTGAACGTTTGCGCCGAATGCCCATGTCAGCGAACGCCAGCACCAGCCCACAGAAGATCGTACGTTGCCCCGGATGTGGCGGCCCGAGCATCTACGCGCCCAGCAACGCCTTCCGGCCATTCTGCTGCGAGCGCTGCAAGAACATGGACTTTGGCGCCTGGGCCACCGAGAGTTTCAAACTGCCCGAGCAGGACAGCCAGAACGATGCGGACTACGGGGTGTCTTGAAGCTGGGCGAGCTCCGGCTCAAATCGACGTCTGCCCACGCTCCAGGGCAAGCCACTCCAGCACCGGCACCGTGCCTGGCAGGATCGGCTCGCAGCGCGCCGGCAATGTCTCCCAACTGAACTGCTGACCCTCGCGCATCTGCAGTTCCCCCGTCCAGTCGAACACCTTGCAGAAGTGCAGGTGCACCAGCGCGTGGGGATAGTCGACCAGGCTGTCGCGCCACGCATGGGCCACACCAATGGTCACGCCGATCTCTTCCTGCAGTTCGCGGCGAAGCGCCTGCTCGACCGACTCACCCGCTTCCAGCTTGCCGCCGGGGAATTCCCAGTAGCCTGCATACACCTTCCCCACCGGGCGTGAGGTGAGCAGAAAACGGCCATCGGGCGCGATCAGCAAACCCACCGCCACGTCAACCACAGGCCGGTCGACCGGTCGTTCGACGCCGGGGTCGGCGTCCACAACGAGGACCGGCGAGCTCATGCCTTCGAAGCGTGCGTGCCGGCGTAGTCACGGGCGAACTGGTACGCCACCCGCCCGCTGCGCGAACCGCGCTCCAGCGCCCACACCAGCGCCTGGGGTCGCGCGGCTTCAATGTCGTTGGCGGCCACGCCGAACGACGAGAGCCACTGCGCCACGATGGTGAGGTACTCGTCCTGACTGAACGGGTAGAAACTCACCCACAGGCCGAACCGCTCCGAGAGCGAGATTTTCTCTTCCACCACCTCGCCCGGATGCACCTCACCTTCGGCGGTGTGGGTGTAGGTGAGGTTTTCCTTCATGTACTCGGGCAGCAGGTGGCGCCGGTTGCTCGTGGCGTAGATGAGTACGTTCGGGCTGGCCGCCGACACCGACCCATCCAGGATGGACTTGAGTGCCTTGTAGCCCGGCTCACCGTCTTCGAAGCTCAGGTCGTCGCAGAAGACGATGAAGCGCTCGGGCCTCTCGGACACCACATCGACGATATCCGGCAAATCCACGAGATCCGCTTTGTCGACCTCGATCAGACGCAAACCCTGCGGCTCGTACTCGTTGAGGCAGGCCCGGATCAGTGACGATTTGCCGGTGCCGCGTGCGCCGGTGAGCAGTACGTTGTTGGCGGGAAGTCCCTGCACAAACTGCAGCGTGTTGCGCTGGATCTTTTCCTTCTGCCAGTCGATCTCCTGCAGATCGCTCAGGCGCATGGCGCCCACATGGCGCACCGGCTCCAGTGCGCCGTGGCCACTGGAGCGCTTGCGGTAGCGCCAGGCCACCGCAACGGCCCAGTCGGGCGCCTGCATGGGTTGGGGCAGCACCGATTCGATCCGGGCCATCAACTGCTCAGCCCGCGCGAGCAGGCGTTCGAAGTGTTCGTTCATGGCGCGCGACTCAGGACCGGTAGTCGGCGTTGATGGTCACGTAGTCGTGGCTAAAATCGCAGGTCCACACCGTCTCGGTGGCACTGCCTCGGCCCAGGCCGATTCGCACCAGGATCTCGGCCTGCTTCATCACCCGCTGACCGTCCTCTTCGCGGTAGTCGGGATGGCGGCCACCCTGGGTGACCACGTGCACATCGCCCAGGTGCAGGTCGATACCACTCACGTCCAGATCGTGGATGCCGGCATAGCCCACGGCGGCGAGGATGCGGCCGAGGTTGGGGTCACTGGCGAAAAAGGCAGTCTTGACCAGCGGCGAGTGCGCCACCGCGTAAGCCGCCAGAAGGCATTCCGCCGCAGTGCGACCACCCTCGACTTGAATGGTGATGAACTTGGTGGCGCCCTCGCCGTCGCGCACGATGGCGTGCGCCAGAAAACGCGCCACTTGCGTCAAGCCGTTCACCAGGGCCAGGCCCGCCAGGCTGTCCAGATCGGTGATGGGGGTATGGCCCGCTCGACCGGTGGCGACCACCACAAACGAATCGTTGGTGCTGGTGTCGCCGTCCACCGTGACACGGTTGAACGATGCGTCGGCCAGGCGACGGGCCAGTTCGTTCATGAGTGCAGGCGCCACTACGGCGTCGGTGGCCACAAAACCGAGCATGGTCGCCATGTTCGGGCGGATCATGCCGGCGCCCTTGGCGATGCCGGTGGCATGCACGGCATGTCCATCGATCACCATGCGCTGGCTGCGAGCCTTGGGCAGGGTGTCGGTGGTCATGATGCCTTGGGCCGCCAGAAGCCATTGCGCACCGTTGTCGGTCTGCGGTTGTGCCGCGTCGGCGAGGGCAGTCGGCAGACCTGCGAGCAGGCGATCCAGCGGCAGCGGCTCCATGATCACGCCGGTGGAGAACGGCAGCACCTGCTCATGGCGCACACCCAGCGACAAGGCCAACGAGGTGCAGGTCTGGCGCGCGTTCGCCAGACCAGGCTCGCCCGTGCCGGCATTGGCGTTGCCGGTGTTGATCACGAGCGCTCTGACGCCCTGCCCCGCCGCGAGGTGTTCGCGGCACACCTGCACCGGTGCTGCGGCGTACCGGTTCTGGGTGAATACCGCACCAACCGTGCAACCCTCGTCCAGCAAAAACACTGTGAGGTCCTTGCGGTTGGCTTTGCGGATGCCGGCCTCCGCGACCCCGATGCGCACACCCGCGATGGGGAGCAGGTCGGCGACCGAGGGCGTGTCAAGGTGAACGGGCATGGGGACTCCGTGAATTCAAGGTTGAGCCAGTCGGGAGGACACGAAGGGCTGCGGGCCCGGTCAATTCAGTCCAGCTTGCCGTGGCACTGTTTGTATTTTTTACCGCTGCCGCAGGGGCAGGGCTCGTTGCGGCCCACGCGCGGCACATCGCCCGCAGAACGCGGCGCTGCGCTGGACGCGCCCACCGTCTCCACTTCACCGGTTTCGGTGGGCGCGGTGTAGGTCACGTTGGCAATCTGCTCGGCGCGCTCTTCCAACTGCTCGGCCGCCTGCGCCATCTGCTCGGCGGACTGCACACGAACGTTCATCAGCACGCGCGTCACGTCGTTCTTCACCGTGTCAAGCAGTTGGCCAAACAGCACGAAGGCCTCGCGTTTGTATTCCTGCTTGGGCTGCTTCTGCGCATAACCACGCAGGTGGATACCCTGACGCAGGTAGTCCAGCGCGGACAAGTGTTCGCGCCACTGCCCGTCGATGGTTTGGAGCAGCACCACGCGCTCGAACTGGGTGAAGTTCTCCTCACCCACGATCTGCACCTTGGCTTCGAACTCCGCCTTGGCAGCGGCCACCACGCGCTCGGCGACTTCTTCGGCGTCGATCGACTCGGCGTCCGACACCCAGGTCGACACCGGCACATCGACCGCCCATTCTTCGCGCAGCACGCGCTCCAGGGTGGGCAGGTCCCATTGCTCTTCAACACTGCCTTCGGGCACGTACTGGTGAACCAGGTCGGCGAAGCAACCGTCTCGCAGCGAATCGATCTGGGCTCGCAGCGATTCAGCGTCGAGGATGTCGTTGCGCTGCTGGTAGATCACCTTGCGCTGGTCGTTGGACACATCGTCGTACTCCAGCAGCTGCTTGCGGATATCGAAGTTGCGCGCCTCGACCTTGCGCTGCGCGCTTTCGATGCTGCGGGTGACGATGCCGGCCTCGATGGCTTCGCCCTCGGGCATCTTCAGGCGGTCCATGATGGCACGCACGCGGTCGCCCGCGAAGATACGCATCAGCGAGTCGTCCAGGCTCAGGTAGAAGCGCGACGAACCCGGGTCGCCCTGCCGGCCGGAGCGACCACGCAGCTGGTTGTCGATACGGCGCGACTCGTGGCGCTCAGTGGCGATGATGCGCAGGCCACCCAGTGCCTTGACCTTGTCGTGGTCGGCCTGCCAGTTCTGGCGCAAGGTCTCGATGCGCGCGGCCTTGGCGGCCTCGTCCAGCGATTCATCGTTCTGCACCGCGTCAACCATCTTCTCCAGGTTGCCGCCGAGCACGATGTCGGTACCGCGACCGGCCATGTTGGTGGCGATGGTGATGCCGCCCGGGCGACCTGCCTGGATGATGATGTCGGCCTCGCGCGCGTGTTGCTTGGCGTTCAACACTTCGTGCGGCAAGCCTTCCTTGACCAGCAGCTCGGCAATGATTTCCGAGTTCTCGATCGACGACGTGCCCACCAGCACCGGCTGGCCACGTTCGTGGCATTCGCGGATGTCCTGAATGGCCGCGACGTACTTTTCTTTCGTGGTCTTGTAGACGCGATCGAGCTGGTCAACTCGCTTGCTCAAGCGGTTCGGCGGAATCACCACCGTTTCCAGGCTGTAGATCTCCTGGAATTCATACGCCTCGGTGTCGGCCGTGCCGGTCATGCCCGATAGCTTGCCGTAGAGACGGAAGTAGTTCTGGAAGGTGATGGACGCCAATGTCTGGTTCTCGGGCTGGATCGCCACGCCTTCCTTGGCCTCCACAGCCTGGTGCAGGCCGTCGCTCCAGCGCCGGCCCGTCATCAAACGACCGGTGAACTCGTCGACGATCACGATTTCGCCGTTCTGGTTCACGTAGTGCTGGTCGCGGTGGTACAGGTGATGCGCCTTGAGCGAGGTGACCAGGTTGTGCAGCAGCGCAATGTTGGCCGGGTCGTAGAGCGACGCGCCTTCGGGCAACAGACCCGCCTGGCTGAGCAGCTGTTCGGCATGCTCATGGCCTTGTTCGGTCATGTGGATGGCGTGGGCTTTCTCGTCCACCGTGAAGTCGCCCGGCTTGATCACGCCCTCGCCCGTGCGCACATCGGCTTCGCCTTCCTGGCGCACCAGATGCGGCACCAGTTGCTTGATCGCCATGTAGGTCTGGGTCTGGTCTTCGGCCTGGCCGCTGATGATCAGCGGCGTACGGGCTTCGTCGATCAGGATCGAATCCACCTCGTCGACGATGGCGAAGTTCAGGCCGCGCTGCACGCGGTCCGCGGCCTCGTAGACCATGTTGTCGCGCAAATAGTCGAAGCCGTATTCGTTGTTGGTGCCGTAGGTGATGTCGGAGCGGTAGGCCGCCTGCTTCTCTTCGCGCGGCGCCTGGGGCAGGTTGATGCCCACCGAGAGTCCGAGGAAGTTGTAGAGGCGCCCCATCCATTGCGCGTCACGGCTGGCCAGGTAATCATTGACCGTGACCACGTGCACGCCTTTGCCGGTGAGCGCGTTCAAATACACCGGCAGTGTGGCCGTCAAGGTCTTGCCTTCACCCGTGCGCATCTCGGCCACCTTGCCGTGGTGCAGCGCAAGGCCACCCACCAGCTGCACGTCGAAGTGGCGCATCTTCATGGCGCGCTTGCTGCCTTCGCGCACGACTGCAAACGCTTCCGGCAACACAGAATCGAGGCTCTCGCCCTGAGCTATGCGCTGCTTGAAAGACTCGGTCTTGCCACGGATCTCGTCATCGCTGAGTTTTTCAAACTCTGCCTCAAGTCCGTTGATGCGCTCCACCGTTTTGCGGTAGGTCTTGAGCAAGCGATCGTTGCGGCTACCAAAGAGTTTGGTGAGGAAGTTTGTGGCCATACATGCAGGCCTGCACCAGACATCCAGAAGGCGCCGGGCAGGCAAAAGAAAGTGGAGGGTTCTTGCGAACCTGGAGGGCATGCGCCCGGCGCCAATGTTGTGCCGGCGAACGCGAGGCTTTCAAGAGCAAAGCCGCGATTTTACCTGCCGGGCCAAGCCTGCGTTCACGGCTTGCGCGGACCCGTCACCGCGGGCTTGGCGGTGGCGATCTTCTCGCCCGCAGCCAGGAAACGCTGAGGATCCTGCGGCACGCCCGCCACCCACACCTCAAAGTGCAAATGCGGCCCGGTGGAGCGGCCCGTGGAGCCGACACTGGCGATTTTCTGCCCGCGCTTGACGATGTCGCCCTTCTTGACGAAGGTCTGCGAAGCGTGGGCGTAGCGGGTGATCAAGTCGTTGCCATGGTCGATCTCGATCATGTTGCCGTAGGCCGCGTGGTACTCCTGCACCACGACCACCCCGCCCGCAGCGGCCAGAATGGGTGTGCCCACATCGGCGGGAAAATCGAGCCCCGTGTGCAGGGCTGAAAGCCCGGTGATGGGATCGATGCGAAAGCCGAAGGCGGAGCCCACCCGAACCCCGTCCACCGGTTTTTCGGTGGGAATGAGGGTCTGGCGGATTTTCTGGTCGAACAGCCGGGACTCCACGACCGTGAGCCAGTCGACCCGGGAGCCGCTGGAAACGTCGACGATGTCCAGGGCCTGCATCAATTCCTGCATGCTGATGTCACGGCTGGCCACCAGCGAGCCCCCCGATCCCGGGGCGTTCTTGAACTCAGCCGGATTCAAGCCCGCCAGACCTGCCACACGTTCTCCGAGCGAATCGATCTGCATCATGCGAGCCTGCATCTCACCCAGCTTGCGCGCCATGGCATCGAGGTTGGCGCGCATGTAGGCGTCCTTGGAGCCTGCGTCGTTCGGATGAACCAGCCGGGCGACAGAAGCAAAGCCAGGCCAACCCTGGCGAACGCCTTCCAGAAAGAACCAGTGGTAGGAGGCGATGGAGGCCAGCATCAGCGTCACCGCGGCCAACGCACCCGCTCCCACCAGCTTGAGACCACTGAGGTGCAGTGCCCGGCTCTTGGCCAGCCAGGCGTCCGTGATAATGATGTGCACTCTGAAACCTTTCCTTGCGGTGGACAGCGAGCGCCCACCCAGTCGAACCACATGGCCACCGATCAACGACCACGAACCGTCTTCAGCCTGGAGCAGGCTGTGGGCGCTGCGCCATCGTTGGCCTTGTTGAGGGAGCGCATCCGCGAATCCCAACATTGCATGAATCAGATACAGCACCTGATACCGCCAGCCATGCGCCAGCAAGTGGTGGCGGGGCCCTTGAACGAGCAGGAGTGGTGCCTTTTGGTGGGCAGCGCTGCCGCCTCCACCAAGCTGAGGCAATTGCTGCCCGCGTTCCAACGGGCGTTGACCCAAAGCGGTGCGCAGGTTAACGCAATCCGCATCAAAGTCCAAATCCCCGGTCGATGAGCGCGCCCCAGGTGGGGCTCAATGGCCGGAGTCGGAGGGGTAGATGACCTATCGCTTACAAGGCGATTGCTCTACCAACTGAGCTAAAGCGGCAAAGAGGATGCGAGTTTACTTGACCCGCTTGAGCTGCGGCCGACCCGGCGGGCGCCCCGGGCCATCCGTGGGGGGCTCGGGCAAGTCGTCTGTCGGGGCCGTTTCGCCAACGTCCTTGGCTTCGTTGTTGACGTCATTTTTCACCGAGCGCAACGGGCTGCGGGAAGTGGCGTCAGAGATGCCGCCCGCCTCTTCACCCGAAACCTGCACATCTGCAGGAACCGCAGGTTTGACAGCAGTCAATGTGGCAGGTGCGGGAGCGGGAAAGGCCATGCCTTGCCCGTTCTCTCGGGCATAGATGGCCACCACATGGCTGATCGGCACCGCGATTTCGCGCGCCACGCCGCCGAAACGCGCCTTGAACTCGATGAAATCGTTGCCCAGCCTCAATGAACTGGTGGCGTCCACGCCGACGTTGAGCACGATCTCGCCGTTCTTCACGAACTCCAGCGGCACTTGGACAGAAGCGTCCACCTGCACCGCGATGTAGGGGGAGAAACCGTTGTCCGAACACCATTCGTGCAAAGCACGAATCAGGTAAGGACGGGTGGAAGGGATGTCCGTGTCAGCGGGGCTCATGCAACGTCACTGCGGGAATGAAGACCAGGCCACCAGGGCTGGGTCCACCATCACTTGCGCATCACCTTCTCGGAAGGTGTGAGCGCCTCAATGTATGCGGGGCGCGAGAAGATGCGCTCGGCGTACTTGAGCAAGGGCGCAGCGTTCTTGCTGAGCTCGATGCCGTAGAAGTCCAGGCGCCACAGCAAAGGGGCAATCGCCACGTCGAGCATGGAGAAGTTGTCGCCCAGCATGAACTTGTTCTTCAGGAACACCGGGGCCAGCTGGGTAAGGCGATCGCGGATGTGCGCGCGCGCTTTTTCCAGCGCCTTTTCGTTGCCTTTGGTCGCGCGCGATTCCAGCATGGACACGTGCGTGAACAGCTCTTTTTCGAAGTTCAGAAGGAACAGGCGAACGCGGGCACGGTCAACCGGGTCGCCGGGCATGAGCTGCGGGTGGGGGAAGCGCTCGTCAATGTACTCATTGATGATGTTCGACTCGTACAGGATGAGATCACGCTCGACCAGGATGGGCACCTGACCATAGGGGTTCATCACGCTGATGTCTTCGGGCTTGTTGTAAAGGTCGACATCCCGGATCTCGAAATCCATGCCTTTTTCGAACAGAACGAAGCGGCAGCGGTGGGAATACGGGCAGGTGGTGCCCGAGTACAAGACCATCATGAGGGTGTCTCCTTAAAGCAAAAAACAGTGGTTTGCGCTCGTGTCATACGGACACTGCAAACCACTGCGAAACAGACATGCCGGCGGACCACGCCGCCGACCCTGTCGGATGGGATTATTTGATGTCTTTCCAGAACGCGGCATTCAGGCGCCAGGCCACCACAGTGAAAGCAGCCAGGAACAACATCACCCACACGCCAATGCGCACGCGGCTGTTTTGGGCCGGCTCGGCCATCCATTGCAGATAGGCCACCAAGTCGCCCACGTTGTTGTCGTACTCGGCAGCACTCATGGTGCCGGGCTTGACGGTGGTCCAACCCTTGACGCGCTCCACCTCGTGCCCGTGACTCATCACCTTCTCCATCACCGGGCGCTGCTCGCCCTGCAACTCCCACAGGGGGTTGGGCATGCCGATGTTGGGGAACGCCAGGTTGTTCCAGCCCGTGGGCTTGGTGTCGTCACGGTAGTAGGTGCGCAACAGGGTGTAGACGTAGTCCGCGCCCGTGCCAGCCTTGCTCGAACGCGAGCGGGCAATCAAGGTCAGGTCGGGCGGGTTCACACCGAACCATTGTTTGGCCTGCTTCGGATCGATGGACGCCTTCATCGTGTCACCGATCTTGTCGGTGGCAAATGTGAGGTTTTCTGCAATTTGCTTGTCGTTCAGACCGATATCACGAAGTCGGTTGTAACGCATGAACGCGGCGGAATGGCAGCTGAGGCAGTAATTCACAAACAGCTTGGCTCCGTTTTGAAGGGCGGCCATGTCGTTGGTGCGCTGCGGAGCTTTGTCCAGCGGAATGCTCCCGCCGGCGGCCATGGCAGCGCCCGACATACCCAATGCCAGCGCGAAGCCCAAGAGGATTTTTTTCATTTGCTTGACTCTCTGAATTGGCTCTTCGGGGTTCAGTGGGGCTGGAAAGTGACGCGATCGGGCACGGGCTTGAACTCGCCCAGACGGCTCCACCACGGCATCAGCAGGAAGAAGCCGAAGTAGAACAAGGTGCCGACCTGGGACACGCGCTCGCCGATCGGCGACGGTGGCAACACCCCCAGGTAACCCAGGATCAGGAAGTTGATCACGAACACACCGTACAGGTACTTGTTCCAGGTAGGGCGGTAGCGGATCGACTTCACCGGGCTGTAGTCAAGCCAGGGGAGGAAGAACAGGATGATCACGGCGCCACCCATGGCGACCACACCCCAGAACTTGGCGTCGATGGCCAGCATCAGGGCCACCAGCACCAGGGCGCCGAGCACAATGGCGCCCTTGATGGCGCTGGACACCTTGGCCTTGAGCGCACCGAGCACCGCAGCAATGATGACGATGGCCACCAGTGCGAACATCATCTCGGTGGTGATGGCGCGCAGCATCGAATAGAACGGCGTGAAATACCAGACCGGCGCGATGTGCAGCGGCGTCACCAGCGGATCGGCCGGGATGAAGTTGTTGTACTCAAGGAAGTAGCCACCGAACTCGGGCGCAAAGAAGATGATCGCCGAGAAGAGCATGAGGAACACCGACACACCCAGCACGTCGTGCACGGTGTAGTAGGGGTGGAACGGAATGCCGTCGAGCGGGATGCCCTTGGCGTCTTTCTTCGCTTTGATCTCCACGCCGTCAGGGTTGTTGGACCCCACCTCGTGCAGCGCGATGATGTGCGCCACGACCAGACCCAGCAGCACCAGCGGCACAGCAATCACGTGGAAGCTGAAGAAGCGGTTCAGCGTGGCGTCTCCCACCACGAAGTCGCCGCGGATCAGTAGCGCGAGGTCAGGGCCGATAAAGGGAATCGCGGCAAACAGGTTCACGATCACCTGCGCACCCCAGTAGGACATCTGGCCCCAAGGCAGCAGGTAGCCCATGAAGGCCTCGGCCATCAGGCACAGGAAGATGGCGCAACCGAACACCCACACCAGCTCGCGCGGCTTGCGGTAGCTGCCGTAGATCAGGCCACGGAACATATGCAGGTACACCACCACGAAGAACGCGGAGGCGCCGGTGGAGTGCATGTAGCGGATCAACCAGCCCCAGGGCACGTCGCGCATGATGTACTCGACCGATGCAAAGGCGAGCGCTGCGTCGGGCTTGTAGTGCATCACGAGGAAGATGCCGGTGACGATCTGGATCACGAGCACCAGCAGTGCGAGCGAGCCGAAGAAGTACC
>LNFM01008667.1_pt1 | contig 17377 bp, 19 predicted proteins | sample 596031 | NCBI WGS metagenome assembly LNFM01 (sample SAMN04254537, study PRJNA301005) | activated carbon metagenome | isolation source: dual media filters at the Ann Arbor, Michigan drinking water treatment plant | place: USA: Ann Arbor | reverse complement strand
TGCGCCACCGGCATGGGCAGCCGCCGCCTGCGCCACTGGCTGCACCATCCGCTGCGCGACCGCGCGCAGGCCGCGGCGCGCCATGCGGTGATCGAGGCGATGCACGAGACCGGCGCACAGGATCACCTGCTGGAAGCGCTGCGCCAGGTGCCCGATCTGGATCGCATTGCCGGGCGCATCGCGTTGCGCAGCGTGCGTCCGCGCGAACTCGCCGCGCTGCGCGATGCGCTGCCACGGCTCGACCAGGCCGCGGCCATTGCGATCGAACTACCCGCGCCGCTGGCACAGCAACTCGCTGCTGCTGCAGCCGCCCCTGACGGCCTGCATGCCACCCTTACCCGCGTGCTGCTGCCCGAGCCGGCCTTCGCGCCGCGCGACGGCGACGTCATCGCCGCCGGCTTCGACGCCACCCTCGACGAACTGCGCGGGCTGCGCGACAACGCCGGCGCCTTCCTGCTCGATCTGGAGGCGCGCGAGCGCGCCCGCACCGGCATCGCCAACCTGCGCGTCGAATACAACCGCGTGCACGGCTTCTACATCGAGGTCACCCAGGGCCAGCTCGACAAGGTGCCTGATGACTATCGCCGCCGGCAGACGCTGAAGAACGCCGAGCGGTTCATCACGCCGGAGCTCAAGGCCTTCGAGGACAAGGCGCTGTCGGCGCAGGAGCGGGCGCGCACGCGCGAGCGCGAGCTGTACGACGCATTGCTTGACGACATCGCGCCACAGGTGGCCCCGCTGCTGCGAGCTGCCGACGCGGTGGCGGCGATCGACACGCTGGCCGCCCTCGCCGCGCACGCCCTGCGCGTGCGCTGGGTGCGGCCGCAACTGACCGACACACCGGGCATCGCGCTCACCGCCGCGCGTCACCCGGTGGTCGAGCGCGAGCTCGAGACCTACGTGCCCAACGACTGCGCGCTGTCGCCGGCGCGCCGGCTGCTGGTGATCACCGGCCCTAACATGGGCGGCAAGAGCACCTACATGCGCAGCGTCGCACTCACCGTGCTGCTGGCCTACGTGGGGAGCTTTGTGCCGGCGGCCAGCGCAACGCTCGGACCGGTCGATCGCATCCTCACCCGCATTGGCGCCGCCGATGACCTGGCGCGCGGTGCCTCCACCTTCATGGTGGAGATGACCGAGGCCGCGGCAATCCTCAACCAGGCGACCGACTGCAGCCTGGTGCTGATGGACGAGATTGGCCGCGGCACGTCAACGTTTGACGGCCTGGCGCTGGCCGGCGCGATTGCGCGCGAGCTGGCCGAGCGCAACCGCTGCTGGACGCTGTTCGCCACCCACTACTTCGAGCTGACGCAGCTGGCGGAGTCGATCCTCGAAGTGGCCAACGTGCACGTGGCCGCCGCCGAGAGCCGCGGCAAGGTGGTGTTCCTGCACGAGGTGCGTGACGGCCCGGCCAACCAGAGCTACGGCCTGGCGGTTGCCCAACTGGCGGGCGTACCCGCCGCGGTGGTGCGGCGTGCCCGTGCGCTGCTCGTGCAGCTGGAAGAACGCGCAGCCGGCACGCGGCCGCAGCTCGATCTGTTTGCAGCCGCACCGTCGACGCCCCCGGCCACGCCCGAGGCGTCCGACGAGTTGCGCGAGAAGCTGCAGTCGATCGACCTCGACGCGCTCGCTCCGCGCGACGCGCTGGCGCTGCTGTACACGCTGCGCGACCTCGCCCGCGGCGCCTAGCGTTCCACCCGGTGCCGAAGGCGTCTCGATCACCGTCGGGCGGCGCGCAGCTCGGCAACCCGGACCGGTGCGTACACTTTGGCCGCCATGGAAGACATCCTCATCAACATCAGTCCGCAGGAGACGCGCGTTGCCGTGCTGCTCGCCGGCGTGGTGCAGGAACTGCAGATTGAGCGTGCCGCCTCGCGCGGGCTGGTCGGCAACATCTACCTTGGCAAGGTCGTGCGCGTGCTGCCGGGCATGCAGTCGGCGTTCGTCGACATCGGTCTCGAACGCGCGGCCTTCCTGCATGTCGCCGACATCTGGGAGTACCGGCTCGCCAACGGCGGCGACGGCAAGAACAAGGGCGGGCAGCCGATCGAGCGCCTGCTGCACGAGGGCGACGCGCGGCTGGTGCAGGTGGTCAAGGATCCGCTGGGCACCAAGGGCGCGCGCCTGTCGACCCAGGTGTCGATGGCCGGCCGCATGCTCGTCTACCTGCCGCAGGACCCGCACGTCGGCGTGTCCCAGCGCATCGAGGATGAACCGGAGCGGGTGCGGCTGCGCGACCTGTTGACCAGCGTGCTGCCCAAGGAAGAGACCGGTGGCTACATCATCCGCACCAGCGCCGAGGAGGCCAACGCCGAGGACCTGGCCAACGATGTCGCCTACCTGCGCAAGCGCTGGGCACAGATCCGCGATGTCTCCAAGCAGGTGCCCGCGCCCTCGCTGCTGTATCAGGAACTGTCGCTGGCGCAGCGCGTGCTGCGCGATGGCGTGACCGAGCAGACCACCTCGGTGCAGATCGATTCGCGCGAGAACTTCGTCAACCTGCAGGCGTTCGCCATGCAGTACGTGCCGCGCATCACCGGCAAGCTGCAGCACTACTCGGGCGAGCGGCCGATGTTCGACCTGTACCAGATCGACGACGAGATCGAGAAGGCGCTCGGGCGCCGCGTGGACTTGAAGAGCGGCGGCTACCTGATCATCGACCAGACCGAGGCGATGACCACCATCGATGTCAACACCGGCGGCTTCGTCGGCACCCGCAACTTCGACGACACGGTGTTCAAGACCAATCTGGAGGCGGCGCAGGCAATCGCCCGCCAACTGCGCCTGCGCAACCTGGGCGGCATCATCGTCGTCGACTTCATCGACATGGCCAATGCCGAGCACCGCGATGCCGTGCTGACCGAGTTCAAGAAGGTGCTGGCGCGCGACCGCACCCGCATGACGGTGAGTGGCTTCACCCAGCTCGGCCTGGTGGAGATGACCCGCAAGCGCACCCGCGAGAGCCTGGCGCACATCCTGTGCGAGGCCTGCCCGACCTGCGGCGGCCGCGGCGAGGTCAAGACCGCGCGCACCGTGTGCTACGCGATCCTGCGCGACATCCTGCGCGAGGCGCGCCAGTTCGGCGACTCGGTGGACTCGCTGCGCGAGTTCCGCATCCTCGCCGCGCAGCCGGTGGTCGACCTGTTCCTCGAAGAAGAGGCGCAGTCGCTCACCATGCTCTCCGACTTCATCGGCAAGCCCATCAGCATGCAGGTCGAGACCGTGTACCACCAGGAGCAGTACGACATCGTGCTGGTCTGACCGCGCGAAGCGCCGTCCGGCCGGCTACCGCAGCTGTGCCGCGATCGTGGTGTGGTCGTAAGAGGTGATCTCGAACGGATTGCCGTCCGGGTCGCTGAAGTACAGCGACCACGCGACCTGATGATCCACCGGCTCGACCGCGGTACCGAGTTCGCTCGTCAGGTGATCGCGCCATGCCAGCCAGGACGCAGCGTCCGCGCGCAGTGCAACGGTGGACCGGCAGGGCGTGGCCGGCCGCTCGAACAGCGCCAGATGCACGGTGCCGCCCGCGTCTGCGATCGTCAGCGGGCCACCGTCCGGCGCCCAGAACGCCAGTTCCCCGACCGGCGTCATGCCCAGCACGCGCTGATACCACTGCGCGGCCGCCGCGCGGTCGGCAACGAACACGTGCACATGGTCGATGCCGCTGAAGGCGGGAATCGGGCGGGTGCTGCCGCTCATGCGTCGCTCCGGCATCCATGCGCGGTCGGCGCTTCGTTGCACGAGCATGCCCGTCTCCCTTCGCGAACCATCAGGTCTTGCCCGGGTCGGCGTGTTCGCCACCTGGCCCCGCCACGAGGGACAGTTTGGCGCCTGCGCCAACCACCCCATTCGTCACCGCGAACACGTCGAACCCCTCGACGCATGCCATGTTGATGCCGATGAAGTCGGTGTCACCGCGCATCACGTGATGCGTGTAGATGCCGCAGCGGCGGCAGAAAAAGTGCGCCGCCTCCATCGTGTTCCACCGATAGACGCTCAGCGCATCGAGCCCCGCGACGATGCGCAGGGCGCGCCGAGGCGCCTGCCCCATCAGCGCACCCTTGCGCGAGCATAGCGAGCAGTTGCAGCGAAAGTAGGGATCGAGCGGTTCGTCGGTGTCGACCTCGAACCTGACGTCGCCGCAGTGGCAGGCTCCCCGGTAAACGGTCATCGTCGTCACTCCCGCTTTGGAAAGCGGCTCAGGTGCTCATGCTTGATCTGCAGCCGACCGGCCTCGACGACCAGCACCCGCGTACCGCGCCCCTGGATGCGGAAGGGCTTTCCGTCCATCGCGCCTTCCCAGTTGTAGGTGTAGGTGGCGGTCGCACTCGCCTGGTCGACCGACAGCACCACGACGTCGGTCAAGTAGAAGCGCTCCTTGCTGACGCCGGCGCTGCCCTGCCAGGTCTTCTCGAAGGCGGCACGAATCGCGCCTCGGCCAACGAAGTCGCCATCGTTGAAGCGGAACACGGCCTGCTCGTGGATCATGTCCTCGACCAGGTCGAAGTCCTCACGGTCGGCGAGTTCCTCGAAACGATGCAGGAACGCCGCCACCGCGTCGATGCTCAGTGCTGTCGTGCGCATGCGTGCTCTTCGGAGTCAATCAAGGGCCGAGCGCGTTCCTCGCGTTGCATCGAGCTTGCTCACTTGTCTTCGCTGCTGATGAACTTGTAGGCCAGCGCGCCCAGAACCGCGCCGATGATCGGAGCGATCCAGAACAGCCACAGCTGGCTCACGGCCCAATCGCCGACGAACACCGCCACGCCGGTACTGCGGGCCGGATTGACGGACGTGTTGGTCACCGGAATGCTGATCAGGTGGATCAACGTCAGCGCAAGGCCGATGGCGATCGGAGCGAAACCGGCAGGCGCGCGCTTGTCGGTCGCGCCCAGGATCACCAGGAGGAAGAACATCGTCATCACGATCTCGGTGATCAACGCCGCCGTCAGCGAGTACCCGCCGGGCGAATGAACGCCATAGCCGTTCGAGGCAAAGCCCTTCGAGACATCGAACCCCGCCGCACCGCTGGCGATCAGGTAGAGCACGCCGCCCGCCACGATGCCGCCCAGCACCTGGGCAGCGATGTACGGCGCGAGGCTCGATGCCGGAAACCGGCCGCCCGCCCACAGACCGATCGATACCGCGGGGTTCAGATGACAGCCCGAAATGTGTCCGATCGCATAGGCCATGGTCAAGACAGTCAGGCCGAACGCCAGCGAGACCCCGTGCAACCCAATGCCAACCTCGGGAAATGCCGCCGCAAGCACCGCGCTGCCGCACCCGCCGAGCACCAGCCAAAACGTTCCGAGGAACTCCGCCGCATATCTCTTCATGTTTTCTCCGTCGTTCGAGCTGTTGTTGTATGGAGGTCTGGCGCCGCCGGGGGCACGAGACAAGGGCGCGAAGCGTACCTTCGGTCAACGCGCTGCGCCATATCGATGGAGCATCACGCGACTGCGCGAGGCAGACCGCGTTGCAGTCCACCTCAAATGGCCTTACCCGTTCAGGCCTCGCCGATCAGCGCAGCGATCAACCAGAAGTCGAGTTGCGGTGAAAAAAGACGTGTGCTGCCACGGATCTCATGACGCTTCATGCACCCTGACTGCGCGCAACCTGCCTGAACTGGCGCCACCGAACGGCTGCAATGAAGACGCCAAAGATGCCCATGACAACAGTCATCACGGCGGGCCAGCGCGCGAAGGGATACTCGAGATGCTCGTAGACGAGCTTCAGATAAGGCGCACCGCCCACCGACCGATCGATCGAGTGCCCGCGGCCATCGTCAGAGACGCTGAAGGTCAGGTCGCTCACGTCGACATGGATGACCGAGGCATGGCCCGCTTGCACCTCGGCCAGCGAGTAAAGCACGAGCGCCCGCACGAGCGCGGCAGCAATGTCGAATGGGTCGGGCGCTAGATCCACGGGGCGTCGGCTGATGGCTTGGCGGTAGGGCGTCCCGCCGGCTCACGGTTGCTGCGATGCCCGCCACAACACTTGAGCCGAGCTGACCAGCGCCAGGGCGGCACATACCTCGTCGGGCGGATGCGTCATGCGGTCGCCCGTCCGTTCGCGCAAGGTGTCAGTCGCCGCTCTTGGGCAAAGCAGACTGGAACGCAATCTGGAGGCCACCCGGCGCCTTCAGGAAGTAGATGTGCTCGCCGTGGGCATCCATGGGCCCCTCGGGATTCAGTCCATTCTTCCTGGCGTGTGCAGCAAAGGCATCGGAGTCATCGACGACGATCTGCAACATGGTTCCCGGTGTCATCCCGGGTCCCTCCGGCCAGACCTCGATCCAACTGTCGGTGGCAGTGAAGATCGCTCCGCCAAAGCTGCCATCTTCTGGTTGGGGCAACACACCACTGAGGTCCATCTGCGGCATGCCCAGCGCATTGAAGAAGCCAGCCAGAGGCCCTGCCTCGGGTGAAACGGTGCAGAAGCGGATCGCGAGCGCTTTCATGTTCTCTCCTGGTTCATCGTGACGGGCCAAGTTGCGCAATCGTTGCGCGACTCTGCGGTGGACTACAAAACGACGATGGGCGAGTCATGCCGCACACGCCTTGATCGGGCGCCGTCACGCTGGCACGCCGATCGCACGACCTGCTTGTCATCGATCCCGTGCGTTCAGTGACGGTTCCGCGGGTGTTGGCTGGCAAGGCGCTCGTTGCCGCGCTTGTAGTTTCCAGTCACCCTGGCCATGAGTTGCTGGGCATCAGCTGCTCCGCCTGCTTCCACTTCAGCGAGGAAATCCTTGGCGTCAGCGCCGCGCAGTGTGGATGCGACCCGGCCGTGGTGCAACACCTCGACCTCCCCGTTCTTCCGGGATCGAAAGCTGAAGCCAAGATCCTCACTACCGGCGTCTCGGTCGGTCATCGGTTAAGCCTCAAACCGAACCTGCGCCGCAGCCACCGCAGTCACCCGGACGCCGAAGCTCGCGATATGGGTCAGCGTCTCGTTATGGTGAGCCGAGATCTGCGCAGCTGACAGGACGGCGTTGTCCATCGTGGCGTGGGCATCAGAGACAAGGATGACGGGGTAGCCCAGCGCCAAGGCCCTGCGGGTGGTGGTATCCACGCAAAACTCGCTCTGCATCCCGCAGATCACGAGCTTGGTGACCCCATGCTTCTGCAGGACCGACTGCAACTCCGTGTTGTGGAAAGAATCGGTCGCCTGCTTTCTGACATAGAGGTCCGTGGGCTCGACGACCAAACCTGCGGCAAGCTTCCAGCCATCGGTTCCATGATCCAGCGGGCCATCCAGCGACTCGTGCTGAATGACGATCACGGGCACGCCGTCCGTGCGGGCCCGGCGGGAGACCAGATTGATGCGTTCGATCACGCGCTCGGCATCGAATGCCTTGTACTTGCCGGAGCAAAGGGCATGCTGAACATCGATGATGAGAAGCGCGCAGGTCATCAAAGTATCTCGTTCGAGTGACGCCCAACGGCACAGCAAGCGTCGGCAGCCTGCGCCGCGTTGATGCGTCGGGCTGGGCCAGGGCTCATGGCCTGATCAGGGACTAGAACCAATAGTCCCTGACGCAGCGAGCGTCGCGCGGTATGTCTTCGAAGCTATTCAGCCCCTCGAAGTGATCGATCGGCAGATGCGCGATCGGCTCAGGTTCGGTCAGCCTCAGATTAACTGCCATCGCGCGCTTGCCATCCTGGTCTGTCTTCAGTGCTCGCCAATATGCAACGGTTGAGCAGGTGGGGCAGAAGTGGTACGCCAGGTTCGGTCCCCTGACGTACGTCTTGCTCTCCCCGCGGGTGGTGATTCGCTCGTTCTCGTAGCCGTACGCCCAGAGGCCACCCCAGCGCCGGCAGGAGGTGCAGTTGCAGGCTGTCGCTGACTCCGGAATGCCTTGGTACGTCCACGTGACTGCGCCGCAATGGCAGCTTCCCTCCAATACGGTGTTCTGTTCCATGAGTGTCCTCAAGTGGCTGTCGTGCGGCTGAACGTTAGCGCTGATCGTTCGATTCGTGCGATGACGGCAGGACACAAACCTGATGTTGGCAAGAATGGACTGCGTACCCCCAGACCGGTGCGGGTCGCTTGCCGGTCGCGCTGCGCTTGATTGAGGAGGCGTGCCGCACGCGGCCGTCACAAGGGGCATGAGCGCCCCGGTTCGGGACGCACGAATGCTCGAGTCGATCGGAACTGAGAAGGCCGAACTTGTGAACCAGATCAGTCGGGCGCGTGACCACAGTAGCGGCAGGCGCCAGCATCATCGCTAGATACGCAGAAAACCGCGGCCAAGCGTCCTCTTCACGGCGCCACCACGCTGCCACAAAGTTCGATGAACTCGTCTGCCCGAAAGCGAGCGCCAAGCGTGTGCTCGATGTCCCAGGCCGTGCTGAAGCCGACTTCAAACGTGAGTTCACCGTCAAGAGGCGTGACCGCTGCGAACACCAAGGTGGCATGGGGCCAGACCTCGCCCGGCGTGCCGATGCTCGGGAACTGCTCCGAATTCTCGAATAGCTGGCCTGCCGCACAGGCCTCGGCGTAGGGACTGAGGTGCTCGAACAACGCCGCCTCAATGGCTGGGCGCCAGAACGCGAAAACGTTGGGGAACGTGCGAGCCATGGCAACGGCACGCTCATCCGGACCGGCCCGCGCACCGGATAGCACCAGCGGAACGGTCGCGGCGCCATCGAGCGCGATCTCGCCGCGCCAATGACCGCGAGCGTAGGCCAACGCTCCGAGCTGAGCGTCACGAAACGGCGGCGTCTTGAACAATCCGAACATTGCGTTCCCTATAGTGACGGTGATGCCCAAAGTCTGAGCCAACTAGCGCGCGCGCATGCGGTGCCAAGGTCGTGCGGCGCTTTCCTCACGTCGCCTTCCAGCTTTTCGACTCGAACCTCGTCCGCCGCTTTCACTACTCCGACCCGTTCGTCGTTCATCGCAGATCGGCGAACAGCTGGATCATGGTGGCCTTGAGCGGCATGCCACTTGATTGAAAGACGGCGCCGGCGCCAGCACTGGTGAGCGTGCGCATCCCGACCTTGAGCTGCAGAGCGTCAACGGCGTTGATGATTCGTGGCGAGGGAGCCGATAGCACGCGGGTCGCGCCAACAAGCGATCGACCTATGTGGGCTAGGGCCGCAGAACGCACGAACTTGCGCAGGCGACCGTGTACAGCGCACTGCGGAGTTGGGCCGGCCAGCCTGCCGTTCGCGCTCTCCTTCGACGAGGACTTCATCGAGACGCTGCGGCGCGACCGAAAGATTCGGCCTCTCCTTGTGTACCGACAGCACGTCACTCAACCGATCGAGGAAGACCTTCGCCTGCGCGCTCATGCTGTACCACAGTACAGCGGCGTGGCAATGATCCAGGTCTGGTGAAGCATCAACCTCCGAACCCGCGGCAGGAAGTCGTCACCTTCATTCTTGTTCTCGTAGGAGTAAAAGCCCACGTCGAGCGCGCAGATGTCTTCAAACGAAAACCCGCCTGCCGGGAACGCAAGGTCCACGAGCGTGCGAGTGTTCCCGGTCGAACGGGACGATGCGAGAAGAATCGCAACGGTCATAGGGCCGTCTGTGTTCGTGATGCCGTAAGCGGCGCACGGAGTCGATCCGGCTTGCCCGTTGGGTCGACGACAACCAGTACTGGCCAGTTGTACAAGGCGGTACGCTGACGGCGGTCCCCTCTTGGGCAAGGTGTCGAACTTGCTCGCCGCACCCAGGTGCACGACCTAGAACCGAAGGGCAACACAATCGGCCATGCTGAACACGCTCTTCGTACTGCCACGCAGTTGTTCTTCACTTGGGGTCTTCGGAAAGACGATTCGATAGGAGCGCAACGGGCCGCCGACGGCGGTGCTGGCGAAGTACACCTGTCCTCGCGCCCGCGCGACAGCGCATGCTCCACGTAGCACGTACATCGAAGACGCAACGCTACCCGAGGGGGTCCGTCGAACCTCGATGACGGAGTACTCCTCCTTGCGCTCGACCTCGACCAATTCGCCGCCTTCAGAGAGACTGACAAGCGGTGACTGAGATGCCCGCGTCTCGGCCGACGAGGGACCTTGCACCTGAGCACAAGCTCCGAGCACCAGGGGTAACGCGTGGAGCAGCGAAAAGCGCATAGGGGTCCCTAACGTGATTGATGCCCTCACCGCGGTAGTGAGTAAAGGCCGTAGCGAGCGTGCGGAGGAGGTTCATCGCCTGGATCAACGTTCGATTGCCTTGGAAGCAAGCGGTGCAAGGCGCGGCTTGCGCCGCACGGCACAGCAGGTCAGCGCGAGCGAGGGATCAAGCCGCACTCGCACTTAGTGAGAGTTCCATGACCACCTCTTCATCGTCCACTTCACCGGTAGGCCGGAACCCAAGTGACAGGTAAAGTTGCTCGGGCCCTCCCTCGTCGGGATAGTACGAAAGCGCCAGCTTCTTGAAGCCCTTGCTGCGGACATGCTCAATGACGAGCAGCATCGCAGCCCTGCCAATGCCTTTGCGTTGGTGCTTCGCATCCACCATCAGGCGCCAGACTCCAACCTCTGGGTTCTCCGGCAACGGGTCAAGCAGCGATTCATCCGACAGCATGACGAAGCCCACTGGCTCTTGGTCAAGGTAGATGGCTCTGTACCAGGCTTCCGGTGCGAAGAGAGCCTGCGCCAACGAGTACGCATTGGGCGCGACGAACCTGTTCTGGTACTCCGTCACCGCGAGATTGACGACAGCGCGCACCGTGTCGGCCGTGATCTCCCTAAACGTCACTTTGTCAGCGATGTCGCTCATACGTGGCCCAAGGTTCGAACTAACCTGGCCGCGGAGGCAAGCGCCGCAAACCGGCCACACGCCACTGCATCTCGCACAAGGCATGCAACAGGCAGCGTATTGCCTCCGACGGCGAGTGCGCGACCATAAGCCAGCACACCGTCTGCAACTCAGGCGACATCGGCCTCGCAAGGCGTGGATGAGATTTCCCAGGCAAGTGGGCCAAGGCATGCACGGCTGTTCAACTGCCCTCAGGCGGCTGCCAAAGTTCAATCTTGTTGCCATCGGGATCCATCACCCAGCCGAACTTTCCGTACTCCGATTCTTCGACCTTCGCATCCACGGCACAGCCTTCTGCTCGAAGCGTGGCCAGCAAGGCGTCCAGGTCTTCGACCCTGTAATTGATCATGAAACTCGCTGTGCTCGGTGCAAAGTACGAGGTGTCCTCATTGAACGGACTCCAGATCGTCGTGCCCTTGGCGCTCGGGTTGTTCTCGGCCCACCTGAACGCAACGCCACCCCACTCCTGAACATCGAGGCCGAGGTGAGTTCGATACCACTCGTTCAGTGCTTTCGGATCCTTCGCCTTGAAGAACACGCCACCAATCCCTGTCACACGTCTCATCTGAGTCTCCCGAACATTTGGAGCGACCATCGTGCCCTTGAGCGAGCGCGGTCAGAGCAACGGCAATAATGCACCGGGTTAGGACCCAAGGTCGAGGCAGACCTCCGTTCCACTGCCGTGGCGCCCGGCAGCGTGCTGGGCCACGTCGGTAGACGAGGGATGGTGCCTGGCCGCGAAGCGCATCCTGCCCAGCGGACGATATGCGGTCTCGGCGCCATGTCTCGACGGACCGCGTGCTGAGCCAGGCGCTAAGCCGCACTTCGCATATGGACACTCGCGACCGTCTCCTCAAAGACCTGAAAGCCTAGCCTCTCGTAGAAGGCGCGCGCCGAGTTGACCTTCAGAACCCAGAGCGGTCTGCTGGTCAATGGCGCGCGCTCGGCGCTGCAGGCGGCGCTCAAGGCCGCGGCGGACAATGTGACGCGGCTAAAGCAGTGGATGGTGGGATTGCCCCATCGCTGTGGCGACCAGAAGGCATGGGTGGCAATCGCCAACAAGCATGCGCGGATGATCTGGGCGATGTTGGCGCGCGATGAGGCCTATGACCCACAGGCGTGGCAGCGGCATGCGCGGGCAACGATGCCAACCGTGCCCGTCCTCGTCACGCCCTGACGTTCATCACGCCTCCGACCGCGCCGCCGGCTTGCAGGCCGATCCCGTCATGCTGCCGGGCTCGGCCTGCACCAGCGTGTTCCAGGCATTGCCGCGTCAAGGGTTTGCTGCGCCGCGCTGCGCGCGCCCTTGACGCGCTCGATGGCGTACGGGTGAGCGAGGTTGGAAAGAAAGATGACTCCGCCTGTTGACTTCAGGGGGAAGTCATTCCAGAGGGGTTAGGCCGCACTGGGAGGCGCTTGGATTTGCTGTGGCTGCTTCTCGAACGCTGGTAGCTGCGAGTTGAGGCATGCCCAACTTGGTGCACTTGACACCCAGATGTTTGCTTGAGGTGTGATGGAGGATGGATCGTCGAGTGTCCCCAACCGAATCACGGTGAATCCTTGTCTTCCGGTGTTGTCCGCGAAGAGGTGGCTGCCGCACTTGGGGCAGAAGCGCCTTCGTACATGGTTTCCGCTTTCAGCGACGCTCGTGTACTCGGCAGGTTCGCCTTCGATCTTTATGTCCTCGGAGGCAAAGATCGCGTTCGCTGTCCCGTTGCCTGAAATGTGCTGACAGTCCCGGCACCAGCAAAGCCTGGAGACAACCGGCTCGCCTCTAAGACGGAAGCGGATGTGGCCGCAGAGGCACCCCCCAGCACGTTCGAGCATTGGTCTTCCTAGAGCGGTAGAGGGCGGACGCGGGTTGTGTGTGCGGCCCAACGTTCGAGCTGAGCGGCGCCCTGCCGATGGGCGTCCGCTCGAGCGAATACGAAGGACTTCCCCGTCCCGAAGCGACGCGTAAGTCGCACGGCATCTGAGTGCCACGATTGAGATCTTGGGTCATCAATCGGAACCGGGAGGGGAAGTCATGGGAGAGGTTACTACCGTCGGTATCGATCTGGCGAAGGAAGTCTTCGCCATCTGCGTGCTCGATGCGCGCGGCGCCGTGATCGAGCGCAAGGTGTTGCGCAGAGTTGCCTTCGAACGCTGGGCCGAGTCGCTGTTTGGCCCCTGTGTCATCGCGATGGAAGCATGCGGCTCCGCGCATCACTGGGGCCGCGTGTTCGCCGCCCGTGGCCACGCTGCGCGCCTGATCGCGGCCGAGTTCGTCGTGCCCTTCCGCCAGGGCGGCAAGAACGACGGCAACGATGCATTGGCCATCGCCATCGCCGCGCGTCAGCCCACCATGCGCTTCGTACCGGTCAAGACCGTCGAGCAGCAGGCCATCCTCGCCTGGCACCGCGTGCGCCAAGGCTGGATCGAAGAGCGCACCGCGCTGCTCAACCGCGTGCGCGGGCTGCTGGCTGAGTTCGGTCTGGTGCCGGGGCGCAGCCCGGCGGTGCTGATGGCGGCAATGGCGCGCCTGGTCGATGAAGCCGCTGCGCCTGAGCCCATGCGCGCCATCGTGCAGCAGGCGCGCGAGCAGCTGTGCCAGCTCGATGCGCGGCTGGCTGCCTGCGATGCGCAGATCCAGGCCCATGCGCACCACTCGCCGCAGGCCGAGCGTCTGCGCGCGCTGCTGGGGGTGGGGCCGATCACGGCCAGCGCAGTGGTGGCCACGGTGCCGGATGCCACCCTGTTCCGGCACGGCCGCCTGTTCGGTGCGTGGCTGGGGCTGACGCCGCGCCAGCACAGCACCGGCGGCAAGACACGGCTGGGCGCCAGTTCCAAGCGCGGCGACGCGTACCTGCGCGGTCTGCTGGTCAACGGCGCGCGCTCTGCGCTACAGGCGGCGCTGCGCGCTGCACCGGAGAAGGCGACGCGGCTGCAGCAGTGGATGGTGGGACTGGCCCATCGCTGCGGCTACCAGAAGGCGTTGGTCGCCATTGCGAACAAGCACGCACGGATGATCTGGGCGATGCTGGCTCGCGATGAAACGTATGACCCGCAGGCGTGGCAACGGCATCCGCAGGCGCAGCCATCGGCGGTGACCGCGGCCCCCGCGGTGGCGCTGGGCATGACCTGAGCCCCACCCAGAGGCAGTGATCGCATCAACCATCAGTTCGCTACACCCCGCTGCACGCGCATCGATGCATCAACGAGGTCAGACCGAACGGAAGAAGAACCCGGCTAACCCTTTGGGTGCGCCGCGACCGCATGCCGCCGATCACGGCGTGCGGGGCGCGCCCGACGAACGCTCATTGAAGAATGCGGGGCTCTTCCGTGCGATTCGTATCGTGGCCCGCGTCCACGCAAAGGACGCAACAAGGCCGGCTCCAGAGGTGCTGTCTGTCGCGTTGGTTGCTCAGACCGTGTACGGGATCGATGAGGAGCGCCGCATGAAGGCATGACGAGCCACGGAGCCGACCGCGCCGCCGGCTTGCAGGCCGATCCCGTCATGCTGCCGGGGCTCGGCCTGCACCAGCGTGCTGGGTGTCGTGCCGCGTCAAGGGTTCGCTGCGCCGCGCTGCGCGCGCCCTTGACCCGTTCGATGCTGCACTGGTGCGGAAGGTTGAAAAGACAACTGACTTCGCCTGTTGACTTCAGGGGGAAGTCCTTCCAGAGGGGTTAGCCATCACTGGGCACTCCATATGCGGAACTTGATGTGTTTTGCGGCAGAGCGGAAGTCGTTGTCTGCGCTGAGCAGGACCAGATCGTGTTTGCGGCAGAGCTGAATGAGTACTGCGTCGATGGTTCCGATCTGGACTCCGTTGCGACGGCACGAATTGCGGATCTCAGCAGCTTCGATATGGTCTTCTCGGTCTGGCTGTAGGAATCCAAGCGCGGCAAAGCGCTCGATCAGTTGGCTCCGCGCCTTTGGCCCCGCAAAGCCCTGAAGTAGTTCTTGCAGCACCAACCCGGTAGTAAAGACTTGATCTGCTCCTTCAAGGGCGTGCTGCAGAGTCTTGACTTCGGCGACCGCGGTTTCGGTGTCTCGGCGGAAGGCGAGCGACCAGACGCTCGTGTCTACGAGCAGGCTCACAGCTTGCGGGCGCGTTCGGTCTTGTAGTCGTAGGCAGAGTCCCACTCGAGCTTTCCGAAAAGCTCCGCGACTCTCTTTTGCTCTCGCCGGGCGATGAACTCCTGTAGCGCGCGAGTAACCGCCGCCTTCTTGGTCGGCTCGCCGCTCACGCGGAAGGCTCGATCAAGAAGCTCTTGGTCTAGGGCGAGGTTAGTGGCCATGTGTGTAGCTCCAGTTGCGCCAGTCTACACAGATGGGGCCAAAAGCGCAACGAGCGCCAGCGGGGCTCGGCTAACGAATGATATGGACTGCCCCTACCCGAGTGTCGCGGGTAGTGCGAAGGTTGAGGTGCATGTGTTCAACATCACTTCAGGAGAGGCAGCCATGGAACAGATTACGACCGTCGGCATCGATCTGGCAAAGACTGTCGTGAGCGTGCACGGTGTCGACGCGCGCGGCAACACGGTGCTGCGTAAGAAGCTCAGCGCAGCCCGGCTGGTGGAGTTCATGGCGCGTGTGCCAGCTTGCCGGGTCGGCCTGGAAGCGTGCTCCGGCGCGCACGCGGTGGCGCGCCGCCTGCAGGCGCTCGGCCATGACGCCCGCATCATGGCGCCCAAATTCGTGGTGCCGTACCGCAAGAACCAGAAGAACGACGGCAACGACGCCGAGGCGATCTGCGAGGCGGTTGGCCGTCCGCAGATGCGCTTTGTTCCGATCAAGAGCGCCGAGCAGCAGGCGGTGCTGGTGGTGCACCGGGTGCGAGCCGAGCTGGTGGCTGCGCGCAGCGGGCTGATCAACCAGGTGCGCGGGCTGCTGGCCGAGTTCGGCCTGGTCATGCCCAAGGGCCGCTTCACGTTCCGCCACCAGGTCGCCGCCGTGATCGACGATGTGCGCGTGCCTACCCTGGCCCGCACCGTCCTGCAGGAGGTGGTGGCGCGCATCCGCGCCCTGGACGAAGACATCCTGGCCTACGACCGGCGCATCGACGCCCAGGTGCGCGACAGCGAGTCGATGCGGCGCATCGGCCAGCTGTGCGGGGTCGGGCCGATCACCGCCAGCGCGATCGTGGCCAGTGTGGGCGATGCAAAGCTGTTCAAGAATGGGCGCCAGTTCGCCGCCTGGCTGGGCCTGGTGCCACGGCAGTACTCCACCGGCGGCAAGCCGATCCTGGGGCGCATCACAAAGCGCGGCGACGTGTATCTGCGCACGCTGCTGGTCCACGGCGCGCGCTCGGCGCTGATCACGCTGGCGCATCGCCATGACCGGCTGGCACTGTGGGCGGCGGCACTGATCGCACGGCGCGGCTTCAAGCGTGCCTGCGTGGCGATGGCAGCAAAGAACGCCCGCCTGATCTGGGCCCTGCTGGCCAAGGGCGAGCCGCTGCGGCACGAACCGGCAGCCGAACTCGCGGCCGCCACGGCCTGATGGCAGAAGGACCGATTGATTCACTTCCCACCGCAGGCTGCACGGAGGCATCGTTGATGAGGTAACGGTTTGCGACCGACGCCAGGCGAACCTGTTTAACTCGCTGATCGAAGCACTGGATCGTCTAACGAATGAGGGCCTGGCGGCGCGCAACATCATCAGGGCCGGCAGCCATCGTGCTTGCCACCAGGCCGTATACGGAGTCGCAGTCCATCCCGCTCACCGATTCGATGAAAACCAAAAAGCAGCTTGCAGGATGAAAGACACAACGATGATCAACTCGAGATAGCAACCCACCCCTTGACGAGGGGGCAGTCCATACGGTTCGAGCTGAGCGGGCCGCCACCGGCGGAGGCGCCTGGCCCTGGGGTACGACCGGGGATCATGAGAACGCCAACTCTGCGCTTGGCTTGCTGGGGTAGCGAAGCTCAAAGAGTGCCTTCCGTCCAGTACTCTCCAGAAGAGCAATCTGATGGTAGGCACGCTCGTTCGTGACCAACAAGTAGCGATCAAGCGACCACTCCCGATGTAGCCAGGTGTTCAATGCCTCGAGTAGCCGTTGTTCGAGCCCTTCAGCCATAACAGACTTTCGAACCCAAAAGTACACAGCCGCTTGGAAGGACGCCCACGCTACGTCTCCCCTGGGAATCACCTGAGCCTTGGTGAAGAGTTGCGCACTCGTGGGAAAGATGTACACGCAGCCGAGGCACCGAGTTGCAGCGCGGCTGACGACAGTGTATGAGAACGACTCGCCGCTCTCATGGCGCTGCTCAAGTCTGGTCAAGTCTTCCTCGTTCCCTTCGACTGTGAATCCGTCTTCTGGCCACCCAGTACCCTCCCAGTCACGAAGAAAGTCCTTGGTTTCCATCACGGCTTCGTAGTCCCCCTGGGCATCAGTACGCCGAATGGGGCGAAGCAAGAATTCGTCCGTCGCCAGACCATGTACCGGGCTAAGTTTGCATCCATCTGATTTCATGGGCATCGATACTCCGATATCAGAACCGACGAAGCTACTTGCGAGGCCTAACGAATGATATGGACTGCCCCTACCCGAGTGTCGCGGGTAGTGCGAAGGTTGAGGTGCATGTGTTCAACATCACTTCAGGAGAGGCAGCCA
>LNFM01007332.1_pt1 | contig 17380 bp, 17 predicted proteins | sample 596031 | NCBI WGS metagenome assembly LNFM01 (sample SAMN04254537, study PRJNA301005) | activated carbon metagenome | isolation source: dual media filters at the Ann Arbor, Michigan drinking water treatment plant | place: USA: Ann Arbor | reverse complement strand
GAGGGGGGCCAGCCGATAACTGGGGCCCCGCGCTGGCCCTAAATTGGAGTCAACCAAATCCAGTTGGAGATGGCTTTTGCAATGTTCCTTCTACCAGTGTTCTTTGCAAACTGGTTTTAGTTAATCAACAGCTTCCAGAGGAAACAACCATGAACAAATTTTCTATGCGCACCCTTCCCGCCGCTTTGGCCCTGACGGCCACGCTGGCATTTGCCGCACACGCCCAGGACGGCGTGCGCACCGGCGCCAACAGCAACATCAGCGCCGATGTGCGCGCCAATGCCGGCTCCGGTGCTTCGGTCAACTCGAACACCAGCACCAATGCCAGCGTCAACAGCGACGGCACCGTCAAACGCGCCGTCAAGCGCACGGGCAACGCCGTGCAGCGCACCGGCAACAAGGTTGAAGGTGCCGTGGGCAATGCTGCGGACGCTACCCGTGACGGTGCTTATCGCGCCAAAAATGCGGTGGGCGGCGTGGCGGCGAAGGCCGACAACGCGATCCAGCGCAACCTGCCGGGCAGCAACAACGGCCCGGCACCGCAGGTCAATGTCCAGGGTTCGGGCAACATGTCCGCCGGTGGCGGCGTGCAGCGTCCTCCCCAGTAATTTGACAGCATGCGCGACACAGGCGGCCGTTTCTGGCGGCCTGTGCTGGCAGGCAACGCGAGGCTTGGCGTCCTACAGTTACCCTGCCGCTCAACCTATAGCGGGGCCTGCATCCCGCGCTTAAATTGGTGATGTGGGGGCGCTCATCGAGCAACACCTCTCACGAGGTTCCCCGTAAACACCCTTAAAAGGAAAACATGATGAAGACAATGACCCAATCGATTTTGCTGGCCGCCCTGATGGCGACTGCCGGCTTTGCAAGCGCACAGACCGTGACCAACCCGACACCGGCTCAAGGCGGCCCGACGGTTCAACGGCCTGCGGATGCAGGCACCATGCCCGCCACGCGTGCTGAAGTCAAAAGCGAAATTGACACCAAGTCCGGTGCCAAAGTCGGAGCGCCTGCGCAAGGCGGCGGCACACCCAGTGGCGCTGCTGCACCTGCCGGCTCCGGCGGTGTTTCGGCCAACACCCGCGCTGAAGTAAAAGCGCAGGTCAACAACTCCAGCAAGGCCGGCGCTTCGGCGCAGGGTGACAGCACGGTGTCGGGTTCCAAATCGGTCTCGGCCACGTCCTCCACCTCGGCAGAACGCAAAGCCGCACGCGCAGAGCGCAAGGCAGCCCGCAAGGCCAAGCGTGATGCAGCGGCCAACGCCGGCGGCAAGGGCATGGACTCCGGCCCAAGCAGCCCTGCCAAGACTGCACCCCAGTAATTGCCAGACAGCACAGGCCCCCCGGGGCTTGAGCCAGGCGCCCGCTTCGCAAGAAGGCGGGCGCTTTTTTTTGGCCGGCCCATGCCTTAAGCTGTCATCACCTTCCTGAAGGAGCCGCCATGCCGCGAGCCATTCTTGACGAATCCCGCATTCATGCGGCCATCCGCGACAAAATCGCCCGCCACCACCAGGCCATCGTGCAGGACGTGCAAAGCTCCATGGCCGCTCACCCCGTGCTCGTGGTCGGCATGGGCATCAATCCCTTCCCGAAGAAGGCCAGGCGCCTGCTTGACGCTGCCGGCGTGCGCTACCACTATCTCGAATACGGCAACTACTTCAACACCTGGCGCGAGCGGAATGCGCTCAAGATGTGGACCGGCTGGCCGACCTTCCCCATGGTGTTTGTGCGCGGCACGCTGATAGGCGGCGCTGCCGAACTGGGCAAGCTGCTGGCCTCCGGTGAGCTGCAGGCACTGCTGGGGCCCCAGGCGCCCGCACCCTAGAAAACAAAAAGGCCTGCGCCCGTTCGCGAGAACAGGGGCAGGCCCGGCCCGGAGCGCCTGGCGGCGCCCGGTGCGGGTTCAAGACTCAGCCTTTGTGACCGTGGTGGCCGCCATGGCCTTTGCCGCCGCGGCCCATGCGCTGGCTGTCAAAGACTTTTTGCTGGTCGGCATTCAGTGCGGCATAAAAGGCCTTGGTCGCATCACCGCGGCGGGTCATGGCCGCATTCATCTCGGCCATGCGCTGGGCGCGCAGCGCGTTCATTTTGTCGATGCGCTGCGGGGTCGTCAGCTTTTCGAACTCGGCGCGCATGGCGGCGCGGTCCGGGCGCTGGCCTGCCGCACGTGCCTGTGGCTGCAGCGCGGCGGTCCAGGCCGACCAGGCGCCTTCCTGGGCCGGCGTGATGGCCAGCTTGGTCTTGAGTTCAGCCTGGTGTTTGGCGATACGCGCCTGCATCCTGGCCGGGTCGTGGCGGTGCTTGCCGTGGTGGCCGGCATGGGGGCCGGGGGTGGCGGGGGCGGTTGCCGCCGCGGGTGCGGCGGGCGCGGCGGTTTGTGCCACGGCAGCCACGCTGGCAGCCGCCATGATGCCGGCCAGGACCAGGGTGTTGACAGATTTCAGGGGTTTGAACATGGAGGTCATGAGAGCGTCCTTTCAGGGGAAGTAGAAGCCGTCTGCCGGGATGGCGTCAGCTTGAAGGCAAGTCTGGGCGCCCCGTGTAAGGCCGCCATGACCCGGCCGTGAGGATTTCGTAAAGTTTTTTGTCCTTGCGCGCCTCGGCCTGGGCCTGCCAGGCGCCGCCTGTTTTCTGATCAAAAGTGCGTTCAGCCCTTGTGTGGCAAGGGCTGACAGCTATCAAAATCAGAGCGTCAGAGGGCCGGCAGGGTGCTGGCCGAGGGCTGTGAGTTCGGCCGACAGCCGGTCCCAGGGCACGTCGAAGCCGGCGCGGGCGCGTTGCGCTGGTGCGGCATGGCTGCGCAGCGCCCAGTGGGCGCCGGCGGTCACGCTGTCGATCAGCGGCACCGCCAGCCCGGGCTGGATGGCTGCTGCCATGCCGGCCAGACCTGCGCCGCCAAGGATCACGGCCTGGGCGCCGAGCTGGCGCACGGCATCACGGCAGGCCTGCGCCAGCAATGTGCGCGCGGCGGCCGGATCGGCGGCCAGTTCAGCGCCGGTGGGCACGACGGTGTGGATGCCGGCCAGCACCGGCGCATGGCCCAGCGCCTGCGCCAGCCGCGCCAGCATCGGGCCCCAGCGCTCGCCGCCGGTGACGATGGCGAAGCGGCCGTGGCGCGCGGCTTCAATAAAGGCCGCTTCGGCCAGGCCGGTGACGGGGACCGGGCTGCTCTCGCGCAGCGCCAGCAGGCCGGGGTCGCCGAAGCAGCCGATCAGCACCGCGTCGGGCGCGGGGCCGGGTCCGGCCAGGGCGGCGGCCCAGGCGTCCAGCGTGGCGTGGGAGGCGACCGCATAACTGGCTTCGTCGGCGATGTAGGGGGCGCCGAAACGCGCGGTCACGGTGCGCACAGACACATGCAGGCCGGCGGCCGCCTGCACATGGGTTTGCAGCAGCGCGCTGACGCTGGCCGAGGTGTTCGGATTGATGACCAGCAGTTGCCGCATGGAAGCGTTCAGTCAGTGCGCGAAGCGAAAAGCGTGGGGGCCATATCCGTTCAGCCAAACAGCGCGGCCAGATCGGGCGCGGCGTCCGCCGGTGGCGCGAACTGCAGCTGCGACTCCAGCCGGGTCAAATGTTCGTGCATGCGGCGCGCGGCCTCGGGCGCGTCGCGCAGCGTGATGGCGTCCAGCAGGGCGCGGTGTTCGCGGCAGCCGCAGGCGGTGGCCTCTTCGCGTTCGCGCGCATGGGCCGGGCTGTAGGTCATGAGGATCAGCGAGGTGCGCGAGGTCAGCTCGCGCAGGATGCGGCCCAGGGTCTGGTGGCCGGCGCGCTCGGCAATGTGCAGGTGGAAGTCGCCCGACAGGCGGATCGCGCGGCGCATGTCGCCGGCCAGGCGCGCGGCATCCTCGTCGGCAATACATTGCTTGAGGCACAACATGTCGGCCTTGCCGGCGCGGGCGATGAAGAGTTCGACCAAGCGCGGCTCGATCAGGCGGCGTGCTTCAAACACCTCGCGCGCCTCCTGTTCGCTGGGCTGGGCAATCGTCGCGCCGCGGTTCGGCGTGAGCGTGACCACCTGTTCGTTGGCCAGGCGCACCAGCACCGGACGGATGCGGGTGCGCGAGACGCCGAAGGCGCTGGCCAGCTTGTCTTCGACCAGCTTGGTGCCGGGCGGCAGGCGATGGTCGAGGATGGCCGACACCACGCGTTCGTACATCTCGCTGTCGCTCAGGGGCACCACCACCGCTTCGCTCATGACCGCGCCTTTTTCTGGCGCCTGCCCAGCCACATGGCCAGGCCGACGGCGATGCCCATGACGGCGAAGGACACGATGGTGGTGACCGTGCCCAGCGCGTAGATCGATGGCGTGGTGACGGTGGAGGTCAGGCCCTGCAGTTCCAGCGGCAGGGTGTTGACGTCGCCGATGGCCTGCGAGGTGCGGGCGATTTCGTCCCAGGAGAGGGTGAAGCCGAACATGCCGATACCGACCACCGAGGGGCCGATCAGCGGCAGCACCACATGGCGGAAGGCCTGCCACGGCGTGGCGCCCAGGTCGCGCGCGGCCTCTTCGTAAGCGGGGTTGAAACGGTTGAACACAGCGAACATGATAAGCAGGCCGAAGGGCAGCGTCCAGGTCAGGTGCGCGCCCAGCGCCGAGGTCATCAGGCCCAGCGCCGTGCCGTAGTTCTCCAGCATGCTGTCGGGCAGCACCGCCTTGATGCCGCTGTCGAGCAGCCGGAACTGCAGGCCTATGCCCAGCGACACGATGATGGACGGCATGATCAGGCTGGCGACGGTGATGAAAAACAAGGCATTGCCGCCGCTGAGCTTTTTGCGGAAGGCCAGGCCCGCCAGCACCGACAACACGACGGTCAGCAGCATCACCACGCCGCCCAGCAGCAGCGACCGCAAAAAGGCCGCTCCGATATCGACCGTGCCCAGGCCCTCGGCCAGTTTGTGGAACCAGTGCAGCGAGACGCCGCGCATCGGGAAAGTCAGGCCGCCTTCAGGGCCCTGGAAGCTCAGTACAAAAATCGTCAGCATGGGCCCGTACATGAACAGCACGAACAGGCCGAAAACGATGGCCAGCGGCCAGAAGCCGGGGGATCGTTGTTCACCGGTGCGTTGGCTCATCGCTGGTGCTCCTCAGGTGGTGTCGGGCAGCCCGCTGCGCGAATGTCCCCCGGCTTCGCCTCCTCCTTGATTTCGCTCCGCGGATTGCCCGACGCCTTCGGCTCGGGCGAGCTTGCGTTTGAGGCAGAGCAAGTGAAAAGCGTGGGGGTCACAATTCTTTCCTGATGTCGACAAGACGGGTGAGACCCCAGATGATCATCAGCACAATCGCCAGCAGGATCACCGCGTTGGCCGCGGCCAGCGGGAACTGCAGGTAGGAGGTCTGCACCTGGATGATCTTGCCGATGGAGGCGATCTGCTGGCCGCCCATCACGCCAATGGTCACGAAGTCGCCCATGACGATGGTGATCACAAAAATCGAGCCGATGATGATGCCGGTGCGCGACAGCGGCACGATCACGTTCCACAGCGTCTGCCAGCCCGAGGCGCCGCTGTCGCTGGCGGCTTCGAGCAATGAGCGGTCGATGCGCATCATGGAGTTGAAGATGGGCACGATCATGAACATGGTGTACAGGTGCACAAAGGCCAGCACCACCGAGAAATCGGAAAACAGCAGCCACTCGACCGGCTGGTCGACGATGCCGGCGCCGACCAGGCCCTGGTTGACCAAGCCGTTGCGGCCCAGCAGCGGCACCCAGGAGATCATGCGGATCACGTTGGAGGTCCAGAACGGTACAGTGCACAGGACGAACAGCGCGGTCTGCATGCCCGGCGAACGCACATGAAAGGCCAGGAAGTAGGCGACGGCAAAACCGATCAGCAAGGTGATGCCCCAGACCAGCAGGCAGAACTTGAGCGTGGACAGATAGGTTGACAGCGAGACACACAGGTCGCCGTTGTCGGTGAGCTTGCCGCAGCCTTCGAAGATGGCGAGGTAGTTGCGGAAGGTGAAGCCGGGGATCAGCTCGTACTCGTTGAAGCTCCAGAAGCTGACCATGAGCACCAGTGCCAGCGGCACGAGGAAAAAAATTGCAAACACCGCCGTGAAAGGCGCCGCCTGCCACCAGGCCTTGATGGCGTGAGCCGGCGGGCTGGCGGTATGTGGGGAGGCGGTGGGTGTGCTCATGGATTTTTAGCTCAGGCGCGCTGCGTGACGAGATTGCGTAGCGAGGGCGCCGCGGCTGGTGCGAGAAGCGCAGCCGTACACCGGTACGGCGAGCATCACAGCGTCGGCCCCGGCGGCCGCAGTAGCAAGATCGTTATGCAGCGACAAATTCATTCCATTTCCTGACCATGTACTCGTTCTCGTCCATGATCGCGTTCCAGCAGGCGATGCCGCCCATGCGTGCTTCGTAGCTGCCGCCGTCGCGCACGCTGCCGGTCTTGGCCAGCACGTCGCCGTTGGGGCTCTTGATGTCCTGGCTGGCGGGTTTGCCTTCCATCCAGTAGGCCCACTCGTAGGCTTCCATCTTTGCCTTGGCGGTGTCCAGCACGGCGCTGTAGTAACCCTGGCGGTTCAAATACGCGCCGGCCCAGCCGTCGAGAAACCAGTTGATGAATTCGTAAGCACCATCGAGCTTGCGGCCCGACAGCGTGGCCGGCAGGCCAAAGCCGGCCGCCCAGGCGCGGTAGCCCTCTTTCAGCGGCTGGAAGTTGCAGGCGATGCCCTTGGTGCGCACGGCAGTCACGGCGGGCGACCACATCGACTGGATCACGACCTCGCCGGAAGCCATCAGGTTGACCGATTCGTTGAAGTCTTTCCACAAGGCGCGGAACTGGCCAGCCTTCTTGGCCTCGATCAGGGTCTTGATCGTGAGATCAATTTCCTGCTTGGTCATGTTGCCCTTGTCGGGGTATTTGTAGATCCCCTTGGCCTCGACCACCATGGCCGCGTCCATGATGCCGATGGACGGAATGTTCAGGATGGCGGCCTTGCCCTTGAACTCGGGGTTCAGCAACTCGGCCCAGGAGTTGATCGGGCGCTTGATCAGGTCGGGGCGGATGCCCAGCGTGTCGGCGTTGTAGACCGTGGGGATCAGCGACATGAACTGGGTCGGCGACTTGGCGAACACCTTGGACTTCTCGCCTTCGAGGTAAATCACCTTCTTGGGCGCGGTGCCCTGGTCGCCGACGGCCTTGCCGGCCACGGTGCCGGTGGTGAACAGCGGCGTGATCTTGTCGGCGTTCTTGATCTTTTTGGTGTCGATGCCTTTGAGGTTGCCTGTCGGCACGATTTTCTTCAGCGAGAAGTATTCGGTGTCTATCAGGTCGAAGCTGTTGGGCGCGGTCACCGCGCGTTTGGTGACGTCGTCGGTGGTGACGGCCACATACTGGATGGTGATGCCGGTGTCGGCCTTGAACTTCTCGGCAATCGCCTTGTCCTGGTTCACGGCGGTGCCGAGGTAACGCAGGGTGATTTTTTCCTGGGCGTGCACGGCGGGCGCCAGGCCGCTGGCCAGGATGCCGGCCATGCCGGTGAGCAGGGTGCGGCGTTGCATGCCGGATGCTTCAGGGGTGGGGTCGAGGGTGTCGTTGGACATGGTGGCTCCTTGGTTAAAAACGTGAATCAGGGATCAGGCGCGCAGCGTGTGGGCGGCGTGCCAGGACAGGTGAACGGACTCGCCCAGGGTGTAAGGGCGCTCGGAGAATGTCGCTTCGGGCAGCATCACCGACACGCCGGTGGGGCCTGTCGCGGTGCTGGCGTCCAGGCCCAGCAGCACGTAAGTGCCCTGGTACTCGACATCGGTGATGGTGGCGCCCATGCCGGCGATGCCGGTGGCCGGCGCGCTGGGTTCGGCAGGGGCAATCAGCATGTGGTCGTTGCGCACGGCGATCTTGCCGCTGCCGGTAGTGATGACGTTGTGGCCGCCCATGAAACGCGCAATGAACTCGGTGGCCGGCGCGTTGTAGATTTCGTGTGGCGAGCCGACCTGTTCGATCAGACCCTGGTTCATCACCACCATGGTGTCGGCCAGCGCCATCGCTTCTTCCTGCGAGTGCGTGACATGGATGAAGGTCAGGCCGAGTTCCTTTTGCCAGCGGCGCAGCTCGGCGCGCATCTGGATGCGCAAAAACGGGTCCAGCGCCGACAGCGGCTCGTCGAGCAGCAGCACACGCGGCTGGGTGATCAGCGCGCGCGCCAGCGCCACACGCTGCTGCTGGCCGCCGGACAGCTCACCGGGTTTGCGCTGCGCGAGGTGGCCCATGGCGACGCGCTCGAGCAGGTCCTGGGCCTGCTGGTGGCGCGTGGCCTTGGCTACACCTTTCATCTTGAGGCTGAAGGCCACGTTGTCGAGCGCCGACAAATGCGGGAACAGCGCAAAACTCTGGAACATCATGGCAGTGCCGCGCGCGGCGGCCGGCAGGCCTGTGATGTTGCGGTTTTCCAGCAGGATGTCGCCGCTGGTCACGGTTTCATGGCCGGCAATCATGCGCAAGGTGGTGCTTTTGCCGCAGCCCGAGGGACCGAGCAGGCAGCAATAACTGCCGCTGGCAATGCGCAGGTTGATGTTGTCCACGGCCGGTGCGCCCTGCGCATAACGCTTGGTCAGCGAAACCAGTTCAACGGCGGCAGGGGCGAGGGGGGCGGCAGCGTCCATGCCCACCCTCCATGCATGAGGCATGCCAGTTTTTGTACGCAATTCGTTTATAAATTGTGTACAAAATGCACGATGGCGGTGCGTCAGTGGGGGTTTTGTGCACCAGTCCGGGACGGCTGCCCATCCACACGCGGCAGCGGCGCGGTCCAGTCGGCTTCGTTGAGTTCCTGTACCAGCCTTGCGCGCTGCCTGCGCGGCACGCCCTGCACTCCCGCGAGCACCCACTGGGCGCGCGCGACGTCGATGCGCCCCTTGCGCGCCCAGTCGCGGGCCTGCTGGGCCGGTTGGTGCAGCATGGCGGCCAGCCACACGGCCTGCGCCGGGCCCAGGGTGTGGGCGCGCCGGCCGAAATAATGCTGCGCCGCCGCTTCGGCGCCGCACAGCCCCTCGCCCCAGGGTGCGTGCGCGAGGTACAGCTGCAACATGCGCGGCTTGCCCAGGGTCTGCTCCATCTCCACCGCATACAGCAACTCGCGCAGCTTGCGCACCGGGCTGCGCTCGTCGCCGGTGACCAGCAGCTTGGCGAGCTGCTGCGGCAGCGTGCTGGCGCCGCGGGCGATGCGGCCTTCGCGCTGGTTGCGGCCCAGTGCGGCGCTGAATTCGGCCAGGTCGTAGCCGGGGTGCTGGTAAAAGCGCTGGTCTTCGGCGGCAATCACCGCGCGCGCCAGCCAGCTGTCGGCGCTCAGGCGGCTGCTGCGCCGGCTGCAGGCCGAGCGAGCCCCGGCAAACATGTCCGTGCCGAGGCCGCTGACCTGGAAGCCCTCGATCTGCGGCGCCAGCCGCAGGCGCCCATCGGGCAGGCTGAATTCGGCTTGTAGCGAGAACCGGCCTTCGATGCGCGCGCGCGCCAGCTCCGGAATGGCCGGGCCGAACAGCGCGTAGGCGTCGGCGATCTCGCTGGTCGGGAGTTGCAGCTGGATTTTCAGTTGCTGGGCGCCCAGCTCGCCGCGCCAGGCGGCGCGCAACGCGCCCGAGGCCAGCTCGCCGTCCAGCCACAGGCCTTGCCGGCGCACACTGAGCTTGACGTCCTGCAGCACCACGCGCTGCCGGCCCAGGCCTGCCGGCGACACGGTACACGGTGCGCAGTGCAGCAGCAAGCTGCGGCCGGGCGCCTGCCAGGTCAGCCGCACCGGCCCCGCGCGCGTGTGCAGGCGGCGGCCGTCCAGCAGCGGGCCTATCCAGGGTGCGGTGGCCAGCCGGATCATGGTCGGCACACCGGCCTGCAGCTGTAGCGGACCGGCGTGCAGCGGCACCGCCCATTCGCCGGGCAGCGGCGCCAGCACCGCTTTTGCTATGAAATAAATAGCTATCAGCCCACATGAAACAAGGGCCAGCAGCCAAAACACCACCCAAAGGAGGAGGCGCAGCGCTGTCACAGCGGGCTCGCCACGGTGATGGCCTGCCACGGGCCCTGCGACTGCCCCAGAACGGCGGCCCAGTACCAGGCCGAGGTGTCGGTGAAGCCCTGGCCCGCGGCATCAACGATGCGCTCACAGACGCGCAGGCGCTGGCCGCCGCGCTGCGCTTCAAAACAGCGCCACAGCCGCTGATCGCCGTCGCGCTCGAGCTGCTGCGCGGCGATGCGGTAACCCAGTCCCTGGTAACAGTCGGTGGCCGGGTGCAACATGCGGGTCGGCTGGTCCACGCTGCGCAGCACCAGCACCTGCGTGCCATTGGTCAGGCGAGTCAGCGTGCCCGGAAAACGCCGCGCAAAACGTTGTTCCACCTCGCTGAGCGCCAGCGGCCGCAGCGGCTGGCCCTGCCATTCGGTGGCGAACTCGCTGCGGCCGGTGCGCAGGTCCGTCAAGGCCGCCGGCCGGTCGAGTGCAGAAAAGGCGGCCCACACCATGCAGGCCGGCAGCAGCAGCAGCCACAGGCTTTTGTGAAGGACGCGGTTGATGAAGCTGTTGTCAAACATGGCGGGCTTTCCCGGGGCGGGCCATGAGCCAGGCAATCGCGGCGCACACGGCGGCCAGCACCCCCAGGCCGACGGCCTCGTGCACCCAGCCGGGCACCTGCCGGCCCGAGGCTTCGGCCGCCACCAGCACGGTGTTGCGCAGCACATTGCCGGCCAGCACCAGGGCGCTGACAGCGGGCAGGCGCGTCAGAAAGGCGCGGTTGCCGCGCTGGAGGTAAAGCGTGACGGCGCAGGCGCTGAAATAGCCGAACCACGCCATCTGCACGCCGGAACAGGGCGCGTCCACGATCACGAGCCGGCCGTCCACCAGCAGGCTGGCGCCGCTGCGTTCGACCGCATGGCCGAGGGCCAGCAACCAGCGGCTGGCCTCGGCGGTGAGCACACGCAGCGGGTAGCCGGCATAAAACTGCAGCGAGGCCAGCAGCGGCAGCGACAGCACCGCCAGGCCGATGACCGGCGCGCTGGCCACGCTGCCCGGCAGGAAGGCGCAGAGGCCGGCGGCCAGCGCCGAGAGGGCCAGCAGGGCGGTCACCAGGGAAGGCAGCTTGTCCTGGCTCAGCGTGGCGGCAACCGCGCCGGCCAGTGCCAGTGCCAGCCACCCCAGGCGCGGCGCGGGCCGCAGGCGGCGGCGCTGCTGCCAGGCCAGCAGCCCGAGTGCCGACAGCGCGAGCAGGCCCAGCGGGTCGTCGGAGCGGTCCAGCATGCGCTGGCCCATCCACAGCCAGGTCGGCCACAGCGCGGCGGCCAGCAAGGCCAGCCAGATCCATTCGGGCGCGGTGTCTATGCGCACGCCCCAGCGCACAAAGCCGGGCCGCTTGAGCAGGCCGTTCGGCCGGTGGGACAGAAAAGCCATGGCTGCTCTCCTTCAGGCTGTGAAGCGGGCGGGCTGGTGGCGGCGCTGGCGGCGCGCCAGCATGGCCAGCACCGACAACATCATGGCCATGCCGCCCCATACTGCCGGCTCGGGGGTACCGGGCACTTCGGCGCCTATCGCCAGGTTGCTGACACCCTCGGGCATCGGGGAAGGCTGGTTCACCGTCGCCGTGTCCAGCGGCTGGGTGTTGCGCACCACCTTGTCGACCGCGAGGAAGCTCGTGTACTGCGTGAGCAGGCTGTATTTCAGGCCGAGTTCGGTGATGCGCGCGCGCTGGTTGTCGCCGCCTTCCAGCGCTTCCTGGTCGGACAGCCCGGCGATGCGGTGCCGCGCCCAGAGGTAGCGCAGCGCGGCCGCGTCCTGGCTGCCGCTGCCGACCGGCAAGGCCTGGCGCCAGGGGCCGCTGGCACTCTGGCCTTCGATCACCAGCTGGCCGCCGGGCTGGCCGCGCCACTTGCCGAAGACCAGCACCGGGCGCTCGCCCAGCACGTCGGGCAGCTGGGCCGGCTCCACGTCGTACACGTCCAGACCTTCAAAACGCGCCTTGACGCTGGTCAGCACCGGGGATTCGATCATTTTGCGAAAGCGTGCGGCTTCGGCCGGCGCCTGGTCGGCTTTGGTGATCACAAAGGGCTCACCCATGCCGGCGCGGGCCAGGCCTTCCATCAGGTGGCGATTGACCGAGGAGCCGATGCCGAAGGAAAACAGGTTGGCCTGCGACAGATTGCGGCGCACCAGTTCAAAAGCCTCGCGTTCCACCGTGACGTAGCCGTCGGTCACCACCACGATGGTGCGCGAGACGTCGGCGGCCTTGGGCTCGGCATACACGCGTTTGAGCGCCGGGATCAGCTCGGTGCTGCCGCCGCCGCCCATTTGCACGATGGTGCTGATGGCCTGCTCGATGTTGGCGCGGCTGGCGGGCACGGACTGGGGGCTCAGGAAACGGTTGCTGCCGGCGAACAGCAACACGTTGAAGCTGTCGCTGGGACGCAGGCTGCCTATCAGTTCGCGCAGCAGGGCCTTGGAGGTCTCCAGCGGGAAGCCGTGCATGGAGCCCGAGATGTCGACCACAAAGATGTACTCGCGCGGGCTGATGGCCTGCGCGGCGATCTGCTTGGGCGGCTCGACCATGGCGAGGAAGAAGTTTTCGCCGCTGCCGGGACTTCCCGGGTACAGCAGGATGCCGGACTCGATGCGGTCACCGGCGAGCCGGTAGTCGAGGATGAAATCGCGGTTGTTGGCCGGACCGGTGCCGGGCTGCAGCGACACGCTGGCGCGTTTGCTGCCGGTCCCGCCTTCATCCGCGAGCTGCACCCTGACGGCGTGGGAATCGGAGCGCACTTCCTTCAGGCCTATGGGCGTGGCGAGCTGCACCTTGATGTCGAAGGCGGTCGCCGAAGGCTGGCCGGCCGGCAAATAAGGCTTGGCCACCCACGGCGCGTTGGCCTGTTCTGACTGCGGGCTGTTGTAACGCGGTCCCACCACGGTCGGGAAGACAAACTGGTAATTGCCCGACTGCGGCACCAGCAGCTCGGTGTAACGCAGCTCGACCTTCACGTCGTCGCCCGGCAGGATGTTGGCGACATTCATCTGGAACACATTCGGCAAATGCTGCTCGAGCAGGGCCGCGGTTTTGCCCTCTCTTTTGGCGCTGTCGTATTCGATGCGCGCCTGCTGCTTTTCGCGGATGTCGGCGGTGATCAGGCGGTCGGCCAGGCGCACATTCATGCCGTACACCGCCGCCCGGGTGGATCCGGGGAAAACGTATTTCGCCTCGATCGCACGCTGGCCTTCGTTGCGGTAGTGCTGGGTCACGGTGACGTCGGCGATCACGCCGGAGATGCGCACGTCGACCTGGGTGGCCTTCAGCGGCAGCGGGTCCAGGCCGGGCGCGTCACTCTTGACGAAAAAATAGGGGCTCCCGGTTCGCAGCCGCTGCGGCGTGTCCTGCGCCTGGGCGGCCGGGCTGAAGGTCATGAAGCAGGCGGCGCCGGCGCTGGCAACGGCGACCCACAGCCAGCGCGAGATCGCGGCGTGGGGGGACAGGGTGTGTTCCATAAAAGGGCTCCTTGATAGGGGGATGAATGCACGGATCAAGGATCGCCAGCGGGCGAGAAGCCGGTTTGAAGGGTGTGGGGAGGCTGTGTGAAGTCTGTGTGAAGCCGCGGCTTCACATGGATTTCCCGTTGCGCCGCCACAGTCGGGGCTTTCCATTTCCCAAGGAGTTGCCATGACCTTCCTGCCCAGGAATTCCCTGACCCTCAAGCTGCTGGTGCTGCTGCTGCTCACCTTGCTGCTGTGCGTGCCGCTGGCGCGCATAGGCTGGCTGGTGACCGAGCGCGGCGCCACGCGGCAGCAAGCCGTGCAGGAGCTCGCGGCGGCGCATGCCGGCCCGCAGACGCTGGTCGGGCCGGTGCTGGTCGTGCCTTACGTGGAGCGCTGGAGCGAGGCCGAGCATGACAACCAGGGCAAGCTGAAGGGCCGCATGGCCCGCAGCCTGCAGGCCGTCCATCTGGTGTACCCCCAACAACTGGCGCTCACCGGCACGGTCTCGCCCCAGGAGCGCCAGCGCGGCATCTTCAGCGTGCTGTTTTATGAGCTGCAGGCCACGTGGACCGGCAGCTTTGCGCCGCCGGACCTCGCCGGCATCCCCCGAACCGCGAAAGACTCGGTGATTGACTTGCTGGCGCCCTCGCTCGCGTTCGGCCTGTCCGACGTGCGTGGCATCCAGGGATCACCGGCGCTGCAGTTGAACGGGGAGGCGCTGCGCTTCGTGCCCGGCATGCCCTTCGCTGCCGAAGGCTCGCTTCTGGCCAGCGGCATCCATGCGCCGCTGTCAGGCGCGGCACTCAAGGCCTTTGAGTCGAGGCAGCCGCTGGCGCTGGACCTGCGGATGACGGTGGTGGGGCAGCAAAACCTGTCGGTGGCGCCCGTCGCCGGGGACACCTCCGCCCAGCTGGCGATTCGCTGGCCGCACCTGAGCTTCGGCGGCCGCTTCCTGGCGGCACAGCGCACGCAGACGCAGGACGGCTTCCAGGCGCGCTGGGCCGTGTCCTCGCTGGTGAGCGCTGCGGGCCGGCAGGTCACTGCATCGGTGCGTGTACCCGCGCCGGCCGGTGCGCCGCGGCCCCAGGCGCTGGACACTTTCGACGTGTCGCTGATCCAGCCCCAGAACACCTATTCGATGTCGGATCGGGCCGTGAAGTACGGTGCGCTGTTCGTCGGGCTGACGCTGATGGCGGCCTTCATGTTTGAGCTGTTCCGCAAGCTGCGGCTGCATCCGGTGCAGTACGGACTGGTCGGCCTGTCGATTGCCCTGTTTTTCCTGCTGTTGCTGGCCTTGTCGGAAAAGCTGGCATTTTCGCTGGCTTATGGCCTGTCCAGCGCCGCGAGCGTGGCCTTGCTGATGGTGTATTTCAGCGCCGTGCTTCAGGGCTGGCGGCGCGGCCTCTCGCTGGCCGCCTTTGTCGGCCTGTTGTATGCGGCGCTGTACGGCCTGCTGGTGTCCGAGGACAACGCGCTGCTGATGGGCGCGCTGCTGGTTTTCGCCATGCTGGCGGCGCTGATGCTGCTGACCCGCAACATTGACTGGTACACGCTGTCGCCTGCGCCGGTGAATCCGGCCGCGGGTCAGGACGCCGCGCGCGGCAGCGACAGCGTCGCCAGCGCACCGCCTTCCGGTGCGTTGGCGAGCTCGATCCGTCCGTAGTGCAGGGAGGCAATTTCCCTGACGAAGGCCAGGCCCAGGCCGGTGCTTTTCTTGTTCGAATGCGGCCGTGACAGGGAATAAAACTTCTCGAACACCTTTTCCTGCGCATAGTCGGGGATGCCGGGACCGCAGTCGCGCACGCGGATGCGGGCGATGCGGTGTGTGGTCTCCAGCGACAGCCGCACTTCGCTGCCGGCGGGCGAGAAGTCGATGGCATTGTCCAGCAGGTTGCTCACGGCGCGGCGCAGCAGGAAGGCGTCGCCCTCCACGGCCGCGTCTTCCGGCGCGTCGACCGCCACCGTGATGCCGCGCGGCGCGGCGGCGTCCTGCGCGGCGCCGGCCAGCTCCTCCAGCAGGGGCTTGAGCGCCACAGGCTCGACCTTGTCCAGCGTGCGGCGTGTCTCCAGCGCGGTCAGCTCCATCATGCGGTCCACCATCTCCTGGATGCGGCCGGTCTCGCGCATGATGTTGGCCAGAAAACGCTGGCGTTCGGCCTGCGGCATGCCGGCTTCCTGCAGCAACTCGGCCGCACCGCGTATCGCCGACAGCGGGCTTTTGACCTCGTGCGTGAGCGTCTGCACATAGTCGGCCACGTAGTTGCGGCCGGCCAGCGCGTCGCGCATCTCGTCATAGGCCGCGCCGATCGCGCCGAGAGCGCGCCGACCCAGGCGCAGCAGGTTCAGCGAGCGCTGGGCCCGCACATAACGCACATAGTCGGCAATCACGCCGAAAGGGCGCACCAGCCAGACCGAGACAATCACCGCCAGCAGCAGCACCCCCAGCACCGACACCAGGCCGACAAACAATGTTTTCTGGCGTGCGGCGGAAACAAACTGGCCGAAGCTGGTCACCGGCTTGCCGATGGTGGCCACGCCGATGATCTCGTTGTTCCAGCGTATCGGCGCGCCCACATACATCACCGAGCTCAGCGGGTCGGCCTCGACGTCGCGCGTGGTGCGCGCGCCGTAGTTGCCGCGCAGGGTGTAGCTGACGTCGTGCCACTGCGAATAATCGGCGCCCGCAGACTTGCCCAGTGAGTCGAACAACACACGCCCCGCGCGGTCGGTGACGTAGGCGCGCATTTCAATGCGGGTTTTGGTGACCGAATAGATCTGCGACAGGAACTGCCGCGCGTACAGCGACTTGAACAGCGGCTCCAGCCGCGTGGTGTCGATGGCGCCGGCCTGCACATCCTGCTCGATCAACCCCGCCAGCAGGTGCGAGGTTTCGACCAGCGATTCCTCGGCCGACTCGCGGTAACGCGGATCGATCTCGGCGACGACGCGGTACAGGATGAAGGCGATGCCCGCTGCATAAATCAGCAGGATGCCGATGAAGATGCGGTTGCGCTTGGTCATGCCGCGTGGGGCGGGAGATCCTCTGCCAGCGCATAACCCGAGCCGCGCGAGGTGCGGATCGGGTCGGCGCCTGGGGCCACGGCCTTGAGCTTGGCGCGCAGGGTCTTGATGTGGGCGTCGACCGTGCGGTCGAAGCTGGCGGCGTCGTCGTCCCAGACCTTGGTCAGCAACTCGTCGCGGGTGAAGACGCGGCCGGGCTTTTGCACCAGCAGGCGCAGGATGCCGTATTCGTATCGCGAGAGTTCCAGCGCCCGCCCGTAAAAGCGGATCCGGCGGCGTTCTTCGTCGAGCGAAAAAACGGCGTTGCCGTTGGCGGTGCCTGCCTGCGGCGCGGCGGCGGGCGCGCGGACGGTGCGGCGCAGGATGCCGCGCACGCGCGCCACCAGCTCGCGCGGCGAAAACGGTTTGGCAATGTAGTCGTCGGCGCCGAGCTCGAGGCCCACCACGCGGTCGATCTCGTCGCTGCGCGCGGTCAGGAACAGCATGGGCACCTGGGCGCCGCCGGGCAGGGCGTGCAGGCGCTTGAACAGCTCGAAGCCGTTGAGGTCGGGCAGGCCGACGTCGAGGATGGCCAGCGCCGGCGGCTCGGCCGCAAACTCCTGCAGCGCCTGCTGGGCCGTGGCGCACCACACCGGCGCAAAACCGTCGGTGGCCAGCACATACTGGATCGTGTCGGCAATGCCGGACTCGTCTTCGATCACCAGGATGCGGGGCTTGTAGAGCATGGGCGTATGGTAGCGGTTGGGGGCGGGATGGTCATCCCGGACTTGATCCGGGATCCCGCTCTGGCTGCTCCGATGTTTGGTAGTTGGTACGCGCCTGTTGGCCGGGGGTTGCCCGGCGGCAACTCACTTTCTTTTGCTTCGCCAAAAGAAAGTAAGCAAAGAAAAGGCGACCCTGCTGTCTGCGT
>LNFM01007331.1_pt1 | contig 17380 bp, 16 predicted proteins | sample 596031 | NCBI WGS metagenome assembly LNFM01 (sample SAMN04254537, study PRJNA301005) | activated carbon metagenome | isolation source: dual media filters at the Ann Arbor, Michigan drinking water treatment plant | place: USA: Ann Arbor | reverse complement strand
CGCTCGGCGGCCCGCTGCCGCAGCGCCGCCAGAAAGCCAGCGAATCGCTGAAGGTTCCCGAACTGAACGTGTTCGAGCGCCTGCTGAAGGCCAGCGGCGACCGCGAGATCAGCACCACCATGGCCTTCGTGCAGGCCTTCAACATCATCCTGCGCGACAAGCAGGTCGGCCCGCGCTGCGTGCCGATCGTGGCCGACGAGGCGCGCACCTTCGGCATGGAGGGCCTGTTCCGGCAGATCGGCATCTATGCGCCGCACGGCCAGAAGTACAAGCCGGTCGACGCCGACCAGCTGATGTACTACCGCGAAGACGCCGCCGGGCAGGTGCTGGAGGAAGGCATCACCGAGGCCGGTGCGTTCTCGAGCTGGATGGCTGCGGCCACCAGCTACAGCACCAACAACCTGCAGATGCTGCCGTTCTACATCTACTACTCGATGTTCGGCTTCCAGCGCATCGGCGACTCCGCCTGGCAGGCCGCCGACATGCGTTCGCGCGGTTTCCTGCTCGGCGCCACCGCCGGCCGCACCACGCTGAACGGCGAAGGCCTGCAGCACGAGGACGGCCACAGCCATCTGCTGGCCGGCGCGATTCCGAACTGCCGCCCGTATGACCCCACCTTCGGCTTCGAGGTCGCGGTGATCCTGCAGCACGGCATGCGTCGGATGATCGAGGAGCAGGTCGACGAGTACTACTACCTGACCCTGATGAACGAAAACTACGCGCACCCGGAAATGCCGGCCAGCGCGGAGGACGGCATCATCCGCGGCATGTATCTGCTGCGGGAATCGGGTAACGGGAATGGGGAATCGGGGAAGAGCAAGAGCAAGAGCAAAAAGCCGCATGTGCAGCTGCTGGGCTCGGGCACGATCCTGCGCGAGGTGATGGCGGCCGCTGAGCTGCTGGAGAAGGAATTCGGCGTGACTGCCGACATCTGGAGCTGCCCGAGCTTCACCGAGCTGCGTCGCGACGGTTTCGATGCCGAGCGCCACAACCGCCTGCATCCGGAAAGCACGCCGCTCAAACCCTACGTCACCCAGCTGCTGGAGGGCCGCGCCGGCCCGGCGATCGCCGCCACCGACTACGTGCGCGGCTTCGCCGACCAGATCCGTGCGTTTGTTCCGATGCGTTACACCGTGCTCGGCACCGACGGCTTCGGCCGCTCGGACACCCGCGCCAACCTGCGCCGCTTCTTCGAAGTCGACCGCTTCCACATCGCGCATGCGGCGATCTGTGCGCTGGCCGAGGAGGGCGTGATGAACGCCAAGGACGTGGCTCGGGCGATCAAGGAATTCGGCATCAACGCCGACAAGCCGAACCCCAGCCACGTCTGAGCACAATCAACAAGGTTGGAAACGACATGGGGGCGCCGCGAGGCGCCCCCATGTCGTTGGGCGGTAGCACACCGGCCATGCAAGGCCTGGATCCAACAGCAAATCCTGCGCACCTGCGAATCCACATGACCGAGCGGCGTGACCGTCCGGCCATGCGGCCGCCCGCCCCCGACGGAGCGTTGCCGAACCCGCGACACCTGCCCGACTCCGGACGGAGTCGGGCACGAGACCGCGGAGCCAGGATTGGTCCAGTCGAATCAGGACTGGATCAGCAGTCACGGATCCGGGGCAAGCCGGGCTCGCTCTCCATGGCGCCCGCCAAGGCCGGGCTTGTCGGTCAGGCCCTAGAACGGATATCCGGGGACCGGCGGCGCCCAGGGGCTTGTCGGATCGATCGGCTGCCCCGGTCGATAGACCTCGAAGGGGCCATACCACGGAGCCCCGTCCCAGCCTCCGGCGACATTCATCAGTTCCTCAGCGCTCAAGCTTTTCATATGACCTCCGATGGGATTCGCGGCATCACTGCTGCGAGAAGTCGGGGTACGGATTCGGCCACGGACCGGGAATCGGCCACGGCGTCGGGAACGGCCACGGAAACGGGTTGGGAAAAGGGAAGGGATCCGGATACGGATTCGGCCAGGGATAGACGGTGCCGCCGCTGACGGCAGCGATCGCTTCGAGTTCAAGTGTCTTCATTGCAGTTCCTTGGTTGATGGCCTTGCTCCGTGCTCGCTTGACGAGTACGGCCACGAAGGCGGGTTGGCGCAGGCTGCGTGCGCGCCAGGTCACGATGAAACGGTTTGGTTCAGTGCTGCTGCTGCAGCGGCAGCGGATGCCAGGGGGCGTGGATCGGCCCAGGCGCAGGCGGCGTCCAGGGCAGCTCGCACGGATAGGGCAGCGGCAGAGGCGTGGGCTGGGGCAGGCTGAGCCCACCGCCAATGCGTGCGGTTTCGTTCTTCAACAAAGCTTTCATTCGAACCCCGCTCAGTAGAGGACGGGCGGACGCACCGGCTCGACCGGCAGGTACTCGAAAGGCGGCGGAAGAAAATCAGCCGTCACCACCGGCCCGCCGTCGCTGGGCCCGGTCAGAGTCGGATGGGAGAAGCCTTCGGTCTGGCGACCACCACCAACGGCGACGGTTTCGAGGGTCTTCAGGTCTTGCATGACATGTCTCCTTCAATCTGGATGGGAAGCGCTGCACCGCTTGGAGAGCGAACAGTTCGATCAGGCTCTCGAAGCACAAACTCGCAGCGGCAGGAGCCTGTCGATCACTGTTCATGTCACGAATCACATGGATCGACACCTCGCACGTGCGCAGCAGCCCACCCGGCTTCACGCAGCGGCTCGGCCGCGCATGGCTTTGAAATGCCCCCCCAGGCGACCCGCAGGACCCCGCGCAGCGCGAGCATCAGCGCCTTGATCCGTCGCGGCTCTGGATCCCGAGTGAAGGGTTATCTCTTCCGTATGGACCCACCTCATGAATGCTCCACTGTTCCGCCCCGAAGCCATCGAGAGTCAGCGCAGCACCTGGATGGGTTCGATCGCGCTGGCACAGCCACCGGCCCTGCGACTGCTGGCGGTGGGCGCAGCCTTCGTTGGCCTTGGCTTGCTGGCCCTGCTTGTGTTCGGGGACTACAGCAGCAAGGCCAGAGTCAGCGGCCAGCTGGTGCCCGATCGAGGGCTGATCACGGTGACTGCCCTCAACGCAGGCGTGGTCGTGGAGCGACGCGTGCAGGAGGGCGACCGCGTGCGCGCGGGCGACGTCATCGCCATCGTCTCGGGCGAACGCGTCAGCCGCAGTGGCGGCACCCAGAGCGAGATCGGTGAGCAACTGGCGACCCGACAGCGCAGCCTGCGGCGCGACCTGGAGCAGTTGAAGCGACTGCACGAAGAGCAGCTGGCCGGCGCACAGGCCAGGCTTTCGGCCGCGCGTGCCCAGCGCGAACAGCTGGAGGCCGCGCTGCAGACCCAGGGCGAACGCGCTCGACTCGCAAGTGAGACCCTTGCGCGCTTCGAAGAGTTGGCCGCGCGCGGCTTCGTTTCCAAGCTGCAAGTGCAACAGTCGCGTGAAGCCATGCTGGAACAACAGGCCCAGACACAGGCCATGGGGCAGCAGCGCCTGGCACTGGCCCGCGAGATGGCGGCACTGGAGCAGGAACTCACCGAACTGCCGCTGCGCGCGGCGACCCAGCAGGGCGCGATCGAGCGCGAGCTCGCCATGGTCGGACAGGAATCCGCCGAGAATGCGGCGCGCCTCGACCAAGTGATCAAGGCGCCCGCCGACGGCGTGATCGGAGCCCTGCTCGTCCTGCCCGGCCAGAGCCTGCGCGCAGGACAGGTGGTGGCGAATCTCGTCCCCGATGGCTCACGCCTTCAAGCCCACGTCTACGCGCCCAGTCGCGCCGTCGGATTCCTTGCGGAAGGGCACGAGGTCCAGCTGCGCTACCCCGCGTTCCCGTATCAGAAGTTTGGTCACCAGCACGGCCGCATCCTGCAGATCTCGCGCAATGCGCTGAGTCCGGCCGAGCTCGACGCCATGGGGCTGTCCACCAGCCAGGACGTGATGTACCGGATCATTGTCGAGCTCGAGTCCGAGCACGTGCGCGCCTACGGCCGCGATGAGCCCCTGCGCCCGGGGATGGTGTTGGAAGCCGACGTGCTGCTCGAGCGGCGGCGCCTGTTCGAGTGGGTACTGGAGCCACTGTTCGCGGCGGCGGGGAAGGTGTGAAGACTGTTAGGGCAACGCTGAAGAATTCAGCGCTGTCGCGCGCCATGGAGGGCGCGCTCGCGGATCCAGCCCGTAAGCGCTCGATCCAGCGCGAGCGGGTCCGGACCTGCGCCGGACTCGCGATCATTGATCAAGGCCAGGATGGACTTGATCTGTGTTGCCTTAGAGATCGCTCCTGATCGCGCGCCGCTGATCGAGGACGCGCCAATCTCTGCGCCGACTTGCGCCCCACTGGCAGCGAACCCGCAGCGAGCACACAGTCTGCTGAAGCTTGGATGCATTCGCGCGCCGACGCGGACGGAGGACAATGCACACGCCGCTCAGCCCGACATCACGGCGGCGCTGTCACCGCACGAGAGCGCACGTTCTTGTGCGGAGTCGAACGCCAAGCTGATCGCGAACGCACCGGAAGCCACCGAGCGCACCCAGTTCGCGGGCAGCTTGTCTGGGCGACGACGCAGCCAGCCTGCGCTGCTCAGTCGAAGGGGATGCCAGCGGGTTTGCGGCCGCGATCATTCGCGCGGCCCAAATTCAAAGGAGGCCCAAGGGCAATGCAGGCGCAATCGCCCCGGCGAAGCACGCACCCAGGCAAACGCTTGACGTGCTTCCCGAACAGGGCTCAGCCAGACGCCGGGGATTATTGCCACGCTTAAGCACGAGCGGCGCGATGAGCAGGACGGACTCCGGCGCCTCGCCGGAGCGAGTCGTGTCGTTGGTTTCAGCATCCCTCCAACGCGTCTCCGCGATGCGGCGGGGGCTCGCCAGTATCAGGAGCCGGGACGTCCTCTCGACCGATACGCCCGGCACCAGCCGATTTCCGGTGTCTACCTCACTTTGCTTTCGACGCGTTCCTCGGACGGACCATCATCCAGCCGCCGCTACAGCCGCGCACAAGAAGCACGGAGAAAAGCACGGAGGCGCAGGCGGCTCGAAAGAACTCGCCCTGGAACAAGAGCATCAGCGCATGCCCGGCAACAATCAGGGCGAGTGCGAGCAGGATGCGATCAAGCAATCTGGTTGGCATGGATGGGGTCCTGTGGGTGATGAAGAAAACTCTGCCGCTTTGCGCTGGCCGGCTTCGCGACTGGCGAACCGGTGCGGCGCTGACTTCACACGGGCTCAGCTGGAACGCAGCCGAGGGCGCCCGCACTCGCAGGCACCCTCGTCAGCACCGATCAGATGGACGCGCCAGCGGCAGCCGCGGCAGTGCACTGGGAACAGAGCATCGGTGCAGCGCGGATCGCGGACAGTCCCACCCTGCAAAGGCAGGTTCGTCTCGCCTCGCTTCGCCGCGCTGAGCCAAGGCCAGGCATGGTGGCGCCTGGCCTCGTCCGAACCGGCAGACCTCAGTTCATGGAACTGAAGCCGCCACCGATTGCACCCACGATCAAGCCGATTCCTGCGCCCACGATCGCGCCCACGAGCGCGCCCGGAGGACCGGCGAGCCCACCAAGCGTGGCGCCAACGCCGGCACCACCGACAGCGCCGTACCCGGCACCGGTCAGGATCCCGCTCTGCAGCTGACCCGCATCACCGCCCGAGACCTGCTCGAGCTGTTCAATGTTCATCTCTTTCATTGCAGCGATTCCCTCTGGTTGATCCGCACTTACCACTCGGTGGTGAAGTAGCCCACGGCAGCGCCGACAACTGCGCCACCCACAACGACACCGATGACCACGGGCCCACCGACGGCCACGCCAATGGCGGTGGCAACGCCGACGCCCGTGGCACCTGCACCAGCCCCGGTCAGCGCTCCGACCATGCCTCCGAAGAAGCCTGCACCCTCGACGTCCTGCATTTCCACGCTTGTCAGCTCACGCATTTCCATTTCCTCGCTGTTTGATTTCCGATAGGTCAGCAAGGGTCAGGCAACCCGCACGCCTGCCCTGCTCGACGGGGCATCGACAATCGAGCCCCGACTTTCCTACGCGGAGCGGGAAATCCGAATCGATCAGAGGAAACCGACGGTTCAAGCGACGCTGTCCTCCCGGCCCGATTCCGTCAGCGAGCAAGGAAGCCGCCGTCGAACGCCCGGTGATCGCTCGGGCAGCCACAGGCCGAGTAGAAGACACAGACTCCTGCCTGAGCGCCGCAAATGACCTCGCCCTCCTTCCAGATCACCGGACGAGCCCGCCTCCGCCCCATCCTGCAAACCGAGGCCGCAGAGTGCGGCCTCGCCTGCCTGGCGATGGTGGCGGGGTACCACGGACTCTCCACCGACCTGCCAACCCTGCGCCAGCAGCACTCGCTGTCGCTGAAGGGGGCGAACCTGGTGCGGCTGATCGACATCGCCGGCCGCATGGGGCTGAATGCGCGCGCGCTGAGGCTTGAGCTCGACGAGCTCGGCCAGTTGAAAATGCCCTGCGTGCTGCATTGGGACATGAACCACTTCGTGGTGCTCAAGTCGGTCGACTCCAAGCGGGTGGTGATCCTCGATCCCGCGCACGGCGAGCGCACGCTGAGCCTCAAGGAGGCTTCGCGCCACTTCACCGGCGTTGCGCTGGAGCTGCAGCCCGGCGCTGACTTTCGCGCCGGCGAAGCGCGCCAGCGGGTGACGCTGCGCCAGCTGCTCGGCCAAGTGTCCGGCCTGAAGCGCGCGCTCGTCACGATTCTCGCGCTGGCGCTGGTGCTCGAGCTGTTCGTGCTGGTCATGCCCTTCCATATGCAGTGGATGATCGACCACGCCCTGGTGACCTCCGACCGCAGCCTGGTCACTGTGCTGGGCGTGGCGTTCCTGATGCTGATCGCCTTCCAGGCCGCGGTCTCGGCGGCGCGCAGCTGGGCGGTGGGCTATCTCGGCATCCATCTCAACCTGCAGTGGACCGCCAACGTGTTCGCGCACCTCTTGCGGCTTCCCATCGACTACTTCGAGAAGCGCCATCTGGGTGACGTGGTCTCTCGCTTTGGGTCGCTGCAGGCCATCCAGCGCGCACTCACCACCAGCTTCATCGAGGCCCTGCTCGATGGCTTGCTTGGCGCGGTGACCCTGGTCGTCATGTGGCTGTATGCGCCCGTGCTGGCAGCAGTCGCGGTCGGCGCGGTGCTGCTCTACCTGGGCCTCCGGCTGGCCCTGTATGCACCGCTGCGCGAGGCCACCGAGCAGCAGATCGTCTGCGGCGCGAAGGCGCAGAGCCACCTTCTGGAATCGGTGCGCGGGGTGCAGACGATCAAGCTTGCGGATCGCGCCGCCGATCGCCGCGGTCGCTTCTTCAATCTCAATGTCGACACCGCCAATCGCGAATTCTCGATCGTGCGTCTTGGCGTGGGATTCGGCGCGGCCAATCGCCTGTTGTTCGGTGCAGAACGCATCGTTGTGATCTGGCTGGGCGCGCTGGCGGTGCTGGATGCACAGTTCTCGGTCGGGATGCTGGTGGCCTTCCTCGCATACAAGGACCAGTTCACGTCCCGCACGTCGGCACTGATCGAAAAGCTCTTCGAGCTGCGCATGCTTCGCCTCCACGGCGAACGCCTCGCCGACATCGCGCTGACTGCACCCGAGCCGGACGAGGCCGAACTGCGCCAGTTCACAGCCCCTGAGCTTCGAGCCACGCTGTCGGTGCGGAACCTGAGCTACCGCTATGCCGAGGGCGAGCCCTGGGTGGTCAAGGACCTCGATCTGGAAATCGAGGAAGGCGAGTCGGTTGCCGTGATCGGCGCCTCGGGCTGCGGCAAGACGACCCTGCTGAAGCTCATGCTCGGCCTGCTGAAGCCAGTGCAGGGCGAGGTGCTGGTGGATGGCCAGCCCCTGCAGCGCATCGGAATGCGGCGCTATCGCGGCATGCTCGGCGCGGTCATGCAGGAGGACCAGCTGTTCGCCGGCTCGCTGACCGACAACATCGCCCTGTTCGATCCCGAAGTCGATCAGCAGCGCGTGGAATCCGCCGCGCGCATGGCCGCGGTGCATGAAGACATCGCCGCCATGCCGATGGGCTACAACACCCTGATCGGTGACATGGGCACGTCGCTTTCAGGCGGCCAGAAGCAGCGCGTGCTGCTGGCGCGCGCCCTGTATCGCCAGCCCAGGCTGCTGTTCCTCGACGAGGCCACCAGCCACCTGGACGTCGAGCGCGAGCGCCTGGTCAACGATGCGGTGAAGCAGATGCAAGTCACCCGCATCATCATCGCCCACCGTCCGGAGACCATTCACAGCGCAGACCGCGTGGTGGTGATGCACGGCGGCCGCATCGTCCAGACCTTCCGCCCACGCGATCTGCTGCGGCCGGCGGAGGCCGGCCAGCACCCGCTCTCGCAGGCGTCACAGCAGGCCGCAGCGGCTCCGTCCGCGACCGCCCTCGCCGGTTGAGGCCAGCCAACCGGCTTCCTGCTGGCGATGGCCGGGGCAACCCGACCGTCGCCACTTGCGTTCCCGCTGCTGACGTTCGGTTTCGCGTCACGCGCGTTGCCGTGCTGCATACAGGTCGCGGACGCCTCGACCCGAGCACGTCGCACGTGCAGTCTGCAGCGAATCCCGGCGCGCCACGCTTGCTGGTTATGCTGCTGCAGCCGCGGCCGTTGGACGCACTGCAGTGCGTGTGCCCGCCGCATGCGCGGGGCCTGCGCCAATCCCTGTTTCCTTGAGGGTGCGGATCACGCGACCCGACCGACCCGACCGATCCAAGCGCGTCGATGGGAGCGCGCTGGTCACCGGGCAAGCCAATGCCGCCTCTGCGGGGAGCGGAGAAGCCTTGGCGGACACGCCCGGGCGGTCGACGGGCCGCACCCTGATGCCCGAACTGCGCCAGCGCGCTTGCCTCGTGGCGGACAAGTCCTGCCGAGCTGTGTCTGACCGCGCAGCACCGGGCGCGGCAGCGGCCCCGTCAATCCGCGCGGCGGAGTCTCGTGCTCGCACGCAGGGCGCTGCAGCGGTGGATGTCGACGATGCCGCCACGCAGGGGGCTTGAACGGTGAGCAGGCGCGGCAGTCTGGCGCAGCATCGCGCGACACCTGCCAGATGCTGTCCTGCCGCATCGCCCACCTGGAGCGGCTCGCATCTGTCCCGGCGGCCCGCTGCATCCGCACCGACGCGCGCGCGAGCGAATCGCAGCCGCCGAAACGCAGAAGCCCCGGACGCAAGGTCCGGGGCTGCCACGAAGATCTGCTGAAGGCGGTGGACACCTGCTTGAAGGCAGCCGGCTCCGAAGGGGGCTGGTCTCGTCGCCTCGAGGACGACGGTCATGCTGCCGATTGCACTTCCGGACCCGCAGAACGCGCGCCCTGCAGAGGGCTCGCGCCGCCCACATTACTCAGTGCACAACCAGACGCCGACGCCCGCGAAGGGACCGTCAGCGCTGCTGCATCTCGGGCCCACTGCCTTCGTCGCTACCAGCCTTGCCAGCCTCGGGCCTGCGGGCGCCCACGTCGAAGTGCAGCTCAAGGCCGCGGCTCCGCCACAGCTGCAGGCGGGTGTTCGCGTCCAGCGTGGGCAGACCGACTTCGACGCTCTGCAGGCCGCTGGACAGCTTCAACTGCGGTCCGTTCAGTTCGTCGATGCGCCAGTCGACCAGCACGCTGCTGCGACCCTGTGCGAGCGGCAGGCGCACCAGCGGACGGCTCTCCCCAAGGGCGCGGACCAGCAGCTCGAAGCCGCCATGCCCATCACGTTCGATCTGCAGCGAAACGCCGCTGCGCTTGCCGTCCATCGCCTGCAGCTCGAGCACCGGCAGGCTGCTGCCGACGCCGTGGCCAAGTGCTTGGGAGTCCAGCGCCAGACGCAGGCTGCGACCCGAATCGCGGGGGTCACGCAAGGCGAACTCGACCGGCAGCGGCAGACTCAGCGCAGGCAGTGATTTCAGCATCATGTCGTGGTCGTCGTAACCGCCGCCGCGCGGCATCGGCGTCCAGCTGCTGAGGCAATGCCAGTTGCCTGTGGCCAGGTAGGAGGTACACAGGCCCTTGTCCAGGTTGTCGCCCCACAGCGCGCAGCCGATCGGCGGGTAGAAGTGCGCCGGCCGATCGCAACGCCAGTCGTCACGGGCATGGGCCTCGCTCATCGACACAGCGGCCAGGCCGAGGATCACGAGGGTGGACGACTGCAGGGAGGGATTGGACACGGCATTTCTCCAGTGGATGGGCGGGTTGGCGACGCGACACGGCTTCTGCGGCCGTTACTCCTCTACTCGCAGCCGGCGGGGCTGATCGATCAGGGGGATGTCGGGATCGTCTCCAGCACCCGCTGCGCTCGCGCGCAGGTGTCGGCCCGCCGGGCCTCGGCCGGTGCGCAAGCCTGCGCGACGACACGCTCGAGCAGCCCCCGAACGGGCGGCGGCGCCTGCTCCAGCATGGGCTGCGGAATGGCCATGAGGATACGCAGGGCGTCGTCGGCCCGGCCCCTTTCCAGCAGCGAGTCCGCCAGGCCCGCGCGGAAGAAGGCCAAGGTCTGGCCGGACTCGCCGAATACGCGGCGACCGGTGGTCAGCACTTCCTCGAACAGCTGGTCCGAACGCGGGTCCGTCGGTGCGCTGCGCGCCAGCGAAAGCGCCAGGTTGTACTGGGCCCGCAGGGTGGTGCCGTGCTCCGGCCCGAGCTGGCTGCGATACAGTTCGACGGCCTCCTCCAGCACCGGCACCGCCTTGGCCGGATCACCGGCACTGTCCAGGGCGTTGGCCAGGGTGTTGAGCGCCGCGGCATACACAGGCACCTCGCGCCCATAGGCTCGGACGATGTCGTCAACGGCGCGCCGCGCTTCCGAGATCGCAGCTTCGATACGGCCCATGCGACGCAGCACTTCGACGCGCCGCAGACGTGCACGCGTCAGGTTCGGATGTCCCGGTGGATGCAGTGTCGACTGTTCGGCCAGCAGCGCATCCAGCGTGGCCAAGGACGCTTCATCCTGACCCTGAAGGCGCTGCAGGTAGGCGAGCTCCAGCTTGGCGTGGAAGCTCCAGACGGGGTCGCTGCCGGCCGCCAGCGCGGCGCGGAAGTCGGCCTCGGCCTCTGCATAGCGTCGCTCGTACACCGCCAGGGTGCCGCGCACCACGTAGAGCTCGGCGGTCTGGGCGCCGCCTGCTTCCAGATAGTCGCGCAGCGCCGCATGGGCGGCCTGCAGGCGGTCGCCGAGCGTATCCGCACGCGCCTTGAGCAGCCGCAGGGCCTGCGCTTCAGCGGGCTTTGCGATGCCCGTGGCCAGCGCCTGCGCGGCGAGGCCTGCAGCGTTCTCGGACAGGCCGAGGCCGAGCTCGACGTCCGCGATGACTCCGGCCAGGCTCGCGTACAGCTCGGGCTGAACCGTGCGCAGGCTGTCGAGATCGGCACGCGCCGCCGCCATCACCTGGCGCGCCGACAGGTCGGCACCCGCACTGCGCGCAGGGTCGGCGGCGTAGAACGCGGCCTTGAGGAAGTCGATGGCCTGCTCCGCGCGATCGCGTTCGCGGCGCACCTCCATCGTCTGCTGCAGGATCACCGCACCGAGAACAAGGGCCGCAATACAGCCCGCCGCCACGCCGGTCACGGCATAGCGATGGCGGCCCAGGAACTTGCGCAGGCGATACCAGTGCTGGCCGCCGCGTGCGCTGACCGGGCGCTGCTCAAGATAGGCCTCGATGTCGGCATCGAAGTGCTCCAGCGTGGCGTAGCGTTCACCGACACCCTTGCGCAGCGCGCGCTCCACGATGGCGTCGAGATCCCCGCGCAGGCTGCGGACAAGCGACTGAGGCTGCGCCTGCCCGCGCGCGCGCGCCACCACCGGCGCCACCTGGCTGGCGCGCCGGCTCGGCGCCTCGGGCGGCGTGTGCAGGATCAAACGCTCGATCTGACCCGGGCTCAGGCCTTCGAAGTCGAAGGGCGGGCTGCCGCACAGCAGCTCATAAAGCAGCACGCCGAGCGCATAGACGTCGCAGCCCACCGTGACCGGCTCGCCGCGCCACTGCTCGGGCGCTGCGTGCGACAGCGTGAAGTAGCGTTCAGCCGTGCCGGTGACCTGCTCACCAGCGGCGTCCAGCGGCTTGGCGATGCCAAAGTCGAGCAGCTTGGCCTGGCCCTCGGCATCGACCAGGATGTTCGAAGGCTTCAAGTCGCGGTGCACGATCAGATTGCGGTGGGCGTGCGAGCAGGCGGCGAGGACCTGCCGGAACAGGCGCAGGCGCGCGTCAAGGTCCAGTCCGCGGGCATCGCAGTGGCGGGTAATCGGTTCCCCGCGCACGCGCTCCATCGCCACCCAGGGCGTGCCATCTTCGGCGCTGCCGGCATCGAGGAGGCGACAGATGCCCGGGTGATCCAGCGCCGCCAGCATGCGTCGTTCGCTGGAGAAACGGCGCAGCAGGGCAGGGTTGACCATCTGCCGGCTGACCAGCTTGACCGCGACTTCCTGCTCGAACTCGCCATCGGTGCGGCGGGCGGCGTGCACCCGCCCCATGCCCCCGCGTCCGATCTCCTCTCCCAGCAGGTAGCGGCCCAGGGTCTGACCGCTGTAGTCGCGCTCTTCAAAGGGGTCGTCGATGTCACCGGTAAGGCGTTCAAGCGCGGATACGGTGTGCGCGTCACGCAGGCGCAGATCGCGCGCGATCAGGCGCTCCAGCTCGGCGCGCAGGACAGTATCGGATCCGGTCTGCGAGGCGATGTAGCGCTCGCGCTCACCCCGCGGCATGTCCACCGCGATGTTGAACAGCTGCAGCAGCCGCTTCAGGCGATCCGGATCTCGCGTGGTCGAACTCACGGCGACCTCGTCAACGCGGGGCGTCCGGGATGTCGAGACGCTCCGCCAGCCAGGTGCGAGCAAAGCGCCACTGGCGGCCAACGGTGGCGGTGGAGGAACCCATGACCGTTGCGATCTGTTCGACCGCAAGCCCGGAGAACAGGCGCAGCTCAACCACCCTGGCGCAGTCGGGATCAGACTCCGCGAGCTCGGTCAGCGCCTGGTCCACGGCCAACCAGTCGACCATGTCCGGCTGCATTGGCAGCTCGCCCAGGGCGACGTCCTCCAGCTGCACGAACGGCAAACCACCGCCGCGCTTCTCGGCGTTGCGCTCGCGCAGGTAATCGACCACCACGCGACGGATCACGGTCGCGGCGATCGCGAAGAAGTGGTCGCGGTTCTTCCAGTCCACGGCTTTCTGCGGCGCCAGCCGCTCGTAGGCCTCGTGGGCCAGCTCGGTGGCGCTCAGGGTCAGGACGCGCGAGTTGCGTCGCACCTGGGCACGCGCCATGTCGCGCAGCACCGGGTAGATGCTGCGCACAAGGCGGTCTTCGGCGGACCGGTCGCCGCGGTGCCAGTCGGCCAGCAGCGCGGTGATGGCGGCCTCGCGCCCGGGAGGTAGTTCTTCAGCCACGGCCGCCACAAGCTCAGGCGATTCGGAGTGCAAGACTAGCATCGTGGCGTTCCTCCCAGTGTCAGCGCCCGCGCCTGTGCGGTTGGTGCGGCGGGCTCACTGGTCTACTCGCAGCCGCGGCAGGCGATCGATCAATCCTCCAGTGCGTGCCCTGCGCGGGCGAGGCGGCAGGACCACTTCGCAGTCGGGAGTACTGCGCGTGGCTCAGTCAGCCACAGGGGTCGCCTCGACTTCGAAGCCGTCCGCGAAGATGGCGGTGCCCTGCCCGGTCAGCGATTCCATCCGCAGCTCGGCGATGCTGCCGACGCTCAGCGCGTGGTTGTGCGAGCGGGCCACCCCGCCCACAGTCAGCCGCGTCACGGTCTCGACGCCCAGCGTCGGCGCGGCGGTGTGACGAAGCCGCAGGGCCAGTGCGGCGGGCGTGCCGCTGCTGTTGGCCCAGAGCAGGCGCGGGCTGGCCTCGTCCGGGCTGTCGACACTCGAGCCGCCGACCTCGAGCGTGCCGGCTCGTACGCGCAGCGGCACGCGCACGAAGTCGCTGAGGCCCGGCAGGCTCAGCACGCCGCTGTCGACCATCGCCCCCGGCGCCACGCCCTCGAAGCGCAGGGTCGACGGCAGGGCCGGCAGCAGGTCGAGTGCGGGCAGGTCGTCGAGCGTGAGCACCCAGCGGTTGGAGAACAGTCCGCTGGCCTGGGTCACGCCGGTGCCGAAGCCCAGCAGCTTCCCGCTGTCCGGCAGATAGGCCAGGGCCGCGAGGTCGTGACTGCGCGCGCTGGACGAAAAGCGCCCGAAGAAGCCGCCACTGAAGCCCACACCCTGCGGATAGATCGCCACGAGCGCACCGGTGACGCTGGCGTCGGTGTAGCTGCCCACTGCGACTGCACCGGCGTTCGGCAGCAGCTGCACGTCGCGGACGGAATGGAAGTCGTCGAGTTCCTCCGAGGCCGAGGCCATCAGCTGGCCGCTCGCGTCGAACTGCCAGAGGTAGGGCGCGTTGCTCTCGCCTGCGGTGCTGATGCCGCCCACCAGGATCACACCCTCGGGTGAGACATCCGCGGCCGCGCCAATGGTTCGGAATCCAAGGTTGTTGCCGCGCCGATGCGCATACAAACGTGGCTCGCCGTCATTGAAACCGGGGTCGATGTCGCCGTCGGGCTGCAGCCGCACCATCAGCACTTCGCTGCGGCTGCCGGTGTCGGTGCTGGCGGTGCCGACCAGCTGGATGCGGCCATCGGCGAGCAGGTTGACGCTGCTGAAGCTCGCCCACGACAGCAGGGTCTGCAGCTGATTGGGGCTGAACATGCCGGGCTGGTTGAAGTAGCCGCTGTCGGCGAAGCTGGCGTCCAGGCTGCCGTTGGGCAGCAGCCGCAGGGCCACGGCCTGACGCGCGTTGCCGTTGCCCGGTACCGGCCAGCTGCCGGTCATCAGGATGCGGCCGTCGGCCTGCAGCGCGAGCGTGCTGGCATCGTCAGCACCCATGCTCGGGTCGAACGTGAACCGGGTGAAGCCCAGGCTGGGATTGCCGTTGGCATCAAGCTTGATGATGCGGGTGAAACTGTCGCTGGGTGCGCTCGGATTGGTCAGGGTGTACGCCAGCAGCAGTCCGCCGTCGGGCAGGGCGAGCAGGCTCCGCGGGGACAGGTTGATGCTGGCGCTGTGCTCAAGACTGAAGCTGTAGCTCGGATCAAGCGTGCCATCGGCGTTGAAGCGCCGCAGCAGCAGGGTGACCGGCGTGCCCAGGCCACGGAGGAAGGCGGTGCCGGCCACGGTGAAGCTGCCATCGGCGTGCACCGCCAGCGCAGCACCCAGCGCGTTGTTGGCCTCGCCGAAGGGGCTCAGGTACTGCACCCCGTCCGGATCGAACTGGGCGTTCACAGCGGGCGAAGCGACGCCGGCCAAGGCCAGCAGCAGCATGGAAAAGCGACGGGTCAGGACGGGCAGGCAGGCGCGCATGGCGAGCTCAAGGCGAAGAGGATGTGCGGGATACGCGGCGCTCGGGCGAAGTCCGACAGCCGAGCGCTGCCAGCGCGTGTTGATCGTGGTTGCCGAGCCGCGATTCAGGCGACTCGCCGCCACCCCGCGACCTTCCGTCGCATCGACCATTCACGTGCACGGCGCTAGGCTGCGCGCGCTTTCCTACCGGATGACCGCCATGCTGCTCCGCGCCCTCGCTTCCGCCCTGCTCCTCGCCACCCTGCTGCCGGCGCCTGCCGCCATCGCTGCCGACAGCAGCACACTGCACCTCAGCGGCGCCTGGGTGCGGCCGATGCCGCCGGGGGCGCGCGTCGGCGCTGGCTATGCCGAGATCCACAATGCGGGCGAGACGACACGCCGGCTGCTCGGCGCGGAGAGCCCGCGCGCCTCCAGCATGGAGATCCACACCATGGCGGAAGTCGACGGCGTCATGCGCATGCGCCGCCTGCCCGACGGCGTCGAGATTCCCGCCGGCGCGAAGATCAGCCTGAAGCCCGGCGCCGAGCACCTGATGTTCTTCAACCCCGAGCCGGCCTTCGCCGAAGACGAGACGATTCCGGTCACCCTCCGTTTCGACGGCGAGGAATCCATCACCGTCGAATTCGAGGTGGCCGATCGCAGCGGCAAGCCGGCCGACCCGCACGCCCACCACTGATCGCACGCAAAGCTCCGCCCGCGGCCGCGGGCGGAGGCGTTTCAAGTCACAGCTCTGGAAACGCGCGCCCCCCGCCCCTCAGCGGAACCCGTAGATCAGGCCGATGAACGCACGCCGCTCGCTGCCGCGATCGACCAGCGGGCTGTCGGTGATCTCCGACGGCAGATCGTCGTAGGACAGGCGCGCGAACACGCTCCACTGCCCGCCCAGCGGCGCCAGCGCATTCACCGCGACCCGCGGCAGCAGAGCCGAATCGCCGCGGTAAGCCGGCCGCAGCGCGGTGGCTTCATCGGCGCGTACGCCGAAGTAGTAGTCGACCAGGTCCTCGCTCTGCCAGCGCAGGCCGACTTCCGGCTGCACGCGGAAGGGCCCCTGACCGAAATCGCCGCGCCACATCAGGTCCAGCTCCTGGCCGCCGCTGCGGTCGAGCGCATCGGTGAAGGCCGCGAACTCGACGCGGCCCGGGCCCAGCACGCGGCTGGCCGAAGCGCCGACCTCCAGCGAGCGCTCGCGCTCCGCCATGCCGACGAAGACCGGCGAATCCTTGGCGTCGAAACCATCAAGCCGCGCGCGGGCGATCAGCTCGACCTGGATCGGCGCCTGCGGGTCCAGCCGCCAGCCGAGGTTGAGCCCGCGGAAGTACAGCCGCTCGCCTTCGTACTGGAACACCGGCACCAGCAGGCTGTCGTTGTCGGCCTCGCGATAGGGAGTGTCGCGAACAATGCCCATCACGCCGGCGCTCAGGGTCGGCGGTCCACGCCGATCGTTCTGGGCCTGCGCTTCCCAGGCCGGCAGCGCGAGCGCGGCCAGCAGGGTGATCGAGGACAGGGTGCGGTCGAGGGACATGGGCAGGACCTGGGTGGTGAAGATGGCGCGGAGACTGCGCGGGCGGGCGGCAAGGCGGCGTCAAGCCTGCCTGCAGGGCTCATGTGGGCGGGCGGATCGCAGGCTGCGCATGTCCCCCACCGGTCGCCCTGCCAGGTGCGCCACAGGCGCACCCTACGCGGACCATCGGTTCACCCGAATCAGGGGCATGGCGTCCATCGCCCTCGCAGGATGCGCGTGCCGCGCACCGACCGATCTTGCGGGTGCGCCACAGGCGCACCCTACGCGGACCATCGGTTCGCCCGAATCAGGGGCATGGCGTCCATCGCTTTTGTAGGGTGCGCGTCTCGCGCACCGGCCATCCTTGCAGGAGCGCCACAGGCGCACCCTACGCGGACCATCGATTCGCCCGGATCAGGGGCATGGCGTCCATCGCTTTTGTAGGGTGCGCGTCTCGCGCACCGGCCATCTTTGCAGGAGCGCCACAGGCGCACCCTGCGCGGACCATCGATTCGCCCGGATCAGGGGCATGGCGTCCATCGCCCTCGCAGGATGCGCGTGCCGCGCACCGACCGATCTTGCGGGTGCGCCACAGGCGCACCCT
>LNFM01011602.1_pt1 | contig 17382 bp, 14 predicted proteins | sample 596031 | NCBI WGS metagenome assembly LNFM01 (sample SAMN04254537, study PRJNA301005) | activated carbon metagenome | isolation source: dual media filters at the Ann Arbor, Michigan drinking water treatment plant | place: USA: Ann Arbor | reverse complement strand
CCCGGCATCGGGCTCAATGCGACCTTTGCGCGCGGCAACGGGTTGCCCGGCGGCCTCGGCCTGGTGTCGCAGTCGGGCGCGGTATGCACGGCCATGCTCGACTGGGCGCTGCCCAACAAGGTCGGGTTTTCCAGCGTGATTTCGATGGGCGGATCGCGCGACATCGATTTCGGCGAAATCATCGATTACCTGGTCCATGACCCGAAAACCGAACACATCCTGCTCTACATCGAGGGCGTGCGCGACGCCCGGCGGTTTTTTTCGAGCCTGCGTGCCGCGGCGCGCATCAAGCCGGTGATCCTGATGAAAGTCGGCCGCCATCCGGTCGGTTCACGTGCTGCGGTGTCGCACACCGGCGCCATTGTCGGCGCCGACGACGTGTTCGATGCCGTGGTGCGCCGTGCCGGCGCGGTGCGGGTGACCACCATCGGCCAGCTGGTCGCGGCGGCCCAGGCGCTGACCGCGCAGGTGCGGCCGCGCGGCGACCGGCTGGCGATCATTACCAACGGCGGCGGGCCCGGCGTGATGGCGGCGGACCGCGCGGCCGACCTCGGCATTCCGCTGGCCGAACTGTCGCCGCGGACCATCGATGCCCTGCAGGGCGCGCTGCCCGCCAACTGGTCGCACGGCAATCCTGTTGATCTGATCGGCGATGCCGATGCCGCGCGTTACCGCGCCGCGGTCACCGCCTGCCTTGACGACGATCAGGTGGACGGCGCGCTGGTGATCCTGACGCCGCAGGCGATGACCGAGCCCGCGAAGGCCGCGGATGCGGTGATCGCCGCCGCGCGCGGGCGTTCGAAGCCGGTGCTGGCCTGCTGGATGGGCGAGGCGGGCGTGGCTGCCGCGCGCAAACATTTTGCGGGCGCCGGCATCCCGGTTTTCCGCACGCCGGATCCGGCGGTCGAGATGTTCGGCCACCTGTCCTCCTTCTACCGCAACCAGCAGACGCTGCTGCAGACGCCGGGCCCGCTGGCGATGCGTTCGCCGCCGGATGCGGCGGCGGCGCGACGCGTCATCGGGGATGCGCTTGCACAAAAACGCACGGTGTTGACCGAAATCGAATCGAAGGACGTGCTGGCGGCGTTCGGCATCCCGGTGGCGGAAACCGTTGCCGCCGCCGATGCCGGCGCGGCAGTGGCCGCGGCTGACCGCATCGGTTACCCGGTCGTGCTGAAAATCGATTCTCCGGACATCACCCACAAGACCGACGTTGGCGGCGTGTTGCTGAACCTGCGCGATGCCGCGGCGGTGCGGGCAGGTTTCGCCCAGGTTCTCGCGCAGGCGGCGCGGGTGAAGCCGCAGGCACGCATCAGCGGCGTTGTCATCGAACCCATGATCAAGCGCCCGAACGGCCGCGAACTGATGGTCGGGGTCATCCGCGATCCGGTGTTCGGTCCGGCAATCGCCTTCGGCAGCGGCGGCATCACGATCGAGGTGCACCGGGACCGCGCGGTGGCATTGCCGCCGCTCAACGCCTTTCTCGTGGCCGAGCTGATCCGCGGCACCCGCGTTGCAAAGCTGCTGGGACCGTTCCGCAGGATGCCGCCGGCGAACATGGAGGCCCTGGAGTCGGTGCTGCTGCGGGTGTCGGAAATGGTCTGCGAGTTGCCGTGGATCGTCGAGCTCGACATCAATCCGCTGATCGTCGACGAGAACGGGGCCGTCGTTGTTGATGCCCGTGTGGTCATCGCGGACCATGTGCCGGTGCGCGGGCGTTACGGCCACATGGCGATTCATCCCTATCCGGCGGAGCTGGTGACCGTATGGCAGGCGGGCGATGATGCGGTGACGCTGCGGCCGATCCGCCCCGAGGATGCCGAAATGGAGCAGGAGTTCGTGCGCGGACTGTCGCCGGAAAGCAGGCGTTTCCGCTTCATGGACACGCTGCGTGAACTGACGCCGCGAATGCTCGCGCGTTTTACCCAGATTGATTACGACAGCGAGATGGCTTTTGTCGCAACGGTTGTGCGCGACGGACGGGAAACCGAGGTCGGCGTATGTCGTTATGTGAGCAATCCCGACGGCGCCAGCTGTGAATATGCGATCGTGGTGGCTGATGACTGGCAGCGCCGGGGGCTGGGCCGGCAGATGATGACCCGGCTGATCGATGTGGCGCGCGCCCGCGGGCTGCAGGCCATGATCGGCCATGTGCTGGGCAACAACCGCGGCATGCTGACGCTGTGCCAGGACCTCGGATTCACGGTGTCCGACAGCGCCGACGATCCGCTGGTGAAGCGGGTGACATTGATGCTGAACGGCTGAGCCAGCGGCAGGCGCCTACGATATGGATTCCGTGGACAGGCCGCGGTGGCGCCGGTGCTAGAATGATTTTCCATCCGGAAAACCGTCTCTCCAGTGCAACGTCCCGACATTCATGACACCCGGCTGCTGCAGCTGACTGCTGCGGTTGTTGCTGCGATCATCGCCTGGTTTTTGCTGCGCGGCCTGCTGCCCGAAGCCTGGCGCACCCCGGGCAGCCGCGAGCTGTACCTGATCGGTGTTGCCGGCGTGCTGTTGTTGCTGGTGCCGGTGGCCTTCGTCGTCGCCAAGCGCGGCGGCAGCGGCGCCAATCCGGTGAACTGGTTCAATGCGCATGTTTTCTGCTCGTTCGCCGGCATGGTGCTGATCGCGATCCACTCCGGCGGTTTCCTGCGCCGGCCACCGGCATTGCTGCTGCTGGCCCTGATTGCGCTCGCCGCGCTGGGCATATGGGCACGGGTGTATGGATCCAGGCGCATCGCCGCGACCTTTGCCTCGAAGGCGCCGGCGTTCCGCGTGCCGGATGCCGAGACCCGCGAGCGGCTGCGCGCGCTGATTTCGGAAAAACGCGCGCTGCTGGCGCAACTCGATCCGCAGGCGAACGAGGGCACGTTCTCGGTGAACCTGCCGCATTTCCTGCGCGCACCGCGGCTGGCACTGGCCTACCGCCGGCTGGCGCGCGAGGAATCGCGGCTGCTCGGTTCCCGCGCCGCGGTGTCGCCGCAGCAGGCGTGGTGGCGGCCGCTGCACATGGCACTGGCCTGGATTTTCGTGCTGGGCGTGGTGATCCACGTGATCACCGTCACTTTCTTCGCCGGTTATGTCGCCGACGGCGGGCCAATCACCTGGTGGCACATCACGGCCTGGGGAGGCTGAATGGACAGCATCGAACGCGGACCCTCCGAACGCCTGGCATTGCTGATCGACCTCGAGCGCTGCACCGGCTGCAAGAGCTGCGAGGCGGCCTGCAAGACCGAGCACCGCCTCGGTCCCGGCGAGTACCGCAACAAGGTGGTGTGGGCGAGCGAACTGGAGGAGGCGGGCCTTGCCTTCCTGACATTGACCTGCCAGCACTGTGAGCGCCCGGCCTGCCTGCGCGCCTGCCCGGTGAACCCGAAGGCGATCAGCAAGGATCCGGTCACCGGCATCGTCCGTGTCGACGAGTCGCGCTGCACCGGCTGCGGCGAATGCGTGATTGCCTGTCCCTACAGCGCGATGGGTTTTGACGCGCAGGGCCACCACGCGGTGAAGTGCGATCTTTGTGTTGATCGCCGTGCCGAGGGCGAGAAAACCACGGCCTGTGCCAGCGTCTGCCCGACGCAGGCGATCCGCTTCGGCAAACGCAGCGAGCTGCTGGCCGATGCGCAGCAGTCGGGCCGCGCGCCGCGCGACCAGGATCATTTCCTGCTCGGACCGGCGACGATCTACCTCGAGCGCAGCAGCACGCAGAAGGTGGGCGGGATGGTCGCGGTGACTCCGGCGCGTGCGCATCCCGATCATTCGCGCCGGCCTTCGTTCATGGACGGACTCGCTGCGCAGACCGCGGTGCAGGCACAGCGGCCGGCCTTCCCGTATCGCGAAGAACGCGCAGACACCGCGGCTGACCGTGTGGTGCCCGGCGGCTGCAATATCTGCTTCAATTGCTGCACGGTTAAATTTCACTTTAAAAACAACAAGTTAGTGAAAATCACCGGAAACGATGACGACCCCTTGCTGAAGGGGCGCGTCTGCCCCAAGTCGCAGCTGACGCTGCAGATGTACCACAGCGAACACCGTCTGCTGTATCCGCAGAAACGCGTCGGCGCCCGCGGCGAAGGCCGCTTCGAACGCATTTCCTGGGAGCAGGCGCTCGATGAAATCGCGGAAAAACTGAAAGTCATCCGCGACCAGTACGGCGCCGAGGCGCTGGCGATGTACATCGGCACCCGCACCGGCATCCTCGATTACCGCACGACGACCAAGATGTTTGCCCAGATGTTCGGCACGCCGAACAAGGACGGCACCGATCCCTTCTGCGCCAGCGGCAAGAATGTCGCCTTCGAGATCACGCTGGGCAGCATCGGCAGCGGCAACAGTTATACCGAAAACGACCTCGGTTCCGCCGAACTCTACGTCTACATGGGCGACAACCAGGCCGAAACGCGGCCGGTGTATTTCGGCATGATCAACGACTGGCGCCTGAAGAACGGCGCGAAGATGGTCGCCGTCGATCCGCGGTTGACTGCCACTGCGTCGAAGGCTGACCGCTGGCTGCCGATCCGCCCCGGCACCGACATGGCGCTGGCACTTGCACTTGCGCAACATATTCTCGCCAACAACCTTCACGATGCGCAGTTCTGCGCCGACTGGGTGCTGGGTTTCGCGCAGTGGCGCGACTATATCCTGCAGAAACAGTACTCGCCGCCAACGACATCCGCCAGCTGGCGGAGGAAATCGCCGCAGCCGACGGCTGCGTGATTTTCGCCAGCCGCGGCATCAACCAGCACACCAACAGCACGCAGACCAACCGCGTGCTGATGTTCCTGTCCGCGATCACCGGCAACTGGGGGCGCCGTGGCGGCGCCTTCTTCAACATGAGCGCCGGGACACCTCTGGCGGCCAAGGTGCCGGAGCACCGTGCGCCGAAAATCACGCGGCAACGCGTGCGCCGCAGTCCCGCCGGCTGGACTGATGCGATGCTCCACGGCAAACCCTACCCGATCCGCGCGCTGATCAGCTGCAACAATCCGCTGGCGCAATGGCCGGGTCAGGAAAAGGCGCGCGCGGCGTTTGCGTCGCTGGACCTGATGGTGCATATCGAGCTCTTCGCCAACGAGACCTCGGCCTATGCCGATTATCTGCTGCCGGCCGCGAGCGGCATCGAGAAGGGTGAAATCGGCCGCTCCAACGACGACCGCCGCGTGGTGTGGATCGACAAGATGATCGACCCGCCGGGCGAGGCCAGATCCGACACCTGGATCTGGGTTGAACTCGGCAAGCGCCTCGGCTTCGGCGATGTGCTGAAGGAGGAATACAAGGATCCGGCGGTGCTCTGGGACGAGGTCTGCATCGACACTCCGGCGATGAAAGGCTGCACCCAGAAGCGCCTGCATTCAGTGCCGCATCGCTGGGTGCGCATTCCCGTGGCGACCGAGGATGCACCGGAGATTGAAACGCTGTACCTCGAAGGCACGACGGTGCCGACCGGTGCACCGGGCCGGCGTTTTCCGACGGCTTCCGGGAAACTCGAATTCTGGACCGAAGAACTCGAGGCCAAGTTCAACATGCTGGGCATGTCGGCGCTGCCGGAGTTCTATTCCGAGCGCGAGCAGCTGGTCGATCTGCCGTACATGGAACTGCAGGAAACCGATGCTGAAGAAGGCGTGATCTCGCCTTTCTGCTCGCCGGCGACCGGCAGCGCGCGGGGGAAAATCATCGCCCCGGGCCCCGACCATCCCGGTGCGAAACTGCGCGCCCGGGGTTTTGATACCGAACTGGTCACCGGCCGGCCGCCGGCCGCGCATTTCCACAGCTGGACGCATTATTTCTGGCAGTCGCAGGAAATGTGGCCCGACCTTTATTGCCAGATCCATCCGGAAAAAGCTGCGAAGCTGGGAATCAAGGATGGTGAGCGCGTGTGTGTCGAGTCGGCACACGGAAAAATCGAGGCCATGGCCTGGGTGCATGCCGGCATCCGCCCGACCGCCGTGTTCATCCCCATCGGCTGGGGCGAGCGCCAGCCCTACAACCCCTGGCGGCCGGTGAACTTCCTCACCGACAAGACCCAGCGTGATCCGGTGTCGGACCAGACCAACCTCAAGGTGCTGCTGTGCCGGGTGTCGCGCGCGGCCGGCTGAGCGCGTAAAATTCCCGACCGTGCGGGTGTAGTTCAATGGCAGAACGGCAGCTTCCCAAGCTGCATACGAGGGTTCGATTCCCTTCACCCGCTCCACCCCAGCAACAGCCGCGGGTCAACCGATGAAAATCCTCAAGATTGCCGCTGTCGTTATTGCTGCACTGGTGGTTCTCTCCGGCGCCGTACTGGCCTATGTCGCCGCGAGCTTCGATCCGAACGACTACAAGCCGCAGATCGTCGAGCTGGTGCGGGAGCGCAGCCAGCGCACGCTGAAACTCGAAGGCGACATCCGGCTCGCGTTCTGGCCCGGCATCGGCGCCGAGCTCGGAAAGCTGTCGCTGTCGGAGCGCAACAGCGACAAGCTGTTCATGTCCGTCGACGGGGCCCGTTTTTCGCTGAAGCTGCTGCCGCTGCTGTCGAAGCAGCTGGTGGTCGACGAGGTGACGGTGCGCGGCGCGCGCATCAGCCTGTTGCGTGACCGCAAGGGCAGGTTGAATCTCGATGACCTGGTCGGCGGTGATGCGGCGGCAGAGGGGGGCAAGGCTGAACCGCAGAAATCCCCCGCAGGAGAGCCGGGCCGGCAGTTTGCCTTCGACATCGACCGCGTGGTCATCGCCGACTCGATGCTGGAATACCGCGACGAAACGGCGGGCACGCGTTACGCGGTGTCGAAGCTGAACCTGCAGACCGGCCGCATCGCCAGCGGCGTGCCGGCTGACATCCGGCTGACACTGGTCGCACAGGCCGACAGTCCGAAACTTGATGTGGCGGTGGATCTCAAAACCCGGCTGGCGTTTGGCACCGGACAAAAATCCGTTGCGCCGGAGCAGCTGGTTCTGGACATCCGCGGCAAGGCGGCGACACTGGAGAACCTCGAGTTCAGGCTGGAACTGCCCGCGATTGCCGGCACACTGGAGACGTTCAAGGCGGCCGCGGCAACGATCGATGCCGGCTTCAGGCAGGACGGCCGCTCGGTGAAGCTGCGCCTGGCCTCGCCGGTGAACGGCAACCTGCAGACGCGGCAGTTCAGCCTGCCGCAGCTGAAGGCCAGCCTCAGCGCGAGCGGGGCGGGGCTGCCCGGACAGGGCATCGACGGTGAACTGGCGGGCAGTGCCAGTGCCGACCTCGCCAGGGACAACCTGCGGCTTGATCTCTCGGGCAATCTGGCCGGCAGCAAACTGAAGGCGCGCCTGGGCATCGCCGGTTTCGGACCGTCGGCATACACATTCGACATCGATCTCGATCAGCTCGATGTCGACCGCCTGATGCCGGCAGCGGCGCCGGCCGGCAAAACTGGCGGCGGGCAGACGGCTGCGGCCGCGGCTGCCACACCGGCTGCAGCAGCAGCCCGGCCTTTCGACCTGTCGGCCCTGAAGTCCTTGCGTGCCGACGGCAATGTCCGCATTGCTGCACTGACGGTCAACAATCTGAAGCTGCAGAACCTGCGCGCGGGGCTCAAGGCGGCGGATGGCCGGCTGTCCGTCAGTCCGCTGGGTGCCGGCTTGTATCAGGGCACATTGGAAGGTTCGGCGACAGTCGATGCCGCGCCGAAGATTCCGGCGTTTGCGCTGAAGCAGACGCTTTCCGGCGTCAGCCTCGCGCCGCTGCTGAAGGATCTCGCCAACAACGAAACGCTGGAGGGCCGCGGCACGGTGAATGTGGACCTGAACACGCGCGGCAGCACGGCCGATGCGCTGAAACGCGCGCTGGGCGGCACTGCCGCGCTGCAGGTCGCCGACGGCGCGTTGAAGGGCATCGATATCGCCGGCACGATACGCAACGCGAAGGCCCGTCTGGGCACGCTGAAGGGTGAGCAGACCCAGCAGGCGGACACAAAACAGAAAACCGATTTCTCCGAACTGACGGCGAGTTTCCGGATAAACGACGGCGTTGCGCGCAACAATGACCTGTCGATGAAGTCGCCGCTGCTGCGGGTGGGCGGCGAGGGCGAAATCAACATTGGCGCCGACACTCTCAATTACCTGGTCAAGGCCAGCATTGTCGGCACCAGCAAGGGCCAGGGCGGACGCGAGACCGAGGATCTGCGCGGGCTCACCATACCGGTGCGCGTGTCGGGACCGCTGAAGGCGCCGTCGTACCGGCTTGATTTCGGCGCAATGGTCACTGATGCCGTGAAGCAGAAAGCGGAGGATGCGCTGAAGAAGCGGGTGCTCGACCGGTTGGCGCCGCAACCGGGTGCCGGGGCCGCGCCGGCGGAGGGCGCGAAAAGCGGCGGCAGCGCGCGTGATGCGCTGAAAGGGCTGCTTGGCCGCTGATGCCGTGATTGATCGTGCTGCCGCGGCGTTTGCGCCGGCACTGATTGCCTGGCAGCAGCGCCACGGCCGGCATGACCTGCCCTGGCAGAACACCCGCGATCCCTATGCGGTGTGGCTGTCGGAGATCATGCTGCAGCAGACGCAGGTGGCGACGGTGATGCCTTATTACCGGCGTTTCCTCGAACGTTTCCCGACGGTTGCGGCGCTGGCCTCGGCCACCGAGGACGAGGTGCTCGCGTTGTGGAGCGGGCTCGGTTATTACTCGCGCGGGCGCAACCTGCATCGCGCCGCCGGGATCATTGTTGCCGGGCATGGCGGGCGTTTTCCCGGAACACTTGAAGCGCTGATGGCGCTGCCGGGCATCGGCCGTTCAACAGCGGCGGCGATTTTCGTTTTTGCCTTCGGCGGCCGTGCGGCCATCCTCGACGGCAACGTCAAGCGTGTGCTGGCGCGCCTGCGCGGCATCGAAGGTTACCCGGGTGAGACGGCGGTGGCGGCGCGGTTGTGGCGGGACGCCGAAGCCCTGCTGCCCCGGGAAAATCTCGTGGCCTACACCCAGGGACTGATGGATCTGGGTGCCACGGTGTGCACCCGCCGCAAACCGCGCTGCAGCGGATGTCCGGTCAGCAGCTTATGCGTGGCGCTGGCCACGGATCGGGTGTCTGCATTGCCGACGCCGAAGCCGCGCAAGGCCTTGCCGCAGCGGCGCACAATGATGCTGGTGCTGCAGCGCGCCGGCGAAATCCTGCTCGAGAAACGCCCGCCCGCCGGCATCTGGGGCGGCTTGTGGTGTTTTCCCGAAGAGGAGGCCGATGCCGATCCGGTGGCGGCCTGCCTGCGGCGTTATGGTGCAAAGGTCACGCCGGGCATGATGCTTCCGGTCGTTGCGCACGGCTTTACCCATTTCAGGCTCGACATCCTGCCGCAGACGGCGATGATCAAAAGCTGGCCGCAGCGCGCGGAGGAACCGGGTTGCCTGTGGATTTCCCCCGAGGATGCGCTGCAGGCCGCCTTGCCGGCTCCGGTGCGCGGCATCGTCGAGCGCCTGATCGTGCTCGGCAAGACCGCTTGATCTTCAGGCTTGTCCGGTGCCGGAGTCCCGTGGTATTTCAATAACAATGACCGAACAGCCTTGGCGGGATTGGACATGAGTGAACCGGCTTCGAAGGATTGGAAGGACATCAGCGCCTGGCGCAAGGCGCAGCGTGCGCACTGGATCGATTGGCGCTGCGGCGTTTCTGATGGGCAGCGTGCGGAGTGGGGGCAGCGGATGACTGCGCTGCTGGCCGCGGGTATACCGGTGCCGCCCGCTGCCGTGGTCGGTTTCTGCTGGCCGTTCAAGGCGGAGTTCGATGCGCGTTTTGCGGTACGCCAGTGGCGCGATGGCGGTGCGGTGGCAGCCTTGCCCGAAGTGGTGGGCAAGGGTCAGCCACTGCGGTTTCGCCAGTGGTGGCCCGGTGCGCCGATGACCTGCGGCGTGTATGACATTCCCCTCCCGGATGGCACGCCGGAGGTGCTGCCCGACATCGCGATCGTGCCGATGAATGCCTGCGACAGCCGCGGTTACCGGCTCGGTTATGGCGGCGGTTATTTCGATCGCACGCTGGCGGCGCTGGAGCGGCGCGTGATCGCGATTGGCGTCACTTTCGATGCCTGCCGCGTGCCGAGCATCTTTCCGCAGGCGCATGACCTGCCGATGGACCTGGTGGTGACCGAAGCGGGTGTGTTTGCCGCCGGCGGAGAGCCCCTGGAGCGGCTTGATGCGGCGGCGTCTGCGGCGCGGGTGCGGGCCTTGCTGGCGGCGCGGCGGCTGCCGCGATCGGCATTCGCGGAAAGTTTGTAACTATTTGTTTTTATTGATATTTTCTATGATGCCGTGGCTCAGCAGCAGTTCGTGCAGCTGTTCCAGCCTGGCTTCGGTGTCGTCCAGTTCGAGCAGGGCCTGTTTTTCCAGCGGCGGGATCGGCAGGATTTCGGCCAGCCGGTAGCTGACCCAGACTGGATCGTCGAGCTGTACCGGCCCCGGAACACTGTCGCTTCCGGCACGTTCGATGGCGAGTCGCAGCACTTCCTGGCAGGCGCGATCGACGGTGCCGGGGCGTGTCGGTTCGGGAAGCATTTCAATGCGGCCGGTGATCAGGCCGTTTGTTCCTGCCGAGGCGCCGAGGATGCGAAAACGTTCGCCGCCGCGCGCCAGCACGGCGAAAAGGTTCGGGTGCGGTACGTCCCACTGCTCGATCCGCGCGAGGCAGCCCACGGCATGCGGCGCCGCGGGTTCACCGACTTCGCGGCCTTCCTTGATCAGGCACACGCCGAAAGGCGTCGAGTCGCGCAGGCAGGCCTTGGTCATGTCGACGTAACGCTGCTCGAAGATTTTCAGCGGCAGCAGTCCGCCGGGATACAGCACGGTGCCCAGCGGGAACAGCGGGATTTCGCGGATGCTGCCGCTCATGCGCCGAGTTCGCGGTGGCGGGCGAGCGTGCGCGTGCGTTCGCGGAAGCGTTCGGCCAGTGTTTCAACGAAATACACCGAACGGTGTTGACCGCCGGTGCAGCCGATGGCCACGGTCAGGTAGCTGCGGTTGTCGCGCTCGAAAGCCGGCAGCCAGTCGGCGATGAAGCGGTGGATGTCATCAAGCATGCGCATCGCATCGGGGGTGGCGCGGATGAATTCCGCCACTGCGGCATCGCGACCGGTCAGCGGACGCAGCACGGGGTCGTAATGCGGATTGGGCAGGCAGCGCACGTCGAACACGAAATCCGCGTCCAGCGGGATGCCGTGTTTGAAGCCGAAGGATTCGAACAGCAGCGTCAGCCCGGCCGCCGGCAGCACCGCAAAATCCCGGACCCAGTTGCGCAGGGTGTTCGGGGCCAGATCGCTGGTGTCGATGTGGTGTGCGATTTCGGAAATGCCTTCCACCATGCCGCGTTCGCGGGCGATGCACTCCGGCAGCGTGAGCCCGCCGGACGACAGCGGATGGCGGCGACGCGTCTCGGAAAAACGCTTGATCAGTGTATCGGACTTGGCCTCCAGGAACAGGACCCTGGCATCAATGCCTCCGGCGCGAAGGCGTTCAATGGCACCGGGCAGGCCGGCGACTGCGTCCCCGATCCGTGCATCAACCGTCAGCGCGACGCGTTGGTGGCCCGCGGCCTGCAGGTTGGCCACCAGCTCCCCGATCATCGCCACCGGCAGGTTGTCGACGCAATAGAATCCGGCGTCTTCAAGCACGGCCAGCGCGACACTCTTGCCCGACCCGGAGAGGCCGGTGATCAGGATCAGCTGCATGCCGACTTTTTTTCAGCCATCGGGATTGTTCATCGCGCGCTCCTGGCGTTCGATGAATTCGCGGGTGCTGTCGATGCCGCGCATCTGCAGCACGTGGCTGCGCACTGCGGCTTCGGTCAGCACCGCAAGGTTGCGGCCTGCAGCGACGGGGATCGTGACCTTGCGGATCTCCACGCCCATCAGCGATTCGGTGCCGGGTTTCAGCGGCAGCCGCTCGAGATGGGTCAGGTCGGCGCCCTTGGGGCGCTCGAGGTGCACGATCAGCTTGACGTTCTTGCGCGGGCGCAGCGCGGCTTCGCCGAAGATTGTGCGGATGTTGAGCACGCCGAGGCCGCGCACCTCGAGGAAGTCACGCAGCATCGGCGGGCAGCGCCCCTCGATGCTTTCCGGCCCCAGCCGGTAGAGTTCGACAACGTCGTCAGCGATCAGGCCGCTGCCGCGGCTGATCAGCTCCAGGCCGAGCTCGCTTTTTCCGACCCCGGAATCGCCGGTGAGCAGCACGCCGACGCCGAGGACGTCAAGGAACACGCCGTGCGTGGTGGCCGATTCGGCGAGCTCGCGCGCGAGATGCGGGCGCATGATCCACATCAGCTCCACGCTCGGTATCGGCGAGGAGAACAGGGGCGTCTGGGTTGACTCCGCGACCTCTGCCAGCGCCGCAGGCACCGGATTGCCGCCGGCGACGATGAAGCAGGCGAGTTCCCGTATCGACGCTTTCTCGAGCAGGGCCCGGCATTCCTTGGCACCGAGGCCGCTGAGGTAGTTCACCTCGGAGTCGCCGAGCACCTGAATCAGGTTCGGGTGGATGAAGTTGAGGTGACCGACCAGCCCCTTGGACGAATCCTTGGTGAGTTCACTGTCGATGCCCTTGCCGGCCCCTCCCCGCCCGGCGACCCAGGTCAGCTGGAGTTTTTCCCGGGTGTCTTCAAACAGCCTGGCTATGCTGACCTGCGGCATTGGGTTCCCATGCAGTGATCAGTTGCAGCAATTCCGCCGGCGTCGCGGCGCCGAGCAGCTGCTCGCGGAAGGGTTTGTCGCAGAACATCTGCGCGAGTTCGGAGAGGATCTGCAGGTGTTCGTCGGTGGCGCGCTCGGGCACCAGCAGCACGAATACCAGGCTCACATTCTGGCCGTCCGGCGCGTCGAAGGGAATTGCGTTGCGCATGCGGATCATCGCGCCGCCGGCAGTCTTCAGGCCCTTGATGCGGCCGTGGGGAATCGCAACCCCCTGGCCGAGGCCGGTCGAGCCGAGTTTTTCCCTGGCGAACAGGCTGTCGAAGACGACGTTGCGGCCGGTGCTGCCGGTGTTCTCGAACAGCAGGCCCGCCTGTTCGAATACGCGCTTCTTGCTGGTCAGGTCGGCATCCAGCAGGATGCGGCTTTCGGGGAGCAGCTTGGCGATCAGGTTCATGGATTGCAGTGGCTGTGGCCGGAGAGGTTTTATTCCGCAGACTGGTGTTTCAGCGCATCGCCGTCATGGCGGTGCCCCAGGTGCTTTTCCTTGTGCTTGATGATGGCACGGTCCAGCTTGTTGACCAGGTGGTCGATTGCCACGTACATGTCCTCCTCGCGGGTTTCGCAGAAGATGTCCTTGCCGCTGAGGTGCACGGTGGCTTCCACCTTGTGCTGCAGTTTCTCGACGGTCATGATCACGTTGATGTCTATCACGTGGTCGAAATGCGCGGTGATCTTCTCGAGCTTGTGCGCGACGTGGTCGCGGATGGCCGGGGTGATCTGGAGGTGGTGGCCTGTGAGATGCAGGTTCATGGCGGTGCTCTCCTCTGTCAAAGGGTTTTTCTGAGGTTCACCGGAAGGATCTGCAGCGACTCCCGGTATTTCGCGATGGTGCGCCTTGCCACGACTATACCCTGCTGGCCGAGCAATTCCGAGATCTGGCCGTCGCTCAGAGGGGCGCGGGTGTTTTCGGCGCTGACCAGCTGCCTGATCAGCGCGCGGATTGCCGTGCTGGATGCCGATCCGCCGGCTTCGGTGGCGACATGGCTGCCGAAGAAATACTTGAGCTCGAAGATGCCGCGCGGGGTGTGCATGAACTTCTGCGTGGTGACCCGGGATACCGTGGACTCGTGGAGCCCCAGGGTGTCCGCGATTTCGCGCAGCACCAGCGGGCGCATCGCCACCTCGCCGTGCTCCAGGAAGTTGCGCTGCCGGTCAACGATGGCCTGGGACACGCGGAGTATGGTGTCAAAGCGCTGCTGCACGTTCTTGATCAGCCATTTGGCTTCCTGCAGCTGCGCGGTGATCTGCTGTGAATTGCCTCCGCGGTTGCGCTGCAGGATGTCGGCGTAAAGCCGGTTCACCTTCAGTTTCGGCATCGCTTCCGGGTTGAGTGCGGCGACCCATACCCCCTTCGCCTTGCGCACGATGACGTCCGCCACGACGAAGCGGGTTTCCTCGACGGCAAACTCCCGGCCGGGGCGGGGATTCAGGCTGAGAATCAGTTTCTGGACGCCGCGCAGGCAGGCGTCGTCGCATTTCAGCGCGCGTTTCAGGCGGGCGAAATCGCGCGCGGCAAGGGCGTCGAGATGGTGGCGGACGATTTCGCGCGCCTGTTCCCGGTATGGCGTGTCGGGCGGCAGCGCGTCGAGCTGCAGCATCAGGCATTCGGCAAGGCTGCGCGCACCCACGCCGGTCGGCTCGAGGTGCTGCAGGTGCTGCAGCGCGATCGACAGTTCCTCGGGCGCGACCTCAAGCTCCGCGGGCAGCATGGCCGCGATCTCTTCCAGCGATTGCGGCAGGTAGCCGCCGTCGTCGAGGGAATCGATCAGCAGGCCGACCAGCTGCCGGTCGCGGTCGGACAGGTGCAGAAGTGCAAGCTGTCCGGTGAGGTGAACCCGGAGATTGGCCGGCTGTTCGGCAATCGGCGAGAAATCATCATCATCGCCATCGCTGTTTCCGCTGCTGTTGCTGAAGGAGGCGCCGTCCATCCCGTCGAAGGTGCCGACCTCTTCCGCCGCCGCTGCAGCTTCGGGTTCTGCTGCCGCGGCCGGCGTCTCGCCGGCCGCCGGCTCCTGGACTGCATCGTGCGGCGGGGGGGGCGGCTCGCCGCCGCCGTCTTCGCGTTCGAGCAGCGGGTTGTCCTGGAGCAGACGTTCGATTTCCTGGTTGAGCTCCAGCGTGGACAGCTGCAGCAGCCTGATCGACTGCTGCAGCTGCGGCGTCAACGTGAGGTGCTGCGATAGCCTGAGTTGTAACGAATGTTTCATCGGGGTCCGGACAGGGGGAGCGCCTCCCGGTATCGCACGCAGACGGTTGCGTGCGGCTTGCCATCTCAGAGGCGGAAATGCTCACCGAGGTAGACTTTTCTTACACTCTCATTATAGACGATCTCGTCGGGCTTGCCGTAGGCAAGCACGGTACCGTCGTTGATGATGTAGGCGCGGTCGCAGATTCCCAGGGTTTCCCGGACATTGTGGTCGGTGATCAGCACGCCGATTCCGCGTGCCTTCAGGAAGCCGATGATTTTCTGGATCTCGATGACAGCGATCGGGTCGACGCCGGCGAAAGGCTCGTCGAGCAGGATAAACCGGGGTTCCGTCGCGAGCGCGCGGGCGATTTCAACGCGGCGGCGTTCGCCGCCGGACAGGCTGATCGCCGGGTTGTTGCGAAGATGGCCGACGTGCAGATCCTGCAGCAGGGCATCAAGGCGGGATTCGATGGCATCCGCGCCGTCATGGTACAGCTCGAGGATTGCGCGCACGTTGTCCGCAACCGAAAGCCGGCGGAATATCGAGGCTTCCTGCGGCAGATAGCTCAGGCCGAGGCGTGCACGGCGGTGCATCGGCATGTGCGTCAGCCTCGTGCCGTCGAGGTGCAGTTCGCCGCCATCCATCGCGACCAGCCCCACCATCATGTAGAAGCAGGTGGTTTTCCCGGCGCCGTTGGGACCGAGCAGGCCGATGACTTCGCCGCTGCGAACTTCCAGCGAAACGTCCTTGACCACCGTGCGCGTGCGGTAGCGCTTTTTGAGGCTTTCGGCCTTCAGCAGGCATGTACCCTGCGCGGGGGCATCCTGCGTGGCTGCGGGTAGCGGGGCGCGGGCGGTTCGCCGCGGGGCGAAGCGATCGTTGCTTCGGGTTTCAGCGGCACCGGCGGCTGCGGCGCGGGTTTGGTCTTGGGTTTTGGCTGCAGCACCGCGCGCACGCGGCGGTCGGGCGATTCCGCAGACGTTTTTGTCCCGCCGCCGATGACCTGGAAAAACTCGGTGTTGGCATCGTAGGAGATGTAGTTGCCGTGCACCTCGTCACCGCCGGTTTTTTTCATTGAAGCCCGGTTGAACATCTGCAGCTTGTCGGCCCGGCCGTCATATTCGATGCGCTCGGCCCAGCCTTCGATGATTTCGTCGTGACCCTCTCGCTTCTGCCGGAAGTAGGCGAGGTTGCCCCAGGTGATGCCGTTATTGAATCCCTGGCTGTCCTGGCGCACTTCCATGCGGTCGCCGCGGATGACCAGCGTGCCCTGGGTTAGCACGACGCGCCCCTCGAAAGTCGAGATCTGTTTCGCATCATCGACAGTCACGCGGTCGGCTTCGATGTTGATCGGTTTCTCGCGGTCGGCTTTTTCGGCGGCAAGCGGCCATGCGGCGGCAAGCAGCAGTGCGGCGAAGGCCGCGCGCAAAGCCTTGCCGCCCGGACTACCGGGCCTGTGCGCGATCGGGATCATGGTAGGTGCCGCGGAACCGGGACAGGAATTTGACGACGCGTGTCTCACTGTTCAATTCTAAGCCAATCGCGTGCGCAACGGTATTGGCGTCGGTGATCGTGACGGGCCGGTCGGTACGCGCCGTGTTCTCGTCCGGCGTGACATGGAGGAAACTGGTTTCCATGATCATTTCGCTGCGCTTCGCATCGGCGGCGCGCACGGCGCGGACGTCGGTCTCGAAATAAACGTGTTCGCCGCCGCTGGAGACCCTCGCGGTGCGCGAGGTGATGGTCATCGGCGTGCGCGAGGCATTGCTGGTGAAATGCGGCTCGACGAGATGGGTGCTGTCGTCGTGCGGGTAGTGGGTCAGACGCTGCGCGCGGAGCGTGTGTTTGATCCTGCCCTCGGTGTCCATCCGGTGCGCGGTCACGTTTTCGACGATGTAATCCGGATCCATGCGCCCTGGCTCCGGCGCTGCCGCGTCCGGCTGGATTGCCTGGTCGAACCAGAAGGTCAGGCCGGCGAGTACGGTCAGCAGCAGCAAGGGAAAAAATTGTGTCAAGCGGGTCATCATGCCGGGCTTCCGCTCAGTCTGATGCCGCGCCGAGGAAGCGGCGGGTCCGTGCCGTGAGCATGCCCCGGCGATGGAGCAGAAGTTCGCAGAACTCGCGCACCGCACCGCGGCCGCCGTGCGCGCGGGTGACATGGTGGGCGTGGCGTTTCAGCAGGGCCGGTGCGGCGGCCACGGTGGCCGTGAAGCCGCACAGCCGGAACGCCGGCAGGTCGACCAGGTCGTCCCCCATGAAAGCCGCGGCTGCCGCCGGGATCGCAAGTCCGGCGAGCAGTTCTCCGAGTGCGGCCGATTTGTCCTGGATACCCTGCTGCAGGTGACGGATGCCGAGGTCGGCTGCACGCAATCCGACCATTGGCGCCCGGCGGCTGGTGATGATCGCGACTTCGATGCCGGCATCCATCAGCATCCTGATGCCCATGCCGTCGCGCACGTCGAAGGTTTTCATGAAGTCGCCGTCCCCCGAATAATGCAGGCCGCCGTCGGTGAGC
>LNFM01007327.1_pt1 | contig 17389 bp, 10 predicted proteins | sample 596031 | NCBI WGS metagenome assembly LNFM01 (sample SAMN04254537, study PRJNA301005) | activated carbon metagenome | isolation source: dual media filters at the Ann Arbor, Michigan drinking water treatment plant | place: USA: Ann Arbor | reverse complement strand
GAGTGCGACGGCGAGGAGCACGAGGCCGAGCGCGCGGTGGCGCGCATCCAGGCCATCCGCAGCGGCGCCACCACGGCCGGCGGCGGCGCCATCAGGATGAGCGACTTCGCCATCCTCTACCGCGCCAACCACCAGTCGCGCGCCTTCGAGCAGAAGCTGCGCGCGGCGCAGCTGCCCTACAAGGTCTCGGGCGGCCAGAGCTACTTCGACCGTGCCGAGATCAAGGACGTGTGCGCCTGGCTGCGCCTGCTGGTCAACCCCAACGACGACCCCGCCTTCCTGCGCGCCGTCACCACGCCCAAGCGCGGCATCGGCCACCAGACGCTGGGCACGCTGGGCGAGTTCTCGGGCAAGCGGAAGACGAGCCTGTTCGAGGCGCTGTTCTCGCCCACCCTGGCCAGCGTGCTGAAGGGCAAGCAGATCGACGCGCTGCACGAGTTCGGCCGCGCCGTCAACGACCTGGAGCACCGTGCGCGCCGCTCCACCGGTGCCGAGGACGCCAAGGCGCTGCTGCTGGGCTGGCTGAAGGACATCGGCTACGAGCAGCACCTGCACGACGACAGCGACGGCGAGAAGCTGGCGGCCTCGCGCTGGAGCAACGTGCTCGACTTCGTCGACTGGATCGCGCGCCGCTGCGGCGGCGAGATCACGCCCGACGGCGGCACCTTCGAGAGCGAACGCAAGAGCGTGCTCGAGGTGGCGCAGACGATCAGCGTGATCCTCAGCCTGGCCGAGCGCGGCGAGGAGCAGGACGTGGTGACGCTCTCGACGCTGCACGCCGCCAAGGGCCTGGAATGGCCGCACGTCATCCTGGCCGGCATCAACGAAGGCCTGCTGCCCTTCCGCAGCGGCGACGAGGACATGACCGCCGAGCGGCTGGAAGAAGAGCGCCGGCTGATGTACGTGGGCATCACGCGCGCGCGCACCACGCTGGTGGTCAGCACGCTCAAGCGCCGCAAGAAGGGCCGCGACACGGTGATCGGCGTGCCCAGCCGCTTCATCGCCGAGATGAAGCTCGATGAGGTGCTGGTGAAGGAAGACCCGCGCGAACGACTGAAGAAGCTGCGCGCGGAACTGGCGGCCAAGACGCCCGCGTCCACCGGCGGCTGACGCTGCTGACCCGGCTGGCGCGACTGGCGAAGCGGGCGCTGCCAAGCGGCCCTCAAGAGGCTGCCGCAGGCGCCGAAGTTGCCGGGGTGGCGACCCGTACAGAATCGCGCCCATGAGTGGCCTTCAATCCGTCGAGCCGACGCCGCCACAACTCCTGGCGCGTCTGTCGGAGTGCCTGGCCGCGGGCGACCCGGCCGCCGGGCGGCCGGCGCCGGATGCGCTCGAGGCCTGCCTCGAAGCCCTGCATCTGGCCGAGCGTCTGGGCCTGGCCTTCGAGCAGGGCCGCGCCGGGGCCTGGGCCTGCCAGCAGCTGCTGTTGATGGGGCGCCATGCCGAGATGCTGTCGCGGGCCCGCGAGCTGCTGCCGCGGTTGGGGTCGCCTGCGCTGGCGCGCGAGCGTCGCGAGCTGCTGCGCGCGGTGGCTGCCAGCGGCAGCGAGACGGGGGCCTTCGACCAGGCCATCGAGGCTGCCCAGGAGCTGGCTCGCGGCAGTCACGCATCGGGCGACGCCGGTGAGGCGCTCACCGCCGCCTTCGCCTTGGCGGTCTGCCTTGAACGCATGGGCGACTCCTGGCAGGCCGTGCGTCTGCTGCGGCAGGCCCTGGAAGCCCACGGCGAGCGCCAGCCCTGCATGGCGCTGCTGGTCGCCGCAAACGCCGTCTGCAGCGTCTGCATCGGCATGCTGCACCGGCTGCGCGGTGCCGGGTCCGAGTCGGAACTGAGCGCAACGCTGGAGCAGGGGCTGTCCTACGGTCGCCGCGCGCTGGCCTTGCTCGAGGTGGTGCCTGACCCGGTCTACGAGGTCACCGTCAAGGGCAACCTGGGTGAACTGCTGTTGCACAGCGGTGACCTGGCGGGCGGCGAAGCCCTGCTGCGCGATGCCCTGGAACTCGCGGGGCAGCGCGGTCTGCGCGCTCATCAGTGGCGCCTTCGCACCTCGTGGGGCGACGGCTTGCTGGCTGGCGGGAGCGCCGCAGACGCGCTGGACGGGATGCGCGAGCTGCTGGCCGAGATGGCAGACGAAGCACCGGTGCAGACGGCGATCCGCGCGAACGACTGTGCCTACCGGGCGGCGCGAGCCCTGGGCCGCTTCGACGAGGCACTCGGCTTTTTCGAGCAGGCCGAACGGCTGGAGCGTCGGCGCACCACGGCGCAGCTGCGTGCACAGTCGGAGCTGTTCGTCACGCGCAGCGAGGCCCAGCGTGCGGAGAACGACGCGCAGCAGCATCGCCGGCGTGCCGCGGAGTTCGCGGCAGCGGCCGAACGCGACCCGCTGACGGGCCTGGGCAACCGCCGCCACCTGGCCGCGCGCTGTGCCGTGCTGTTGCCGGCCGCCGAGCGGGAAGGCCGGTCCGTGGTGCTGGCCGAGATCGACGTCGACCACTTCAAGGACATCAACGACCGCTTCGGCCATGCCGCCGGCGATCGGGTGCTGATCGCGCTGGCGCAGCTGCTGCGCGACAGCACCCGCGCCGACGACGTGCTGGTGCGCCATGGCGGCGAGGAGTTCATCGTCGTGCTGCCGGACATGACCTTGCCGCGTGCCACCGAGGTCTGCGAACGCCTGCGCGAAGGCGTGGCGCGGCAGGTCTGGCCGGGCTTCGTGCCGGGCGGGCCGATGCCGCAGGTCACCATCAGCGTCGGCCTGGCCGCCACCCCGAGCTTCGACCTGGACGAACTGGTGGCGCGTGCCGACGGCGCACTCTACGAGGCCAAGCGGCTCGGCAGGAACCGCGTCGAGCAGGCCTGCTGAGGCCTGGATGTCGCGCCGCCCGCGGTGCCACGTCGTCGCAGGCTGCGGCTGCCGTGCCTGTTGCGACCGGTCACCAATGGGCACGGCAGGATCGCTGCCTTGCCGCTAGCCTCCGGTCGCCCATCGAGGAGGAGCGACCATGACCACCGAAGCACGGCCTCGCGCCGCGCCGCGCCTGTTGCAAGGCTTTGCAGTCGCAGCGGCCCTGAGCGCCGCTCCGTCGGCCCAGGCCGCCAGTTTCATCGACACCGTGCTGGGCAACATTCCCGCCAACAGCGGCAGCGTGAGCTACACGACGCCCGACGCGCCGGGCACGACGATGACCGTGGTCGAGTCGGGCACCTCGACCATGACGGGATCCGACCTGTTCGAGTACGAGGGCCTGTGGCTCGGCTCCGACGGCACCGGAGGCCGCTACACCTTCAGCTTCAACACGCCGATCAGCGCGATTTCCTTCTCCTTCATCGCGCTCACCACCTTCGGCGGCGGGCTGCAGGAGACGCTGGCCGGCTTCGTCACCAGCACCGCCACGACGGCCGTGCTGTCGGGCGCCGGTGGCACGGCGACCTGGAACGGCAGCACCCTCACGCCGCTCGAGGAAGACTCGAGGGGCGTGCTGACCTTCACGGCCACGCTGCCGGTGGGTTTCAGCTCGATCCGCTTCGACCACCTGCAGCCGGCCCAGCTTCAGGGCTTCATCGTCGAGCGCATCGATTTCACCGTGACGGAAGTGCCGGAACCCGCGCCGGCCGTGCTCATGGCGGCCGGGCTGCTGGCTGCCCTATGGCGGCTTCGGCGCGTGGCGCCGCGCACGTGATCGGCCCTTGCCGCCCATTCTGTAGTGCCCAGTTGTGACCGATTGAAAGTCGGCTCACAACCACAAGCAGCGCAGGCCCCACACCTGCCGCCGGAGGACCCGATGACACGAACTGCCCCCTCTACCCGCCGCAGCGCCCGCTGGGCCGTGGCCGTGCTCTGCGCTGCCGCGCTGCTGTCTGCCTGCGGCGGCGGTGATGCCGATCGCGAAGCCGCTGCCGCTCCCCTGGCTTCGGCCGACGCCCGAAAGTCAGCGCTGGCGCTCGCCGCCGGCGCCACCAATACCAGCACCACGCTGCGCGACGCCTCCCGGCTGGCCGACCAGGCCACTTTCGGCGCCACCGAGGCGCTGCTCACCACCATCCGCACGCAAGGCGTGGAGGCCTGGCTCGCGGCACAGTTCGCTGCCACCGGGTCGAGCTACACGCGCGGCGGCGACGCCACCATCCACACCACCCTGGTGGAAGACTTCTGCGCCACGCGCGGTGCGCACTGCTGGCGCGACTTCTATTCCACCGAGCCGCTGATGTGGGACTTCTACCGCAATGCGGTGACGCAGACCGACCAGTTGCGCCAGCGCATGGCCTTCGCGCTGTCGCAGATCAACGTCGTCTCCAATCTCGAGGTCTCGGGCACCTACGGATTCCGCCAGTACCACAACATGCTGCTGGCCAATGCCTTCGGCAACTACCGCGAGGTGCTGCGCCGCGTGACGCTGTCGCCGGTGATGGGCGACTACCTCGACAACGTCAACAACGACAAGGTCAACCCGAACGAGAACTTCTCGCGCGAGCTGCTGCAGCTGTTCGCCATCGGCACCTGCAAGCTCAACCTCGACGGCACCCTGGAGAGCGGCCGCTGCGTGCCGACCTACGACAACGAAGCGGTGCGCAACTATGCCTTCGCCCTGACCGGCTGGACCTACGCGCCCGGCGGCGTCTCGGTGTGGGGCTGCTGGCCCCGCGGCGCCAACTGCACCTTCATGGGTGCCGACATGGTCGCGGCCACCTCGCTGGCCGACAACCAGGCGCGCCCGCTGCTCGGCGGCTTCAGCGTGCCGGCCGTGCGCACGCCGACGGCGGCGCTGAACACCGTGCTCGACTCGCTGATGGCGCAGCCCAGCATGGCCCCTTTCATCGGCAAGCAGATCATCCAGCACCTGGTCAAGAGCAACCCCACGCCGGCCTACGTGGCGCGTGTCAGCGCGGCCTTCAACAGCGGCCGGTTCGTGGGCGCCACGCGCAGCTTCGGCAGCGGCGTGCGCGGCGACCTCGCCGCCACCGTGGCTGCCGTGCTGCTGGACACCGAGGCGCGCAACTCGGCGCCGCCCCTGGTGGCCGAGAAGCTGCGTGAACCGGTGATGACGATGACCGGGCTGCTGCGCGCCCTCAACGGCACGACCGATGGTGCTGCGATGGGCTGGTGGTGGGGCGAGGCGATGCGACAGCATGTCTTCCGCTCGCCCTCGGTCTTCAACTTCTTCCCGCCCGACTACCCCATCATCGGCACGCGACTGGTGGGCCCGGCCTTCGGCATCTTCAACGTCAACACGGCGTTCTCGCGGCTCAACTACGTCAACCAGCTCGTCGTCTGGGGTGGCATGGGCGCGGACAGCTCGATCCCCGGCGCCCTGGGCACGCGCGTCTCTCTGACGGCCTTCGAGGCCGACGCCGACAACCCCACCGTGCTGGTCGACAGGCTGGCCAACCTGGCCACCGGCGGGCGCATGACCTCGGCCAGCAAGCAGGCGATCGTGAATGCGGTCTCGGTCTGGACCCCCCAGCAGAGCGCCAGCTGGCGCAACGAGCGGGTGAAGGCTGCCGCCTATCTGGTGTTCGCCTCGCCGGCGTACCAGGTGATGAACTGAGCGCGACCCAGGAGCACGACATGAACCGACTCATCCCCCCGGCCATCGCGCCCGATCCTCAACGCCGCCGCCTGCTCGGCTGGGGCGGCGCCTCGCTGGCCAGCGCACTGGGCCTCAGCACCGTCGGGTCGACGCTGCTGACCTCGGCCAGTGCCTCCAGCGACGACTACAAGGCCCTGGTGTGCCTGTTCTTCTTCGGCGGCAACGACGGGATGAACATGGTGGTGCCGCGCGACCCCACGCGGCATGCGCAGTACGCCGGCATTCGCGGCGCGCTGGGGCTGCCGCGTGCCGACCTGGTGCCCCTGAACGCAGACTACGGCATGCATCCCGCGATGGCCGCGCTGGCCCCGGCCTGGGCCGAAGGCGCCCTGTCGGCGGTGCACAACGTGGGCCCGCTGTTCGCGCCGCTGTCGAAGACCGAGTACCGCAGCGCCGTCAACGGCAGCCCGCTGATCCCCGACAACCTGTTCTCCCACTCCGACCAGCAGTTGCAGTGGGAGGCTTCGTCGACGTCGTCCTTCGAGCGCACCGGCTGGGGTGGCCGGGCTTCGACCGTGATGGGCACCGTCAATCCGGTGATCTCCTTCGGCGGCAATGCCCGTTTCGGGCTGGGCGCGAACGCCGCGCCCTGGGTGCTGCCCGGGCCGGGATCGACCTTCGGCGCGGCCGGCTTCGGCACCTGGGCGCCTGTGGCGGCGCGCCGGACGGCCCTGGCGCAGCTGATGAACGAACGCCAGAGAAGCCCGATGGCCGAGGTCTATGCGCGCCAGAACCGCGAAGCCTTCGATCTCGAGTCGCGCCTGGCCGGCCTCTTCAGTTTCAACCCCGATCCGGCGGCCGACCCGAGCGGCATCACCGCGGCCTTCCAGCCCCTGATCAGCGGCAACAGCATCAGCACCGGCATCGCACGGCAGCTCTACCAGGTGGCACGCTTCGTGGCCAACCGCAACACGGTGCAGGGCAACCGGCAGATCTTCTTCGTGCAGATCGGCGGCTTCGACACCCACTCGGGGCAGATCGCCGGCTCGGCGGTCAGCGGCGCGCACGCCGACCTGTTGAAGGCCACGGCCGATGGCATGGCCGCCTTCTGGCGCGCGCTGAAGGCCATCGGCATGGGCGACAAGGTCACGCTGTTCACGCAGAGCGACTTCGGCCGCACCTTCACGCCCAACCAGACCGCGGGCACCGATCACGGCTGGGGCAACGAGCAGATCGTGATGGGCGGGGCGGTGGCCGGCAACACCACCTATGGCCGCTACCCGGTGCTTTCACTCGGCGGGCCCGACGACGTGGGCGTGCAGTCCTGGGAACTTCAGGGCCGCTGGATTCCCTCGATCTCGGTGGACCAGTACGCCGCCACCCTGCTGCGCTGGTGGGGGCTGAGCGAGAGCCAGCTCGACCAGGCGCTGCCGAACCTGGCCAACTTCGGCTCCGCACGCAACGTCGGATTCCTGCGCGCCTGACCGTCCCGTTCAGGTACCGATCACGCCGCCATCCGCCTTGCGGATCGCCAGCGTGGCCGATCGTGGCCGGCCATCGGGCTGGAAGTCGGGCCAGTTCGAGTACCTGCGCGGTGCCGCGGGGTCGGTGCGCGAGTTCGGCGGCTCGCCGGGGTGCTGCACGTTGACGAACAGGGTGGTGCCATCCGGCGTCCAGGCCGCACCGCACAGTTCGCAGCCCGACGGACCGCTGAGGAAGCGCCGCACTTCGCCGCTGCGCGGATCACAGGCCAGCAGCGCGTTGTTGCCCATGCGGGCGAACTCGCCCTGGTGCATGTCGCGCTGGCCCATGTCGCTGGCGATCCACAGCAGGCCGCGCGCGTCGATGCACACCGTGTCGGGGCAGGCGAACAGGTCGCCCAGGATGTTGCCCTGCGCCTCGGCGCGGGCGTTGGCAGGGTCGCCGCACAGCAACAGGTGACTCCAGCGGAAGCCGGTGCCGTCGAAGTCGCCGTCCTCCTTCCAGCGGATCACCTGACCCATCGTGTTGTTGGCGCGCGGGTTGGCGGCGTCCACGCCCGGCTGTCCGGGCTGTCCGCGCGCGCTGTTGTTGGTCAGCGTGCAGTAGACCTCGCCGGCGGCCTGGTCGATGGCCAGCCACTCCGGCCGGTCCAGCCGCGTCGCACCCAGCAGGTCCGAGGCCTGGCGCGTCTTGATCACCACCTCGCCGGCATCGGCGAAGCCGTTGGCCGGTGTCAGCGGGCCCTGGCCATGCACCAGCGGCAGCCAGCGACCGCTGCCGTCGGCGTCGAAGCGCGCCACGTAGAGCGTGCCGTGGTCCAGCAGTTCGCGGTTCGCCTGCGCGGCGCTGAGGGTCGCCGTGGCCGGCGCGATGCGGTCGCGGCTGACGAACTTGTAGAGGTACTCGAAGCGTGCGTCCTCGCCGCTGTAGACCACGGCGCGCTGCCCGCGCGTCACGGCCACCCAGGCGCCCTCGTGCGCGGCCCGGCCCAGGGCGGTGCGCTTGACGGGCGCGCTGCCGGGGTCCGCGGGATCCACCTCCACGATCCAGCCGAAGCGATGGAACTCGTGCGGGTGCTTGCGCGCGTCGAAGCGCTCGTCGTGTTCGTACCAGCGAAGGAAGGGCGTGCGCATGCCCCAGCGCCGCTGGTCGGCGGTGGGCGAGGTGCCGCCCATGAAGTAGCCGGCCCAGTTCTCTTCCCCCGACAGGCAGGTGCCCCAGGGCGTGTGGCCGCTGGCGCAGTTGGACAGGGTGCCCAGCACCTGCCGGCCCGTGGGGTCGCCGGCGGTGCGCATCAGCACATGGCCGGCGGCGGGTCCGGCGATCCTGTGCGGCGTGTAGCCGGTGATGCGGCGTGCGAAACGCGAGGGTCTCACGACCTCCCAGCGCTCGCCGCGCAGGCGCACCTCGATCACGCTGATGCCCATCGCCGCCTGCGACTTGCGCACCTTCTCGGCGGTCACCGGCGTCGCGCCGTCGGGGTGCAGCAGGCCCTCGTCGGTGTACTCGTGGTTGGACACCAGCAGGCCGTGCGACGAACTGCCGTCCAGTGCGTGGAACTGCAGGCCGTCGTGGTGCATGCCCATCTGCAGCGCCTGGTCGGCGGCGCTGTGGGTGGCATCGGGCCGCCATGGCGGCATGGCGCCGGCGATGCCCACCGGATCGCCCCAGGGCGCCAGCGCCTGGACCCCGTAGCCTTCGGCGACGAGCGCGGCGTCGGCGCCTGACGCCGGCAGGCTCTTGAAGCCGATGCGCGCCGTCGTGCCCGCGCCGGCCCCGGCTGCAGCAGCGCAGCCGGACACCCACGGCGCGAACAGCGTTGCCATCGATGCACCGAGACCGAGTTGCAGCAGGGTCCGGCGCTCCGCCACCGAGACCTCGTCGAGGCAGGGGTTGCCGCTGCCGTTGCTGGCTTCCGAAGGTGACAGGTGCTTGCTCATGCGGCCAGTGTGCCTTCAAGGCGGAGGCCGCCCTGACGGCGGACACCGCGGGCGCCCTGTCAGCGTCGCCGGCCTCTAACATCGGGGCATGAACAGATCACTGCTCGTCACCGGCGGCAGCCGGGGCATCGGCGCCGCCACAGCGCGCCTGGCCGCCGCCGCCGGCTGGGACGTGGCCATCAACTACACGCGCGACGAGGCCGCGGCGCAGGCCGTGGCGCAGCAGGTGCGTGCCCTGGGCCGCCGTGCCCTGGTGCTGCAGGGCGATGTGTCGCGCGAGACCGACGTGCTGGCCCTGTTCGCCGAGTGCGACCGCGCCTTCGGCGCGCTGCACGGGCTGGTGAACAACGCCGGAGTGGTCGACGTGGCGCAGCGCGTGGACGAGATGAGTGCCGATCGGCTGCAGCGCATGTTCGGCATCAACGTCATCGGCTCGATGCTCTGCGCGCGCGAGGCGGTGCGCCGCATGAGCACGCGCCGCGGCGGCACGGGCGGCGTCATCGTCAACCTGTCGTCGGCCGCAGCGCGGCTGGGCTCGCCGGGGCAATACGTCGACTACGCCGCAGCCAAGGCCGCCATCGACGTCTTCACGCTCGGGCTGGCGCGCGAGGTCGCCGCCGAAGGCGTGCGCGTGAACGCCGTGCGGCCAGGCATCATCGACACGGACATCCACGCCAGCGGCGGCCAGCCCGACCGCGCGCGCCAGGTGGCTCCCCAAGTGCCGATGCAGCGCGCCGGTACGGCCGACGAAGTGGCCGAGGCCATCGTCTGGCTGCTCGGCGATGCCTCCAGCTACACCACCGCTTCGGTGCTCGACGTCTCCGGTGGACGCTGAGGCCGGCTAGGGCAGCAGCGCCCGCGCCCGCGGGTCGTCCTCGGCCACGGCGGCGTCGCGCTGCCAGCGGCCGCTGCGGATGTGGTCGAAGGTGAGCCTTTCCACCACCACCGGCGCCACGTTGGCCAGCACCCCGAGCTTCAGAGCCGCGGTGTAGCTCAGGTCGATGATGCGGCCGGGCACGAAGGGCCCGCGGTCGTTCACGCGCACCAGCACCTCGCGGCCGTTGGCCGGGTTGCTCACGCGGGCGTAGCTGGGGATGGGCATCGTGGGGTGGGCCGCGGTCATGGCGAACATGTCGTAGCGTTCGCCGCTGGAGGTCGGCCGGCCGTGGAACTTGCGTCCGTACCACGAGGCCAGCCCCTGCTCGCGCAGCGGCGCATCGCCCGTCATCGGCACGTAGCGCCGGCCCGCCACCACATAAGGCTTGTTCGGGCCGCCGACGCGGATGGGCTCGACGCGCGGCTGCGCGTCGGGCACGCGTTCCAGGTGGGGCGGGGTGTCGGGGTGCGGCCCGTCCCGGTCGGCAGGGCGTGTCGCGCAGCCCGACAGGGCCAGTGCCAGCATGGCCAAGGTCCATGCCGACCCGGCCGCCATCCCTGGCGACTTTCCCGAGGCGGGGGGCAGCTGCATCGTGGCAGCATAAACGCGGCCGTGAGGGCCGGGCGCCAGGCCTCCGGCTTGTCCCCTGGCGCCGTTGCGGCAACCCCGTTATGGTGGACGCCGACGTGGCGGGCAGGAGGGCACTCGATGGCGCGCAGGAAGAGACTTGGCCAGCGGCGACGGCGCCAGCCCGGAGGGCAGCCGTGAGCGACGCCGAACACCTGCGCCAGGCCATCCTGGCGCTCGAGCTGCAGCGCACGGTGCTGGGTGACGACGCCGTGTCCCTGGCCGTTCGCGTGCTGCGCGAACGCCTGGCCACCCTCGACGCCGCGCCACCGCCGCAGCAGCTGCGACAGGTCAGCGTGCTGTTCTGCGACGTGGTGGGCTCGACCACGCTGGCCCAGCACCTGGGACCGGAAGACATCCACGAGGTGATGGACGGCGCGCTCTTCGGCTTCACGCGCATCGTCCAGAACCAGGGCGGCCGGGTGCTGCAGTACGCCGGCGACAGCATGCTGGCGGTGTTCGGCGCGCCCGCCGCGCGCGAAGACGACGCCCAGCGCGCCGTGCATGCGGCGCTGGCCATCCTCGAAGAGGCGCGGCAACAGTCCGACGCGGTGCGCCGCCGTCATGGCCACGACGGCTTCGGCGTGCGCGCCGGCATCGCCACCGGCGGCGTGCTGCTGGGCGGTGGCGTCGACGGCGAGCACAGCATCCGCGGCATGACGGTCAACGTCGCCGCCCGCATGGAACAGAGCGCCGCGCCCGGGGCGCTGCGCATCTGCCCCGACACCTGGCGACTGGTGCGCGGCCTGTTCGCTGCCCAGCCGCAGCCGCCCCTGGCCATCAAGGGACGCGACGAGCCGATCAGCACCTGGCTCGTCACCGGACTGCGCGACGATCTGCCGGTGCAGGCCGAACGCGGCGTGGACGGCCTGGGCCGCACGCCCTTCGTCGGCCGCGAGGGCGAGCTGGATCATCTTGGTGCCGCCTTCGACCGCGTCCGGCAGGGCGGCGCCGGCCTGCAGGCGGTGACGGTGCTGGCCGACGCCGGTATCGGCAAGAGCCGCCTGGCGCGAGAGTTCCGTGACAGCCTGCTCCGTTCGGGTCGCCCGGCCACCTGGCTGGAGGCCCAGGCCGGCGAACGCGAGCTCGGTCGGCCTTACGGCCTGCTGCGCCAGCTGCTGGGCCAGGCCCTGCGCCTGCGCGACGGGGGCAGTCCCGACGAGCTGCGTCGGCGCTGGCACGAAAGCCTGGCGCCCCTGCTGCGCAGCCAGGCCGACGCGGCGGTGCTGGGCCATCTCGTGGGGCTGGACTTCTCGACCCACCCCGAGGTGCGGCCGCTGCTGGCCGAGCCGCGCCAGCTGCGCGACCGCGGTTTTTTCCACGCCGGCCAGCTCCTGCGGCACCTGGCCGCCGGTCCGCAAACGCTGGTCGTCGTGCTGCAGGACCTGCACTGGGCCGATGCCGGCACCCTGGACTTCGTCGACCATCTGCTGCAGCAGGCCGACGACCCGGTGCTGCTGCTGGGGCTGGCACGACCCGAGCTGGCGCAGCGGCGCCCCGCCTGGGTGGCGCCCGACCTGCCGCGGAACAGGCTGCTGCTGCAGTTGCAGCCGCTGCGCCGCGACCATGCCACGACGCTCGCCGACGCCTTGCTCGGCCGCCTGCCCGAGGTGCCCGAACCGCTGCGCGACCGCCTGGTGCTGAACGCGGCCGGCAACCCCTACTACATGGAGGAGCTGGTCAACGCGCTGGTCGACCGGCGCATCGTCGTGCCGGCGGCCGACGGCGAAGGCTGGCATCTGCACGAAGACCGATTGAGCGCCTGGCCGCTGCCCACCACGCTCACCGGCGTGCTGCAGGCGCGCCTGGATCAACTGTCGACCGACGAAGCACAGCTGCTCCAGGGCGCGGCGGTGATCGGCCCGGTGTTCTGGGACGATGCGCTGACGGCCCTGTCGCTGTCGCCCGCCGCGCTCGGTCGGCTGGTGCAGCGGCAGATGGTGACGGAGCGCGCCGCCAGCCGCCTGGAAGGGCGGCGCGAGTTCGAGTTCAGGCACCACCTGTTGCATCAGGTCTGCTACGCCCGCGTGCTCAGGCGCGACCGCCTGGCCTCGCATGCCTGCGTGGCGCGCTGGCTCGAGTCGCTGCCCGGCGACCCGCAGCACGATCTGATCGCCGATCACCTGGAGCGCGGCGGCGAGATCGAGCGTGCGCTGCAGGCCTGGCAGCAGGCGGCCGACGCGGCGCAGCAGCGCTACGCCAACGGACAGGCCCTGGAGCACGTGGCACGCGCGCTGGCGCTGGCCGATCCGAACGACGCGCCTCGCCGCTTTGCACTGCTGCGCGGCCGCGCCGACGTGCTCAAGCACATGGGCGAGCTCGACGGTGCGCGGCAGGACCTCGACACCATGGCGGCCCTGGCCCAGCGGGCCGGCGACCACCGTCTGCGTGCCGACGCCGCCGAACGCGCGGCCGTGCACCGCATCCGCTGCGGCGACCCGGCCAGCGCCGTCGAACTGGCGCAGTGCGCGCTCGACGCCGCACCCGCGGACGCGCACGAACTGCGCCTGCGTGCCGGCCTGGCGCGTGTCGTCTCGCTGGGCATGCTGGGCCGCCATGCCGAGGCCGACACGCACGTGCAGGCGCTGCTGCGTCAGGCCCGGCAGTGGGGCCATCAGGGCATCGAGGCGGCGCTGATGGACGAACTCGGCACCGTCGCCCACGAGCGCGGCGACATCGTGGCCTGCATCGGCTGGCTGCAGCAGGCGCTGGCCCTGCACCGCACTTCAGGCAACCGCAGCCACGAGGCCGGCGCGATGGCCAACCTGGGCTACGCCAGCTTCGTGCTGGGCGAGTTCGCCGACGCCGCGCAGCGGCTGGAGCAGGCGCGCGAACTGTTCGCGCGCATCGGCCAGCGCGGGCGCGAGGCGCAGGTGCTGGTGAACCTGGCCCTGGTGAGCCTCAACGCCGAGCAGCCGCTGGACGCCTGCCGCCAGGCCACCGCCGCCCAGGCCATCCTGCAGGCCGTGGGCGACCGCGCGTCGATGGCCAGCATGTGGCGTGTGCTGGGCCTGGCGCAGCTCGCGCTCGGCCGCAGGCCCGAGGCGCTGCCCTGCCTGCAGCAGGCGCGCGCGCTGTTCATCGAGCTGGGCTTGCGCCCGATGGCCACCGAGGTGGCCGCCAACCTGGCGGCTGCGCTCCAGGCCGAAGGCGACGACAACGCCCACGCCGAGGCGCTGAGGCTGGCCGACGAGGCAGCCGGCCTGCTGCTGGCCGATACGTCGGCGCTGGCCGGCGCCGAGGAGCCGCTGCGCGCCTGGCTCGACTGCATCACCGTGCTGCAGGCGGCGAGCGACGGGCGCGCGCCGCTGCTGCTGCTCTCGGCGCACGCGGACCTGCAGGCGCGTGCCGAGCGCATCACCGACGCGGCGCAACGCGAGCGCTTCCTGCAGTCCACCGCCTGCCACCGCAGCCTGCTGGCGCTGTGGCAGCAGGTGCGTGCCGTCGCCTGAAGCGCGAGCCGTCGTTTCAGCTGATGTTGCGGATCATCGGGTCGAGCAGGCCGAAGTTGCCGTTCTGGTCCTGGAACAGCACCACGAAGTCCCAGGATGCCGTGCCGCCACCGGCCGGCGGCTCGTCGGACACGACGATGGTGGGCTGGCCGTTGCTCCGGCCCTGGGTGGCCGGCGGGAACACCGAGCCGCCCGTGCCGACCTTGCCATCGGGATGCACGGCCAGGCCGATCGGCGTGAAGGTGTTGCTGCCGCCCGAGGCGTCGACGATGCTGATGTTGAGCTGGACCTTGCCGGTGACCGTGATCTGGCCGGCCGCCGGGCCATTGGTCACCAGGGGATCCTTCGGCCCGTTGCCGGCGGAGATGCTCGGGTTGCAGCCGCCCGGTGCGGCGGGTGCCGGCGTGACGATGACCACCGTCGGGGCCGGGGTGGTGGAGGCGGTCCACGAACCGATGTCGTAGGCGACGTCGTAGCTGGGCATTCGAGCTCCTCGGTGGGGTGTCGTGGCGATTCAGGCCGGGTTCGCCGGCTTGGGCCGGGTGCCGGGCTCCCAGGCGGTCTGCAGCTTGGGCGGCAGGCCGAAGGCGGACTGGTCGAAGTCCTTGTGCAGGTCCCACTCCACCTTCAAGGCCGCGTGGAAAGCCCCTTGCGCCAGGCGCTTCATGAGGCCGTAGCGCATCAGCGGGCGCAGCGCGGCCGCGACCACCAGGATGATGGCCTTCCACTTCGAATCTTCGGCATCGTGCCGGCCGCCGAATTCGAGGCCCAGGCGCTGGGCGTCGTCGCGACCCATCAGCAGGATCAGCAGCTCGCGCGGCACGGGCTTGAGGAAGCCCGGCATCTGGCCGGTCAGCCAGTCGAGCATGGCCTTGGTGAGCGCCTTGCCGTACTCCGACTCGCCGCAACGGCGCCGCTTGATGGTCTGGAAGAGATAGGCCGCATCGTCTGCCGCGGTCGCGAGTTCATCCGCGTTCTTGCCCACCAGCAGTTCTTCGCGCACGCCCATCAGGCAGCCCACCACGCTCCAGGTGTGAAGGTAGGCCTTGCGTTCGTCGTCGCTGATCTCGACGCCCAGTCGGTCCAGCGAACGCAGTGCCACGTGCGAGAAGGTCAGGATCACGAAGGCCATCGCCTCCTGGTTGATGGGCTTGCCGTGCGCCAGGTTCCACAGGTGGCCGGGCTTGCCCTGCAGGTCGAGGTCGGCCGGGGCGGCGGCGCGGGCGTTGTCGCTCAGCAGGCGCCGGATGGCGGCATGCATCAGCCGCACGCGCTGCACGGCGCGCACGCCGTCGCTGTGCGGCTCGAGCTTTCCCTCGGTCATGGCGTTGACCACCATGTGCGAGGTCTCGAGGATGCGGCGTTCGACGTTCTTGACCAGCTGCGTGGTGGACGTGAGCACCGGGGCGTCCATCTGGTCGAGGTAGCACTCGGGCAGGCTGGCGCAGCACAGGATGGCCGAGGACACGATGCCGTGCAGGTCGAAGAAGGCCTCGCATTCGTGGATCAGCCGGGTGTCGGCCCAGGGCGGCAAGACCTGGGTCTGTTCGAGGTACACGTCCAGCCGCGCCTGCAGGTCGGCCGGCAGCGCTGCGCCGAAGCGCAGGTGGCGGTTCATCGCGTCAGACAGGCCGAGCGCGTAGACCTGGTCGATCAGTTCGTCGGCGGTCTCGTCCGCCACTTCACGCATCGCGTCCAGGTGCGCATCGGTCCACAGTTCCTTGCCCATGTCTGCCTGCTCCTCTGCGCTGTCTCAGCGCTGCCGGTCTTCGCTGGAGGCCAGTGCGGTCAGCACCGAACGCGCGTGGTCGAGATCGGCTGTCGATGCCGTGTCGGGCATGCTGGTGACCGCCTCGCCCAGCAGCCGGCGCGCCGTGTTGCCGTCGCCGCGCGCCGTCAGCACCTGGGCCAGGCTGGTGGCGGCACGCAGCGCAAAGAGGCGGTTGCCCTGGCCCTGCGCCAGCGCCAGCGCCCGCCGGTAACACTGCTCCACGATGGTGGGATCGGTCACCGCCATGCGGCTGCGGATCTGACCTTCCAGCCGCTCGATCTCGGCCGACATGAAGGCTTCGCCCCCTTCGGCGACGACCCCCCGCGCTTCTTCGAGCCGGGCCAGCGCCTTGTCGTGGTCGCCGTTGCCCGACTCGACCTCGGCCAGCAGCGTCAGGAAGTAGGGCACCACCATGCCGCTGCCGATGCTGCGGTAGGTGGCCAGCGCCTCTTCCATGTGCTTGGCGCCCACGACGCCCTGGCCTTCGGCCACCAGCGCCCGGCCGGCGAAGATGCTGCCCCACACCGTCCAGAAGCCCAGCGCCTGGCGCGTGGACAGCTCGATGGTCTGCGTGGCGTGCAGGCCCATGGCCTCGGACGCCTGGCCGTAGGCGTCGAGCCAGGCGGCGCAGCCGAGCGCGTAGGCGTGGCTGAAGGGATGGTTCAGCTCGGCAGCCAGCGTGATGGCCTGCCTCGATCGCGCCAGACCCTGCCGCGTTTCACCGCGCAGGTACAGCACCATCGACGCCACCGTGCGCGCCGTCACGCCCACGTCCTGCCCCGTGAAATGGGCCTGGCCGCGGTGCTTCTCGGGCGTGTAGACGGCCACCGCCGCCTCCAGCAGCTGCTGTGCCGAGGCGAGCTGGCCCATGTAGTACTGGCTCAGTCCGAGCGCGAAGTTGGCCTCGAGCTTCAGGCCCGGGTTGCGGTCGCCGTCGGCGATGATGGTCATGCGGCGGGCGAACTCCACCGCCCGGTGCTGGTCGCCCTTCACCAGGTAGAAGGCCCACATGCCCCACAGCACCCAGAAGAGCTGCGGCGTGGGCCCCACGCGCTCCGACAGCGTCTGGGCGCGCAGGTAGACCTTGGCCACCTCGGGCGCGGCCCAGCCTTGCTGGATGGTCAAGGCCACGCCCAGCGTGGACAGCAGCGCCAGCTCCATCCTGTCGCGCTCGGCGCCCTCGGGCAGCGTCGCCGCGGCCTCCAGGCCCTGCCGCAGATGGCTCTCGGCCTCGGCCGTGGCCGACGAGGCCACCGCCTGCTGGCCGGCTTCGAGCCAGAAGGGCAGCGCGCGCGCCGGCTGACCGGCCTTGGTCCAGTGCTGCGCGATGCGTTCGGGGAAGGACGCGCCGCCCACGCCGCGCTGCAGCGCCTGGGCGATGCGCTCGTGGTAGGTCAGCCGCGTGCGCTTGAGCAGCGACTCGTAGCAGGCATCCTGGATCAGCGCGTGCTTGATCGTGAAGCCGCTGCCGGTGGCGAAGACGATGCCTTCGCCGATCAGCTGCTCCACGCCCATCGACAGCGTCTTGTCCTCTTCGGGCAGCACCGCCAGCAGCAGCTCGAAGGTCCATTCGCGGCCGATGCAGGCGCCCAGCTGCACCACCTTCTTGGCCTCGGTCGGCATGCGGTCCAGGCGCGCCATCAGCAGGTCCTGCAGCGACTCGGGCACCATCGAGTCGGGCAGCGGGCCGTCGAGCTCGTAGCCGGCGGCCG
>LNFM01009637.1_pt1 | contig 17391 bp, 16 predicted proteins | sample 596031 | NCBI WGS metagenome assembly LNFM01 (sample SAMN04254537, study PRJNA301005) | activated carbon metagenome | isolation source: dual media filters at the Ann Arbor, Michigan drinking water treatment plant | place: USA: Ann Arbor | reverse complement strand
CTGCCGGAGGGGCATAGGGTGCAGTGGGGGGCGGTGGAGAAGGGGGCGTTGCGCGGGGGCGCGGTGCTGGGCAGGAGTGCGGTGGCGGCTTGAGCGGCGCGGCGGCGGATGAGGAGCTGATCTTCGAGGCGGTCGTGCTGATGGGGCGCGAGGCGTTGGTCGGGAGCATCATGCGGCGCGTGGGGGCCAAGCACCCGGCCGACCAGTTCATGCCGCGAATGGGCGAGATCGGTCCGATTGCTGCCTGGCGGACCGAGAACGGGTTCCAGTTGCGCCGTTCCGGGCTGTTCAGCATGCCGGTCTGGATCACGCTGGACGCGCGCGTTGACGAGGTCGGCGCGGCGGCGTGTCGCGTGCATGGGCGCGTCGCCTGGGATTCAGGCGTGGCGAGTGTGCGGCGGGACGCGTGGATCATCACGCTCATTTCTGTCGGATGGTGCGTGTTCCTTCTGTCCCATGTGGGCTTGCAGGGCTTGCTCCATCCGATCTCGATCCTGGCCGCCCTGCTGTTCGTCATTTTTCCGACGGTCCAGCTTTACCGCCAATTCTACGCCTCGGCCGTCCGCCGCCGCGCGCCCGAACATCGCCGCTTCCTGGTCGAATGGCTGGAGCGGCTGATCGACGCGCCGGTGACGGTGCGGGTGGGCGGGCGGTCACCGTGAGCGCCGACACCGCGAGCGAAAGCCTGACCTTCGAAGGCACCGTGCCCATGCCGCGCGATGCGCTGATGGCGCTGGTGCTACGGCGCTCAGGGGTAGGGCTGTGTCGGGGCGGATTGCGCCGGCGGCGTAGCGGGCCGCCACGGCGAATCCTGGCCGGACAACGTCTGCGGCTCCGGCTGCATCGCCGGCGTTGGCTTCGGCACCAGCTTCTCGACCAAACGCCGAAGGTCCGCGGGCGTGGTGTGACCGGCCACGACCTCGTGGTAGCCGATGCCCGCGCGTCTCAGGGCCTCCTTCTTGACGGCGTCGCGTGCGGCCGCGGTGCCCTGGTGGTGTCCCGATCCCTGATATTCGATCGCGTGGCGGGGTAGGCACTCCTCATCAATCAGGAGGAGGTCAACGCGCTTGGAGTTGATGCTGGCGAAGGCCGCCGCGTCGTTGCTGCGGAGAACCTCGCCCAGGGAAACCTGCGCCATCACCTGCCAGGTCGGATTGCAGCCTTCCACGCAGCGTTCGAGTTCACGCAGCACGCGCGCCTCGCTTTTGTTCAGCAGCGGTTGCAGGGTGAAGGTGGCGCCCATCACGATGCGCAACTGGTCGGCCGCATCCAGTGGCCGCGGGGCCGGCGGAGTTCCGGGCAAGGCCTGCGATGGCTTGTTCGTGCGGCGCACCCCGTTTCGCTCGCCGAGGCGCCAGGCGTTGCGCTTCCGCCAGGCTTCCCGGCGGAGCCTGGACCGGAACCGTTCGATCCCGATCCCCACACCGATCCCGATGATCCAGATGGCGATCGGCAGAACCGGGTTCTTGAACAGCAGGGTCAAGTCCGGCGGCATGGCGAAACCGTAATCGAATGATGCGCCTCGCCGCTAGTCTTGTCGCGCCTTAGCGGCCCCACGCCGCCGGGTGCGTCCCGAGCGGCACCGCGGGCAGCGTCCAATGCGCCGGCGTCCCGGACAGCTCCGCACTGTGCCGCACCGCCGTCATGCGCCCGAAGCCGCTGTCGCTGTCTTCCAGGAACCGCGCGGCGTCCGCGATCCCCGCCGCCGCCAGCCCGCCCTCGACCCGCCCCAGCCGCTTGATCCATTCCCCCGTGCCCGCCAGCGAGACGCGCACGAGCCACGACCCGCCTTCCTCCGCCCGCCGCAGAAGTGCGGCCATCGCGCCAAACGCCAGCAGGTAGCCCGACGCATGATCCAGCGCCTGGCAGGGCAGGGGCTTCGGCTTGTCCTCGCCGGCCGCGTCGCGTTCGGCGTCGTTGATGCCGTTCGCGTTCTGCACCAGGGAATCGAAGCCGCGCCGCCCGGCCCACGGCCCGTGGTGCCCCCAGGCAGAGAGCGAGACGCAGACGATCCCGGGCTTCAGCGCCGCCAATTCCTCCGGTGCGAAGCCGTGGCCGGCGATCGCACCTGGCCGGTAGCCCTGCAGGAACACATCCGCGCCCGCCACCAAGCCGCGCAGCGCGGCGCGGTCGGCCTGGTCGCGCAGGTCGAGCGAGGCGCAGCGCTTGCCCCGCCCGGTATCCATCACCAGCGCCGGGATCGAGGGCAGATGCGGCGCGGTGATGTGCAGCACCTCGGCCCCGTGTGCGGCCATGGTGCGCCCCGCCACCGGCCCGGCGATGACGCGCGTGAGGTCCAGCACGCGCAGCCCCTCCAGCGGCCGCGCGCCGAGCGGCGGCAGGGGCGTGGGCGGCGCATCGCCGATGCGTTCCAGCACCAGCGCGGGCAGCGCGGCGGCCGCGGCGCCGGCCGGGTGCGCTTCCCATTCCGCCAGGCTGCGCGTCATGGTCGCGACACCGCCGGCGGCGTAGATGGCGGTCTCGGCGTCCTGCGCGGTCCAGGCTTGCAGCGCGGCGGTGACGGCGGCGCGGTCGTAGTCGCAGGCCAGCGTGCGCAGCACGGCCTCGCGGTGATGCGGCAGGTTGGTGTGCAGGCGCAGCCAGCGCCCATCGCCGCAGCGGTGCAGCCCGGCGATGCGGTCCCAACCTTCGTGGACGCTGGCACCGTCGATGCGCAAATGGTGTTCGGAGTGGAATTCGGTGAGCGCGTGCGCGATGTCCAACGCCACGGATTGCGCCGCACCGCCGCGCGCGGCGTGGATGGCCGCGGCTGCCGCGCCGGTCGCGCCGATGGAGGCCAGCGCGGCGGTGCCGATGGCGAAGGTCGAGGGCTGGCACGGGTCAGTGCCGTGGAGCGCGACCTGCGGCATGGCGCGCAGGCCGGCGAGGGTCCAGAGGTCGGCCAGCGCCGCGTCGGGTGTCGTGCTCATGGCGGGAGCGTCGCGCCGTGGGCTTGCCGCGTCCAGCGCCGCGCACCCGCCCCCGCCTTGTGTCGCGCCTTTCGCGCCCGGTGCCTGCGGTCTTCCCGATCGCCGCGCCTCAGCCCGACAGCGCGTCGATCGCCTCCTTGCGCGTCTCGATCACCACCCGCCGCTTCACCTTCATCGTCGGCGTCAGCAGCCCGTTCTCGATGGTGAAGGGGTCCGTCGCGGCGAAGTGGCGGACGCGCTCGATGGTGGGCAGCTTGCCGTTCACGCGGCGCACCGCGTCGCCGATCTTTGCCTCCATGCCCTCGGTCGGGACGATCAGGGCGACCAGCGCGGCCTTGCCCTCGCCGGCGACCAGCGCCTGGTGGATCTCGGGCTCCGCCATCAGCAGGGATTCGATCTTGGCCGGGCTGACCATGTCGCCGCCCAGCGTCTTGATGAAGTCCCGCTTGCGGTCGGTGATGCGCAGGCGGCCATCCTCCAGCACGCCGACATCGCCGGTGTGCAGCCAGTCCCCGGCCGCGCCCTCGATGGGCTTCAGCGCGGCGGCGGTGGCGTCCGGGTTGCCCCAGTAGCCGGTCATGACCAGGTCGCCCTGGATCAGCACCTCACCATCCTCGGCGATGCGGCAGGCCACGCCCTTGAGCGGCGGGCCGACGGTGTGGCGGTGGTTGTCCCAGGGCAGGTTGACGCTGACCACCGGGCCGGCCTCGGTCTGGCCGTAGCCCTGGATGACCGGCAGGCCCAGCGCGATGAAGAAGCCCGACAGATCGGGGTCGAGCCGCGCGCCGCCCGAGACCATGGCCTGCAGGCGGCCGCCGAAGCGCGCGCGGGTCTTCTCGCGCACCAGCCTGTCCAGCACCGCGTCCTGCAGCCGGTCCAGCAGGCCGAGCGGCGGGCCGTCCATCCGGCGCAGGCCGAGCGCCACCGCGCGGTCGAACAGCGCGCGCTTGAACGGCTTCTCCTTCTCGAGCCCCGCCAGGATGCGCCCGCGCAGCACCTCGAACAGCCGGGGCACGGCGGTGATCACGGCGGGCTGGATCTCGGCGAGTTCGTGGGACAGTCGGTCGGCGCCGCGCGAATAGACCACCTCCAGCCCGAGCGATGGCAGCAGGAAGCCGCCCACCGTGTGCTCGTAGGAATGCGACAGCGGCAGGAAGGACAAATAGCACTTGCCCGACAGGCCCAGCCGTTCGGCCAGCGGCACCACGCCGTCGCGGTTCGCCAGCAGCGCGCGGTGCGGCAGCATCACGCCCTTGGGCAGCCCGCCGGTGCCCGAGGTGTAGATCAGGCAGGCGAGGCTTTCGGAGGATGCGCGTTCGGCCTCGGCGGCCAGCGCGGCGGGGTCGGCGGGGGTGGCGATGGCCTCGGCCCAGGCGTGGCCGGCCAGGCCGGCGGCGCTGGGCGGGTCCTCGCAGCACACCAGCAGATCGAGGCCGTTCGCCAGGGCGGCGCCTTCCAGCACCTTCTCGGCCAGCTTGCGGGTCGAGACCACCGCCGCGCGCGCCCCGGAATCGCGCAGGATATGGGCGTGGTCGCCGGCGAGGTTGGTGGTGTAGGTCGGCACCGTCACCGCGCCGATCGCCATGATGGCGGTGTCGGCGATGGGGAATTCGGGGCGGTTCTCGCTGACCAGCAGCACGCGGTCGCCCGGCGCGACGCCGCGGGCGCGCAGGAAGGCGGCGACCGACGCCACCTGCACGGCGAAGTCGCCCCATTTCAGCGACCGCCAGGCGCCGTCCTGCCAGTGGCGGAACAGCGGCCGGTCGGCCCATTCCGCCGCGCGCGACAGCATCATGGCCGGCAAGGTCGGCCAGCGGCCCGGCGCGTACGGCATGGTTTCTCCCCAGTTCGGCGTCCCGGTCGCATGGTGCTGTGGCGGCGGCGCTTGGCCAAGCCCTCGATTGGCCTATATGGGCAACGTGACCAGCACCCATCTGCCGACCCCGCTCCGCGCCCCCCTCGATGCCGCAGCCGCGCCTGGCGCGCTGCCGGTGTGGGACCTGTCCGACCTCTATGGCGCGCCGGATGACCCGCGCCTGGCCGCCGACCTCGACCGGATCGAGCGCGAGGCGCGCGCCTACGAGGCGCGGCTGGCAGGCAAGCTCGCCGCGCTGCCGGGCGATGCGCTGGCGCGGGCGATCTCGGACTACGAGGCGATGTGGGAGGGGCTGGGCCGCGTATCCTCCTATGCCGGGCTGGTGTTCAGCGGCGATGCGCAGGACCCGGCGAATGGCCGCTTCTACCAGACCATGCAGGAGCGGGTGACGACCATCTCCTCCCACCTGCTGTTCTTCACGCTGGAGCTGAACCGGCTGGAGGACCACGCGCTGGAGACCAAGGTCGGCGGGTCGGCCGCGCTGGCGCATTGGCGGCCCTGGCTGCGCGACCTGCGGGTGTTCCGCCCGCACCAATTGTCCGACGAATCCGAAAAGCTGCTGCACGAGAAGGAAGTGGCCGGCCGGTCCGCCTGGGTGCGGCTGTTCGACGAGACCATCGCCACCATGACGGTGCGGGTGGGCAGCGAGGACCTGACCGTTTCCGCCGCGCTGAACCGGCTGTCGGACCGTGACCGCGCGGTGCGCGCGCAGGCCGCGCAGGGTGTCTCGGCGGCCTTCGGCGACCGGGCGCGGCTGTTCACGCTGATCACCAACACGCTGCTGAAGGACAAGGAGATCGAGGATACCTGGCGCCAATACCCGCGCCCGGGGTCCTACCGGAACCGGTCGAACATGGTCGAGGACGAGGTGGTGGACGCGCTGGTCTCCGCCGTGCGCCAGTCCTTCCCGCGGCTGTCGCATCGCTACTACGGCATGAAGGCGAAGTGGCTGGGGCTCCCGAAGCTGCAGCATTGGGACCGCAACGCGCCGCTGCCCGAAGAGGATGACCGCCTGGTGCCCTGGCCCGAGGCGGTGGAGCGCGTGCTGAATTCCTACGCCGCCTTCAGCCCGGAACTGGCGCAGGTGGGCCGGCGCTTCTTCGACAAGCCATGGATCGACGCCGCGCTGCGGCCGGGCAAGGCGTCAGGCGCCTTCGCGCACCCGACCGTGCCCTCGGCGCACCCGTACCTGCTGCTGAACTACCACGGCAAGCCGCGCGACGTGATGACGCTGGCGCATGAGCTGGGGCATGGCGTGCACCAGATCCTGGCCGGGGCGCAGGGCTACCTGATGTCCTCGACGCCGCTGACGCTGGCCGAGACGGCGTCCGTGTTCGGCGAGATGCTGACCTTCCGCGCCGTGCTCGATGCCGAGACCGATCCGCGCCGCCGCCGCGCCATGCTGGCCGGCAAGGTCGAGGACATGCTGAACACGGTGGTCCGCCAGATCGCCTTCTACCGTTTCGAGACGCTGCTGCACGACGAACGCCGGAAGGGCGAGCTGAGCAGTGAGCGCATCGCCGAATTGTGGATGCAGGTGCAGCACGAGAGCCTGGGCCCGGCCTTCGAGTTCACGCCGGATTACGGCGTGTACTGGGCGTATATCCCGCATTTCGTGCATTCGCCCTTCTATGTGTATGCCTACGCATTCGGGGATTGCCTGGTGAATGCGCTGTATGGCGTGCATGCCGAGGGCGGGGTGCAGGATTTCGAGGCGAAGTACCTGGCGATGCTGCGCGCCGGCGGCACAAAGCGGCACCAGGAACTGCTCGCGCCCTTCGGGCTGAACGCGGCCGACCCGGCGTTCTGGATGAAGGGGCTGGATGTGATCTCCGGCTTCATCGACGAATTGGAAGCCGCGGATGGCTGACCGCGAGGGCAGCACGATCTTCGGGGAGGCGCGGCGGATGCTGCGCACCTCCGGCGCGGTCGGTGGCATCGCCGCGCGCTTCGCCGGGCAGCGCTTCCTGGGCATGAAGGCCGACAAGGCGGCGCATGCCGAGGACCTCAAGGCCATCCTGGGCGGGCTGAAGGGCCCGATGATGAAGGTGGCGCAGTTCCTGTCCACCGTGCCGGACGCGCTGCCGCCGGAATACGCCAAGGAACTGGCCACGCTGCAGGCCAATGCGCCGGCGATGGGCTGGCCCTTCGTGCGCCGGCGGATGGGCAGCGAACTGGGTCCCACCTGGGAATCCCGCTTCGCATCCTTCGAGCGCGAGGCCGCCGCCGCCGCGTCGTTGGGCCAGGTTCACCGCGCGGTGATGCATGACGGCACGCGGGTGGCCTGCAAGCTGCAATACCCCGACATGGCGTCGGTCGTGGAAGCCGACCTGCGGCAGTTGAAGATCGCGCTGGCGATCTTCCGCCGCATGGACAGCACGCTGGAGAACGAGGAAGCCTTCATCGAGCTGTCGGACCGGCTGCGCGAGGAGCTGGACTACCAGCGCGAGGCCGCGCAGCAGCGGCTGTACGGCAAGATGCTGGCGGGCGTGCCGGGCGTGCGCGTGCCGGTGCCGGTCGAGGACTTGTCCACCCGCCGGCTGCTGACCATGACCTGGCTCGATGGCCGCGCCATCCAGGCGCGCATCGACGAGGACCCGCCGGCCGAGGAGCGCGCCGCCTATGCGCGCGCGCTGTTCCGCGCCTGGTACGTGCCGCTGTACGGCTATGGCGTGATCCATGGCGACCCGCATCTGGGCAACTACCAGGTGCGGTCGGACATGCCGGAGAATGGCGGCTGGGGGATCAACCTGCTCGATTTCGGGGTGGTGCGGATTTTTCCGCCATCCTTCATCGGCGGCGTGATCATGCTGTTCGAGGCGATCCGCGACGGGGATTTCGACAAGGCGGCCGAGGCGTACCGCATCTGGGGGTTCAAGAACCTCAGTCGCGAGACGATCGAGGTGCTGAATATCTGGGCGAAGTTCCTCTACGAGCCGCTGCTGGATGACCGGGTGCGGCCGATCCAGGTGGATGACGACCCGCAGGTCGGACGGCGGATCGCGGAGCAGGTGCATGCGGGGCTGAAGCGCACCGGCGGCGTGCGGGTGCCGCGGGAGTTTCCGTTGATGGACCGCGCGGCGATCGGGCTGGGGTCGGTATTCCTGCGGCTGGGCGCGCGGCTGAACTGGCACGAGTTGTTCCAGGAGTTGATCCAGGGCTTCGATGTGCAGGTGCTGGCGCAGAAGCAGGCGGTGGCGCTGGCGGAGGCGGGGTTGCCGGATCCGCATCCGGCAGCGTGACTGGCCGGGGCGGGCGCCTGCGCCACGCCCCCGGCGGCCAGCGCCATCGATGGTGCCGCCCCCCTTGAAAATCCGCTGCCGCACCATTGGTCGACGCTCCCGGGCATCGCGGCCTGCGCACCGCGCCGGGCGGGGGATCGGCGCTGGACAGCCCGCCGTCCCACGGGTAGTTGCGCTGCACCAATCTGGCGCGTGGGGGTGTCTCCGAATGCGTGTGGCGATCCTGAAGGAACGGCGGAACGGGGAAACCCGCGTCGCCGCAACGCCCGAGACGGTGAAGAAATACATCGGCCTGGGGCTGGATGTGGCGGTCGAGGCGGGCGCGGGCCTGGCCTCCGGCTTCGTCGACAGCGGCTATGCCGAGGCGGGGGCGACCATCGCGGCCGATGCCGCCGCGGCGCTGGAGAGTGCCGGCATCGTGCTGGTGGTGCGCGCGCCTGACGCGCCGCTGCCGAGGGGCGCGCTGCTGATCGGCACGCTCGGCGCCGATGCGGCCGCCGCGGCCGCCTTCGCGGAGGCGGGCATCGAGGCCTGTTCCATGGAACTCCTGCCGCGCATCACCCGCGCGCAGTCGATGGACGTGCTGTCCTCCCAGGCGAACCTGGCGGGGTATCGCGCGGTGATCGAGGCGGCGACCGCCTACGACAAGGGCTTCCCGATGATGATGACGGCGGCCGGCACGGTGCCCGCCGCCAATGCGTTCATCATGGGTGCGGGGGTGGCCGGGCTGCAGGCCATCGCGACCGCACGGCGGCTGGGCGGGCGCGTCTCCGCGACCGATGTGCGGCCGGCGGCGAAGGAGGAGATCAAGTCGCTCGGCGCGTCCTTCGTCGGCTACGAGGACGAGGAGAGCAAGGCGGCGCAGACGGCGGGCGGCTACGCCAAGCAGCTGTCGCCGGAATTCTACGCCAAGCAGGCCGAAGTGGTCGCGACGCACATCGCCAAGCAGGACGTGGTGGTGTGCACCGCGCTGGTGCAGGGCCGCAAGGCGCCGATCCTGGTCACCGCCGCGATGGTGGCGTCGATGAAGCCGGGCTCCGTCGTGGTGGACCTCGCCGCCGATGCCGGCGGGAACTGCGCGCTGACCAGGCCGGGCGAGCTGTTCGTCACCGAGAACGGCGTGAAGATCCTGGGCTTCACCAACTGGCCCGGGCGGCTACCGGCGGCAGCCTCCGCGCTGTACGCGCGCAACCTGCTGACCTTCCTGTCCACCTTCTGGGACAAGGAGGCGAAGGCGCCGAAGCTGCCGGAGGATGATGACATCGTGAAGGGTGTCACGCTCACGCGCGGCGGCGCCGTGGTCCATCCGCTGATGCAGCCGGCGTCGTAGGGAGCGCACCGATGAACCCGAACCAGATCGCCAACGAGGCGCAGACCATCGCCGAGCGCGCCGCGGCCCTGGCCGAGACGGCGCGCCGCATGGCCGAGGCCGCGGCCCCGGCGGCCGAGGCCATCTCGCCCTTCCTGTATCTGCTGACCATTTTCCTGCTGGCCTGCTTCGTGGGCTACCACGTGGTGTGGAACGTGACGCCGGCGCTGCATTCGCCGCTGATGGGCGTGACCAACGCGATCTCCTCGGTGATCGTGGTGGGTGCGATCCTGGCGGCCGGGCATGCCGAGAGCGGCGTGGCGCGCACCTTCGGCTTCCTCGGCGTCACGCTGGCGGCGGTGAACATCTTCGGCGGCTTCATGGTGACCAGGCGCATGCTCGCGATGTTCAAGAAGAAGGGGAGCTGACGCCATGGGCACGACGCTCTCGACCATTGCGTACCTGGTCGCATCGGTCCTGTTCATCCTGGCCCTGCGCGGGCTGAGCCACCCCGAGACCAGCCGGCAGGGCAACCTGTACGGCATGATCGGGATGGGCATCGCGATCTTCGCGACCATCTTCAAGGGCGGGGTCGATTTCGGCGGCTTCATGCTGATCGTGGCGGGCCTGGCGATCGGCGGCACCATCGGCACGGTGCTGGCGCAGCGCATCCAGATGACGTCGCTGCCGCAGCTGGTCGCCGCCTTCCATTCGCTGGTCGGCATGGCGGCGGTGTTCGTGGCGGCGGCGGCCTTCTACAGCCCCGAGAGCTTCGGCATCGGCATCCGCGGCAACATCAAGGCGGTGTCGCTGATCGAGATGTCGCTCGGGCTTGCGATCGGTGCCATCACCTTCTCGGGGTCGGTCATCGCGTTCCTGAAGCTCGATGGGCGGATGTCGGGCGCGCCGATCACCTTCGAGAACCAGCACAAGCTGAACGCCATCCTGGGCGGGGTGCTGCTGCTGCTGGTGATCCTGTTCGTCGCCACCGGCTGGGGCTTCCTGTTCTGGGCCATCGCGCTGCTGTCCTTCGCGCTGGGCTTCCTGCTGATCATCCCGATCGGTGGTGCGGACATGCCCGTGGTCGTGTCCATGCTGAACAGCTATTCGGGCTGGGCGGCGGCGGGCATCGGCTTCACCATCGGCAACCTGCTGCTGATCGTGACGGGCGCGCTGGTGGGTGCCTCGGGTGCGATCCTGTCCTACATCATGTGCAAGGGCATGAACCGCAGCATCATCAACGTGCTGCTGGGCGGGTTCGGGTCCGATGGCGGCGTGGCGGGGCCGGGCGGCGGCGATGCCGACCGGCCGCCGGTGAAGGCCGGCTCGCCCGAAGACGCCGCCTACATGATGAAGAACGCGCAGAAGATCATCGTGGTGCCGGGCTACGGCATGGCGGTGGCGCAGGCGCAGCAGGTGCTGCGCGAGATGGCCGACCTGCTGAAGAAGGAAGGGGTGGACATCAAGTACGCGATCCACCCGGTCGCGGGCCGCATGCCCGGGCACATGAACGTGCTGCTGGCGGAAGCCAACGTGCCCTATGACGAGGTCTTCGAACTCGAGGAGATCAACCCCGACTTCGCGGATGCCGACGTGGCCTTCGTGATCGGCGCCAACGACGTGACCAACCCGGCGGCCAAGACCGACAAGTCGTCCGCGATCTACGGCATGCCGATCCTGGATGTGGAGAAGGCGAAGACGGTCTTCTTCATCAAGCGCGGCATGGCGAGCGGTTATGCCGGCGTGGACAACGAGCTGTTCTTCCGCCCGAACACCATGATGCTGTTCGGCGACGCGAAGAAGGTGACGCAGGAGATCGTGCAGGCGCTGCAGCGGTAGCTGACGCGCAGGGACGGGCGAATGACGGGCGTCGTGGCCAGGCCACGGCGCCCGTCGCGCGTTCGGCGCGGGTGATGACCGCCCTGCCGTCGGTGACAGGGCCGGCGAGGGCGGCGTAGCGTCAGCCGCGGCGGGCAGGGCGTCCGTCGCCGGCGGGGCGCCGGGGCTGCCGCGGAAGCGCATCTCCGCCGGCCCTGACCGACCTTCCGGGCGGCGGACCAACGGCATCGTGGGAGAGAGACCGAGATGAAAGCGATCCGTGTCCATGCCTTCGGCGGGCCAGATGTCCTGCGCCTGGAAGACGTGAGTGATCCGGTTCCTGGCTCCGGCGAGGTCGTGATCGATGTCCGCGCCGCCGGAATCAATCCCGCCGACACCTACATGCGCAACGGGACCTACGCGATCGTCCCGCCGCTTCCCTACACGCCCGGCGGGGATGCCGGCGGCGTGGTGGCGGCCGTGGGGCCCGGGGTCGCGGAATTCTCTGTCGGGGACCGGGTGTTCGTGGGCACGGCCCTCAGCTTCGACCTGACAGGCTGCTATGCGGAGAAGGTACTGCGCCGCGCCAGCGAGGTCCTGCCGCTGCCCGATGGCGTCAGCTTCGCCGCGGCGGCCGCCTTCGGGGTCTCCTACACCACCGCCCATTATGCGCTGTTCGAAAGGGGCGGTGCCCGTGCGGGGGAGACGGTGTTCATCCACGGCGCCAGCGGCTCGGTCGGCACCTCGGCCATTCAGCTGGCCAGGCGCGCCGGGCTGAAGGTCATCGGCAGCGCGGGCACCGCCACGGGTCTGGCGTTGATCGCCGAGGAAGGTGCGCAACTGGCCGTGGATCACACCCGGACGGGCTATCTGGACGAGGTGCGGGACTTCACCGGCGGCGCCGGGCCGGACCTGGTCCTGGAGATGCTCGCGAACGTCAACCTGGCTGCCGACATGGACCTGGTCGCGAAATACGGGCGGATCATCGTGATCGGCAATCGCGGGGAGATCACCGTCAATCCGCGCGTGGCGATGATGAAGGAACTCGATATCCGCGGGATCGCGCTGTGGAACGCGACACCCGCGCAGGTGAAGCCGATGATGCAGGACATCATGGCAGGCGTGGCGGAAGGTGCCTTGAGGCCGGTCATCGGGCGCGAGATGCCGCTGGCGGATGCGGCGGCGGGGCATGTCGCGGTGCTGGCACCCGGCGCCCATGGAAAGATCGTTCTGGTGCCATAGGCCGCGGCCATGGGGCCGGTCGTGCTGCGCCGGGCGGCGCTGGGCCTGCCTGCCGCGGCGCTGACCAAGGCCCGCGATCCCCTGCCCCCCGCTTCGGCGCGGCGGGTGGCTTCCTCGATGCCGTGGGCGACGGCTGGGGGGGTGGCGGCCAGCGATGCTGATGGCCGCCGTTGGCGGCGCGATCGTCGTGCTGGCCGGGGGCAGGGCTGGTGCGGGAGGGATCCGGCTGCTCGGCTGAAGCGGCGCGTCAGCGCAGCTCCGGCGGCGGCCAGGCCAGGGCGGCCAGCGGGCGGCCCGGCGTGGCGCGCACGAAGTTGGTCCAGGTGCGGCAATCCATCATCAGCCAGCCCTCGGCGGGTGCCTCGCTGACGGCCAGCGGCGGGCAGCGCTGCTGGCGGGCGAAGGCGGCCGCGTCGCGCGCCAGGTTGGCCCGGCGCGACCGCGCGGTGTTCTCCCAGCGCTCCCAGCGCACCATGCCTAGGTCGCGGGCGAGGACGAAGCGTTCGAGGTGGTCGGCGGTGGCGATCGCCCCGCCGCCAAAATGTTCCGAGACGATGGCATCGAAGCGCGCGCTGCCCTGCCGGCCGGTCGCGGCCTCGCGCCAGGGCAGGTCGACCGCGGTGCGGCGCCAGCGCGTCAGGCTTTCATCGAAGCGCGTGGGGCAGGCCGCGGCGGTGGGGGCGATGCGCAGGCGCACCACGCGTTCGGACCAGCCCTGGCCCGGCTGCGGTGCGGCAACGAGCCAGCCCTGCCAGCCCAGGCCCCCCTGGCGGCATTCGGGCGAGAGGAACCACTGCACGCCGCCGCCGCCATCCTCGGTCATGGCGATGAAGGCCGGGCCGGGGGCGAGTGGCACCACCTGGCCGCCATCGCCGCGGCCGCGGTCGAAGGTGCCGAAGCGGCGGCCCTCGCCGGCGCCGAAGTCGAAGGTGTGGATGGCTGCGGGCCGGCCCATCAGCGTGCCGAGCACGGCATCGGAGGCCTGGTAGCCCTGCGGCAGCCCGGAGGCGTGCTCGACCGCCGGCCAGTCGTGGCGGCGATAGGGCATGGGGTCATACTGCTGCTGAGGCACGCGGCGGCGGCAGGCGGTGTCGATGGGCAGGCGGCCGGGCACCACACGCCCGGCGGCATCGAGGCAGGCCGACTGCACCAGCCAGGGTTCGAGCGGCGATTGCGCCGCCGCCGGCGCCACGAGGCCGAGCAGGATCCCGAACAGCAAAAAGCCGCGGATCACGGTGTCCCGTGACGCGGCTGTCTGCCTGGCGCCTCGGCGGCGCTGCCCTTCGCGCGAACGCGAAGGGGACTTCCTCAGAAGCCCTCGCGCTCCAGGCGCTTGCGCTCGACCTTGCGGGCGCGGCGGACGGCCTCGGCGGCCTCGCGCGCGCGGCGCTCGGAGGGCTTCTCGTAGTGGCGGCGAAGCTTCATCTCGGGAGCTTCTTCTTGAGGGCCTTGAGGGCCTGATCGACATTGTTGTCACGAACGACGACTTGCACGCGGCGCAACCTCCTGCGCGTTGGATGTGGAAACAGCGAAGGCGAAAAGGCACGGCCGGTCAGCCGGTCCGTGCGCCAGGGCGGAGCCTTAGCATGGATTCGCGGCGCGCCGGAAGCCCTCCCGCATGGGCGCGGCGCCCTATATTGAAGGTGGCGCCACTTCCCAGAGCGCCCGGACCGCCATGGCCATCCTGAAGATCGCCCGCATGGGCCACCCCATCCTGCTGCACCGCGCCGCCGCGGTCGAGGACCCGACCGACCCGGAGATCCGTCGCCTGGTCGCCGACATGGCCGAGACCATGGAGGATGCCGGCGGCATCGGCCTGGCCGCGCCACAGGTGCATGTCGGGCTGCGGCTGTTCGTCTGGCGCACCGGGGCGGGCGGGGTGGCCGCGCTGATCAACCCGGTGCTGGAAGCGGTCGGCGAGGAGACCGAAATCGCCTGGGAGGGTTGCCTGTCCATCCCCGGCCTGCGGGGTTCGGTGCGCCGGCCCGCGCGCATCCGCTTCCGCGGCGTGGACATCGCCGGGCAGCCTGTGGATGGCGAGGCGGCGGGCCTGGTCGCGCGCGTCATGCAGCACGAGACCGACCACCTGGATGGCGTGCTCTATCCGATGCGGATGGAGGATCTGTCGCAATTCGGCTTCACCGAGGAACTCGCCCGCGCGGCCGCCGAGGCGCGCGCGGTGAAGGAGGAGACATGACCGACCTGCACGAGACCGACCGCGCCAGCCGCGACGCGGTAATCCATGCCCTGCTGCCGCTGATCCCGCAGTCCGGCTGGACGACGCGCAGCATCGCGGCGGCTTTGCGGGCCAGCGGCCTGCCCGGGGAGGAAGCCACCTTCCTGTTTCCGCGCGGCCCGGTGAGCGCGATCGAGGCGTGGCTCGACCTCGCGGACCGCGAGATGGCCGAGGCGGCCGGCGACCTGTCGGGCCTGCGCGTGCCCGACCGCATCCGCACGCTGATCGCGACACGGTTGCGCCAGGCGGGCCCGCACCGGGAGGCCGTTCGCCAGGCGCTGGCGGTGCAGACGCTGCCCTGGAACGTGGGCTCGGCGCTGCGCACCGCGGCGCGCACCGCGAATGCCATCTGGTATGCCGCTGGCGATACCTCGGCGGATTTCTCCTGGTACACGCGGCGGTTTAGCCTGAGCGCGGTCTATGGCGCGACGCTGGCCTTCTGGCTGCGCGACGAATCGGAGGATATCGGGCCGACGCTGGATTTCCTGGACCGCCGGCTGGAGGGGCTGGCGCGGATCGGCCGGCTGCGGCGGCGCCTTACGGCGCGACGCGCGGCCTGACGTTGCGGGGGCGTCTGCACGGCGCGCCGCAAGGCCTTGGATCGCCTGACGATTGTAACGGCTTTTTTGGGTTTCCCCCGTATCCGGTTGCGGGGTATCAGCGAAGCCAGGAGTCGTGTACCGCGCCGTCGATTCGGGGCGCGGTGCGCGTTCCATCCATCCGCAAGGGAGCGCCTGGCGCCCATGAACAAGACCCGCACCTTCCTCGCCGCGCTCTGCGGCATGGCCATCGCCGCGCCGGCGCTCGCCAATACCTGCCTGCGGCCCGAGGAGCGCAACGTGTTCGAGCTGCGCGCGCTGCGGTCCTACCTGATGGTGACCGCGCTGCAGTGCCAGAAAAGCGAGCCCTACAACCAGTTCATCCGCCGCTTCGGCGGTGACCTGACGAACGCCGACCGCGCGGCGCAGGCGCATTTCACGCGCAACCATGGCGGGCGCGGGCGCACGCTGCTCGACAGCTACAACACCACCATGGCGAACGAGCATTCCGAGGACGCGATCCGCGGCGGGTCGTTCTTCTGCCGCGATGCCGACCCGCTGTTCCAGCGCGTGCTGGCCACGCCGGCGGCGCAGCTGCCGGCCCTGGCGGCGGAGCGGAACATCCCGCAGACCTATGGCGATGATTGCGGCGTGCCGGCGCCGACGCGCCCGGCCGCCCGGACGGCGTCGCGCACGACATCGACGCGCCGCTGATCGAAAGCCGGTCGCTCAAAAAGGGGCGGTGCGCAGGCGCCGCCCTTTTTTGATGCGCGCGCGGGCGAATGCGGCGAGCCGATCGTCCGGCGCAACCCAGGCGGCGCCCGGCGTTTGACGGCGCAAGAAGGCTGACACCTGGCGGCCGAAGTCTTCGGCGCCCAGCGATCAGCGCACGAGGATCTCGACGCGCCGGTTCTGCGGTTCGCGCACGTCGTCGGCGGTAGCGACCAGGGGCTGCGTCTCGCCGAAGGCGGTGATGGCGATGTCCTCGCGCGCGACGCCGCGGCGGACCAGTTCGGCGGCGATTGTCTCGGCGCGGCGGCGCGACAGGGCCTGGTTGTACTGCACGGTGCCGGAGCGGTCTGCGTGGCCGGCGACCTCGATGCGCGTGCTGCGCTGGCTGCGGGCGTGCTGCACCGCCTCGGTGATTATCTGGCGCGCGCGGTCGGTCAGGTCGGCGCGGTTCCAGTCGAAGAACACCAGGAAGGTACGGCTGGCTTGCGGCACCGCGGCGGGTGCGGGTGCGGCCGGGGTGGCGCCGCGGCCGAGCGTGTAGCGCAGGCCCAGCATGAGCGAGTGGTTGTAGACATCCGGTTCGACCGCGCCCGAGGCGACGGTCGCGCCGGTGGCCGGGTTGTCGAAGCGCGCCTGCAGGCGCGGCTGCAGCGTGCCGAGGAAGCGGTATTCGGCGGTCACCGCCAGCCCCGGCGCGAACCCGACCGGGAAGGCCAGGCCGGCGATGCCCTGGTAGGCGAACCGGCCATCGCTGTCGTTCACGGTCATGCGCAGCGCGCCGTTCTGGCCGATGCCGCGCACTCCGGCCCAGTCGGTCACGACATAGCCGGCGCCCACGCCGACATAGGGGATGACCGGGCCGAACACGCCGAGGTCGAGCAGGACATTGCCCATCACGCCCCAACTGTCCTGGCGCCCGGCGGGGCCGCCGGCGCTGGCCCAGCCGGCCGCGCCGGAGACGCTGTCGACCTCGTTGGAGCGGTAGTTGCCCTCGATCTCGGCGCGCAGACCGTTGCCGAAGCCCCAGCCGAGGCTGAGCACGCCGGCCACGCCCGGCGTGAAGCCGACCGACCCGCCGCCGCCATAGCCGGCGCGCCCGAGTCCCATCACCGCCGCCTGGTCCAGGTTGAGGTCGGTGTCGGGCACCAGGTTCCAGCCGAAGCCGCCGGCGATGTAGGGCCCCTGCGGGAACTGCGCGGCCGCCGGGCCCGACAGGGCGAAGACGCCGAATGCGGCGACCGTGGCGAGGGTGAGGCGGCGAGGGGAGGCAGCGGGGGGCATGACGATTCGAATATGGGGTGAGGCGGTGTGGAAAGTGTGCAGGAGGCAGCGCCGTGCTGCAACGCAGAACACGGCGATGGGCGGCCTGCCAGGCCCCTGAACGCAGAAAGGGGCGCCTCTCGGCGCCCCTTCCGGTGCTGTGTCGCGTGGCGTGCCCGCGTTAGCGGAGCACGATCTCCACGCGGC
>LNFM01007326.1_pt1 | contig 17392 bp, 15 predicted proteins | sample 596031 | NCBI WGS metagenome assembly LNFM01 (sample SAMN04254537, study PRJNA301005) | activated carbon metagenome | isolation source: dual media filters at the Ann Arbor, Michigan drinking water treatment plant | place: USA: Ann Arbor | reverse complement strand
ATCGGCGACGCGGCCGAATTTCTCACCCATCCAGTCCACGCCCCGGCTGAAGGCCAGAAGCAAACCCATCGCGACCTCCCGCCCCGAACTTGCCTCACGCTCCCTAAACATAACCTGCCGCTTGTCCAGCCTCGACGGGGCCTCGCCCTGGCCACCCGGCCTGTTAAGCTCGTACAGATGACCGGCCGATTCGCGATCTTTGGGCCTGGAGACAGGGGGTGCTGACGCTGCTGGGCGCCAGCTTCCTGGGCCTGCTGGTGCTCTCCGGGCTGGGGGCCTCGGGCCGCGCGCCCCGGCTGGTCTTTCTCGGGTCTGCCCTGGCCGCGGCGGGGCTCGGGCTGGTCGGGCTGGTGGGCCTGCCCGCCCTGGCGCTGCCCTTCGGTCCACCCTGGGCGCCGGCGCAGATCGCGGTGGATGCGCTGGGCGGCTTTTTCCTGGTGATCCTGGCACTCGTGGCCATTCCCGCCAGCCTTTTTGCGGCGGCCTCGCCGCCGCCGCCACGCGCCGAGGGGGCCGCCTTCCCGCTTTTCCTGGCCGGCATGGCGCTGACGCTGATCGCGGACGATGGCTTCACCCTGGTGCTCGGCTTCGAATTGATGTCGCTCGCCTCCTGGGCGCTGATCGCGGCCCGGCATGCCACGGGCGCGGGGCGGCGGGCGGCGCGGCTCTATCTGGCCTTCGCCGCCTTTTCCGGCATCTGCCTGATCGGCACCTTCGCCCTGCTGGCCGGGTCCGGCCTGGGCTTCGCCGCCATGCGGGCCGCCCCGCCCGAGGGCTGGCGCGCGGCCTTCGTGCTGGTGCTGGTGGTGCTGGGCGCGGGCTCCAAGGCGGGGCTGGTGCCTTTCCATGTCTGGCTGCCCCTGGCCCACCCCGCCGCCGCGACACCGGTCTCGGCGCTGATGTCGGGCGCGATGGTGAAGGTCGCGCTCTATGTGATGATCCGCGTCCTTCTCGACCTCTGCGGTGGGGCACAGCCGGCCTGGTGGGGGCTGCCCCTGGTCGGCCTCGGCGTCGCGACGGCGCTGATCGGCGCGCTGCGGGCCAATCTGGAGCGCGACACGAAATCCATCCTGGCCTGTTCCACCCTGGAGAATATGGGCCTGATGGCGGCGGCCCTGGGCCTCGCGCTGATCTATCGCGGGGCGGACCTGCTGCCGCTGGCCAGCGTGGCGCTCGCGGCCGCCCTGCTGCACGCGCTGAACCATGCCGGCTTCAAGACCTTGCTGTTTCTCTGCATGGGCGCGGTCTACAGCCTGGCCGGCAGCCGCGACCCGGACCGGTTGGGTGGGTTGATCCATCGCATGCCCTGGGTGGCGGGCTGCGCCATGCTGGGCGCACTCTCCGCCGCCGCGCTGCCGCCGCTTTCGGGCTTTGCCAGCGAATGGCTGCTGCTGCAGGCGCTGATCCAGGGGTTCCGGGTCTCGGACATGTCGGTCCAGCTCATCGCGGCCGTCTCGCTGGCCGTGGTGGGGATGGCAATCGGCCTGGCGGCGGCGGCGATGGTGCGGCTGATCGGCATGGTCTTCCTGGGCCGGCCGCGGACGCCGCGCGGGGCCGGGGCGCCGGATGCCTCGGGGATGATGCGTGTGGCCCTGCTGCTGCCGGCGCTGCTCACGCTCCTGCTCGGGCCGCTTGCGGCGGTGGCGCTGGGCGGGCTGGATGCTCCGATCCGCCAGGTGCTGGGCCCCCAGGCGGGCGCGCCGCGCTTCGGGCTGGACATGGCGCTCGGCGATGGCGGGGCGCGCGACATGCCCGGGCTGGTGGCGCTCGGGCTGCTGGTGCTGGTGGGGGCGATTTATCTGCTGGTGCGGCGCCGTTCGGCCCAGGCGCCGGTGCGCGGCGCCGCCTGGGATTGCGGCTTCATGCCGCCGCCGCCGCATCTCCCCTTCGGCGACCCGCTGAGCCAGGTCAGCGCCCAGGGCCTGGGCCAACCCATCCGGCGAAGCCTGGGGCACCTGGCCATCGCCCCGCGCGAGTGGCTGGTGAATCAGCCACCGGGGGCGCCGGCCGCGGCCACGCTGCGGGTCGAAGGCCAGGATCGCGGCTTCACCCGCCTGCTCTACCCGCTGGCCCGCGCGCGCCGCGCCCTCTCGCGCGAGGCGGAGGCGCTGCGTGGGTTGAGCCTGCGTTTCTACCTGGCGCTTACCTTTGGCACGCTGATCTCGCTGCTGGCGCTCATCGCCGTGCTGGAGCGCGGCTGATGGCGGTGCTGGGCAGCCTCATCACGCAGCTTTTGCATCTTGCACTCATGCTGGCGGCGGCGCCGCTGCTGGTGGGCGTGGTGCGCTGGCTGAAATCCCGGCTGATGGGGCGGCGCGGTCCGCACCCGCTCCAGCCCTGGCGTGATATCCTGAAGCTGCTGCGCAAGCGCCCGGTGCTGGCCGAGAGCGCCAGCCACGTCTCCCGCATCGCGCCCTATCTGGCGCTGGGCGCGACGCTGCTGGCTGCCGCGCTGGTGCCGAGCTTCGCCTTCGGCATGGCGCTGGCGCCCGTGGCTGATCTCTTGCTGATCGGCGGCCTGCTGGCCCTCTCCCGCGTCGCGCTCGCGCTGAACGGGCATGATGCGGGCACGCCCTTCGGCGGGCTGGGCGCAGCGCGCGAGATGACCTTCGCCGTCTTCGCCGAACCCGCTTTGCTGGTCTGCGTCATGGTCTTCGCGGTGCTGATCGGCAGCACAAACCTGAATGCCATCGGCCATGGCCTGGCGGATGGGCAAATGGGGCTGCGCGTCTCGCTGCTCTTTGCCGCGGTCGCGCTGGTCGCGGTGGCCCTGGCCGAAAATGCCCGCGTGCCGGTGGACAATCCGGCGACGCATCTGGAGCTGACCATGGTGCACGAGGCGATGCTGCTGGAGGCCTCGGGCCGGCATCTGGCCCTGTGGGAGATGCAGGCGGCGCTGAAGCTGCTGGTCTGGCTGGGCCTGCTGGCCACGCTCTTCCTGCCCTATGGCACGGCGGCACCGGGCAGCGGGCCTTTCGCCTGGGGCCTGGGCCTGGTGCTCTGGGGCGCCAAGATCGGGCTGCTGGCGCTAGCGCTGGCGGTGTGCGAGAGCGCCGTCGCCAAGATGCGCGTCTTCCGCGTGCCGGAACTCCTTGGCGGCGCGCTGATGCTGGCGTTGCTGGCAGCGGCGCTGATCTTCGTCTCGACCGGGCTGGCATGATGCCGCGCCGCCGATTCTGCTCTCCGCGGCTCTTGCCGCTCCGCGCATCGGAGGCATGATGGGCTTCGGCGACACCGCCTATGACGTGGCGCATGTGCTGGGTGGCGCCATGCTGCTCATCTCCTTCGTGCTGCTCTACCAGAGGCGCATCTTCGCGCTGGTGAACGCGCTGGCGCTGCAGGGCGTCTTCCTGGCGCTGGCGGCCCTCTGGCAGGGCCATGTGCAGACCGCGCCGCAGCTCTACATCACCGCCCTGATCGCGCTTCTCGCCAAGGCTGTCTTCATCCCGATCTACCTCCGGCGCCTGGTGATGCAATTGCCGCCGGCGCGCCGGGCCGAGCCCGCCTCCGGCATCGGTGCCAGCATGATCGCGGGCTTCGCGCTGGTCGGGCTCAGCATCCTGGTCGTGCTGCCGGCAACGGCGGGGGCGCGCGCCCTGGCGCGCGAGGACCTCGCCATCGCGCTCTCCATCGTGCTGCTCGGCCTCCTGATGATGGTGACGCGGCGCACGGCGCTGGCGCAGATCGCGGGGCTGATGACGCTGGAAAATGGCCTGGTGCTGGCCGCCGTGGGCGTGGCCGGCATGCCGCTGGTGATCGAACTCTCCACCGCGGGACTGGTGCTGGTGATCGCCGTCATCGCCGGCGTCTTTGCCCGCGTGCTGAATGAGCGTTTCGACAGCCTGGACACCTCCGTGCTCGATCCGCATCGCGGGGAGGGAAGATGACGGTCTGGCTCATCCTCGTGCCGCTGTTCGGTGCGGCGCTCTGCGCGGCGCTGCCGGCGCAAGCGGCGCGGATCAATATCCTGGCCTCGGGTGTCACGCTGCTCCTTGCCCTGCTGCTGCTGGGCGAACCGGCGGGCACCGGCTGGCTTCGGGCCGATGCGCTGAACACGCCGCTCGTTCTCATCGCGGCCATCGTCGGCTTCAGCACGGCGATCTTCTCCGCGCAGGATATTGCGGGTGAGGGCTTCGATACGGCGCAGCGCCGGGCCTATCACGCGGCCTTTCAGGGCTTCATGGCGGCGCATTACCTTGCGCTGCTGGCCGACAATCTCGGCGTGATGTGGGTGGCGATCGAGGCCGGAACGCTCGCCTGCGTGCTGATGGTGGCGCTGCACCGCACGCCGGCGGCGATCGAGGCCGCGTGGAAGTTCTTCATCCTCTGCGGCGTCGGCATCGCGCTGGCGCTGTTCGGGCTGATCGTGCTTGCGCTGGCCGCGCAGCCGCTGGCCGGGCATGCCGAGGGGCAGCTTTCCTTCACCGCGCTGCGGGCGCTGGCGGCGCGGGCCGATCCTGATCTGCTGAACCTCGCCTTCGTCTTCCTGCTGGTGGGCTTCGGCACCAAGGCGGGGCTGGTGCCCATGCATTCCTGGCTGCCCGACGCCCATGCCGAGGGGCCGACGCCCATTGCCGCCGTGCTGTCGGGCCTGCTGCTCAATGCCGCGATGCTGGCCATCCTGCGCGGCAAGAGCATCGTCGCCGCCCATCCGGAGACCATTTCGCCAGGCATATTCCTGATCGTGATGGGCCTCGCCACGTTGCTGCTGGCCGGGTTTTCGCTCTGGCGGCGGCGCGATGCGAAGCGCCTCTTCGGCTGGAGCAGCATCGAGCACATGGGCATTGCCGCCATCGCCTTCGGGGTGGGGAGCGCTGCCGGAAACATGGCCGGCCTGCTGCACCTCTGGGGCCATTCGCTGGTGAAGTCGGCGGCCTTCTTCGCCATCGGCCGCGCGGTGCGGATCAAGGGGGCACAACACATGGCGGCGATCGGGGGCCTTGCCACATCCCATCCCGCGCTGGGCTGGGGGCTGGCACTCGCCATGGCGGCGCTGGCGGGGCTGCCGCCCTTCAGCCTTTTCGCCTCGGAGTTGCTGCTGGCCTCCGATATCGGGCGCGAGGCGCCCTGGCTCTTGCCGCTCTTCATCCTGGGCCTGCTGGTGGCGGGCACGGCCCTGCTGCACGCCATGCAGCGCCTCTGCTTCGGGCTGCCGACGCCACAGCCCGCGCCGATGACGGCCGGGCTGGCCACCCTGGTGCCGCTTTGGACGCATCTGCTCCTCGCGGCCATCCTGGCGCTCGCCCTGCCGGCGCCGCTCGCGCGCATGCTGCTGGACGCGTCGAGGCTACTCGCATGACGCTCCGCGCGCTGATCGAATCGGGCCTCTCCATGGGCTGCCGGCCCTGGCCGCGCCATGTGCTCGACGCACGGCGCTGGGCCGCGCTGGCGCCCGCACCAGGCTTTGCCTTGCTTGGCCTTTGGGGCGAGGCGGGCTTCGCCCATGCGGCCTTCCTGGACGAAGACCGGATGGAGGTGCTGCTCGCCTCGGTCGCGGCGGAGGAGGGGCGTGTTCCCGCCCTCTCGCCGCTTTGGCCCGGCGCTGCCCTCTTCGAACGTGCGCTGCGCGACCTCTGGGGGATTGAGGCGGAAGGCGGCACCGATCCACGCCCCTTCCTGGATCATGGCCGCTGGCCCCTGCTGGGGCCACTTTCGGGCCGCGCCGCTGCCCAGGCGCCCAACCCCCAGCCCATGGAATTCCTGCCGGCCGCTGGCGATGGCGTGCACATCATCCCCGTCGGCCCCATCCATGCCGGAATCATCGAGCCCGGGCATTTCCGGTTCCACATCCAGGGCGAGATCATCGTCCGGCTGGAGGTTCGGCTGGGCTACACGCACAAGGGCACGCTCTCGCTGGTGCAGGGCAAGCCGCCGCGCGCCGCCGCGCGCTTCGCGGCCCGGCTCTCGGGCGACACGACGGTGGCGCATTCGCTGGCCTTTGCCCGCGCGGCGGAAGCGGCGCTCGGGGTGGAAGCGCCGCAGCGTGCAGCCGCGCTGCGGCAGGCGATGCTCGAACTCGAGCGGCTGCACAATCATCTGAACGACCTCGGCTTCATCTCCAACGACGCCGCCTTCGCCGTGATTCATGCGCGCTGCGGCTGGCTGCGCGAGGGACTGCTGCGCGCCCAGGCCGTGGCCTTCGGGCATCGTTTAATGATGGATCGCGTGCTCCCGGGCGGCGTCGCACATGACCTCCTGGCCGAGGGGATCGCGGCGCTGCTCGCCTCCCTCGCCGCCATCGCGGCCGAATTGCCCGCGTTGGTGGCACTTTATGAGAGCCATGCCAGCCTGCAGGACCGCGTGCTGGGCACAGGCATGATGGCGCCGGCGCTGGTCGCAGGCTTTGCCCCGGGCGGCGTTGTCGGTCGTGCCGCAGGCCGCGCCTTCGACGCGCGGCTGCTGAGCGGCGAACTGACACCCGAGGCGTTGGCCACGCAGCCGGGCGCGGATGTGGATGCGCGCTGGCGCCAGCGCCATGCCGAGGCACTGCAATCCATCGCGCTCCTGCAAGCCCTGCTGCCGGCCCTGCCGGAGGGCGAACTCACCGTCATCCTCCCACCGCGCGGCGGTGAGGGAGTCGCGCTGGTCGAGGGCTTTCGCGGCGAATGCCTGGCCTGGATGCGGCTGGACGGCGCAGGCGGCATCGAGGCCTGCATGCTGCGCGACCCCTCCTGGCTGCATTGGCCGCTGCTGGAGGCCGCCGTCATCGGCAACATCCTGGCCGATTTCCCGCTAATCAACAAAAGCGTCAATGGCAGCTACAGCGGGGTCGACCTGTGACGCCACACTTCATCCAGACCATCCCCGTGCTGCGAATCTTCGACGTGGCGAAGGCGCGCGAATTCTATGTTGATTTCCTCGGGATGGGCTGGGATTGGGAGCATCGCTTCGACGCGACCGCGCCGCTCTTCGCGCAGGTGTCGCGCGGCGGGTTGCTGCTCTTTCTCAGCGAGCATTTCGGCGATGGCACGCCCGGCACGAAGCTGATGCTGCGGATGACGGGGCTGGATGACCTGCACGCGGAACTGATCGCGAAAGACTACCGCCACGTGCGCCCGGGCATCGTCGAGCAACCTTGGGGCTGGCGTGACATGGAAGTGGCCGACCCCTTCGGCAATCGCCTGGTCTTCACCGAAGCGAAGGAGGGAGCCGCCTGATGCTCATCCCCAAGCTGTTGCGCAACCTCGTCTCCCGCCCGCTCACCGACGCGCCGCCCCTGCCAACCGCGCCCGAGATCGTGGCCGAGCTGCGGGCGCGCCTGGAGGAGGCGTCCCAGGCCAGGCTCGGCCGTTCGCTCGCCATCCGCCAGGTGGATGCGGGCAGCTGCAATGGCTGCGAGCTGGAGGTGAACGCGCTGCAGAATGTGGCGCATGACCTGGAGCGCTTCGGCCTGCGCTTCGTGGCAAGCCCGCGCCATGCCGACATCCTTCTCGTCACCGGCCCGCTCACGCGCAACATGGCCGAGGCCCTGACGCGCGCGCGCGCCGCGACGCCCGACCCTTGCTGGGTGGTGGCGCTGGGCGATTGCGCGGTGGATGGCGGCGTGTTTCGCGGCAGCTATGCCGTGCTGGGTGGCGTCGAGGCTGCCCTGCCCGTGGATCTTCTGATTCCCGGCTGCCCGCCCGCGCCGGAACAGATCCTGGAAGGGCTGCTGGCCCTCATCGAGGCGAATGCCTAGCCGGGCGGCGCCCCGCTTTCGCAAGCCGCCGGAACCGCGCAACATGCCTCCCCGGAGAGGAAACGCGCGATGACACAGAACCCGTTCGGGCGGCGGCTGATGCTGGCCGCCCCCCTGGCCTTGGCCACGCCGGCGCTGGCGCAATCGCCCTGGCCCAGTCGGCCGGTGCGCATGATCGTCCCCTGGCCGGCCGGAGGTGCAGCTGACCTTGTGGGCAGGCTCTACGCCCAGGCGTTGGCGCAGCGCACAGGCCAGCCCTTCATCGTCGAGAATCGCGGCGGCGCCACCGGCACCATCGGCGAGCAGGCGATGATCCAGGCCGCGAATGACGGCTACACCATCATGAACCAGGCGACGCCGATCTCGGTGACGCCCGCCCTCTTCGGCGGCCAGCGCCACATCCCGGAGCGGGAGTTCATCCCGGTCTTCCAGACCATGGCCGTGCCGCAGCTGGTCCTGGTGCGGCGCAATTCGCCGGCGCGCAACGTGGCCGAGCTGATCGAGATCATGCGCCGGGCCAATGGCAATTTCGCCGCCGGCTCCTCGGGCATCGGCTCGCAGCAGCATCTGGTGCTCGAGTTGTTCCTCCGCGATGCGGGTGTGCGCGCGAACCACATTCCCTATCGCGGCGGCGCTCCCGCGCTGACTGACCTCGTCGCCGGGCAGATCGAGCTTTTCTTCGGGAATGTGAATTCCGCCGTGGCCCAGGTGCGGGATGGGCAGGTGAAGGCGCTGGCGCATACCGGCGCCCGGCCGCGCATCAACGCCCTGCCCGACCTGCCGGCGCTCTCGGAAACCCTGCCGGGTTTTGCGACCGTGGAGTGGAACGGCATTTTCCTCCGCACCGGCACGCCGGCCGCGGTCGTGGAACGCCTCTCCGGGCTGCTGAACGCGATCGTCGTGGATGCGGCCTTCCAGCAGACGCTGCGCGCCAGCGACCTGACAGCGGAGCCCAATTCGCCCGAGCAATTCGCCAGCTTCTTCCGCAGCGAGAGCGCCAAATGGCAGGCCTTCGTCCGCGACGCCAATATCCGGCTCGAGTAGCGGCATGATCCAGCCCCCCTCGATGACCGCCTCGCGCCACATCGCCATCCGTGAGGCATGGCTCGCACAGCATGTGGAGCCGATCCTCGACGCAGGCCTGCCGATCATTGATCCGCACCATCACATCTGGGAGCAGGTGGACCAGCGCTACCTCCTGCCCGAATTGCTGGCCGATACCGGCAGCGGGCATGACATCCGCGCGACCGTCTTCATCCAATGCGCCTCGCAATACGACATGGCCGAGCCGCCGGAGCGCCGGCCCCTGGGCGAAACGCGCTTCATGACACGCATCGCGGAGGCCGCGGCTGGCAGGTCGACGCAAGCCTGTGCCGGCATCGTGGGGCTGGTGGATCTGACGCTGGGCGACCGCGTGACGCCGCTCCTGGAGGAGCATGTGGCGATCGCCGGCGGGCGTTTCCGCGGCGTGCGCAACCGCACCGCCTGGAATGCCTCCCCCGCCATCCGCACCAACCTCGAAGCCCCGCCGCCGGGGCCCTTGCCGCTGACTGCCTTCCGCGAGGGCGCGCGCCGCCTTGCCGCGATGGGCCTCACGCTGGATGTCTGGGCCTATCACCCGCAATTGGGGCAAGTGCTGGAGGTGGCGCGTGCCGTGCCGGAGCTCACGCTGGTCGTGGATCACTGCGGCGGCCCGCTGGGGCTTGGCCCCTATCGCCGTGACGAGATCTTCGCGGAATGGCGAGCTTCGATCACGGCGCTGGCCGGCTGCCCGAATGTGATGATGAAGCTGGGCGGCCTCGCCATGGATGTGGGCGGCTACGACTTCCACCAGCAGCCTGTGCCGCCCAGCTCGCTCGCCCTTGCCGAAGCCTGGCGCCCCACCGTCGAGGCCTGCATCGAGGCCTTCGGGGTGCAGCGCTGCATGTTCGAGAGCAACTTCCCGGTGGACAAGGGCATGTGCGGCTACGCCGTGCTGTGGAACGCCTTCAAGCGCCTCGCTGCCGGCGCCAGCGATAGCGAGCGCGCGGCGCTGTTCTCCGGCACCGCCGCGCGCGTCTATCGCCTCATGATCTGAGGCGGGCGGCGGCCGTCTCGACCGCCGCAGCGCGAATGACACGTCGTGCTGCCCCGGCGCTGCGGGCGCGCTCGACGATCGCCGCCGGCGCCACGAAAGGCGTGCCCGCGTTGAAGGGCGGCGCCGGGTCGTATTCAATCTGCAGCTGGATCCCCATGGCGACGTCCTCGCCCGCGAGATCGGCCACCACCTGAAGCGCCATGTCGATACCGGAGGTGACGCCGCCCGCCGTGTAGATGTTCCCGTCCTTCGTCATGCGAGCATCGCTCACCTCGGCGCCGAATTGGGTGAGAAGATCGCGCGCGGCCCAATGGCCGCCGGCGCGCTTGCCGGCCAGCAGCCCGGCCGCACCCAGCAGCAGGCTGCCGGTGCAGATGCCGAAGATATGCTTCGCACCCGCGCCCTGACGGCGCACGAATTCCACGGTCTCGGCATCCAGGATCGCATCATCCGTGCCAGGCCCACCGGGCACGATCAGCAGGTCGAATTGCGGTGCCTCGGCGAAGGCAAGGGATGGGGTGATGATGAGGCCCCGATCGGTCTTCACGGGATGGATGGTCTTGCCGACGATCTCGGTGCGCCAGCCGGGCAAGCGCGCGATCACTTCGTAGGGGCCGGTGAGGTCGAGCTGCGTCATGCCGGGAAAAAGCAGCAGGCCAGCGACGGGTTGGGTGGCGGACATGGCGTTCTCCTCAGGTCAGACGAAGAGCGTGCCAGTTGCAGGTGAGCCTGAAAAGCAGACCTGCTCTGCGCACAACCGGCCGGGGAAGGAAGGGCGGCGTTGCAACCTACTCCACAGGAAGGCGTTCCTCCAGCACGCCGGATCTCTCCGGCCCAACCATCGGGGGGGCCATCGAATGGCTGCACGTTTTGCCGACACCATGAAAGCCCTCGAGGGCGGCGTGGCTTCGCTCACCCCAGCCCAGGCGATCAGGCAGATCGAGTCCTGGGAAGCGCACCTCGCAGGCGTCGAAGTCTCCGGCACCAAGACGCTGTTGGCGGATCTCGGCGCCTTGAAGCGTGCCTTGCAGAAGGATCCGCTGGATGGCGCCGCCATCGGGCGGCTGATGGCCAAGCTCGCCATCGGGACTGCGCGCATCGCGGGCCGCGCCGATGGCAAGCGCGCTTCGCAGGTGGAGGCGTTGGGCAAGGCGTTGGAGACGGCGGCACAGCCGGTCTCAGCGGGCTGACGATTCTGGGGGGCTCATTCGTGGGCTTGCCCATGTCGCGGCGTCTGCACGCCTTCTTCCACCACATCAATCACTGCGTGCGACGCAGGACAATTGGAGATGAGTATGGCCATGGATGGTTCAACATTCCGTCACCAGCAGAGCGCGCCGCCGCTCATCTGCTTTTCGCATCTGCGCTGGGAATTCGTCTTCCAGCGCCCGCAGCACCTCATGTCGCGCTTCGCTGCAAATCGGCGGGTATTCTTCTTCGAGGAGGCGGTTGCCCATCCGGAGCAACACTTGAACCTGCGCCTCTGCCCCATGACCGGCGTCACGGTCGCGACGCCCATGCTGCCCGACCCCACCGATGTGCGCGCAACGCGGAACCTGCTGGATGAGCTCCTCGTCACCACGGGCCCGGCTATCGCATGGTACTACACGCCGATTGCCGTTGCTTTCTCCTCGCACGTGCCTTGGCTCGCCGTGGCCTATGACTGCATGGATGAGCTCTCCGGCTTCCGATTTGCCCCCGCCGAAATGCGCTTGCGCGAGCAGCGGCTGATCAATTCGGCCGATATCATGTTCACGGGTGGTGCCAGCCTTTTCGCCGCGAAGCAGCATCTGCACAAGAACATCCATTGCGTGCCGAGTGGCGTGGACCTCGGCCATTTCTTCACCGCCCGCGGCTTGCTGCCGGAGCCGGAGGTGCAGGCGCGCATCCGCCGCCCGGCGCAGGGCTATTTCGGCGTGATCGATGAGCGGCTGGACATGGGGCTGTTGGCCGGAATCGCAGCGTTGCGCCCCGACTGGCAGATCATCATGGTCGGCCCCGTGGCGAAGCTGACGCCGGAGGAACTTCCGCAAGCATCGAACATCCATTGGCTCGGCGGGCAAAGCTACCAGGATCTGCCGGCCTTCCTCTCGCATTGGGATGTGGCCCTCATGCCCTTTGCGCTGAATGAGGCGACGCGCTTCATCAGCCCGACCAAGGCGCCGGAATACCTGGCGGGCGGCTGTCGTGTGATTTCGACGCCCGTGGCAGATGTCGTGTCGCGCTTTGCCGGCATCGGTGCGGTGACCGTCGCTTCCGACGCTGAAGGCTTCGTGGCGGCGGCGGCCGCGATCATGGCGTGCAGCGATGTCTCGGACTTCGTGGCCGTGGATGACCTGCTGGCGACGATGTCCTGGGACAGCATTGCCGATGAGATGACGCGCCTTCTGGCCGAAGCGCAGCAGGCCCGCCGCCTGGCCCGCCCGGCCCTGCGCAGCAATGCCCCGTTGGTCGCGGCGGACTACACGGTGGTCGGGGCCGGTTTTGCCGGCGCCGTCGTGGCCGAGCGTCTGGCCACCGCTGGGCACAGCGTCTGCGTGGTGGATCGCCGTCCGCATATCGCCGGCAATGCCTATGACGAGTACGATGCCAGCGGCGTGCTGGTGCATCGCTACGGCCCGCATATCTTCCACACCAACAGTGATGCGGTGCTGGCCTATCTCTCGCGCTTCACGGCCTGGCGGCCCTATGAGCATCGTGTCCTTGCGCAGCTGGGCGACCGCCTGGTCCCCATGCCGATCAACCGCACCACGCTGAATGAGGTGCTCGGCACGTCGCTCACCACCGATGCGCAAGCCGAAGCCTTCCTCCAAACGCTGGGCGAACCCGTGGCCGAAATCCGCTCGGCCCGGGATTTCGTGGTCTCGGCGGTCGGCCAGCGGCTCTATGAGATGTTCTTCGAAGGCTATAGCCGCAAGCAATGGGGCATGGACCCGAGCGAGCTGGATCGCGCGGTCACAGCGCGCGTGCCAACGCGCGCCAGCGATGATGACCGCTACTTCCAGGATCGCCATCAATGCATGCCGGCCCAGGGCTATACCCGGATGTTCGAGAAGATGCTGGACCATCCGAACATCACCATCCGGCTCTCCACGGACTATGCCGAGTTGGGCGTGAACCCTGGGTCGCACCTCGTCTTCTCCGGCCCGGTGGACAGCTATTTCGGGATGTGCTTCGGCCCGTTGCCCTATCGTTCGCTGGTCTTCGAGCATGAGACGCGCGAGGTGGACTTCGTGCAGCCGGTCGGCACCATCAACTATCCCGGGATGGAAACGCCCTATACGCGCTGCTCGGAATTCAAGCACATCACTGGTCAGAAGCACCGCTTCACCAGCTTGTGCCGCGAGAAGTCCTCCGCCACCGGCGAGCCCTTCTACCCGATCCCGAATGCAGCGAACCAGGCGCTCTACAAGCGCTATGAGGCGCTGGCCGATGCCGAGGCGGGCGTGACATTCCTGGGCCGGCTGGGCACCTACCGCTACATGAACATGGACCAAGTGGTGGCGCAGGCGTTGACCACGGCGCGACGCCTGGTGGAAGTGGCGCGGGTCAAGGCGGCGGCCGAGTAACCGTTCTGTCGGAGATTCGCTTTTCCAGCCCGGTCTGGGGTGGCTTCGAGAGTGCATCGCACCGGCGGGCCGACCATGCCCGGGTGGATCCGCTGGAGCGGAGCGGCCACCCGCGTTGGGCAGCGTTGGATTTCCTGCTGCTGCGGTCGCTCGGCATCCGCACCGTTCGGGAAGCGCTGCGATGGCATCTGATCGAGCGTGATGCGGGGGTGTTCGATTGGAGCTCAGCCCGGCAGCAGATCGCGGGCGCGCTGGCGGCGGATACGGAAGTGATCTGGGACATCTGCCACTGGGGCGTGCCGGATGGCCTGGACATCATGTCACCTGAATGGCCCCTGCGCCTTGCCCGCTTCGCCGGTGAAGCCGCCCGCATGCTGCGGCGCGAGGGCGTGCGGATCGGCGCATGGGTACCCGTGAACGAGATGGCCTTCTGGGCCTGGGCTGGTGGGGAGACGGGCGGTTTCGCCCCCTTCCTGACCCGTCAGGGCGATGCCTTCAAGCGCCAATTGGTGGCGGGCCACCTGGCCGTGGTGGCGGCGCTGCGCGACGCCGGCGCGCTGGAGCCCATCCTGGTCTGCGAGCCGTTGATCTGGATCGTTGCCGACCCGGAGAACCCGCTGGAGCAGCACTATTCGGCCTCGCGCGTCGCCGGCTCCGTCGCTGCGCTGGACATGATCCTGGCGCAAGATTCCACCGCGATCGATGTCCTTGGCTGGAATTTTTATCCCCACAACCAATGGCGCCCGGATGGCGAGAAGGTGCCGCGTGGCGAGGCGGGCTACCGCCCCCTCCATGTTCTGCTGCGTGACATGCGGCTGCGCTATGCGCTGCCCATGGCCATCACCGAGACGGGCGCCGAGGAGCCCGAGGGCGTGGTCTGGGCGGATGCCATCGCCAAGGAGATCGCGATTGCGCGGCGGGAGGGCGTGCCGCTGCTTGGCGCCTGCATCTATCCGGTCATGGATTACAACGGCTGGGACAATGCGCGGCACTGCCACTGCGGCCCCATCGGGACGAAGGGCGGCATGCGCTTCATCCGTTCGGCCCATCGCGGCGCCGTCGCGGCGCTGAGGGCCAGCCTCACGGGCGGGTGAAGCGCTGCCCCGCGCTGGGCCAGCGGTGCAATGCGCCGCCCAGGCCTTGAGCAAATCCGGGTGGGCCAACGATCTTGCCGCCGGAATTCGCTTCCCTGCCAGCGAAACAGGGGCGAGATTCGCGCATCCCAGCGGAGACCACGCCATGCACGCCACCCGCCGCGCCCTGCTGCTTGCGCCCCTCGCCACGCCGGCGCTGGCGCAGGCGCCCTTCCCCGACCGCCCCATCCGCCTGGTCATCGGCTATCCCGCCGGCGGCGGCGTGGACACGGTGGGGCGGCCCATCATGCAGAAGCTGTCCGAGCGGCTGGGTCAGCCCGTGGTGGTCGAAAATCGCGGGGGGGCCAACGGCAACATCGCCATGGAGTTCATGGCGCGGGCCGAGCCCGACGGCTACACGCTGTTCATGGGTGATGCCGGCAATCTCGGCATCACCCATGCGCTCTATCCGAACCTGCCCTTCGACACGCAGCGCGATTTCGTGGGCGTGGCGCAACTCACGGCCGGGCCCTCAGTGCTGGTGGTCTCGGCCAGCGTCCCCGCGCGCACCTTGCAGGAATTCGTGGCGCTGCTGAAGGCGCGGCCGGATGCGCTGAATTTCGGCTCGGCGGGCATCGGCTCGGGACCGCATCTCTTCTATGAATCCTGGCGGCGCGCGGCGGGCGTCTCGATGACGCATGTGCCTTATCGTGGCACCGGCCCGGCGTTGCAGGGGCTGCTGGCGGGCGATGTGCAGCTGATGGTCGGCAATTACGGCGTCTTCCGCGGCGCGCATGAGGGTGGGCGCGTGCGCTTGCTGGCCATTTCCTCGCCCGAGCGCCATCCGGGCCTGCCCAATGTGCCGACGGTGCGCGAGACCGGCACGGATTGGGTGTTGATGGGCTTCAACGGCGTGATCGCTCCGGCCCGCATCCCGCCCGCGCGGCGGCAGTTGCTGGAGGATGGCTTCCGCGCGGTCATGGAAGCGCCGGAGATGGTGGCGCAGATGATCAGCCTCGGCTCCGTCGCCGCCTTCACGCCGGGCGCCGCGCTGGACGCCCATATGCGCGAGCAGCGCGCCTTCTGGACGCGGCTGGTGCGCGAGGCCAACATCCAGGCCGAATAGGGAAGGCGACGCCCATGCTGCTGATCCGCAACGCGACCATCGTCACCGGCGATGAAGCCGGCACCATCCACCATGACGGCGCCATCGCGATCCAGGGGAACCGCATCGCGGCCCTTGGCCCCAGCGCCGAGATCGCCACCCGCTACCCCGGCGCGGAGGTGGTGGATGCCACAGGGCGCGCCATCTTCCCGGGCTTCGCCAATATCCACACGCACCTCGTCATGACCCTGGCGCGCGGCGTCTTCGAGGATCTCTCGCCCCCGCATGAGCCGCCCTTCACCGGTGGCCTATCGCCCATCCCGCTGCCGCCGCTCACCCCCGCCGAGCAGGCGGTGATGTGCGAGCTGGGCGCGCTGGAGGCACTGCGCTCCGGCACAACCGCCCTGCTGGAGGATGCGTCGCAGATCGAGAATTATGCGGCCCAGATGGAAGCCACCGGCCTGCGCATGCTGCTGGCCGAGCGCAGCTGGGACCGTGTCGGCACCTCGATCGGCGATCCCGCGGAGTTCAAGCGCGACGCCAAGGTGGGCGAAGCGGGCCTCACCCGCATTCGCGCGCTGTATGCGAAGTGGAATGGCGCGGGCGAGGGGCGCGTCCGCGTTGGTGTCTCCGCCTGGGCGCCCGACATGTGCTCGCCCGAGCTGCTGCGGAGCTTGCGCGCCTTGCAGCAGGAGCTGGACACGATCTGCACCATCCACCTCAACCAGATCTGGGGCGAGGTGGCGGCGGTGCAGGCGCATCACAACATGCTGCCCACCGAGTTCCTGGACTCCATCGGCTTCATCCATGACCGGATGATCGGCGCGCATTGCCGCTGCATGGCGCCGCTGGAAGAGAAGATCCTCGGCAAGCGCGGCGCGCATGTCGCCTTCAACTCCGCCATCGCGGCGCGGCGCGGCCTTTCTCCGCGCGTCTGCGAGATGGCCGAGGGCGGCGCCAACATCGCCATGGGCAGCGACAACATGGCCGAGGATATGGTGGAGGTGATGCGCACCGGCCTCTTCATGGAGCGCGTGCGCCGCAAGGATGGCCGCAATCCCACGCCGGAGGAGGCGCTGCGCTGGGCCACCCGCAATGGCTACAAGGCCATGGGCGTGCCGGATGGCGGCTGGCTGGCCGAGGGCAACCTGGCCGACCTCATCATGCTCCGCACCGACCGCGCGCATCTCGTGCCCTTCCTCCGCCCCGTCTCGGTCTTCGTGCACCAAGGCCAGGCGCGCGACATTGACGACGTGATGGTGGATGGGCGCTGGCTGATGCGCGACGGCGTGGTGCTGACCATGGATGAGGCGCGCATCCTCCGCGAGGCGGATGAGGTTTCCAACCGTGCCTGGGCGCGGCTCTTCGCGGAGCGGCCGGATATCGAGGTGCCCGAGGGCTTCCGGCCGCTGCCGACCGCCATGGCGTCGGGCGAGACGCCGGTGGCGATGCACCCGGTGGGGCCGTCCCCGCTGGTGGCGTGAGCCTTGGCCACCGGCTGATTGCGAGCCAGCCGGGGCGGCTTGTTCTTGGCGTGCTGGCGGCATCCCTGGTCGCCTGCCTGACGCCGCTGCCGGTGCTATTGCTGATCTCCTACCTGCCGGATGCCGGGCTGGATGAGCTCACGCCCACACTGATCGGGGATTTCGCCCTGGGTTCGGCCGCGATGATCTTCGCCTGGCCCTTCGCTCTCCTGCTGACGGTCGCGGGTGGGCTGCCGGTGCATCTGCTGCTGGCCGCACTCGGCCGGCAGGGGCGCCTGGCCTATGCGATCGGTGGCGCGGCCGCGGGCGCGCTGCTGCTGCACCTGCTGTTGTTCGCCAAGCCCGTCCTGCCCTTGGCAGGCGCGCTGGCCGGGGGGCTGGCCGCCCTCGCCTTCCGGCGCATCTG
>LNFM01007325.1_pt1 | contig 17392 bp, 14 predicted proteins | sample 596031 | NCBI WGS metagenome assembly LNFM01 (sample SAMN04254537, study PRJNA301005) | activated carbon metagenome | isolation source: dual media filters at the Ann Arbor, Michigan drinking water treatment plant | place: USA: Ann Arbor | reverse complement strand
GGTGCGATGGTACAACCGACGACGCCCCCACAGCTCCCTCGGCAACCGGCCACCAATCAGCCGCGTCGCGCAGGTCCGTGGTCAGTTCACCTAGCGATCCCGCGGTGGCCCTCGGGCCACGCCGGAGATGTCGTTCGTTGACGAAAACCCACCGATGCACAGCATCCGGAGGTCGGTGCAGCGTCGGTGTCGCGGTGATCGCTGAGGTTCATCCGATGGGCCTTCACCCGCGACGGCGAGAAGGCCGTCATCCGGCGGCATGTTCAGCCCGCCGGTTCCTCGGTCACCCGTCGTCAAGCTACCGGGCTAGTGACCACCGGCGCTGAGGGAGAGTCCCGGCCGGTGTGACGGACGTGGCGCCAAGGGTTCAGGTCACCTCGGGAGCGAGGCGGCGGCGTAGCTCCTGCCGCCTCCAGTAGGTCACCGAACGCAACAGCCATTCCGCCGGCCCTTGGCGATACCGCCTCAACCAGAACGTGGCGAGGACCTCGAGCGCTAGCCACAGGCTCACGGCGACACCGAGAGCGGCGAGCGGCCCGACCGTACCAAGCAGCCCGAGTCCGTAGCCGCAGAAGACCACGGAGGCAACGAGGGATTCACCCAGGTACATGGACAGCGAGCTACGCCCGCCGCCGGTGACGCGACGCTCGAGGGAAGCCCACCACTTCTTCTGGCTCGAGGCGATGAGGGCGGCGACGACCCCGGCGACCGCGATCGGCGCGGCCAGATTCTCGATGAGCAACCCGAGCGCGGGGCCGACTCCGCTGGTGCGTTCTTCTGTGCTCAGCGTCAGGATCCCCGCGAGTCCGCTGAGGCCGAACCCGACCGGCAGGCACCAGCGCGCGACACGTCGCGCGGACAGCTGGTGGCGGCCGGGGTTGGAGAGCACGTCGCCTCGACCGAGGACGACTCCGATGCAGAAGGCGGCGGCGATGCTCGCCCAGTTCAGGACCCCAATCACGCCGAGGGCGATCGGGAGGTCCTCGATGCGCTGACGGGCCACCTCGAGAAACGACCCTTGCGCGTACACCGCCGCGCGTGCGTCCTCACCAGGCGCGGCGGTCGAACCGGCGGCGATCTCGAGTGCGACGAGCCCCACCAACGCGATCGCCACGGCATAGAGAGCGACCGCGAGACCCAACAGGCGACGCGCTGGCCACCGACCGACCGCGAGAAGCGCCGCACCGAGGATCGCGTAGCTCACCAGGATGTCGCCGACGAAGAAGAAGACGGCGTGCAGGAGCCCGAGGACCAGGAGGGCCGCCATCCGACGCAGATACCGGGCACGGAAGCCCCGACCGTCACCTCGGCCGAGCATGATCGACAGTCCGTAGCCGAACAGGAGGGCGAACACCAAGTACGACTTGAGCTGGAAGAAGGTGATCGTGATCCAACGCGCGCCGACGTCCCACCATTGGTCGAAACCCTCCCAGCCGCGGAAAGGTGCGACCGCGATGAACTCCAAGTTCACGATCAGGATCCCGAGCAGAGCAAGCCCGCGGAGGGCGTCGACGAGCGTATGGCGCGCAGGCAAGGTGACGGGTAACATCTACTCCTTAACGGTACATGACTGTTCCATATACTCGCAACGGTACACTCTTGTTCCGTCTATGCAAGCTGGCACCCCCGACGACGCGAACGACCACCGGTCCGCTGTCTCTCGAGCTCGCGGGCGTACCTCGCGGGCGATCCTTGACGCCGCCATCGTCACGCTCTCCCAGGAGCCCGGTGCGTCGCTCGGGAGGGTCGCCGCCGCCGCCGGAGTCGGACGGACGACACTTCACCGTCACTTTCCTGATCGGGCGACGCTGATGCGCGCCCTCGCCCGGGACGCGGACGCGCAGACCGCGTCCGCGATCGCCCGCAGCGATCCCGACGACGGCCCAGCCGTCGAGGCGCTCGGGCGCCTTGTGTACGAATTGCTACTCCTCGGCGACCGCTTCACCTTCCTCCTACATGAACCGGACCTCGCCGGCGATCCCGAGGTGCGGGGGGCCGAGGCGCGCACCACCCGGACCCTCGCCGACGTGATCGCGCGCGGACAGCGGGCGGGGGAGATGCGGCGCGATCTGTCACCCGACTGGATCGCCGAGGCCACCGGGATGCTCGTGTACGCCGCCTGGATGGCCGTGGAGAGCGGGGCGCTCCAGCGTGTCGATGCCCATCGGTCGGTCCTGGCCATCCTCATCGAGGGCACAGGAGCGTGAGTCGAGAGGCACCCTTTCGCTGCGAGCGCCGCCGGAGCGCCTTCACGGGTACCTGTGTCAACGTCGGAAGGGGTTCCTCAAGAGCATCCGTGTGAACCCCCCGGAAGGAGCGGCGCCGTTCAGGATCCCTACGCGAGAATCACGCGACCTGGCATGCCAAGGGCCGATACTCGCACCCCACGTGCTCGGATCACCCTGAAGGGGGATGAGGTGCTCCATCGACGCGGTCGAGGAGTAACCGATGACGTCTCGGTCGCGACTTTTGTTGGTGTTGGCGTGCCTCGTCGCCGTGAGTTCCTGCTTGTCCGCGTTCGCCGCTTACGGCCATGAGCGTGCCCGTGTGGAGCTACGGGCGGAGTTGGCGGCCAACCAGGGGGCGGATCTGCTGCGCGCCTCCTTGATCTCTGCCTCGACCGCGCTCAACGACGAGGCGGCGTACTTCGCCAGCTCGTCGCTCGTCACCGAGTCGGACTTCTCCACCTACGCGGGCCTCGTGCTCGGCCGGTCGGGGTTGACGGGGATCGGTTGGATCGAGCGCGTCCCGCGGAACGATCGGCTCCGCTTCGAGCGGGAGAACGGCGCACCGATCTGGGAGCGTGCTGTGGGGCAGGACTCGCTCCGCCGCGCGGGGATCCGCGCCGAGTACTTCCCCATCGCGCGGGTCGCGTCACGGCTGGCGCGGTCCGTCGCCCGAGGGACGGACATCGGCACCGACCCCTCCCGCCGGCAGGCGCTTCGTCGCACCATTGAGTCGGGTGAGGTCTCGGTCTCGGGTCTTGTCCGCCTCTACGGCGGTGGCGTCCCAGGAATCGTCCTCTACCAGGCGGCGTTCGCGCCACCCCGTCCGGGACGCACCCCAGGCCCTCGTCCCCTGCTGGGGATCGCGTCGGGTTCGTTCACCGTGGACGGGCTTCTCGCCCCCCTCGCCGCGCAGGCGAGCTCGATCGCCGTCGACATCGAAAGCGTCCCCCTCTCGCGGCTTCCTCCCGGAGCCGAGTCCGGACCGCGCATCGCCGTCGCGTTCGGTGGGGAGACTTTCGGAGTGACAGCGGTGAAGCCGCGTGCATCCGTGATCCTGCCATGGGTGATCCTGATCGCCGGTGCCGCCATGACGACACTCGCCTTCGCCCTGTGGATCGTCGTCGCGCGTCGAGACCGCGCTCAGCGAGCCGCCATCGACGCTGCCACCGCGGAACTGCGGGCGAGCCAGTCATCCCAACGGGCGATGCTTGAGAACTCCTCGGATGTGATCGCGCGGTACGACCGCGACCTGCGATGCCGGTATGCGAACACGGCCATACAGGCGGCGACGGGACGGCCCCCAGCCGAGTTCATCGGACGCACGCTCGTCGAGATGGACGGCCCGCCCGGATTGTTGGAGAAGTGGACGACGGCGCTAGGCGGCGTGTTCGCCACCGGCGAGGGGTGCGAGTTCTCATTCCAGTACGAGCTGCCGTCGGGACGCCACTCGTTCGCGGCGCGGGTCGATCCGGAGCCCGGTCCCAACGGTCGCATCGAGACGGTCCTGGTCACCACCCGAGACGTCACCGCGCACGTCGCCGCGCGCCGGGCCCTGGAGGCGAGTGAGCTGCGGTATCGCACCCTCGTCGCGTCGATGGCGGGGGGTGTCGTCCTCCAGTCGGCGACCGGTCACATCGAGGACTGCAACCCGGCGGCATGCCGGATCCTGGGACTCTCGCGGGACCAGCTCCTCGGGCGGGTGTCGATGGATCCCCGGTGGCGGGCGGTCCGTCGCGACGGCACCCCGCTCGCCGGTGAGGAGCACCCGACGATGGTGACCCTCGCCACAGGCCGCTCCCTCCGCGGCGAGATCATCGGCGTCCATCGCCCCGACGGCTCCCTGGTCTGGCTGTCGGTCGCCACCGAGTTGCTCGAGCGGGTGGAGGGGCAGGCGGTCGTCGCGACGTTCACCGACGTGACCGCCCAGATGGACGCCGAGCGAGAACAGGCGACCCTTCGTCGCCTCGCGACCCTGGTCGCATCCGACGCCGAACCCCGCCGTGTCTTTGACGCCATCGCCCACGAGGCGGCCGTCGCGCTGGGAGGTGAGGCGGCAGGAGTCCTCCGGTTCGACGAGGCGCGGACCTACGCGACGCTGATGGGCGCGAGGATCGCGATGTCAGACCATTCGCCCGCGTTCGGCCTCAGACTCGACCTCGACCGCGCGACGGCGGCCGGGGAGGTCGCACAGACGGGGGAAGCGGCCCGTGTCGGCGACGGCTGCGACGGTCCCGTCCACCCCAACCTCCTCATGCCCGACGTCCCGATATCGGCGGCCGTCGCCGCGCCGATCGCTATCGACGGCGACGTCTGGGGTGCCTTGGCGGTCGCCACCACCGAATCACGGGCGTTCTCCCCGGACGCGGAAGGGCGCTTGGCGCGCCTTGCCGAGATTGCGTCGCTGGCGATCTCATCCTCGGATGCGCGCGCCCAGCTCGCGACCCTGGCGTCCACGGACGACCTCACGGGCCTCTGGAACCGGCGAGCGTTCCAGGAGCGGCTGTCCGCCGAACTGGAACGCGCACGTCGCCACGACCGGACGTTGAGCCTCGTCGTGATGGACATCGACCACTTCAAGCTGGTCAACGACACCCACGGCCACCCCGTCGGGGATCGCGTCCTGATCGAGGTCGCCCGTCGGCTGTTCTCCCTCGCGCGGACGGGGGAGATCGTTGCACGGGTGGGGGGCGAGGAGTTCGCGTGGATCCTCCCTGAAACCGACGGCGGGAACGCGACGCTCGCCGCGGAGCGCGTCCGGCAGGCGATCATGTCCGAACCGTTCGAGACCGTCGGGCCTCTGACGATCTCCGTCGGCGTCTGCGACCTCGCGGAGGCCGACGACGGCAACGAACTCTTCCGCCTCGCCGATGTCGCGCTCTATCGTGCCAAGGCCCAGGGTCGCAACCGCGTGTTCCGGTACTCGTCCCAGACGATCGAGCTGCTCCCCGCCGACGAGCACAGGCGCCGCCTCGGTGGGCCCGGTGCCTCCGCGAGCGTGCAGGCCCTTGCCGCCGCCGTCGACACCAAGGACCCGTCCCGCACATAAGGGCCTTCGGAGAGGGTCGCCGAGATGGCCTGCGACCTCGCTCGGGCGCGCGGCTGGGCAGACGCCCGCAGCCTCCACCAAGGCGGGCTGGTGAACAGTGTCAGGAAGATCGCTGTCCCCGAAGCGATCCTCCTCGAACAGGACGGCTCGCTCCCGATGAGTGCGAGGAAGTGGAGGGGCATGCGCGGATGGCCGCGGCCATGGTCAGTGTGTCGCTTGGGGTCGACTAGGTTGCATGGCTGCGCAGCCACCACGAACGACAGGACGGCCGGCGGTATCCGGACGGCCTCGCCGGCAACGCGATACCCGAGGGGGGCGCAGCTGCTCGCGCTCCCAGACGCCGGGGACGCCACGACAGTAGCGCGACCGTGCGGGGCGCGGCGCGCATCCAAGGATCCCTCCGCGAATGCGTTGCCGCAGCCGGAAGCCAACTCTCGCCCGAAGCGGTCGCAGCCCTGCGGTCGCTCGTTGATGGTGCCGTGGTCCGACCAGCGCGGATCTGAGCGGAGCGCCGCCTGCGGGAAGTCCCCCCGCCGTTGGCCCGCCGCGCGGGCACGTAGCGCCGAATCGGGGAGACGAGTGAGGGGCTACGCGTCTAGGATCGGCGAGAGTTCGCGAGCGGACAAACCACCTCTCCAATTCAAGCCGTCTCTCTGAGCGGCGGTCCGTGCGCCGAGCGAGTTTACGAGGCATCGCTACTCTCGGCCCGTGGCTTTCTTGATGGTGATTGGCGATGTCATCGGGGCGGAGGGGTTGGCGCCCGGCGTCGAGCTGTGGCGGACCGACTTCATCGGGTGGGACGTGGGGCACCGGTTCAGGGCTGAGTCACGATGCACGCCCCGCCGGTACTCGGTGGTCGAGGCCGGCCACTTCCTGGCGACCGGGCGAACAGACTCCCCGTACCTCATGCCCGGAGACACCTTTCGCATCGCCGTGAACCAACCGTCCAGGGACAAGTAGCTCGCGCCTTGGTGGTCGGCGTGGTGATGGCGAGCGACTCCCAAAGACACTCGCAGGCAGCCGGGGGATAAAACCCCACTTCCTCATGTCTTGTTCACCGTCAGAAGCAGGAGCGGTGGCCGGCAGATTCGCCCTCGTTTCCCCATGCCCCCTGTTCGTCGCCAGGGGCGTGATGCCGTCCGATGTTGGCGGTCCGGACGAAGCCTCTGCGCGCTCAGGAGTCTTTTTCCACACGGTTCGCCGCCGAACATCCGGAAGCCGCATCCGCTTTCCTATGGGCGGGGTCGGGGGGCAGTCGGCTGGATGGTGAACCATGGCGAGCGGGCGGCCGTCGGGCTTCCGAAGGAGACTCCGGCGCCTTCCGGTCATCTGAACAGATCGAGCCGGTTTCCAAGGAAACCGGTAGCGGTTCGTCCGTCAGCGCGGATGATCGAGAACGACTCGTTGGTCGTCACTGCGTCTCGGCTGGTAGCGTGACGGCGTGACGACCGACGGCGTGAGCGTGCTGGACGATCTGCAGGACTCGCTGCTGGCGACAAAGCGGTCGATCGGGATGGATGAAGCCCGCGCGCTGGTCGGCCTCCCGCCCGCCGAGCTGCCGCGCCTGCTGAACCTCGCCCATGAGGTGCGGCGGCGCTGGTGGGGCGACGGCGTCGAGCTGGAGTCGCTGATCAGCGCCCAGACCGGGGGGTGCCAGGAGGACTGCGCCTTCTGCTCCCAGTCGATGCACTACGACGCGCCCGCCCAGCGCCATGCGTTTCTGCCGCTCGATCAGGTGCTCGCCGCCGCCCGCGCCACGGAGGCGTCGGGCGCGAGCGCCTTCTGCATCGTGGTGGCGGTGCGCGGCCCGGACCGCCGGCTGATGGACCAGGTGCTGCGCGCGATCGAGGCCATCCACGCCGAGACCGAGCTAGACGTCGACTGCTCCCTCGGCATCCTCACCCGCCCGCAGGCCGAGGCGCTCCGCGACGCGGGGGTGCACCACTACAACCACAACCTCGAGGCCAGCCGCAGCTTCTTCCCCCAGATCGTCACGACGCACACCTGGGAGGAGCGCGTCGAGACCTGCCAGATGGTCACCGAGTTCGACATGAAGCTCTGCAGTGGCGGCATCCTCGGCATGGGCGAGACCTGGGAGCAGCGCCTCGAGCTGGCCTTCGAGTTGCGCGATCTGGGTCCCGATGAGATCCCGTTGAACTTCCTCAACCCGCGCCCGGGCACGCCCCTCGCCGGCCGGCGGCCCCTGGAGGCCCACGAAGCGCTCCGGGCGGTCGCCATCTTTCGGCTGGTCTTCCCGGACCGGATCATCCGGTACGCGGGCGGGCGGGAGCTGGTGCTGCGCGACGCGCAGGCGCTCGGCCTCGTCGGCGGCGTGAACGGGATGATCGTGGGCAACTACCTCACCACCGCCGGGCGCCCGGCCGCCGAGGACGTGCGCCTCGCCGCCGACCTCGGCATGCCCGTCGTGCCGTCCGGCCGCGCCGCCGCCGCCGCCGACACTCGGTGACCACGCGCGAGCTCCTCGCGCTCGACCGCCGGCACGTCTGGCACCCCTACGCCGCCATGCCCGGGCGTCACACCCCGCTCGTCGTGGAGTCGGCCGAGGGCGTGCGGCTGCGCCTGGCCGAGCCGGTGGGCGGCCACGACGAGCTGATCGACGGGATGTCGTCCTGGTGGTCGGCGATCCACGGCTATCGCCACCCGGCCCTCGATGCGGCCGTTGTGGACCAGGTGGGCCGCATGTCGCACGTGATGTTCGGCGGCCTCACGCACGCGCCCGCCGTGGACCTGGCCACCCGGCTCGTGGAGATCACGCCGGAGCCGCTGCAGCACGTCTTCCTCGCCGATTCGGGCTCCGTGTCCGTGGAGGTTGCGGTGAAGATGTGCCTCCAGCACGCGCTGTCGCGCGGCCGCCCCCGCCGCCGCCGCCTGCTCACCTGGCGGGGCGGCTACTACGGCGACACCCTCAGCCCGATGTCCCTCTGCGACCCCGAAGGCGGGATGCACCACCTCTGGACCGGGGTCCTGCCGCGGCAGGTGTTCGCGGACGCCCCGCCGGACGGGTTCGACGCGCCGGTCGACCCGGCCTACGTCGTGCACCTCGACGACCTCGTCGCCGCGCACGCCGACGAGCTCGCCGCGATCGTGGTGGAGCCGGTGGTTCAGGGGGCGGGCGGGATGCGGTTCCACAGCCCGGGATACCTCCGCGTGCTGCGGGCGATCGCCGACCGCCACGACGTGCTGCTCGTGTTCGACGAGATCGCAACGGGCTTCGGACGCACCGGCGCGATGTTCGCCGCGGGCCTCGGGGGGGTGAGCCCCGACGTGATGTGCGTGGGCAAGGCGATGACCGGCGGCTACATGACGATGGCGGCCACGCTCTGCACGGCCGAGGTCGCCGACGGCATCTCGTCCGGGGCTGTTCCCGTCCTGGCCCACGGGCCGACCTTCATGGCCAATCCCCTGGCCGCCGCCGTGTCGTGCGCCTCGATCGACCTGCTGCACGAGGGCGGCTGGCGCGCCGACGTCGCTCGCATTGAGCGCGGGCTCGACGCGGGCCTCGCGCCGGCCCGCGACATCCCGGGCGTGGCTGACGTGCGGGTGCTCGGCGCCGTCGGCGTGGTGCAGCTGGAGCGGGAGGTGGACATGGCCGCCGCCCAGGCGGCCGCCGTGGCCCACGGCGTCTGGCTGCGGCCCTTCCGCGACCTCGTCTACACGATGCCCCCCTACGTCACCGGCGACGCCGACCTCGCCCGCATCACCGACGCGGTGCTGGCGGCGGCCCGGGCCTCGTGCGGGGTGGCGACGTGACTGCGACGGGCCTCGGGTGGCTGCCGGACGCGCTCGACGACCTGCGCGACCGGGACCTGCTGCGGGTGCTCACCCACTGCGGCGGCGCCGCCGACCCCGAGGTGCCCATCGACGGCGTCCCCCACCTGCTCCTCGCATCGAACAACTACCTCGGCCTGGCCAACGACCCACGGGTGGTCGCGGGCGCCCGTGCCGCCCTCGAGGAGTACGGGGCGGGCGCGGGCGCCTCTCGCCTGGTGACCGGCAGCCTCGACCTCCACCGGCGCCTGGAGGACCGCATCGCCGCCCTCAAGCGGTGCGAGGACGCGCTGGTGTTCCCGACAGGCTTCCAGGCGAACGTCGGCACGATCCCGGCGCTGGTCGGCCGCGGGGACGTCGTCTTCAGCGACGAGCTGAACCACGCCAGCCTCATCGACGGGTGCCGCCTCTCCGGGGCCGAGGTCGTCCGCTACCCCCATGCCGACGCCGGCGCCCTCGAGGCGGCCGTGCGCGCGTGCGCCGGCGCAGAGGGCTCCGCCCGGCGACGCCGCCTGATCGTCACGGACACCGTGTTCTCGATGGACGGCGACCTGGCGCCGCTTCCCGCGATCGTAGGGATCGGCGAGCGGTACGGCTGCATGGTGATGGTGGACGAGGCCCACGCCACCGGGGTGCTCGGCGCCACGGGCGCCGGGGCGCTCGAGCACTTCGGCCTGGAGGGGCGGGCGCCCCTCGTGATGGGGACCCTCTCGAAGGCCCTCGGGTCGCAGGGCGGCTACGTCGCGGGAGACCGCGCCCTCTGCGACTACCTGCGCACCCGCGACCGCGGCTTCGTGTTCACCACCGCCCTCGCCCCGGCGGCCGCGGGGGCCGCGATGGCCGCGCTCGACATCGTGCGCGACGAGCCGCAGCGGCGGGCGCGCCTGCACACGCTGGTGGCGCGCCTGGTCGCCGGCGTCGAGTCGCTCGGCTACACCGTCCTGCCGACCGACTCCGCGGTGGTGGGCGTGCTGATCGGCGCGGCGGCGGACACCCTCGCGGTGGGGGCGTCGCTGCGGGCCTCGGGGGTCTGGGCCCCCGCGATCCGGCCGCCCTCCGTGCCGGTCGGCACGGCGCGGATGCGCCTCACCGTGATGGCCACGCACCAGGACCGGCACATCGACCGCGCGATCGAGGCCCTCGCCGCTGCACGCAGCGCGGTGCTTGCGTGATCGACGCGCCGGGGATCTTCGTGATGGGCACCGGCACCGGCGTCGGCAAGACCGTCGTGGCCGCCTCGATCGCCCTGGCCGCGCAGATCCGGGGGCGGTCCGCCGCGCCGCTGAAGCCGGCCCAGACCGGCGAGCCCGCGGTCGGCGACGCCGAGTTCGCCGCCGCGCTGCTCGGCATCGACGAGCCGCTGGAGGCGATCCGCCCCTACGCCCTTGCTGCGCCCCTGGCGCCGGCGGTGGCGGCCTCGCTGGAGGGTGTGCGGCTGGACCCGCAGGTGGTGCGCGGCGCCTATGACGAGCTCACCGCCCGCCACGACCTCGTCGTTGTCGAGGCCGCGGGCGGCGCCCTCGTGCCCTTCTGCGACGGCGTCGACATGGCCGGACTCGCGACGCTGCTGGGCCTGCCGGTGGTGGTGGCCGCGCGCCCGGACCTCGGCACCCTCAACCACACGCTGCTCACCCTCGAGGCGCTCCACCGGCGCGGGCTCACGGTCCTCGGCGTCGTCATCAGCGGCTACCCCGGGGAGCCTGGCCTCGACGCGCTGACCAACCCGTCGGTGCTCGGGCGCCTCAGCCCCCTCCCCCTGCTCGGCGTGATCGACCACGACCCGGGCATCGACGTGGAGGCCGGCTGTGCCGGCCGCCTGCGCGAGATCGGCCCCGCCGGCCTTGACCCGCTGCTCGGCGGGACCTTCTCACCCGCCCGCTTCCGCCGCCGGGCGCAGCAGCGCCTCGGCGCGCTCACCACGACCACCTGAACGACGGGAGACCGATGGACCCCACCGACGCGGCCCACGTGATGCAGACCCCCGAAGAGTACGCGGAGTTCCTCTCCGGGATGTCGTTCGACAAGCGCATCGAGATGATCAACAGCTTCCGCTGCGCCGAGCTCCAGGGGGCCGAAGAGTTGCGCGTGCTGTCGGAGACGACCGACGACCTGGACCTGGCCCGCAAGTTCGCCCGCCACGCGGCGGACGAGGAGAAGCACGGCGCCTACTTCGGGGAGATCATGCAGCGCATGGGTGTCGAGCCGTTCGACCCCCCCGACGAGCCGGACCACATCACCATCGGCGGGCGGCTGATCGTGGACACGCTGAACGACATCGAGGAGATCCTGCCCCGGCGCGGCGAGACCGTGGGCCTCGACCGGGTCATCCCGATCCTCACCCTCTTCCAGGCGGTCGAGAGCCGGGCGCTGGTGTCGTTCGAGGCCCACCGCCGCACGTTCGAGCAGGCGGATCCGGTTATCGCTGACCGGATCGGCGAGATCATCGCCGACGAGAGCCACCACGCGACCTACGTCCGTAAGCTGCTCGACCAGTGGGCCGCCGAGGGCTGGGCCGACGAGGTCCGCGAAGCCCAGGAAGCGACCGACCGGCGGGAGGCGTGGGCACGCGAATGGGCCGCCGAGCGTCTTGAGGCCGAGCGCCTGCGAGACGAGGGTCGGACCTAGGCACCTCACGGCTACATGGGGTGAAGCGATTGAGCCGAGCGGATTCTCACGCTCCGGCCGGATGGGCCAACCTCTCGGCAGGTCGCGTCGCTCCGGCAGACCAACAGGTCCCAACCCCGGGGTCGGCAAGTTGGCTTGTGCTCGGGAGTAGGTCATGCCGCGGCCCGCAGCGCACCGTAGTAGCGCCGGGCGCCGGCGCGTTAGTGAGGCGCCTACAACCGGGCACACATCAGCGAGCGCCGGTTGGGTGCCCCCGCGCCTATGCGACGAGGCTGCGGCCAGACGCCTCGGCTATCGGGGTTTCCCGCCCAAGCCTTCAGGCCCCCAGCATCAGCGTAGGGGTCGCGTTTCTTCCAGCTCGCCGAGCACCCGGGCGCCGAGTCAGAGTGCACAGCTCTGCGGGCGCCTGGTCCACGACGTGGTATGTCCGGCGACCCGCATCGCGATGTCGGCCGCACAGGCTCTGCTGGCGCTAGCCTCAGCTGTCAGCAAGATCCGACCACGCAGGGAGGAGGATCATCACTCGCGTGCTGCCGTCTCGCTGGGCGATGGCGGCATCGCCACCGTGCATCCGCGCGACGGAGCGGACGATCGCCAACCCGAGCCCCGCGCCCTGACCGGTGCGCGCCGCAGCGGGGCGGGTGAAGCGCTCGAACGCGACGGCGGCGAAGTCGGGATCGAAACCCGACCCCTCGTCGGCGACCGACAACGCGCAACCCGCCGGTTGGGCTCGTGCCTCCAGCAGGATCGCTCCTTCTCCGTGGCGGAGGGCGTTGTCGACGAGATTTCCCAGGGCTTCCTCGAGGCGGACCCGATCGACGCGCACCATGAGGCCGTCGAATGCATCGACCGTGATCGTTCGGCTCGCGGTCGTGGCCCGCCGGCTGAAGCGCACGGCGATCGCCGCGAGCAGTTCGCGGGCCTCGATCTCTTCCGAGGGCGCGAGACCCCCGCCCTCGGAAGAGGAAAGGGAGAGCAGGTCATCGGAGAGCCGCGCGAGCCGTGCCGTCTCCTCGCGCGCCGACTCGAGTGCTGCGCGGAGGGCCTCTGCCGTGCCCTCGCCGTCCAGTGCCAGGTCGATCTCCGCCTTCAGGATCGCGACTGGCGTGCGGAGTTCGTGCCCGGCATCGGCGACGAATTCCCGCTCTCGGTGGAGAGCCAGGTCGATCCGGGCGAGCATGGCGTTGAGTGTTTCTCCGAGGTCCCGCAGCTCATCGCGGGCCACCGGCACTGCGAGACGCGCACCGGTCGCCGTCCCCGATATCCGGGCCGCGTCGGCCCGCAGGGACTCGACCGGGCGGAGCGCCGAGGCGGCTACCGCATACCCGAGCCCCGAGGCGAGGAGTAGAGCGACGGGGCCGACGATCAACAGCAGGGGAACGAGCCCTCCGACAGCCTCGTCGCGTGACTCGAGAGAGGCACCGACGACGACGATCCTGGTGCCTTGGACGGTAGACACCGGGCGCGCGAGGAGGCGGGAGCGTCCGGCCGCTCCAGGGACTGACGCCTCGAAGACGATCGTCCCGGCGCGGGCGCGCGCGCGGGAGCGCTGGTCCAGCACCGACTCTCCGAGCAGAGGGGGCGACGCGGCGAGCACCCTACCGCGGGCATCCAGGAGCTGCGAGAAACCTTCATCGGCGTCCGACACCCGGCCTGTGCCAACGTCGCCGAGGCTGTTGCCGCCGGCGCGCGCGACAAGTGCGGCCACCTCGTCGGATCGCGTTCGCAACGATTCCTCGACCCCGTCCGTGAGCTCATGGGCGAGGCTGAGGCGCAGGAACACTCCGGCGCCCAAGAGCAGCACGGCCATCGCGCCGGCGAACGCGAGCGCGAGGCGCCAACGTATCGGGATCCTCGCCATCATCCCCCGGGCCGACGCAGCCGATAGCCGCTGCCACGCACGGTCTCGATGTCCTTCCTGCCGAAAGGTCGGTCGATCTTGTTGCGGAGGTAGCCGACGTAGACGGCGACCACGTTCGAACGGTTCTCGTACAGGTCGGGCCACCCGGCCTCGAGTAGCGCGAGCACGTCGAGCACCTGCCCGGGCCTGCGCATGAACGCTTCAAGCAGCGCGAACTCGGTGGCCGACATCGCCACCTCGGTCTCCCCGCGGTGCACCCGCCGCTCGGCAGGATCGAGACGTAGGTCGCCAACCTCGAGGACCGCCGGGCGCGTGCGCGGCCCGCGGCGCGCGAGGGCTCGCAGTCGCGCACCCAGTTCCGCGAAGTCGAACGGCTTCAGGAGGTAGTCGTCAGCGCCTCCGTCGAGGCCGGACACCCGGTCCTCCACGGCACCGCGTGCCGTGAGCATCAGCACCGGCGCCCAGACCTCGATCTCGCGAAGACGCCGGCAGGTCGCGAAACCGTCGATGCCCGGCAGCATCACGTCGAGGACGATCGCGTCGTACCGGACCGAGGCCGCCCGCCACAGCGCCTCCTCCCCACAGGAGGCAACATCGACGACCGCGCCCTGCACCCCGAGGCCGCGCGCCAGCAGCCCCGCCATCTTCGGCTCGTCCTCGACCACCAGTACCCGCACCGCGTCTCCGAGCCACTCGGGATTCGTTCCAGGCTGATGCTCTCCCGACCAGGATGAGAGGAGCATGAGATAAAAGCCAGAGCGACTCTCATCCCCGGCTCATCGAGGTGGCCTTGACTCCACGGCGACGGCACTGCCGGTGCCGAGAAGTCATCTCACGAAAGGGGTCGGCGATGAGCGCGAGGCGGATGATCGCGATCGCGAGCGCGGCGAGCACCGCGGCTGTGAGTGCTGCGATGTTCCTCGGTGTCGGGTCCCCCGGTGGCGACGGGAACGGCGATGCGCCGCTCACCGGCGCAGCGCTCACGCGGGCGAGTGCATCGGCTCTCACCCACGTAGGCGGCGGCGAGGTCGTCGAGACCGGCCGAGGGGACGACGGCGCGGAGTACGAGGTCGAGATCCGGCGTCCTGACGGCTCTCGCATCGAGGTCCACCTGGGCCCCCGGTTCGCGGTGATCGGGAAGGAGAGGGACGAGGAGGGCCCATCGGAGCGAGTGGTGTCCACGAGGCCCCAGGGTGCCGAGGCGATCGTCGCCGGGGCCGTCGCGACACGAACCGCGTCGACCGCCGGCCTTCCCCAAGGCGGCGAACCCGTGACGCTCAACCCCGACGACTTCACCACGTCAATCGACAACCCGTACTGGCCGATGCGGCCGGGCAGCCGGTGGGTCTACCGGGAAACGGACACGACCGGCGCACGGCAACGCGTCGTCGTCAAGGTGACGCAGAAGACCAAGCTGATCGCCAACGGGGTGACCGCCCGCGTCGTGCGCGACGTCGTGACCGAGGACGGCGTCCTCATGGAGGCCACCGACGACTGGTACGCCCAAGACCGAGCGGGCAACGTCTGGTACCTGGGTGAGGCGACCACCGAGTACGTCGACGGGAAGCCGGCCTCGACGGCCGGCTCGTTCGAGGCGGGCATCGACGGAGCGCAGCCAGGCGTCGCGATGCCTGCTCGGCCGGTGCCCGGTCTCACGTACCGACAGGAGTACTACGCCGGGCAAGCCGAGGACCGAGCCGCGGTCATCACGGTCGGCGAGGAGCAGGTTCAGGTGCCTTTCGGCTACTTCCCTCGCGGGATCCTGATGACGCGCGACCTCGTGCCGCTCGAGCCGAAGGTGCAGGAGCTGAAGTTCTATGCCCGTGGCGTCGGACCGGTCCTGAGCGTCCACACCGACGGCGCCGGCGGGCGAGCGGAGTTGGTCAGGTTCACCCGGGGACGGTGACCGGTCGCCGTGCGCGGTGCCGTTCGAGGTCATGCGCGGCTCTGTCCCACAAGAGCCGCCTCGACGACCCGTGCCAGCTCTGCACGCCAGACCGGCGCCAACGCATCTGGGAAGCGGGGTTCAGGTCGAGCGCGCTCCTCCAACCCCCCCTCCCCCAAGCAGACCACCTGACCGTCGCCACAACGGCGGCGGGCGGGTGGCTCGGGACGAGCATCCCCCGGCCTTCCTACACGGGCGGCACCGCTGGGATCGGGGTGGCTGCGTGTGTCACCGAGACGGTGACGCCGACCTGGCTCGGCGTGTAGCAGCGGATCACCCGGCGCCGGGAGATCACGCGCCCGGGGCGGCCATTGACGGCGCGGGGGGCCCGCCGGACCTGCTGGGTCGGGCCGCAATACCTGTCCGGCCGAAGCGTCCAACCGTCGGCCCGTAAAAGAAGCCGAAGCCCCCGTTGCCCTCCTCGATCGACTGGATCGCGCCGAGGTTGAAGCCCGTTACGATCGCGAAGCGGGTCGCCTGGTTGCGGGCGGCGTCGAAAGCGTCGGGCACCGCCAGCTTGCGTGCAATCGCAACGGCACGGACGATCTTCGCGTTGTCCAAGGGTCGAGAGACGAGCACCTGTGCCTGGCCGGTGCCGGTCGCGGTGATCGTCTCACCGTGGGCGACGCCGGCCATCCCCGCCAGCGCGACTCCCGCCAGCGCACCCCCACGGTCCTCCTCATACGCATGCTCACACCCCCATTCGACGGAGCCGGAATCCCTCGGCTGTCGGCCGACCGTACCCGCCGGTGGGGACGCGAACGCTTCACGTCCCGGGTGGCCGGTCGGGACCGCCCCGCCACGTCTCGAGGTCGTCGGAGATCCACTGCCTCTGTGCGTCGTTGAGCCGGCTGCGCCGCCGCCACGCCTCGTGGCGTCGAGGACCTTTAGGTCTGCCGCGAGTTGCCCGAGGGAGCGCAGCGCCCCTATCCGCTCCCGTCGCGCGAGCGGCGGCCGTTCACTTCGTGATCCAGACACGCTGCGAGCGTAGGCAGGGAACCGCCCCGTACGACAGCAGGGAGGGCCTGATCCGCCAGCCGCTTCGAGAGGCTCGGTGGGGCGGGTTAGGGGTCACGCGGTGTGCGCGTCAGCGCGGGGTCGCGGCCCCATTGGTTCTGGGCGCCGTCGCCTTCTGTCGCCCACCACACAATCAGGACGATGAGCCCGACGATGGGGACCAGGGCGATCAGCTGCCACCAGCCTGAGCGACCGGTGTCGTGGAGGCGGCGCGCCCCGACCGCAAGGGACGGCATGACAGTCGCGACGCCGCACAGGAGCCCGAACAACCCGGACCACTCGTTCCCGGTGCCGAGGATGGTGTCGGCGAGTAACAGTGCGACCGTGGCGACGGTGCTCCGCACCGTGAACATCCAGGACTCGGTTCGATGAGCCCGATCGTGGAATCCCGGTGTAGCGCGTCAGGACCGCGGGATACCACCGCATGTTCACCTCCGCTTCCTCGATTGGTCGGCGCGGGTGACCGTTCGGATCAGTCCCCTTGGTGCACCCGAACCGCATGGGGCGACGACACCTCGGACGGCAGCGCCCGGCCGGGATCTCGGTCCACCACAGAAGTGCGGCCTGGTCTCCCCTAGCTGAGCGTGTGTCCGCGCCCCTTTCGGCCCGCCCACGTGTTGCACCCGTGCCGTCGGCGAACGCCGCCCGGCCCCGCCTGCCCCCCCGTTCCATCCCGCCTCCCGGTGGTCCGTGTCACATCCGTCGTCACCGCCGGGAAGCAGGGGGCCCTCGGACGAGTAGTCCGTAGGAGGCCGGGTCGGGTCGGGTGACCGCCCGTCGGGACACACGACAGGGAGGGCACCGTGGCGACGACGGGGGTGATGGTGACCCCGCGGTGGGTCTGGAGCGACGAGGTGATGGGCGTCATCGAACGCGAGATG
>LNFM01007324.1_pt1 | contig 17393 bp, 16 predicted proteins | sample 596031 | NCBI WGS metagenome assembly LNFM01 (sample SAMN04254537, study PRJNA301005) | activated carbon metagenome | isolation source: dual media filters at the Ann Arbor, Michigan drinking water treatment plant | place: USA: Ann Arbor | reverse complement strand
GGCCACACCGACATGCGGCGCGGCATGAACGGCCTGGCGCTGCAGGTGCAGCAGGCGCTGGGGCGCGACCCGTATGCGGGTGACCTTTACGTGTTCCGCGGCAAGCGTGGCTCGCTGGTTAAGATCGTCTGGCATGACGGGCTGGGCATGTCGCTCTACGCCAAACGGCTGGAGCGCGGCCGGTTCATCTGGCCCGCACCAGCCGATGGCGCGGTGGCCATCTCGGCGTCGCAGTTGGCCTACATGCTGGACGGCATCGACTGGCGCAATCCGCAACACACCTGGCGCCCGCAGGCTGCCGGATAATGCTGGCGACACGGCGCGGCGCGTGATTCAATTTCTGGCGTGATGTCCGCGCCGGAAAGCATGCCCGATGATATCGACGCGCTGCGCGCCGCGTTGGCAGCCGAGCAGGTGGCGCGACGCGAGGCCGAGGCCCGAGCCTCCGGTGCCGAGGCGTTGGTGCTGCAATTGAAGCTGCTGATTGCCAAGCTCAAGCATGACAAGTTCGGCGCCTCCTCGGAGCGTGGCCGCAAGTTGATCGACCAGTTGGAACTGCAACTCGACGAGTTGGTCACCGCGGCCAGCGAGGCGGCGACCGCAGCGGAGAACTCCGCGCCCAAGAACCCAACAGCCGATCGCCCGGCGTCGCCCGCGCGCAAGCCGGTGCGCGCCCCACTGCCGGCGCATCTGCCGCGCGAGCGGGTGGTGGTTCCCGCCCCCAGCGCCTGTCCTTGCTGCGGCGGCAAGCTGTCCAAGCTGGGCGAGGACATCACCGAGACGCTGGAGGTGATCCCGCGGCAATGGAAAGTGGTGCAGACGGTGCGCGAACGGTTCAGCTGCCGCTCCTGCGAGGTCATCACCCAGCCGCCGGCGCCGTTCCACCCCATCATTCGTGGCCGCGCTGGGCCCAACCTGCTGGCAATGATCCTGGAGGCGAAGTTCGGCCAGCACCTGCCGCTGAACCGGCAGAGCGAGAGCTTTGCCCGCGAGGGCATCGAGCTCAGCGTCTCGACCATCGCCGATTGGGTGGGCATCTGCACGGCGATGCTGGCGCCGTTGGTGCGGTTGATCGACGCGCATGCCCTGGCGGCGGCCCGGCTGCATGGCGACGACACCACCGTGCCGCTGTTGGCCCGCGACAAGACCATCGTCGCGCGGGTCTGGACCTATGTGCGCGACGACCGACCATTCGGCGGTCCGGCACCACCGGCGGCGATGTTCCGCTACTCGCGCGACCGCACCGGTGAGCATCCGCAGCGGCACCTGGCCGGGTATGCCGGAATCCTGCAGGCCGATGCCTATGCCGGATTCAACGAATTATACGCACCAGGCCGCAAGCCCGGGCCGATCACGGAGGCCGCCTGCTGGGCGCATGGCCGGCGCAAGCTGTTCAAGCTGGCGGAAGTGGCGCGGGCGCCGCTAGCGGCCGAGGCGGTGCGGCGGATCGACCTGATCTTTGCCGCCGAGCGCGCGATCAACGGGCTGCCGGCCGAGCAGCGCCTTGCGGTTCGACAGAAGGACATCGCGCCGTCGGTCATCGAGTTGGAAAGCTGGATGCGCGAGACGTGCGCCAAGCTGTCACGCCACAGCGACCTGGCGAAGGCGATGAACTACATGCTGACGCGGTGGGAGGCGTTCAGCAGGTTCCTCGGCGATGGCCGCATCTGCCTGACGAACAAAGCCGCCGAACGCGCGCTGCGTGGCATTGCGTTGGGGCGGAAGGCTTGGCTGTTCGCGGGCTCCGACCGCGGCGGGGAAAGGGCGGCGGCCATGTATTCGCTGATCGTCACCGCCAAGATGAACGATGTCGATCCCCGCGCCTGGCTGGCCGATGTGTTAGCGCGGATCGCCGATCATCCCGCGTCGAGGCTGCATGAGTTGCTGCCGTGGAACTGGACGAACGCAAAGGCTCACCAGGCAGCAGCCGCCTGACCAACAACCGCCTGCGGCCTTGGCCGGATGGATACACTGGCCCGGCGCGGAGGAGCCCGGAAATCGCTCTCTGGAGGCCAATTCTCTCCGGACCTCCTGACTTGGCCGTTTTAGTACGGAACTCAAAAACCTAGGTAAAAGACCGGTTTCAGCGCAGTCGGCACTTACCCTGGTTCGGACCACACTTGCCCGAAATCCGTAATTCGAGAGCGAACACTCTGGCGTACATTTTGGCCGGCAACAGTATTACTGTCGCATCTCCGTCCATCCGCATCAACAAACCGACGCTTGCGCCGGCACGACAGCCCGCGCGACCTCAACCGAAAGGCGAGTGGCTCGCCGGCGAAATGCAGACGCCGTGAGCCTCATCAATAATCCGGGTTAACTTGCCTGGATCGATGCGATCATCGCGAGTGCTTCGGCCGGCAGCGGGCCGCGGTTGATCGCCGCGACCGCGTGGTCGAGTTCGGCGATGCTCGACGTGCCGACGAGCACGGTCGGGATCTCGCGCGGGGTCGCTGCGAACCGAAGTGCGAGTTCCACCAGGTCCGAGGTATGGCCGGCCTGCACGACCGGTAGCAGGCGAAGCGCCGCGGCCACATCCGCAGCGTAGCTGGCACCCGAGGCGATGGGCGCGACCGAGGTCACGCCCATCGGGCTGCGCGCTTCCGAACCGCTGAGCGCGCCGCCCGCCAGGATGCGGATGGCCATCACCCCGATATCGCCGGCCGCGGCATCGCGAATACACCCGCCCAGGTCCGGCATCGTCGAGTCTGCAGGCAGCGGCGCCAGGCCGCTCGGGTTGAGGATGTTGTAGGGCATTTGCGCGGTCGAAAATCCCCCCTCGCGGAGCGTGCGGCCGACCTCCGGCGCATCGCCGAGGCCGGTGATGCCGTAGTGGCGGAACTTTCCCTGGTCGCGCAGGCGTTGCAGCACGGGCACGGCATCGTGCAGAATCGCATCCGCGGTGAAGGCCGGCGGCGCACCCTCGCGCGTGATCGGCTCGTGCAGATGCAGAATGTCCACGCTGTCGCGCCCGAGCCGGCGGAGGCTTTCTTCCACCGAGGCGGTGATTGCGGCGCCTATGTCGCCGCGCTGCCCGCCGCGGATGCGCACCTTGGTGCCCACCGTGACCCTGGCGTTGAGCGTCCTGAGGGCGCGGCCGAGATTGGTTTCGGACACGCCGTCCCCATAGGCGGCGGCGGTGTCGAAATAGGTGATGCCTTGGTCGATCGCGCGGCCAATGGCGCGGTCCTGCTCGGCGGCTTCGCCCTTCACCATCAGCCCGCCGATCGCCCCGCACCCGTAGCCGAGCACCGAGACCATGATGCCGGTCCGCCCCAGTCGTCGCTGTTCCATGGTATCCTGTCCCCCTGCCGAGCGCGATGCTGCGGCAGGCGCGGCATCGCAGCAAGTGCGTGCCATTGCCCTCAGGTGATGCTGATGCAACGCTACGCCACCGGCCTCAGATGCCGGAGGGAGGACGTCCATGCTGTCACGGCGCCTGCTGCTCGCGGGTCCGGCGCTTGCCGCCGCCATCCATCGCCCGGCATTCGCCGCCTATCCCGACCGGCCGATCCGCGTGGTCGTGCCCTTCGCCGCCGGCGGCAATACCGACATCCTCGCGCGCATCCTCACCGCGTCGATGGCCGATCGCCTCGGCCGTCCGATGGTGATCGACAACCGCACCGGTGCCGGCGGCAGCATCGGCGCGGACCTGGTCGCGAAGGCGGCGGCGGATGGCTACACGCTGTTGTTCGGCGCCGGCGGGCCCTTGACAGCGAACCCGGTGCTGCAGGCGAACATCCCCTATGACGTGCAGCGCGACTTCCGCCCGATCGGCCTGGTCGGCATCCTGCCGATGATCTGCCAGGTGAGTGCGCGTATGCCCGCGCGATCGCTGACGGAGCTGATCGCGCTGATGCGCGCGCCCCGGCCAGGTGACGGTCGCCACACCCGGCAACGGCAGTGCCGCGCATCTGGCACTCGAACTGCTGATGGCCGGCGCCAATGTGCGCGCGACGCACGTGCCCTATCGCGGCGGCGGCGCGATGATCCCGGATCTGATCAACGGCACGCTCGACGCCGGAATGGTGGAACTTCCCTCCGCCCTGCCGCAGCACCGCGAGAGCACGGCTCCGATCGTGGGGCTCGCGACGACGGAACGCTCCCCCATGCTGCCCGGCGTGCAGACCTTCATCGAGGCCGGCCTGCCCGGCTTCACCGCCGGCAGCTATGGCGGGCTGCTCGCTCCGGCCGGCATCCCCGCGGATGTCGTCGCAGCACTGAGTCGCGCTTTGCTTGCGACGCTGGAGGACGCCACCGTTCAGTCCCGGATCGCCGAGGTCGGCGCCGTGCCGAGCGCCCCGGAACAGCGCACGCCGGAGGGCTTCGGCGCCTTCCTTACCCAAGAACTCACGAATGCGCGCCGCGCCGCGCAGCTCGCCGGGCTGCGCCCGTCCTGAGGCGCGCGGGGCGCCCTATTCCGGCGTAGCACCGGAAATCCGCACCATCTCGGCCCAGCGTGGCGTCTCGCGCGCCAGGCGTTCGGCCACCTGCTCTGGCGTCGTGCCGGTGAGCCGTGTGCCGATGCCGATGGCGCGCTGCTGAAGTGCTGGGTCGGCGAATGCGGTGCGGATCTCCTGGCTCAGCCGGTCTACCACCGCGCGCGCCGTGCCCGCGGGCGCGGCCCAGAGATGCCAGGGGCTGACATTGAAATTGTCCAGCCCCGCCTCTGCCATGGTCGGCACATCGGGCAGGGTCGGCCAGCGCTCGGGCATGGTCACGGCCAGCGCTCGGATGCGTCCCTCGCCGATCACCGGCGTATAGCTGGCCAGGTTGTCGACCGCGAGCTGGATATCGCCCGAGAGCATGGCCGGAATGGTTTGCGCCGCACCGCGAAACGCCACATGCGTGGCCTGGATGCCACCCCGGCTGAGCAGGAAGGCGCCCGAGAGATGAATGGTCGTGCCCACGCCCGAAGAGCCATAGCTGATCCCCTGCGGGCGTTGCCGCGCCCAGGCCAGGAACTCGGCAATGCTGCGCGCCGGTACATGCTGCGCCGGGACCACGGCCACATTGGGCAGGTCCCACATGGCGCTGATCCATTGGAAGTCGCGCGCCGGGTCAAAGGGGAGCCGCGTGAACAACAGAGGGTTGATGACCACATTGTGCATGCTGACCGTGCCAATAGTGTAGCCATCGGGCATGGCCCGCGCCAAGGCTTCGGTGCCGATATTGCCCGAGGCGCCGCTGCGGGTTTCCACCACGAAGCTCTGGCCCAGGCGCTGGGTCATCACCTCGCAGGCTAGGCGCGTCATCACATCGAGCGAGCCGCCGGGTGGGAAGGCCACGATGACCCGCACCGGGCGGTTGGGCCAGGCCCCCTGGCCCAAGGCAGGCGTTGCCAGAAGCGTGGGGGCGAGCAGCATCGCGCGGCGCTGGATCATTGTTGTGTCTCCCTTTGGACAGGAGGCTATCAGACCCCCTGCCAGAGCAACACGCGAAATCCGCTTGCGCGAATTACTGCGGCTGGATGCCCGCCGCGCGGATCACCGTCGCCCAGCGATCCACCTCGCTGCAGACTAGAGCATGATGCGTTGAGGCGGAATCGCCGAATACGCTGAATCATCTCTCAGCGACGGCTAGACCATGCGCAGTGAACGCATGTGAACGCAGCATGGTCTAGCGCTTGGACGGCCGCCGGGCCGCGCTGGTCAGCGCGCGCGGGCAGCGAGCCCAGCTCCTCGATGCGGCGAAGGATCGCAGGGCTTTCCAGGGCGGTGCGCTGCGCCTGGTCCAGACGCGCTACCACCGCCCGCTTCCACCGCCGAGGGCACCGGAACGCCCGTGCCAGCGCCTTGACCAATGTGGTCTCCGCAGCCGAGGCGCCGCGGGGCGCCATACCCCCCCGGCGTCAACGCCAGTCTGCGGCAGCCCCGCTGCTTTCGGACCGCCAGGACGCCACAAGGGTCGAATGGACCCGTCGAGGCCATGGCAGGAGTGTCATGGTCAGATTGTTCCTGGAAGGGCGGCGTGGAGCGGAGCGAAACGGCGCCCCGGCCAGAATGTCACCCGGCGGGTTCGAGGCTCGGCAGCATCGCGGTGAACCAGCGGCCGCAATCGCCGCGATAGATGACCCGCCGGGGCTCTCCCGCCTCGCGCGGCTCGGCGGCATGGCGGGCGAATGCGCGGCCGACCGGGGTGCGGATTGTGAGCAGAACGGTGAAGACCTTCAGCACGTCGTTCTCCTCAGGCGCATGCCGTCTTAACGCGGATCCGCCGAAGGGGTTGCGCCGCTGAACCGGCGCCAGACGATCCGGGTCTGCTGCCAATACTGGTCGAGAGACTGCATCAGGCGCGGCATGTTACCGTCGCGGTCAGGGCCTACCGTTTCGTTCCGAGGAGGTGAAGGGCCTCCGGGAGGTCCAGCTCGATTTCGCGCGTCTGAGCCCCCATTTCAAAGAACCTGGGGAGTCGCTCCCGGGCGCCCGTGGAGGCGAGCGCCTGGCCCGCGCAGAACTGCTCCTCGAGCAGCCCGGCATGCAGGCCAGACTCGGCCGCCCGCACCGCCTGCTTGGCGAGGCGGATCGCATCCGTGGGAAACGAGGCCATCCGAAACGCCAGCCGCTCGACGAAGGGGCCGATCGCCTCCGGCTGCAGGGCACGATTGACGAGACCGTATCGCTCGGCGCGTTCGGCATCGATGTCATCGCACCCCAGCAGCATCTCGAGGGCCCGCGCGCGACCGATCAGGCGGGTCAGCCGCTGCGTCCCCCCGCCGCCCGGAACGCACCCCACCGCCACTTCGAACAGGCAGAAGACGCCGCGCCCCAGCGCCGCGAAACGCATGTCGAGGGCAAGGGCGAACTCGCAGCCCCCGCCCCGGCAGCGGCCCTCGACCTTGGCGATCGTGGCCTGCGGCAGCCCATAAAATAGCTCGCGCACCGCGTAGCCCGGGCCCAGTGTATCGGAGCGCGATGGCGGTGCTTCGCCCAGCCGACCGAGGAAGGGCGTCGCATCCGTGTGGGCGATGAAGAAGTCCGGGTCCGCGGACTCGAAGACGATGACGCGAACCTGATCATCCGTCGCGACCCCGCGCGCGAACGCTTCAAGATCGCCTCTCAGCCTGCGGTCCAGCAGGTTGATCGGTGGATTGTCGATCGTCACGAACGCGACGCCTCGATCCACCCGCACGCGAAGCGTCTCGAACTCGTTGTAGGTCATCGCCCGGCCAGCCCCTCTCGCTTCAATAGCCCCGGCCTCGCTCCACCGCGTCGAGCAGCGGCTCGCCATGGCGCAGCCGGTTGAGGTTCTCGAGTATCCGCCGCGCCGAGGCCTTCGGGGTGCTAAGGCCGGCGGAGTGCGGCGTGATCCGGATCGCGGGATGCTGCCAGAAAGGATGCCCAGGCGGCAAAGGTTCGGTGCGGAACACATCGAGGGTCGCGCCCGAGACATGGCCGGCGTCAATCGCTTCCAGCAGGTCGTCTTCGACCAGGTGCTCGCCACGCCCGACATTGACGACATGGGCGCCCGGAGGCAGGCGCGCGAAGCATCGCCGGTCGAGAATGCCCTCGGTCTCGCGCGTGCGCGGCAGGGCGCAGACCAGGATATCCGTCTCGGCGAGCACTCGGGCCAGGCCTTCCTCCCCCGCATGGGTGAGCACGCCGGGAAGGCTTCGCGCCGAGCGGCTCCAGCCCAGCACCGGAAAGCCCAGTGCCACCAGATGCGCGGCGGCGCCGGCGCCGATCGCGCCCAGGCCCAGGATGCCCACGCGCAGCTTCCCGCCTGGCCGCGCGACGAGCCGCCGCTCCCATCGCCCTTCCCGCTGCAGGCGGTCGAACCGCTCGCTGTCACGTTCGACGCGCAGCACGGCCAGCACGACGTATTCCGCGACCTGCGTCACCATGTCATCCGTGACCACGCGCACGACCGCAACGCCCTCGGGCAGATCGGGGTCGGCCAGGATGTGGTCCACCCCCATGCCGACTGAGGAGACGAGCCGCAATCCGCGCAGCCTCCCAAGCGCCCCCGGCTGCGGCCGCGCGACGATTGCGCATTCGGCCTGCATGGCGCCGTGTCCGTCCCAGACGAAGAGGCCTTCCTCCCGCAACACGGCATCGAAGCCGTGGCGCCAGGCTTCCGGCAATCCCGCGCCGCCGATCAGGCAGATCCCCATGGGCTGCGCGGTCACCCCGCCTTCCTGAGGGCGGCATAGCCCTTTGGCTCGTAGCGCGCCGGCCGGGTCATCTGGCGCTGGAGCCATGCCGTTCGACCGGCGCGGGGAACCACGACCGACCAGAGCCATTCCGGCCAGGCAAGGGGCGCGGTGAAGAGGGACGACCAACGCTGGGCATGCTCGATGATCGGCCGTTCGCGGCCCTCCCATTCCCGCAGCGCCGCTTCCACATCCGCGGCTTCGGCGACCGTCAGGGCGAGTGCCAGCGCGTTCATGATCGCGCAATTCGCGCCCTGCCCGAGGTTCGGCACCATGGAGTGGGCGGCGTCACCCACCACCGCCACGCGCCCGCTCGACCACCGCTTCAGGCGGATGATCTGGTACTGCGCCCAACGCGCCTGCGCCCAATCCGCCTCGCGGGCCGCCTTCTCGATCACGTCCGCCACGGTGGGGAAGGCGCGCATCCACGTCGCCGGGTCGATCGGAACCTGCCGGCCCAGTATGTCGCTCTGCGGGCAGGTGAAGGTGCAATAGGCCGTGGTCGCCGTCGCGGGGCGGTAGAGGAAGCGCCGCCGGCCGGACCAGAATTCGAAACCCGTGGTCCCGTCGTCATCTTCGCCGAGCTCGCCGGGATCCCGCGGCATGATGACCCGGATCGCCCCCTCGCCGGGTATTGTCCGTTTGGCGAGAAGCCCCAGGGCATCGCGCACCTTGGAGTTCACGCCATCCGCCGCGACCACGAGGTCGCCGCGCAGATCCGATCCGTCGGCCAGCAGCAGCACGCCTTCCGGCCGGGCTCCCGCGACCTCTGCCCCGAACCGGAATTCGCAGCCCAGGCGCTGCGCCTCCTCCGCCAGCACGCCGGCGAGGTGCGGGCGCGACACCCGATAGACCCGGTAGTTCGCGTCGAAATCCGCCGTGACCCGACCGCACCGGTCACGCGTCTGCCGGCTCGGCATCCGCTGTGCGCCTTCGATGGCACGGTCCATCAATCCCAGCATCTCCAGGGATCGCAGGCCGTTCTCGTGGAAAGCGATGTTGTATCCCTCGGAGCGGACGCTCGAGGCGCGCTCGCACACCGTGACCGACCAGCCACGCTGCAACAGCGCCACGGCCACCGTCAGGCCGGCGAAGCCCCCGCCTGCGATCACGGCTTGCCTCACCATGGCGCCCTTGTCGTTCCCTGGGCTGCTCACTGGGGCGGAACGCCGACGTCCTGGATGATCCGCGCCCAGCTTCTCACCTCGCTTTGCATGAAATCAGCGAAGGGGCCGGCGGGCAGAAATGCCGGTTCGAAGGCGAACCGCTCGAAATGCCCCCGCAAGGTCGGATCATCCATCGCTTCGAGCACCGCGCGTTCGAGCCGGGCCACGAACTCGGGTGGAGTGCCGGCGCGAACGAAGATGCCCATCCAGGGGACAAGCGCGAATTCGGGGTAGCCGAACTCCGCAACCGTGGGCAGGTTGGGCAGCGAGGTCGGCCGGCGCGTCGACATTGCCGCCAGGGGCCGCACGCGGCCGCTTTCGATGAACTGCGTGGCGGCGCCTAGCGCCCCCACCGTCACCTGCACATCGCCACGCAGCAGCGAGACGAACAGTGGCGCGGAGCCCGGGTAGGGCACCGGCACTATGTCGATGTTGGCCGCGCGCCTGAACCATTCCATTGTCAGATAATGCGGGGCGCCCACGCCGACATGCCCGTAGTTCAGCGTGCCGGGACTGGCCCGCGCGAGGGCGACCAGCTCGGCCAGATTCGCGGCCGGCAGCTCGGAGCGCACGATGATGGCGAAGGGCAGTTCGGCCACCCGGGCGACCGGCGTGAATTCGCGCAGCGCGCTGAAATTCCGGTTTGCCGGCAGGCTCTCGTTGATCGCGAGAGCATTGGAGAAGATCGCGATGGTGTATCCATCCGCGGCCGAGCTGGCCAGGGCGCGCGCGCCCACCATCTCAGATGCTCCCGGCCGGTTCTCGATGACGAGGGACTGGCCCAGGGATGCCTGAAGCCTGCTGCCCAGGGCGCGTGCGATCACGTCCGTGCTGCCGCCCGGCGGGCTGCCCACCAGGAATGCGATCGACCGCGATGGATAGGACTGACCCTGGGCCTGGGCCAGGCCCGCACCGACGACAAGTGAGAGAGTGACCAACAAGCCTGCGAAAAGCTGCATCACGGTTTTCCCATCAATCTTACGAACCAGGGCAGGCTGCGCGTCCCCGACAAGCTCCTGATCGTCGTGCGGCCGGCGACGTGCCCGTTCAAGCGCTGCTGTGGGGAAACCGGCGCCAGCGATCCCGGCATGCACCACGTCACTCATCCGGCACCAGCACGCCGTCGCGCACCACAGCGACGCCGTCCAGCTCCACCGTGCAGCCGCGCATCGGCCAGTCGAAATGGCCACGGGTGAAGCGGCCGGCATGCTCGTTCGAGCCGGTGGAGAACAGGAAGTTCCCGGCGAAGGCGCGCAGCTCCGTGCCGTTCACGTCGCGCTTGTCATAGGCCATCAGCGCATCCCAGCGCGCCTTCGGATTGAGCCCCCAGCCGGCATGTGAGACGCACCAGGCATCGGGCTCGTTCCAGTCCGACATCTGCCCGCGCAGCATCGCGGCCTCCATGCCCTCGCCATGGATCGCGACGATGCGGTCGCCCTCGATCTCCAGGGTGGTGTGCTCGCGCAGATACTCCTTGAAGGTGAGGTTCACGTCGCCCGGCGCCAGCACGACGCGGCCGCGCACGCTGCCGGCCAGCGGAAAGCAGGCAATGAGGCCCGCCGGCCAATAGGCCACCGGCGCCTCCTCCGAGGTGAAGCCCATGGCGGCGCGGATCGGCGCACCTTCCAGCCGCACGGTCAGGTCGGTGCCGGCCGGGGACGTCACGCGCATTTCGGCGGCGGCCTTGGCATGCGCCACCGCGCGGCGCACGACGGGGATGATGGCGGGGTCGGGCTGCAGGCGTTCCAGCACCTCGGGGTGCTCATTGCTCACCATCATCACCCGCGCGCCGCCGGCCATGATCGCGCCGCGCTCGGGCGCGTGCAGCAGCCCCTCGACGGTGCAGTCCACGACCAGCCGGCTCGCGGCCAGCGAGGCGATCGCCGCCCTGTTGCCACCCAGCGCCAGTGACGTCCCGGTGGAGCGAACCGGAATAGTGCCCTGCACCGGAGGCGACGGCATGACGACGTGAAAAGGCCGGGCGCCCATCCGCAGCAATGCGAGTTCGGCCAGCCGCGGTAGCACCGCCCGGGATTGCGTTTCGCTGAGCACGGCGACCTCGTCCCCGGCTGCCACGCCGCACAAGCCCAGCGTGTTGGCGAAGGCATCGATCCAGCGCGCCTCGATGCGTTCGATCAGCATGCGGCACCCTCCACTTGCGTCCAGAACGCGGCGACGGCAGCCCGAAAACCCTCCGGCGCCTCGAGATTGACCAGATGGCCGACGCCCGGGAACAGCCGCAGCGCAGCACCAGGGATCGCCGCCGCGAGTGCGCGCATCTGCTCCGGCGGCGCGAGGCGATCCGCTTCGCCGCCTAGAACGAGCACGGGCAACCGCAGGCTTGCCGGATCCGCGACGGGCTCCATCTGGCTGCGTGCGCGCAGCACGGCCAGGTAGTCGGGCACGCGCAGGCGAAGGATGCTGGCGCGCAGCGCGGCAAGCGCGCCGGGTGACGCCGCGGGCCCGGCCAGGGCTGCCACCAGCGAATCCGCCAGCGCCGCGGTCCCGCCGCGCTCGATCGGTCCAAGGCGGTCGCGTAGAAAAGCCTCGCCGCGTTCGCCCGGCAGAACCGGCGCGTCGCCCGGCCGGCAGGCGACGAGAACGAGCGAGCGGACGCGCTCCGGCCACCGCGCCGCGAGCGCCTGTGCCACCAGCCCGCCCATCGAGAGGCCCAGAACATGCGCCGGTCGCCCGATCGCCTGCAGCACGCGCGCCGCGTCAGACACCAGGTCGTCAAAGGTGAGCGGAGGCGCGGCGTGGGGATGGGATTGGCTGTCGCCGTAACCGCGCAAGTCCGGGGCGAGTACTTCGCGTTCAGTGGCGAGGTCAGGCAGGTCGTCGGTCCAGTTGGCGCGGTTCCCGCCGATGCCGTGCAGGAGCACAGCCGGTGCGCCGCCATCGCGGGCCGCCGGCATCCGCGTCACAACGAGGTCCGGAGGGCCAGCGATGCGGCTCTCCTCCGCGGCGCGGTAGCGGTCACTGTTCAATCGCATTGCATGATGTTGCCTGATGCGGTGCGCCTGGCGCAACAAATCTCCTGTTCCGTATAGCCTACGGCCCATGCGTCGCTGGTCAGCCCGACGCGATTCGTTCCGGCGATCAGGGTTGCATGTCTTCGTTGCGTCGTAATTCGGCAGGGCAACCCCGCAAGTCTGGTGGCGTTGTGATCTCGAACATCGATGTAATGGAGCAGATAGCTCGTGCTCCGCAAACGGATCAGACAGGCGTCAACAGCGCGTTGGGACGACGAAGCCCCAGTGCGCGCCGAAATTTTCGGTGCAGAGCGGCTTGAAATGCATGGTCGAAGCTTGGCTGCCGCCCAGGCCGTAACGCATGCCGTGCGAAGTCGCGGTCGTCAGGCCGTTCGCAGTGGAAGTGAAATCGGCTGATCAGCCGGCCGCTGCGGATGCCTCGGGCACGTTAGCTAAGCTGCACGGTTGAGCGTTGTCTCGGCGATGTACTGCAACGCACCAGTAAATTCGTCATTGGAATACGGCTTTCGCAGTAGCCTCTGACCACGAATATTGGCAGGCAGGTTTTCCGCTTTATGCCCCGTGGCGAGCACGAAAGGGATGCCGCGCGTCATAAGGAGTTCCGCCACTGGATAGACATCCCCGCCCCGGATCGTGACATCGAGGATGGCACCATCGAATTCCTGTAACCGTGCCATATCCAGGGCCTTGCTGAGGGTTCCAACCGGCCCCAGAACCGTGATCCCCAGGCGCTGAAGGGTGCGTTCCAGCAACATGGCTATCACCGCATCATCCTCGACCAGAAGTATGCGCAGCCCGGCCAGCTTGGCAGTTGTCAACTCCGAGAGCGTCACGAACCCGCTCCCGCAGCCGCAATGACCTGGCGTAATCTCGCTTCCAAATCCTCCGCTCTGTAGGGCTTGCTCAGGACGACCGTACCGGCCAGTGGCTCGGGGAGGAGGGCGCCCACGTCGTATGCTGTACTCAACACCATCGGGACCCCGCGTGACTTCAGCATCAGCGCCACTGGCCATGACATCTCGCCATCAAGATTGATATCCAGCAAGGCGGCATCGAACGTCTCAGTGTTCGCCAGCAACAATGCATCCGCGACCCGTGTCGCCGGGCCAACCAAGGTCCATCCGAGCCGCTTAAAATTAGACTGCAAGGCGCTGAAGAGCAGGAACGAGTCCTCGACCACCAGGACGCGAAACGCCTCAACCGTGTTGGCCGTGTTCACCAGCGGCAGTTTCTCGACGACGGCGTGCGCGGCGTGGTTCACGTCCTCAGCAGTCGACATCGACGTGGAGGGAAGTGATATCTCACAGACCACGCCGGTGGGGGGATAATGCAGGACCGCGTGTCCATCGGTTTCCATCGCCAGCGCCCGTTCGATGAGGGTAGACCCGAAACCAAACCGAGTGGGCGGCTCGACTGGCGGCCCGTCGGTTTCCCGCCAGATAAGGTCAAGCTCCCCCTCGTCGCCCACATTCCAAGTGACGGCCACGCGCCCGCCCGGTCGTGAAAACGATCCATACTTTGCTGCATTAGTAGCCAATTCGTGTATTGCAAGCGACAGTGACAATGCTGATTTCGGGGTGAGAAAAATCCTTGCCCCTTCGAGTTTCACCGAGTGGTCGCGGCGCTCGTAAGGCTCGAGCTCCTCTCGCAGAAGTTGTTCCAGGAACACACCTTCCCAGCGGCTTTCGGATAGCAGGCTGTGCGCCTTTGCCATTGCCCGGATGCGGCCATCCAGCCCTTCCACGAAGCCGGTGACCGACTCGGCACTCTCGCTGGTCTGCGACATCAGGGCCTGGATATTGGCGAGCGTATTCTTCACCCGATGGTCAAGCTCCGCCATCAGCAGTTTATCGCGTTGGGCGGCACGCCGCCTGACCCGGGCCGCTTCCTCAATCCGGCGAAGTACAACGTGCAGCAGCGAGACCCGCAGGTCGAAGGCCGCGTCCCGGTCGGCCTGCGTCCAGGGCACGCATCGCCCGACGACCATCTCCCGCCAGACCTCAAAGGACTTGCGGGGCGAGAGGCGGCTGCCGGGCGGGGCCGGCGTCAACAGTTTTGTCGGTTGTCCCGCCCATTGGACGTTGGCGATGAACTCGGGCCTGAACCAGATGATGTAATCGGAAGGATCATGGGACACCGCGACGGCAAGAATGCCGGCGGCGATGGCGCGATGCGCGATAGCCGGTGCCCAGATCTCGCCCAGCCGGTCAGTTGAGAATACACCATCCGTGCTCGGCACCTGGCTGTCCAGCCATTCCACCAAGGCCGCGATCTGCGCCGGTTCGGGCGTCAGCCCCAACGAAGTCTGGTTGCCCTTTACACAGACCGCAACGCCGCACAGCCTCGTGCCGTCCAGTGCGGGCTCGCCGATGTGGATATAGTCCAGCAAGTTGGGCGATTCCTTGGTCAGCCCATCGGCATAATCGTCAGCGCTGGCGAGGTTCAGCAGGAGGTTCTGCAGCACCGTCCGGCTTACCAGCCGCGACTCGAACTGCTCGGACTTTTCCTGGACTTCGAGCTGCAAGGAGAAGATCGAGCCGAACAGCTCGCATATGGCGCGAACATGGCGGGGCAGCCGGCGCGGGCTGTAGTTGTGGCAGGCGATAAGCCCCCACAGCCGCCCGCCGCAAATGATGGAGATCGACATCGACGCGTCGATGCCCATGTTCCGCAAATACTGTCGATGAACGGGTGACACGTCGCGCAACACCGCGTGCGTCATGTCCAGCAGAGCACCGGTGCGCGGATTGCGCTGCGGTGTCAGTGGCGCAGAGTCGTAGTTGACCTGGGTGATCAGGCGCAGCCAGTTCTTCTTGTAAAGCTCGCGCGCCTGGCTGGGTATATCAGCCGCTGGGTAGTGCAGATCCAGAAAGGGTTCGAGATGGGGCTGCCGGCTTTCAGCGATGACCCAGCCGGAGTCATCCTGAAGGAACCGATAGACGAGTACACGATCATACACCGCGATGTCGCGCACTCGGTCCGCGGCCAGTTCACACAGGTTTCGCAATGAAGGCGCCGCGTCGAAGCCTTGCACCATGTCCTGCACCGCGGCCAATGGGTCCGCCGCAAATCTGTCCGAGAGATCGGCCTCCTCGACCTCCAGGATCAAAACATCGGCCACGCGGTGCAGGCTCGCATCGAGCGGACGATCGGCCGAGACCCTCAGGATCGGGTCAAGCAGGTGGCGAGGTCTGTCCAGGCTATGCTTCGCGCTGAGGTCGCGCAGCAGCGCCGCCTGCAGAGGCGCGAACACCGCGTCGGCCGTCTGGCCGAGCAAACCCGCGTTCCCAACACCCAAAAGCCCGTCCGTATCGCCGGCGCATTGCAGGATCTCCAACGTGGTCGGGTCCATCACGAGCATTGCGCCATGCGGGAGGATTGCGCCCGGAACATGGATCGGTTCCTGATCGCAACTTATGATGTCCGCGGTGTGGGCTGGTTCAATCATTCGATACGGTATTCCATCCGGCCATCCATTGCTCGAAGCAGGCGAAGGTCTCCAGCGCGGCATCGACGACGGCTGCATGTGTCGTCTCGTCATCATCGCAAGCACTCAGGCGGTTCAGGATGCCGCCCCAGGCGTCGGCCGTCCCGTACCCTCGCCCCTGAAAGAATCATCTCCCGTCGGCCACGCCGACGCCACAGATCCCATCCAGACGGAGAGCCAGAGTGCGGCCCCCGAGCGTCGAGCCCTCTACGACACACAATGCGCCCAAACTCCGTTCGGCGCTATCGAGGATCGGCACGTGTTCGCAAAGGGGGATTGCCAGCCGGGCTTGGTTGGGGGGGGGCCAAACTGGCCAGGTCGCGTCGAAGCCAGTCACTTCGCTCCGGGGCGGCTTGTGCCGCAGTCTCGTAGGGAAGATAAAAACCATAAAGCCGTCTCAAAAGGTCGCGATACCGCCTGAGGTCGATCTTCGCTAACTGAAGCGCATGAAAGCTGTCGTGTTGGCATAACCGCTCGTGGATTGTTGCGGTCTTCTTACGCAGAGCACGACGCAGAACTGATTTCTTCGTTGCACTTGTCCGCGTGCTAGATTTTTCGACGGCCAACTGCAATCGCATTGGATACACTCGAACGAAGCCTGCATGGACGCCATACCGCACCGTCATGGTTGAGGCCGCCTGTGGTTATGGCACTTACGCGCGCCGCGATGGTCGTGGCACGCGACGGCTTTGCGCTGTGGCGCCGCGCCAGCAAGGCGGCCTATGACAGCGGCATCTTCGTCCGCTCCGGCATGGAAATCCCGGAAAATTCATTGGCTGGTCTGGGTCGGGGGAGATCGCTGGCGGCGACCGGATGGCCAATCGCTCTGCCCGCGGGTGTCTGGGCCTTCGCGCGTGGCACCGAACCGGTGAAGGAATTGACCATCATCTCCGAACGCCTCGGCGTCTCGCTCAGCATCCTGCAGTTCGCGAAGGCGGGCGGGTATCAGCTCGAAGAGGACGATGAACCCTGGGACAGCTATGATCAGTTTGTCTGCGGCCCCGGCGAGCGGTGATCAGTGCATGGTGGGAGGGGCGCCGAACACGAAGCATCCGATGCCCTCCTTCTCAACCGTGGCGACGACTTCTGCCAGGGCATCCTCTTCGGTAACGAATGGCTTGTCCCAGGTCGTGGAGCCGTCCGCCGCATTGGTGACTTCGAGCCACCAGTGGTTCTGGTGCCCCAGGCGAAAGATTGAGACACGAATAGTCACACCGTCGCGTGTGATTTCGCGGCAAAGGTCGGAGTGGATGATCTTTGGATCGTCGTCCATTGCGCGGGCACACCAGTTGATCGTCGAAGACCAGGATAGCCTCTCTTGCGCGCGCCGTCTTGATAACGGGCGCATACGGCGTGCGGTGGCGACGTAGGGCGCGGTTCTGCGGCCTCCGAGGATGCGCAGAATTTCGCGCCCTCTTGGTTCCACAGTGCGTCCGGGATATTTTTTGTTTCCGGACCCTGGAAGCACGAAACCCGCCAACTTTTTGAGTTGACGGGTTTAATGGGATGCGGGGACAGGATTTGAACCTGTGACCTTCAGGTTATGAGCCTGACGAGCTACCGGGCTGCTCCACCCCGCGGTGTTAAGTGTGAGC
>LNFM01007323.1_pt1 | contig 17393 bp, 19 predicted proteins | sample 596031 | NCBI WGS metagenome assembly LNFM01 (sample SAMN04254537, study PRJNA301005) | activated carbon metagenome | isolation source: dual media filters at the Ann Arbor, Michigan drinking water treatment plant | place: USA: Ann Arbor | reverse complement strand
AAATCACCTGTCGGGTGCCCGGGCCGCTGATCGTCGTGTAGACGGCCTGCGTCCCGCTGCGGAACCGATACGCACCGCACTGCGGTGTGCCCGAGTTGTCTCGCACCGTGAGCGCGATGTATCCGCCCGCATCCCCGAGCAACGCAGCGTCGCGCCACGGGTCGGCGCCGGGCGACGCGAGGCCATCGAGGTCGATCACCGCAATGAACGTCCAGGACGCTGGTGCGATGCCCGAGATCGCAGGTCCGGACAGTCGGTCGTCCGAGCCGTCGAGGTCGATCACGTGCTTGGAGCCGTAGTAGTTGCGGCGCATCAACGGACGCAGCGAGCTGGTCGACTGCGCGAACGCCCCGCCGACGGAGCCGTCGTTCGCGATCGAATCGACTTCGGCGTTATTCGCGATCGCTGAACGCGAGGGCTGCACGCGCACGGTCGGAGCCGATCCCGCAAGGCGCGTGGGATTCCAGCCGCGGCGAATGCCCGCGAGCACGTTGTTGCTCGCGATCACAGCCCCACCGTTTCCCAGGTGTTGAGCCCAACCACGCGCAGCACAACCGCGCCGCCCTTCGTGTCGAGCACGACGGATCCGCCGCTCGTGCCGTTGAGCACCACGCCCACTGGCGCCGTGATCGTGATGTTGGCCGAGTCGGCCGTGCGGGCGGCGTCGTGGACGACGAACTCGAGACCGGCGTCACCCGCAACGATGCTGCCGGCCGCGGGGAGCGTGCACGTGCGCGCTGCGGCGTTCGTGAAACGCAGTCGCCCAGCGCCGGTCTTTGAAAGCGTGTGCGTCGTGGTCGAGACGTCGAGCGAGGTGCTGCGCACCGGCCCTTGGAAGTCGACGACGCTGAGAAATCGCTGCTCGACCTCCCATTCGAGCGTCGCGTCGGTGGCGACGCTGAAGCTAATGTTTGCGCTCAGCGCACCGCCGCCGTTGAGCCCCGTTCCCGCGCTGACCGTGCGCGACGTCGGGACGGCGCCGACGAACGCAGCGTCGGCCGTGACCCACGTCGGAGCGGCCGCGCCGTTCGAGCGCAGGAGCTGGCCCGAGCTCCCAGCGGCCGTCGACGCCCACGTGCCGCCAGCGTACGCGAGCACGCCGCCGTTGGTGCCGCCGGGGAGCGATCCGCTACCCACTGCCGACGGAGCCCACTTGCTCGCGCCCGAATCCCACCGGAGCGCGTCGCCGTTCGCAGGCGCGGCGTTGTCCACATTCCGCCCCTGAATCTGCACGGCGTTTCCGCCGCCCACGACGGTCGTCGAGCCGTCGGCGCTCGCGCTTCCACCGTCGCCCGTCGTCGTCTTGCCGCTCGCGAAGATCCAGAACTCGGGCGAGCGTGAGCCACCGTGCGCGTTGAAGGCGTAGAGCTTGCCCTCGCGCACAAACAGCCGAAGCCCGCTGGAGAACAGAATCGCGTGAGACGTGGCGTTGTTGACGGGTGTGGCGCCGGAGGTGCGCGGGTCGTTTCCGCCAGCGTCGGCGCCGGGCAACCGCAGGTAGCCCCACTGGTACTCGATCGAGATGGAAGCCGATTGGTTCCAATCGTCCGACTGGCCGCGGCCGCTCGTCGCGCCGACGAACACGACCTTGTGCAACACGAAGAGGTCGCGGTCGGTCCAGTCGATCGAGTCGTCGACGAGCTGCCACTCGTTCGACGTCATGCCCTGCGGACGCGACCACACGCGACCGATGAGCCTCGGATCGAACGTCGCCGGCAGGAGCGCGTTGTTGTCGCTCGCGGGAAACAGCGTCGAGACCGCCCACGACTCGAGCGCCTTGGTGTTGTCGAGGACTGTCTGTGCGATCTCTTCGATCGTCGAGAGCCCCGGCGGTGTGCCAGGCGCGGACGCCTGCGCAGGGTCGCCGTCGTCGGGAACGGGCAACGAACTCTGAAACGTCGGTGTTGCGTTGATTGTGTGTGTCACGGACGCGTTCCCTTCCAAGTCACGATCTGGCCCGCGGGCCATCGGACGAAGATCGATTCACAAACCCCGTGCGCGCTCTTCCACTTGCGGATGATCGAGCGGACGAACTGCACCTCGGTGATGGTCGCGGTCGAGCCCCAGGTCCCGCCGTCGCCGTACTCGTGGCCATCGCCCCACGCCCGAGGCTGCCAAGCGAACGGGCCCGGCCCTTCGATCTCGACCCAGAAAAGCGACCACCAATCGACGAGTCCGTCCGGGAGCGGCCAGACCCCAGTCCACCATGACGGCTTCGGGCCGCGCGGCGAGGGAGGCCACGCGCGACCGGTGAGCGGAGTCCACCACGGTGGAGCGCTCCACACGTCCCACACGTTCACGGCGAAGCCCGCGGCGCCGAGCGCCGTCGCAACGCCGTCGTAGGTTCCCGCTGCGTTCCACACGTCGAACGCCGCCTCGAGCCGTCCGCGGTACATCGCATCGGACTCGGCCGGATAGCGCTCGAGCAGCCTGTCGGCGCCGTGGTACGCGAGCGCGTCGGCCGGCGCGTGCTTCGGGAGCCGCGCCTTCACCGCGTCGATCGCGCGCGTTCGAGCGTCGTCGAGCGCGGCGCCGAGGGTCGCCGAGAGCGCGGACCCGAACGGGCCACGGAGCACCGGCGGAGCGAGCGTGTCGCGCAGCCACTTCGTGAACGGCCCGTCGCTCATGTGATCGTCACCGTGAGGCTGTTGGCCATCGTCGCGATCTCGCTCACTGCACAGAACGTGTCTGCGACGGGCGACGACAGCACCACGTTGTAGACGCCCACGGGCGCCATCACCTCTTCGATGATCTGCGCGCGGTAGAGCGTGTCGCCGACGGAGAGGCGCGCTTGCAGCGCCCCGAGTCGAGCCGCGACGTCTGCGGCGACCTCGGGCGCAGTGCGGCCGCGCGCGTACACCGTGCCTGCGACCGACACCGCCGACGCGAGCGCCGCGGCGACCTGGATGTCCGAAGGAAGCGCGCGGCGTTGCTGAATGATCGTGTTCGCGGCGGTGACGGCGGCGCCCACCGCGGGCCCCGCTCCGCCGCCGAGCCACACGTTGACGGTGCCAGGGCCGCGCGGGTTGCCGTCGTCGACGCCCGCGCTCGTGATGCGCGAGTCGGCCTCGAACGCCCACGCGCGCAGCTTGTCGCGCGGATCCGCGACCGCGAGCGTCGACCACCGAAGGCGACAGCGCTGCGCGTACGCCGCGTTCGATTCGAGGTCCGCACCCTCGGACACCATCGCCGTGCCGCCGCCGAGGTCGCGCAGCTCGACGGTGAGCCCGGCGGGAGGGTTCACGAGCTGCATCGAGGCGACGACCCCGCCGATGTTGTACGCAGCGCCGGGCTGCTCTGCGACGGCCTCGACGTCGAGCGTCCCCCCGAGCGGGACGTTGCCGCTCGTGACGATCTCGTACACCTGTCCCGTCGACACGTGCGACGCGCGGTACTGCCCGACGCCGATCGTCAGTGGACCGACGCCCGGCGCAGCGCGGAGCCGAAGCCCGACGCGCGCGAACGTCGCGAGCTTCCTCGGCAGTCGATAGAACCCTTCACCGAGAAGGTCGAGCCACGTCGGGTCATCGAGCTGCTCGGCCAGGTCGAGCAAGCCGCCCCGCGCTATCTGTCCGGTGACGTCGTGCAGCTCCTCGAGGCCGAAGGCGACGAGCTCGAAGAGCGTGCGCCCGATCGAGCCCGAGTGCCACGAGCGCACCCACCCGCGCGCGGCGAGCTCGGTGAGCAGGTCCTGGTAGATCTCGGCGCGCTTCTTCGGTGTGAGCAGCTGAGAGAGGGTGACTGGCATTACAGAGCCTCGGAGGAAAGAAGGTCGACCGCGACCTCGGTCGCGCGGAGCACGAGCCGATACGGCCCTTCGTTGGTTTCGAGCCGCACGCGCACGTCGAGCGCGAGCTCGGTGCGGATCACCTCGACCTCTGCGGACAGCACGCGCTCGTCGCGCTCGAGCTCGGCGCGCACCCCGCTCGCGGTCTCGAAGGTCGTGGCGTCGTCGATCGTGTCCGCGACGCGCGCGAGCAGGCTGTAGCCGTACTCGGGATCGTAGAAGAGTGAGCCGCGCGGCGTCGTAAGACGTCGAAGCGCCGCCTGAACGAGCGCGCGCTCGGGCGTCGCGATGGCGAAGTCCGAGTTCACATCGAGCACGCCGTCGATGTCGTCGCCGAAGTCGATTGCCATGTACCCTCTACTCGTGACCCGTTACTTGCCCGCGCTGCTCTTGCTCGCCTGCGCACCCGCGCCGAGCGTCGACGCGTCGAACGACTCGAGCCCCGACGCCGTCGACGCATCGCCCGACAGTGGCCTCGAGGCAGAGAGCTCGACGCCCGACTCGGGCGTCGACAGTGGCGTCGATTCAGGCGTCGCGTTGGACAGCGGCATCGACACGGGCGCGGACAGCGGTGCTGATACGGGCGTCGACACCGGAACAGACACGGGCGCGGACACCGGAGCCGATACCGGCACGTGCCCCGTCAACTCGTTGTTCTGCGGTCGCGGATGCTGCCCATTGTTCGCGATGTGCGATCGAGGGACGTGCTTTTGCGCGATGGGGCAGACTGGTTGTTCGCCAATGATCGGGCACCCGTATTGCGCAAACCTGTCGAACCAGTCCGACAACTGCGGTGCGTGTGGCCGTCGGTGCGAAGACTTCCGGCCGCGATGCGTTTCCGGTACTTGCGTGCCGTAGCAGCCGCGAGCGACCATCGAGTCGATGAGTTATCCGCAAGGTCGGTGGGAACCTTCGCCGCACGCTCCGCCGCCCCAACCGAAGAGCCTCGTGTGGGTTGTTGCGGTGGCTGCGATCGTCATGTCGTGCTTGGTCTGCTCAGTCTTCGGCAACGCGCGCAGAGCGGAGCGAGAAGCCGATGCGGCCGAAGCGCAGGCGCGAGCAACGCAGCTCGCACCGATGCCCGTTCCCGCGCCGCCCGGACCGTGCTCGACGTATTCCGCAACCAACTCCAACTCCAGCCCTCGAAGCCGGGCGTTCGAAGCCGACTTGATTAACGGGCGAATCGAAGATCAGGGACTTCGTCCGGGGCGAGCGGTCGTCGAGGGAGATTCACTTGTGTTGGCGAACATGACGTCTTGTGACTCGGCGACCGTTCAGCGAGCGCTCACCGGCGACTCGTTGCGTTCGTTCGTGCACATGCTGTGCACCGCCAACGGCTTCCGCGAAATTCGCTGCGACACGGCGACGCAACAGAGAGTTCTGAGCGTCGATCTCGAGCACGGCTGCCGATGCGTCGATCGCTTCACCTGCGACTGTCCAACGCCGTAGCTACGCCTTCACCTTCGGTGCGCCCGATGTGATCGTCGCGATCGCACCGACCGGAGGGTTGAGCGTCGGGAGCGGCGCCGGATTCAAAACGGGTCCCATCCCAGCTGTCAGCGCAGAGACGCGCGTCGACACTTCGGTCATCCACGTCGTCATGGCGGAGCTCGGCCCAGCGGGATCCGTTCGCCGAGCGACCTCGAGCGATCCGCCTTGCAACACAACGTCGCCGCTCGCGGCTTTGGTGTTGATCGCCAGTTCCGTTGGCTCAAAGGTGGCCGTGTCCCACATCGTCACGACGGGGCGCATCGGATCCGCGTCTTCGAACTCGAACGCGACCTTTGCACCGGGCGACAGCTTCGACCTCACGCCCGACGAGCCCGAGCGCACCGGGACCGCAGTGAGCTCGGGCCATTCGGGGTTCGCGGGACGAAGATCGACGGACCAGTCGGACTGCACCGCGACTACCTCGGCGCGGAACATTCCGCGGTACCGCTCGCGCCAGAGCGCGCGGCGCACCATCGCAGTCACGAGCTCTTGCAGCGTGTCTTGCTCGGTCGACGCGATGAGCGCGATGACGGCGCGGCACTTCTGCGGCGTGAGCAAGTACTCGACGGTGCCAATCTTTCGGCCCTCGAACGTGCGTCCTGGCATGAGCTGCGGAACGGGCGCGTCGACCGCGAGCTCGACAGACCCCGTCGCCACGCGCCGCGCGACGACGTCGTAGGTGAAGCGATCGAGCGCGGTGTCCGTGTCGGATCCGAGCCACACCGTCCCGTCGGGCAGAACGCGCCACGTCACGCCGAGCGCCTCGGTGAGCGCGTCGAGCGCGTCGATCGAGCGGCCCTTCGAGCGCACCCAGCGATCGATCGACGCATTCAGGACCGACGCCGCGATGGTCGACGAGAGCTGCTCGCCCGAAGCCTCGGCCCACGACGCGAGCACGGTGCGCGCCGACAGCCCGGGGCCCGTGTGCCACTGTGCCGCGATCGAGCGGTTCAGTCCGCCGCGGCCGCCGACGAGACGCACGTGCGGCACCTCGTCGACGAGCTCGGTGCGCTGCACGGTGGCCGCGAGCTCGAGCCCGCCGGAGCTTCGCACCGTGACGCGCTGGCCGACGTCGAAGCTCTCGAGCGCGTCGAGCGTGAACTCGCCCCACCACGGGCCTTTCGCAGGGAGCTGCAGGCGCCCCTGGATCACGGGTTTGTTGTCGATCGAGAGGTCCATCAGCTCGGGGTTCCTGCGCCCGTCGCGCCGGGTCGAAGCGCAGGGGCGATCTGCGCGTCGGCGATCGAGACCGGGGTGCGCGTCACGCTCGAGCCGGGCGAGACCGGCTGCGGAACGTACTCGCGGCATTCGAGCGTGAACTCACCCACGTCCTTGCCGTCCTTCGGCGGAGCGAACTCGACGCTTTCGACGAACACACGGTTGATGCCGACGGTGTCCGTCGCGGGATGCGCGATCGAGACAGCGCGTCGTTGGCGCTTGGTAGGCGTGCGCGTCGAGCGCGTGGTTGCGCTCTGCGTGCTCGCGTTCGCGGCGACCGTGCGCGATGCCGCCGTCGTCGCGGGAAGTACTTCGCCCTCGTCGACGCCCTCGCCGGGCCGGAGCCCGATGCGCTGCAGCTGGTCGCGTCGCCTCACCAGGTTGCGCGAGAGGTCCTCGTCGGAAGCCGCTCCCTCGGCGCCCGCTGCGACTTCTTGCTCGACCGCTTGTCGGTCGGCCGCGGAGAGGTTCGTGAGGTTCGTTCGGTCCTCGTCGGAAAGCGGAAGCGCCGGCGGCGTCCGTGCTGCACGCGTGCGCGCCGGCGGGACAGGCTCGGTGCGGTAGTCGAAGAGCGGAAGCAGGAAGCGCATGCGCTCGAACTGCTCGGCGGTCCACACGCGGACGACGATCTTGAACTTCACGAGCTTCGCGCCGCGATCGCGCACGCGCCCGCCGCGCACGCCCGACGGCTGCGCAGCGTGCACCTTGCGCGAGCGGGCGATCGAGTCGATCCGCGCAACGCCAGGGAGCACCGCGCCATCGAGCGCGACGGTGTGCCAGGCCGCGGGTGAGTCGTCCCAGAACGGAATCATGCCTCCACCGTTTCGCCGCCAGAGAACGACCGCCGGAGCTGCTCGATGAGCACCTCCGCGATGCGTTGCCCTGTCTCGTCCGCGTCGTCGCCGGCGCCGACATTCACGACGAGCTGCTCGATGACCAGCCCGCGCCCGCCACCGCTCGAAGCTCCGAGCGCACCGACGTCGATCATGCCCGCGGCCGCGCCCTGTGCCCTATCCGCCCCCCGCTCGAGGCCGAGCGCGAAGCCGTCCGCAGTGTGCTCGCCGAGCTCGGCGAACACGCGCGATGGTGACGCGATCCCGAGCGCCTCGCGCACGGGACCCGGAAGGGACTGCGCCAGCGTCGAAAGCACTGCGAGCAGCGAGTCCCACGAGTCGATCAGCCCAAACGTGAGGCCGCGCACGATGGCGTCGCCGATGCCGCGAAAGAACGCTGGGATCTGGTCCCACGCGTCTTTGAGGCTTTGCACGCCGCCCTCGAAGAAGTCGTAGAGCCAGCCGAAGGCGCCGGCGACCGCGGCGACGAGACTGACGACCGCGGCGACGACCGTTCCGACGTTGCTGATCGCGAACCCTGCCCACTTGCCGAAGTTCGTCATCTTCTGCGCGGTGTCGTCAAGCGACGCGCCGTTCTTCGCGAAGCCGCCGAAGAACTGCTCGAGCTTCGCGATCGTCGGTCCGAGCGTGATGCGCAGTCCTTCGAAGAACGCCTTGCCGAGGCGCCACCCAACAACGAACCAGCGCGTCACCGATTCGAGCGCGTCGGTGATCTTCGTGATGACGACTTCGATCGACGAGCGATCCGCGGCGCCGAACAGCGTCGTGAACACCGTGTCGATCATGTTGCGCAGCACCTTCTGCAAGCGCGCGCCGGTTGCGCTCGACGATGCGAGCAGCGCGACCGTGTCGCTCAGCACACGATTGAAGGTCTGCATGCCCGCGCTCTGAAAGAGCGAGGTTCCGCCGCCCTCGTTGCCGAGCAAGAGGTCTTCGATCGACGAACGGAGGTTCGAGATGTTGCCGGTGAGCGTGCCGTTCATCCCGCCCGTGAGCGTCCCGACGCCTCGACCGCCGGTGCGGGTGGACATTGCATCGATGACGCCTCGGATGAACTCGTTGCCCTGGATCTGGCCGTGGCTCACCATGTTGCCGATCGCGCGCGCCGTCGCCGCGCTGTCGGCGTTCTGCATCCCGCGTCGCTTCGCGATCTCGCGAAAGACGTCTCGGCGATTGATGCCGAGGTTGGCGAGCTGCATGAGGTCGTTCCCCATCGCTCGGTCGTTTGCGCGCACCTGCGAGAACACGAGCAGCGCGCGCTGCATCGCAGTCGAGTCGTTCGGGTTGAGCGCGCCGATGTCGGCGAGCAATGCGCTCATCACGTCGCGCTCGCCCGAGTCCGTGAAGCCCGCACCCACGAGCCCCGTGCGCATGCGGATGACGTCCTGCGTATCGAACGGCGTGCGCCGAGCGAACTCCATTGCGCGGCCCCACTCCGCGCGCGCAGCGCCCTCGGATCCGAGCAGGGTGCGCAGCGTCACCATGCTGTTCTCTTGGAACTGTGCGAGCTTGATCGCGCTCTCAGCCCCAGCGGCACCCACGCCGAGGATGGCAGCACTCGCGGCGAGCGCCGCGCCGGCGACGGCCATCAACGTCCCGCCCGCGGAGCCAAGCACTCCGCCCATCGAGAGCCCCGAGCGCGAGACGTCCGTCATCCCTTTGTGAAGATCGAGCACCGGGCCGCGCGCACCCACAGCGCCACGGGTGAGCGTGCCGAGCGCGCCGAGCACGCCGCGCCCGCTCGAGCCGCGGCCGACGGAGGCCATTTCGGACCGCACGCCGCGCAGCTCGCGCGTGATCTGGCGAGCCGGGCCCGACACGCGGTCGGTGAGTCGGAAGATCCACGAGAGGGTGGTCATAGACGCTTCGCGAGCTTGCGAAACAGCGAGTAGAACTCCGCCTCGATGGCGGCGCCGACGATGGCCTCTGGTGATCGCTCGCCGCGTCGGTAAGCGGTGAGACAGGGCCCGGCGATCGATGGATCGTCGCGGCCCTTCCAGAGGCTCAGAGCTTTCCCGCTTCGACGTTGCGGGTGATGCCCGCTTCTTTCGCGAGCGCGGAGCCGATCGAGAACGCGAGGCCCGGCTGCTCTTTCAGGATCGTCGCGAGCTCGGGCTTCGGAGGCCACACGACGTGCGTGTGAAAGAGGTTCGCCGGCGCCTTGGCTTGGCGCTCTTCGTCGGCGACGGCCGCGATAAAGCGGTCGAACTCGCTCGCGTTCGGCATCTTGCAGACGAACGTGTGACCGTTCGCCGCGAACTTTCGAAGGTCGTTGCCGTGCTCGGCCTTCAGCTTCGCGATCGTCTCGTCGTCCAATTCCATGGTGGTCGTGTTCCTCAGCGCTTGAAGCCTGCGAACGGCAGCACGCCGTTCTCGATGATCCCGCGCAGCGTGAGCGGGATCTTCACCTTCATCGGATCCGCGGAGCCGGAGGACCCGCTGTGCTCGTTGCCCCCGAGCTGCACGTCGACGAGCTCGTCAGTGATGAGCGGCTCGCCGTCCTCGCCGTACGCGACGGCGATGTCGAAGCGCGCTTCGTGCGGGTTCTTTGTCGGAAACCGCTGCCGAAGCTGCGCGATGAGGTCGTTGTACCCGCGGCGCGTGAACTCGATGTTCCCTTCGGCCTTGTAGATGCCGCGCGTTCGCCCGACCTCGCCCGGCCCGTTCGCCATGACGGATCCGCGCTCGATGCTGCCCTTGTAGTCGATGGACGTGCAGTTTTCGAGCTCGATGCCGTCCGCGAAGAAGCGGAGCGAAACGAACGAGTACTCGGTGCCGTTGACGCTGATGCGTGGCATGGATCAGACCTCCTGTGGGAGCCGCGCGAAGCCGCCGGTGAGCGTCACGAACTCGGCGTAACCGAGCGGGCGAACGCCGAGCGTGAAGAGGATGCGATCGTCGGACAGCACGTCGTGCGTGCGGTCGACGACGACGCGAACGTCGCTCGCGCTCGCGGGGAGCACCGCGTTCGCCGCGGCGCGCGTGAGCGCCTTGTCGAGCGCGTCGGCTGTCGCAGCATCGAGCGTTCCGTCCGCGTTCACCTGGAAGGATTCGGCCACGGTGAGCGCGGCGCGCGCGCGCGTGAAGCGCATCGCGCGGTTGATGACGCGAAGGTGCTCGACGCGCTTGAAGTCGCTCGTGGGCGACGAGAGCAGACGCCCGCGCGTGATGAAGAAGCCCGAGGCCTCGGTCATCGTGCGCAGCGTCGTGTACCTGGCGCCGTCGAGCAGCGGCGTTCGGAACTCGTCGCGGTAGAGCGCCGTGCAGCCCGTAAGACCGCCCGTCGCGACGCGCCCGAGGTGCTCGTGCACTGGACGGAGCCCGATGCGCTGAGCCGCGAGCCAGCTCGAAGAGCGTCGCTGCGACTGCCCGTTCTGCAGAACGACCTCGGCCGTGTCTGCGCAGACGCTCACGCGGAGCGCGGTGAGGTTCAGCGTCGCTCGCTCGAGCGCGCCGTCCTTCAAGTCGGGACCGGAAGGCGCGGACATGACCGCGAGCGCGTCGCGCCCTGCGGTGAACCACTCTTCCATCTTGCCGTTGAGGTACGCCGCGATTACGGCGATGCCCTGCGCAGAGTGCGCCGTGTACACGTTGTCGAGCGCGTACGTCCCCGCGCCAAACGTGGCCGTGATGCCGGTCGTTCCGAGCGCGACGCTCGCGCCCGTGACCACCGACATCGTCCACGTGGCGCCGCCGTCCTTCGACCAACGGAAGACCGCCGTTGCGAGCGCGCCGCCCGTGGTGATTTCGATCCGCAGGTCGTAGTAGCCCGCGGGCGTTCCGCTGAGCGTGACCGTCGGCGGCGCAGTGCCAAGCGACGTGACCGTCGAGAGCGCCGGCGCTGGGATGCCCTCGAGTACGACGACCGACGTCGCCTTCGTGCTGACCTTCAGCGCATCGAGCGCGAGGCCGATGTTCGCCGTCGAAACGGTGGGCGCGTTGGAGGCGAACGCGAACACGTCGCCGACGTCGAAGAACGCGGGGCCCGCGCCGTTCGCGAACGTGAGGCGAAAGCCCGCGCCCGCGGGATCGAAGATGCCCGACGCAGGGACCAGCGTCTCGGCGAGGTACGTGTCGCCGCCGTCGAGCGAGAGCTGAAACGCTGCGACGCCGATCGCCCCCGCGCGAGTGATCCGCACGCGAACGTCGTACGCGTCGCTCGGGTCGTTCGACACCGCGACGGTGCCCGTGCTCGTGCCCACACGCGCGGGAACGACGGGGCTCGTCGCGCCAGCGGTCGACGTCGCTCGGACGCCGACGACGCTGCGCACGCCGCTCGCGAGCAAGAACGCCACGAGCTCGACGAGCGGACCCGCGCCGTACTTCGCGCGCACGCCCGGCGCGTCGACGAACTCGTTCACCTCGTTCACGGTGCCCGACGTCGCGGCGCCGACGACCGCGACGAGCTCGTCGGCCGGTGTCGCGCCGAGCCCGAGCCCCGACTCTTGCAGCTTCGCTGTCAGTCCTGGATTCGCCATCAGCGCACCCCGAATTCCCGCGCGGCTTGCACCGCAGCTTCGAAGGCCTCGACGGAGAGCGTCTCGCCGAGCACCCACCCATGAAGGGCGCGCGCGGCGTCGAACTCCGCGTTGGACACGCCCAACTTCTTGGCGAGGACCTCGACGGCCTCGACCTCGGGCGCTTGGGCTGGCGCCTCTTCGTGCTCTTCGTTCACGACGGTTCTCCTGGTGTGAGTTCGCCGTCGCCTGTGGCTCCGGCTGGAGTCTTTGGGGTGGCCGACAGCCCGGTCCGCACGTTCACCGCGCGGTCTTCGACGGGGATGTCGACTTCGAAAAAGAGCGTCACGGCCTGGCCGAAGTTCGCGACCTCGGGCGCCTCCCACTCGCCTGTGATCGCGCGCAGACTCGTCGGCGCCGTGTGGTGCAGCGCGAACACGATCGCGTGTTCGAGCTCTTCAGTCTGCTCGTCGTCGACGCCCCAGACGAACGCCGCGACCGTCGATCGAATAAGCGCGAGGCGTCGCGGCCGCGCGGACTTGTCCGCCGGGGTGACGCGATCTCGCGTGCGAACGAATGCGACGCGCGGAGCGGCGTTGTTCGCGTGCTGCGCGAGCTGCGTGAGCACCTCGAACGTCGTCTCAGGGACGCGCTCGAGGATGAGCGGCTGCATCAACGCGAGCACATCTTGAAGTCGAGACGTCATAGAAACTCTCGCGCGAACTGCTCGGCCTCGCGCTCGAACGCGCGCTGCCATCGATCGGGCATCGACTCGCCAGGAAGGAAGGGACGAGCGGGGATCTCGCCAGGACCGATGCGCGTGACGCGGACGGCGCCGCGCTTCTGCGCCGCGGCCGCCTTTCGCGACTTGAACCGGCCGCTCTTCGCGCGCGGTTGGAAGCGCGCCGAGAGCTTCGCTCCGAACTGGTGAAACGGCGCGTAGCGCACGTTGGTGAACAGCTCGAAGCCCTTCGAGCTCGACGTCATGCGCACCGAGCTCGCGAGTCTGCCGGTCTTGTTCAGCGGCTTCCGAGAGCCACGCGCGAGCGGAGCCCACGGGGTGCCGTCGAGGTCCTGCGCCGCTGCGAACCCGCGTTGCACATCGGTGCGCGCCCACACGCCGAGCCGCGTCGCGAACACGCCCTTTCCAAGCGCGCCCGCGGCCTTGCCAATGCGCGAGACCACCGAAGCGAGCGCCTCGGTGTCCCCTGTCACTTCGATGTTCACCAGCCCCGCTTCTCTTCGATCTCGATGTCGTCCCAGCCTCGCGCTGGGGGTGAGATGACCTCGGCGCCGTCGATGGGCGGACCGTTCTCGACGACGACGGGATGAACTTTCTTGGCGGCCACGGACTTCAGCCACGAGAGCGCGCGCTCCGCACGCCGCTCGTAGAACTCATCGTTCCCCTGGGGGTTGAAGCCCGCCACACCGAGCACGTCGAGCGCGGCGAGCTCGCATACGACGCGGCGCACGTTCACGTCCCACTCGGAGAGCGGGAGGCGATAGCGCGCAGCGAAGTGCGAGTCGGCCTCGGCGGAGCGCGCGTCGATCGCGTTGGCGATGCAACCGGGCGCCTTCGTCTCGGCCTGCGCAGCGAGCGCTGGCGGGAGTCCGAAGCGCTCGAAATCGGCTCGGGTGGCGTAGGCCATCGGATCACGCGGTGCTGCGGAGCATGAGCCAGGGGAACGAGTAGCCGAACGCGGCTCGCTCTTTCACGCCCCAGCGCAGTTCGTTCATGTCGAAGACGTTGTCGTCCGTCTCGCTCGTCTTGCGGATCAGCCCGCTCGAAGAGCGACGCTGGTAGATCAGCGGCTTCAGCGGCCCGAACTCCGCTTCGAGGTACCAGGTCGTCGGCTCGGCCTCGAGCTCGTCGATCACCTCGACGTCGAGGATGCCCTTGTTCGTGTTCTCGACGCTCGCGGCGAGTCCGCCCTGAATGTCGATGATCGTGGTCGCGACCACCAGCTTCAACGCAGTCGTGCGGAGCGACGGCGGAACGATGAGCTTCTTCGGACGGATGCCGATGCGCTCGCCGCTCTCGTCTTTGTACTGCGAGAACGCGACGATGCCGCTGTTGAGGTTCGCCTCGGTCAGCGCCGTTCCGGTGCGCAGGTTCGAGTACGTGCCCTTGCCCGCGTCGTTCATGTCGACAGGATGCGACGCGCTGAAGAACGGGAGCCCGTCGAAGCAGAGCGCGGAGGTTCCGAGCATGATCGCCTCGGCGATTTTGAGGTCCGGGAAGCGCGAGACGGCGTACCCGAGCATCTCGAAGCTCGGCGCGTACAGCCCAAGCCGGTCGTCGTCGAAGTCGTCTGCGTCGACGCCGACGGTGTCCTCGAAGGTCTCGTTGCGCAGGCGGTACGCGTTCGCACCGAGGCGGTTCACCTTGCGCGGCGACCCCTTGGGCCACGCGCGAAGGCCAGGGAGCTTCTGCAGCCAAGCGTAGACCTCTTCCGAGGTCTGCGAGGGCATCTCCATGGCAACGCGGTTCCACCAGGGGGTGTAGCCGCCCATGCCCGCCTGAAAGCGGGTGTTGAAGTTCGTGTTTGCAGCCGCGAGCGTGTCGGGCTTGATGAGCGTTGGCATCGCTGTTTCTCCTGTTGTTTATCGCGGCGATGCCGCTGTCAGATTCCGACCTCGACGATGACCATGGTCCCGTCGAAACCCACGCACTTGCCCGCGGCGATCCGCGTGCCCGTCCCGTCCGTCTTGGCGACGGTTTGGTTGTCGACGACGTAGACCGTCGCGCCCACGTCCGCGATCGTGATCGCGTCGCCGGCGGCGCTGTTCGCGAACGGGAACGCCCCGCGGCGAACCTGCACGAACATCGCGCCGTCGGCGCCTGCGGTGTTGTTTGCCTCGGCCTGCGCGACGCCCATCGTGCGCACGGAACCGCCGGCGCTGAGCCCGGCCGGAATCGCGTTGCCCTCGCTGTTGAGCGCGACCAGCCCGCCCGCGAAGAGGCGCGAGGTGCCATTGACCGGGAGTCGGAACTCTTGGACCAGCGGTCCGTTCGTTCCGTACTGCGCGGCCTTCCTGTTGTTCGTGAGAGCTGCCATTGAGAGTGTCTCCTGTGGTTGGTCTCCGCGGGATCACTCCGCGGCGGTGTCGGTGTCGTCGATCGAGCGAGCGACCATCGCGCGCTTCGCCGCGATCACGGCGTCGAGGCTGTTCCCCATCTGTTTCGCCAACCGAATCTCTTCGTCCGTCAGCACGACCGACGACGGGTTGCCGTTCTCGACGCTGCGCGCCGCGGGCTGAGGTTTCGCGGCCAGGTGAACGCCCCGCGCCTGCAGCGTCCCGAGGTACGCGCCGAGCTCGTCGAGCCCCGCGCACTTCTCGGCGTGAGTGCGGCGCGGGTCGCTCGCGTCCTTGGTGAGCTTGCCTTCGATCACCGCGCGCTCGAGCAACGCGGCCCGCTTGAGCGAGAGCACTTCGGCTTCGGCCTTCGCAGCGCGCTCGGTGAGCGCCGGCACTTCGTCGGCGGTCGCCTTCATCGCGCGAAGCGCGCCCTGCGCTGCGGTCGCATCCTCGGCGCCGGTGAGTTCCATCGCGAGGCGCGCGAGCTGCGCGCGCGGATGGTCGCTCGTCGGCTCGCCGTCGCTCTTCGCTTCGGGATCGCTCGCAGGCTCCGTCTGCGCGCTCTTGCGCTCGTACTCCTGGCGAGCCTTCGCGTGGAGCTGTGCGAGCGCGTCGGGGTTTGCAGGGACGGACACGACCGATATCTCGAAGAGCTCGTTGTCGTCGAGCACAAACACCTCTTGATCGCTGACCTTCGCCCATCCGTACGAGTGCGGCAGAAAGCCCACGGAGATGCCGCGCAGCGCGCCTGCCTTCATGAGCTTGAAGACGCGCTCGGCCTCGGGGTTCGTCTCTTCGTCGACGAGCGTGATGCGTGCCTTCAGCGCGCCGCCTTCGACCGAGACGTCGCTCGCGGTGCCGATGACACACGCGGGGTCGCGCGTGTTGTGCCCGAAGAGGACGATTGGGTTGTTGGCGTACCGTTCGAGGCGCCAGTTGGCCTTCACGATGTCGCCGTACGAGTCGATCGTCTCGGTGCTCGCGACCACTTCGAACGATCGCTCTGCGCCATCGCCCTCTGCAGCCCTGAGCTCGAACATCTTGTAGACGATCGCGCTCCGCTCGGTGGTCGGCGCCGTCGTGGTGTCACGCGTCTGCATTGTCATTCTCCATGAAAACGGGTCGTGCTTCTTCGAGCGTGCGCCGCACGTCGAGGGTGAGTCTGGCCGCTTCCGCAGCCGCTTGAATCGCGGGCAGAGCGGCGGCGATTGCGCTTGTCGCGGTCGCGTTCGCTTGCCTCGTGCGCGCCTCGCGCTCTTCGTCTTCGGGCGGATCCGCGCACCACTCAGCCTTCGGGAAGAGCGCTCGCGTCCGCGCTTCTAGCAGCGCCCAGCCGTCGAAGAGCTGCGAGGCGATCTCGCCGAGCGCGGCGGCGTCGGCTTCGAGCAGGTCCTGCCGAACGCCAGCACCAACCGCGGCGCGCGCGTATCCGCCGCCCGTCGAGTCCTTCGAGGTCGTGTCCTGCCCGAGGATGCGGAGCCGCAGCCGCGAGGCCTCGACGCCGTCGAGGGCCAAGAGCCCCTTCATCCCGCTGTCGGGCGGGAAGTGCAGCTCGAGGCCGTAGCTCGGGCTCGCGTCGTCGCCCTCGTCGGGGTACTGCGGCGAGACGATCAGGCCGTTGGTGCCGATCTTCGAGAGCGCCGCCGTGTACCGCTTCGCCTCGTCGGTCTCGGCCTGGCCGCCAGGCACCTTCGCCTCGACGATGCCCTGGCCCATCCGCTCGGAATGGCGCCGAGCGTCGCGCTGCGCGAACTCCTGCCCGACGTACGAGCCCCCGAGCGCGCGGATGGCGCCCTCGAGGTGCGAGGTCAGCCGATCGCCGACCAGTGAGACGATCCACCCTTCGCCGCGGCGGCCGAGCTCGTTGAGCACGACCACCCAGCCCTCGGCGGTGTACGCCTCCCAGCGGCCATAGGTCGCATCGAAGCGGACGAGAGATGGGTGCCACCGCTCGACGTACGGCACGATTTCATCGAGCGTCGCGTCGTATGCGGCGGTGATGCGCGCGATCGCGCCGCCGAGCATCACCCGGTCCTGCAGCATCGTCCGCTGCGAGCCGAGCGGGAACACGCTGCGCCAGCGCTCTTTTACGCGATCGCGAAGGCCTCGGGCGTTCGTGGTGCCGTTGGGCGCTTCGAGCTCGAACGGAAGGCCCATCGAGCCCGCGAGTCGTTGCTCGAGCGCGCCCGACACGTCAGCGCTGCGCTTCGAGAGCTCGGCAAGCCCCGCGCTGCGCGTGAAGTCTCCGCTCTCGTGCTCGCGAAGGATCGATCGAAGCTGCGCGACGGTGACAGCCGAGAGCGTCGGCGTGCTCGCAAGCGCTGGTTGTCGCGTGGTCGCCTTCACTTGAGATCACCGAGCAGCTCGGCCCAACGCGCGTACGCAGCGACGTCGGGGTTCTTGGCGCGCATCTGCTCCTGCAGCTCGCGCAACATCGCCACGAGCCTCGTCTTGAGCTTCGAGCGCGCCTCTTGTTCGTCGGCGCCTTCCTCCGAGAGGAAGACC
>LNFM01007322.1_pt1 | contig 17395 bp, 15 predicted proteins | sample 596031 | NCBI WGS metagenome assembly LNFM01 (sample SAMN04254537, study PRJNA301005) | activated carbon metagenome | isolation source: dual media filters at the Ann Arbor, Michigan drinking water treatment plant | place: USA: Ann Arbor | reverse complement strand
CGCCCGTCGGCCTTGTCACGGCCATCTTCGGCGAGAACAAGACGTGGGCGCCCGTAATTCCGGCGGACATGCACACGTCGAAGTTGCCGGCCGTGGCGGCCGACGGCACCGTTGAGTGCTGGCAGTGCCAGTCGCGCGTGCTGTTCGCCAACGCGAACATCGCGAACCAAGCCTACGTTTGCGGTCGCTGCACGATCCTCACGGCGCGGCACAGTGCGGAGCCGGTCGATGAGTCGATGTCGTTGAAGTCGAACGCATGGATCTGGAAGGTGCTCGCCGCCGTCGCGGTGGTCGGCATCACCATCGGCATCATGTTGTGGTCGCGGGCGCGCTCGCTGGACGCAGAGCGCCAGCGTTCCTCGACGACGAACCTCTACTACTTCACCGAGTAGCTGCCATACTCGACGGGTGCAGCGTGCACGCAGCGTCCTCGTGATCGCGGGTGCCTCGCCCGATGTCGTCCGGGCGTTCGGCACCGCTCCCGACCTGACGTTCGCCGCGAATCGGATCGGGACGCTCGTCACCGGTCCGCTCGGTGACCGGGTGATCGACTACGCCGATCGCGTCGAGGGCCCCGTGTACGACGTCATGTACCACCCGAAGACAGGCTGGTTTGCCGTCACCATCTATCGCGGCCTCGAGAACACCGTGCGCTGGGACAACCGGCCCGACGCCAACCCGGGCTATCCGCGCATCGACGCCGTCCTCGGCGCATCCTCGCCGCTCGCGATCCTCGACGCGCTCGACGTCGATCCCGCGCTGGTCGACTACCACCCGTCGTAGGGCTACAGCCGACGGAAGGAGTGGAGCTCGAGGAGCGGGGCCACGCCCGACGTGGTCGCCACGCCGGCGTCGCCGGGGCGGACCATGTCGAAGAGGGCCGGGTCGGCGGAGACGTCGATGGTCTCGTGCTCGAGCATGAGCTGGATCCGGCCGCCGCCCTCGGTGCCCTTCGTGCGCGAGACGACAACCGCCGCGCGGGGAACGCCGCCCAGAGCCGCCGTGGTGGCCGATCGGACGAAGAGCGTGAGGAGGAAGAAGACGGCCAGCGCCCCGAACGCGATGGTCACGATCCACTTCACCGTCGGTGAGGTCACGTAGAGCCAGCCCATGGCGGCGAGGGCGCCCATCACCACGGCGGCCAGGACCACGATGGTTCGATAAGTGGCGTCGGGGACGGTCTGGCGGATGGCCTCGGAGTAGCCCGGACGCAGCTTCAGACCCGCGAGGGCTTCTCTCGCCTCGTCGGTATCCAGCTCGCGGTCGGGTTCGGCGGCCACGGGGACAGCGTAGCGTGGGGAATGGACTTCGCGCGGATGGGGCCGGTATCATTTTTTCGAGGGAAGGGTCCACGGGTGCGTTTCGCCATAGGTCTGGTCTTCCTCGTCGGCTGCGTCGACGGGTTCACGGGCGCCAACGTGCAGCTCGACTTGAGTGCGTTCACGCCGAACCAGGCGTCCGACAATCGCCCGCCCGTACCGATGGCCGAGCTGCCCGCGCAGACCCACTTCACGCTGTGGCGCGTCGACTCCGGGAGCGGTACGGACGTGTTCACGGCGCTGCAACAGTTCGAGGTGCATCGGGTCGCCGATATCGGCTCCGCGTGCTTCATCGACGTCGGCGACCAGGTCCCGTTCCCGGGGGTGCATGTCACGGAGTTCGCCCGGAAGATGGGCGAGTCCGTGATGATTCCGGACATCACGAATCCGCCCGCGGGGGCGACCGAGCAGGACCGCATCGATGCGGCGACCGCCGTCCAGCGCGCGAACAACGTCCAGCTCCTCGCGACGAGCCCCGAGGGCGTGAAGGTCATCACCACCGCGTCCCCAACGCTGTACCCGCCCGTCGACGCGGACTGCACCGGCACCGGCTTGCCGCCGCCGACGTGTCGCGACGATGTCAGCAACGCACGTCGGCTCGCCATCTGCACCGAGATCTGGGCCGCGGATCCGCTGAAGTTCGAGGGCACGGACCGCGTGCTCACCTCGCCCCTGAACGGCACCACCTTCGGCTTCGTCATCGGACTGAATCGCATCAACAACTCCCCCGTCGGCGGCGCGCAGTTCCTCGTCTCCGATCCGCTCGACGCGCCGCGTCCGGACGCCTTCGCCATCACCATCGATCCCGACGGCACGACCGTCCCCGGCACGATCTTCCTCTACGGCGTCCCGACCATGACCACGCGCGGTGTGATCCACGTGCGCATGACGAGCCCGATCAATCCGATGGCCACGGCCGTGCTCGCGATCGTCACGGATCTGAGCGAGGACGAGGTCGACTTTTGAAGCGAGCGCTGCTCCTCGTCGCCGCGCTCGCGAGCCCCGCATCGGCTGACACCACCGCCGGTGTGGATGGCGCCCTGTTCCGGAGCTCGTATGACGCGAACGGCATCTTCGCCGTCGAGGGCGCTCGCCTTCTGCCTGCGCGCGATCTCTCGCTCAAGGTCCTGATGGGCTACGGGCGCGCACCGATGACCATGGCGGTCCCGGGCATCGGAACCGCGGACGGCGATCGCATCCTCGACCAGATCGCGGTGCTCGACCTCGCCTTCGGCATGTCCTTCTCGGACCGCGTCGCGATCGGCATCAACGTGGCCGCCTACCGCACGGCCACGGGGGACGGTTTCGGGGTCCGGGGGCGGTACGCGACGGCGGGCGTGGAGTCGGTGCCCAGCACGGGGCTCATCGCGCTGCGGGACCTCACCAACCTCGATCCCTCGGGGGCGCCGACCACCGGCCTCGACGACAGCCTCGCGGGCCCGCTCGATGCGCGCGCCGGCATCAAGGTCGCGCTCGTCACGAAGCCGCGCCTCGCGATCACGGCCATCGGCTCCGTCTTCCTCCCGTTCGGCGAGGACCAGCTGCTCCTCGGTGACCGCGACCTCGTCTTCGAGCCGAAGCTCGCGGTCGAGGTCCGCCAGGATCGCGTGCATGCGACCCGGCTCGTCGCGAACGTCGCGGCGCGCATCCGCAAGCGGACGGTCCTCGAGAGCTACGACGCGGCGAATCCGATGGCGAACCCCGACACCGACGCGCGCGTGATGCTCGATGTCGGGGGCGAAGTCGTGCTCGGCGTCGGTGGCATCTACGAGCTGACGTCGCGCCTCGCCGTGGGCGGGGAGGTGCAGGTCTTCGCCCCGCTCGCGGGCCTCACCTACGGCGGCTGCCGGCGCTACAACCTCGAACGCTGCGACGCGCTCACGTCTGCGGACTACACGCCCGACGCGAGCCAGGGCGACTTCGTCACGCAGATCACCGCCGGCGCGACCCTGCGCGTCTCGACCGACGTCGCGCTCAGCATCATGGCGGGCACGAATCTCTTCGGCGCGCGCGGTGATGACCTCCGCGCCACCGCCGGCATCATCTGGGCGCCGCAGGTCGCGGGCACGGCCGCGGTGGGCAGTGCGGATCGCGACCAGGATCTCGTGCCCGACTCGCAGGATGCCTGCACCGACGAGGCCGAGGATCGCGACGATCATCAGGACGAGGACGGCTGCCCCGATCCGGACAACGACAGCGACGGTCTCCTCGATGGTGATGATCGCTGTCCGGCGAACCCGGAGGACAAGGACGGCTTCGAGGACGAGGACGGCTGCCCCGAGCGCGACAACGACAGCGATGGCCTCGCCGACGTCGATGATCGCTGCCCGTCGCAGCCCGAGGACACCGATGACTTCGAGGATACCGACGGCTGTCCCGACGACGACAACGACGAAGATGGCTTCCTCGACGCCCAGGATCGCTGCCCCAACGACGCCGAGACCGTCAACGGCATCGACGACGAGGACGGTTGCCCCGACGCCCGTGGCACGAGTGGGCCCGAGGAGCGCGCCGATCGCATCGACCTGAAGGGCCAGCCGATCGCCTTCGCGAAGAACAACACCCTGGCGCCTGCCGGCAAGCGCCTGCTCGATCAGGTCGCGGTCATCGTGAAGCAGCGCAAGCTGTCGTTGCGCATCGAGGTCCACGTGGCCCTCGGCACGAAGTCGAAGTCGGCGAGGAAGATCGCGGCGCAGAAGAAGAAGGACAAGGCCATCACGCAGGCGCGCGGCAAGGTCATCGTCGAGTACCTGATGACCCAGGGCGTCGATGGCGACGCCATCAACACCGCGGGCATGGGCTCGGACCGTCCCCTCGGCAAGGACGCGACGGATCCCGCGAACGAGCGCGTCGAGCTCGTGAAGGTGCGGCAGTGAAGGCGCTCCTGATCCTCGTCGCGGTGACGGGCGTCGCGCAGGCGCAGGCCACGGACATCGCCGTCCCCGACATCGTCCTCGACGATGTCGACGAGACCTCGATGATCGATGACAGCGCCCTCGACCTCGCCAACATCGTCCAGAGCGCGGCGAAGGGAATCACGACGGTGCAGGAGGCGCCGGCGATCGTCACCGTCATCACGGCCGACGAGATCAGGGATCGGCAGTTCCAGGATCTGACGCAGCTCTACGACACGGTGCCGGGCTGGTACCGCATGCCGTATGCGTACTCGGCGCTGCCCGTGCCGCTCGTCCGCGGGCAGGTGCAAGCCGTGCAGTTCCTGCACGACGGCGTCTCGCTCTTCGATCCCTTTGTCAACGTGCCCGCCTCGAACCGCATCCAGCCGATGGAGCTCGTGAAGCGCGTCGAGATGATCACCGGCCCGGGCGGCGTGCTCTGGGGCTCCAACTCGCTGCTCGGTATTCTCAACATCATCACGAAGGATGCCGAGGACGTCGACGGCGTCGAGGTCGGCGGGCAGATCGGCGACGGTCGCGGTGATCGAAGCATGGGACGCGCGTACCTGATGGCGGGCGCGAGCAACGACGCCGGCACGCTGAAGGCGTTCATCCACGGCAGCATCGAGACGTATCGCGGGCAGACGAACCGCATGCCGCTCCTCCTGTTCCACGGCGCGCTGCCGCAGCCGAACAGCCCGAACATCTACGGTCCGCTCGTCGACAGCGAGCAGCCGCGCTCGATGCTCGCCAACCTCTTCGCCAAGGTCACGCTCGGCAAGCTGCAGCTCCGCGTCTCGTATCCGTTCAGCGAGCGCTACAACCCGTCGGGGCTCTCTGGCCACCCGGTGCGCGAGGACCTGCCGCAGGACCCGAATTGCCCGATCGACTCGACCGATCCAGCGTGCGTCGATCCCCGCGGCGCCTCGCGTCGGAGCCGCGGCGAGATCATGGATCGCTACGCGGTCGCCGAGTACCGCACGCGCTTCGCCGAGGACAAGGCGGGCCTCACCGCGCGGGCGTATCTGATCGAGTTCGTGCGCGGCTTCAACCCGCTCCAGATCCTCGCGCCGACCGAGACCATCCCCGGTGGCCTCTCGTTCCGCGCCGACCTGACCTCGTACCGCGGTGGCGCCGGCATCGATGGCGACGTCGAGCTCTCGCGCACCGTGCGCCTCCTCTATGGCGCCGAGGCGTTCCACGAGCTGAAGCTGAACAACGTCACCACGTCGCGACAGGGCGAAGGCACGCAGTCGGAGATCCTCGCCCCATACCAGCTGCAGCGCCTGCCGGTGCTCTGCCCGCGCATCTACGATCAGGGCCTCGGGGCGCTCGTGCCCATCCCGGGCTGCCCGCTGACCTTCGCGTTCCCCGCCGATCGCACCGTGCTCGGCGCGTACATGAATCCGCAGTGGCGCCCGAACAAGAAGCTCATCTTCGACGTCGGCGCCCGTGTGCAAGCCGCGCCGGCGGCGTTCGGCGAGCTCTCGTACGCACCGAACATCACGCTCGCCGCCTCCGGCGTCTGGGCCTTCATCCCCGGCTGGCACTTCAAGTTGAACTACGCGCAGGGCTTCCGCCCCCCGGTGTTCAACAACACGACGTCGAACGGCGAGGGCGTGCAGATCGGCGGCGATCCGAACCTCGGGGTCGAGACGTCCGATGCCGTGCAGGCCGAGGTCAACGCGCGCATCTGGAAGGGCCAGCGCCGCATCCGCGAGCTCTCGTTCCGCATTGACGGCAGCTACACGCGCCTCGAGGACCAGATCCAGGTCTCGTCGGGCCGCTACACGGGCAGCGGGCAGCGCGGCATCGCCTCCGTCGAGTTCCTCGGCAAGCTCTACGTGCAGGGTGGCCATCGCCTCGAGATCGGGTACACGTTCCTGCAGGTGAACAGCTCCGATCGGGGCCGCATCCGCGCGTTGCCAGAGCACTGGTTCAACCTCGCGGGTGTGTTCGCGCTCGTCGGAGACAAGCTGTCGGCCACCGGCAACTTGAAGATCGCCGGCGCGCACGAGGATCCGAACCGCCTCGTCGAGTTCCGCAATGCGACCTTCGACGAGATGGGCAACGTCGACCAGAACGTCATCGTGACCTCGACCGACCTCGCCATCGATCGCATCCCGCCGACGGCCGAGCTCACCCTCGGCATGCAGTGGACGCCGGTCCGCCAGCTCGCGCTCCGCGGCACGATCTACAACGCGTTCAGGGCCCAGAACTACGCGCCCGATCCGGTGTTCGACTACGACCCGCGCCTCGAGTACCTACCGAACCCCTACGAGGGGTTCCGCGCGTATCTGTCCGCCGTCTACGCCTACTGAGTGCAGAGCGGCGCCCACCAGAGGGGCCGCCGCACGGTCACCTGCGCGGCCTTCTCGGTGCAGAGCGTCTTCGCCTCGTCGGCGCGAGCGAGCAGCTGGCTGGCCTGGTCGCCGATCATGTCGCAGAACACCTGCTTCGCCTCGTCGGCGGTGAGCCCACGCGGGATCTCGGCGTAAGCGAGCACCGTCGCGAACCGGTGGGCGAGCTGGTACAGGCGGGCCGCAGCCGCCACCTGGACGAGCGCATCGGTCGATGCGAGCTGGGTCTCGTACTGCTGTTGCGCCACGACGTAGGTCGCTTGGTAGCGCTCGATCCAGGTCTTCAACGCGAGGCTCGAGGCGCGCGCGGCGTCGCTGTCCGGTGTGAAGTCGAGGCTGGCGGGATACTCGAGCGCGAAGACATCGGCGAGAGCCTGGTCGGCCGGGTCGAGCCTCTGCTTGTTGCGCGACGTGACGAGCTGCTTACCGCCGCAGTAGGCCACGTTGTCGACGAGATCGACGGAGTACACACCGAAGCCCGCGACGGGGCCCGACGGGACGACGATGCGCTCCCACACCGGCGGCGCCTTGGGCGGCGGGGGCGTCCTGGGCGGAGGCTCGGACTTCGTGAGCTCGCACGGCTCGACGCAGCCGAGACCACCCGACATGTCCTTGGGGCCGTAGACGTTGGGCTTCGTGGGCTCGGCGGGCCCACGCGCGGCCGGTGCCGCGCTCCCACAGCCCATGAGGAGGAGGAGAACCGTCACCGAGCGCATGCCGCGGAGCCTACACTGACTCTACGCGCAGCTAACCCTCGGAGTAGGCGCGGGTCGCACCCTCGCGCCCCAGTCCCGGACGCGCGCCGGGGCAGCACCTTGCGGTATTATTTCCTCGGTTTGTCGAAGCGGCGCGTCCTCGCGATCTCCAGCGACCTCGACCAGCTCCGACGCATCGTGGCGAGTCTCGAGCGCGCCGGTGCGGACGTGGATGCGGTGAGGAGCGCGGACGCGATCGCGTCCGATGTGATTCCGCACCGCTACATCTTCTATGCCGCGAATGAAGGTGATGTCGCTAACGTTGCCAGCCTCGGGGGACTCGTCCCCAAGCTGCGCGACCGGGCGCACGTCACGATCGTCGCCCAGACGGCCAGGCTGCCGGACCTGACGGCGTATCTCCGCGACGACCGCATCAACCACGTCATCGTGGGCGAGGAGCTGGACCAGGGCGTGTTCGTCACCGCGCAGAAGCTGCTGACGGGCGACATCTTCGGCATCGAGAAGTACCTGCCGCCGGGCACTCCGGTGCAGTACGCACGGCTCCGGGACTTCGACGGTCGCGGTCGCGCGATCGATACCGTGCTGCAGTTCGCCGAGGAGTCGAAGATGCGCCGCCAGGTGCGCAGCGCGATCGGTTCGGTCTGCGAAGAGCTGCTCATGAACGCCCTCTACGACGCGCCCGTCGACGAGAGCGGCAAGCAGATCTTTGCCGAGGTCGATCCGCATGATCGCCGCGACATGCGCACGCCGCGCCCGGTCTCGATCCGCTTCGCCGCCACGAGCGACTCGTTCGTCGTCGCGGTGCGCGATCGGTTCGGTCGGCTCGCGAAGAACACCGTGCTCGCGTACATCGACAAGTGCATCTCGTCGCCGAACCAGATCGATCGCAAGACCTATGGTGCGGGTCTCGGCCTGTATCTCGTCGCGAACGCGGCGGCGACGTATGTCGTGAACGTCGCCTACGGCATCGCCACGGAGGTGGTGTGCACGTTCGATCGCGGAGCGAAGTCACCGCTCCGCATGGTGGGGATGTTCGTGCACCCCGGCGGCGCGGAGATGTTGAAGTCGGGCCCGACGCCGCAAACCGCTCAGGGCCAGCCGGGGGCTGCAGGGGCCGAGGGCTGATGGACCGTACGTTCGGTCCGTACACGCTCGTCCGTCAGATCGCCGTCGGCGGCATGGCCGAGATCCATCTCGCGAAGACGAAGGGCATCGCGGGGTTCGAGAAGTACGTCGCCCTGAAGATGATCCACCCGAACTTCGCGGAGGACGAGCAGTTCATCCAGATGCTCGTCGACGAGGCGAAGATCGCGGTGCAACTCGCGCACGGCAACATCGCGCAGACCTTCGACCTCGGCCGCGTCGGCGAGACCTACTACATCACGATGGAGTACGTGGACGGCGCGGACCTCTACAAGGTCCTCCGTCGCGGCAGCGAGCAAGACTTCGAGATGCCTCTCGATGTCTGTGCCTTCGTCGGCAAGGAGATCGCGAGCGCGCTCGATCACGCGCACCGCAAGCGTGACAACTTCGGGAAGAACCTCGGCATCGTTCACCGCGACGTCTCGCCGCAAAACGTCCTGATCTCCTACGCGGGCGAGGTGAAGCTCGTCGACTTCGGGATCGCGAAGGCCACCAGCAAGGCCAAGCAGACCGCCGTCGGCGTGATCAAGGGCAAGTACTACTACATGAGCCCCGAGCAGGCCTGGGGCGATCCGATCGACTACCGCTCGGACATCTTCTCGGCCGGCATCGTCCTCTACGAAATGCTCACGGGGCAGATGCTCTATCTCGAGGAGGATCTGATGAAGCTCCTCGACATGGCGCGCAAGGCCGACATCGCGCCGCCGAGCAAGCTCCGCAAGGGCATCCCGCCCCAGCTCGAGCGCATCGTGATGCACGCGCTGCAGAAGAAGAAGGAGGACCGCTACCAGAGCGCGGGTGACTTCGCGACGGACCTCGAGCGCTTCCTCCACGCGTACTCCCCCGTGTTCACCGCCGGCAAGGTCAGCGGAATGCTGAAGCACGTGCTCGGCGATCCGAACGCGCCGCCCGAGGAGGACTACGAGGTCGAGGTCCGGGGCGGCATCAACTCCACGCACTCGCTCGACACGGCCGATCTCCTGCAGGACCGTAACGAGTTCCGCGACGAGAACTCGGTCATCTTCAGCATCGCCGAGGTCACCAAGAACAAGCCTGCCGCCGCGTACGCGCCCAAGGCGACGTCGCCGCAGCCCGTGCCGAACCTCCCGCGCGTCACGAGCCAGAAGCCCGCGGCTCCTGTCGTACCGGCGAAGCTGCCGCAGGTCGCGAAGCCCGCGTCCAAGCCACGTTCACCTGACGAGCACACGCGCCAGCTCGAGAACCCCGCACCCGCCAACACCGAGGACAGCGGCCTGCTCACCGCCGAGCGCATGGGCCTCGATGGTCGGAACTCCAAGCATTCGCACGCCTTCCTCTCCGACTACGTCGACGACCAGGTCGATGCCACGGTCGTGACCTCGGCGCCCCCGTCGCACGAGATGGGCGATGACACCTCGACCGACGTGGGCGAGGCCATCGACGAAGCGAATCCCGACGAGGTCTTCGACGAGGATTCGCAGGACGTGACGAATGTCGGCCAGCACGAGGACGACATGCCGACGCTGGCGCGTGAGGGCCCGGGGCCCCTGCGATCGCGGACGCAGCCGCGTCAACGCGTGCAACCGCCACCCGCGCTCGCGGCGAAGATCCATGCCCCTGCGGTCAGCGAGCTCCGGAAGCCGAAGGCGTCGCGACGCACGCCGGGGCAGGGCGTCCCGCAGGCGAACGTGCTCCAGGCGATCGTGGCCGGGCAGGGCAGCGCCGCGATGCCCTCGCCGCGCACCGCCCCGGTGGCGGCTCCTCCGCCTCCGCCTCCGCCCCCGGTCGTCGCGCAGCCTCCGCCCCCGCCTCCTCCTCCGCAGCAGTTCCCGAGCGCCACGCCCGGAGCCCAGGCCCCGTACTCGGGCGCGATGCCATCACTCGCGCCGGCGCCATCCCAGGAGTTCTCCGCCACCGGTGATGGCCAGGCGCTGCCGCCGCACCTCGGCAACATCCCGAGCTTGATGCCGCCGGGCATGCCGACCGCGCCGGCGTATCCCGCGCCGCCGCTGCAACAGCCGCCCTACTACCCCCAGCCGGGGCCCTATCAGGCGTACCCGCCGGGCTATCCCCCGCCGGGCTATCCCCCGCCGGGCTATCCCCCGCCGGGGTACCCGCCGGGCTATCCCGCGCCCTATCTGCCCCCGATGGCGCCGCCGGGGCAGGTCATGAACCCGAGCACCTTCTACGGGCAAGGGCCCAACCAGCATCCGCTGTCGCTGACGGGGCAGCTGCGCCTCGCCGAGGTGGACGAGCTCCCGTCGCAGTACAAGCTCGGTAGCTCGAAGGCGCGCTGGATCGCCTACGCCGCCGCCGCCATCGCCGCCGTGACGGTGGCCGCGCTCGTCACCTTCTTCGTCATCCGCACCACGCGCACCACCCCACCGACCCTCGGCGTGGTCCGCGTCGACTCGGTGCCATCCGGCGCCACCGTCATCCTCGATGGCTCGCGTCTCGTCGAGAAGACGCCGACGACGATCAAGAACGTGAAGATCGGCCAGAAGTACTCGCTCGTCGTCGAGCTCGCCGGCCACACGTCCTACGAAGAATCCGTGGTCGTCCCCGCGTCGGGCGATATCGACGTGAACGCCGTCCTGAAGGCCGTCCTCGGCAAGATCGTCGTGAACAGCAAGCCCGGCGGCGCCGACATCATCATCAACGGCACGAACCTCGGCCGCACGCCGAAGACGCTGAACGAGATCGACATGGGGTCGGCGAAGCGCATCGAGCTCCGGCTCTCGAATCACGCCCCCTTCGTCCAGGACCTCGTCTGGCCCGATAGCGGCGAGATTCGCCTCGACGTGACCCTGCAGAAGTAGGGCGGACACCGTCGCCACGCGGCTGCTGCGCGATCGGGGCTCCTCCTCGGACCCGCGTGGTCGCGGCTCTGAGCGTCAAGCAAGCCAGACGACGGCGTTCCGCAGCGCGTGGCTAACAGGCTCGACATGTAGGTGTCAGAGCGTGTGGCTGGTCTGATAGGGCTTTGTTTCCGATCGGGTACGGGACGCGGTTACAATTTTTCCATGCGCACGATCTTGGGGCTCGCGTTGGTCACCGCTGCGGCCTGCGGCGGCGAAATCACCAATGACAGTGGCGGGGACAACGACAGCCCGGGGCCGGATGCCTGCGTCGGCCTGGAGTGCGAGGTCGCAAAGTGTACGGGCGCCGGACAGATTCCGACGACCATCACCGGAACAGTGTTCGCGCCGAACGGGACGCTGCCGCTGTACGGGGTCGACGTCTTCGTGCCGCGTGATGCGCTGCCGCCGATCCCCGATGGCGTGACCTGCGGTGCCTGCCAGGACCTGCCGGGCTCGCCGATCGTGGCCACGAAGACCGATACGAACGGCAACTTCATCCTCGAGAACGTGCCGGCCGGTGTCGACCTGCCGCTCGTGATGTCGATCGGCAAGTGGCGCCGCGAGGTCACGATCCCGGCCGTCACGGAGTGCACGAGCACGCCCGTGTCGCCGACGATGACGAACCTGCCGAGGAACAAGGCGCAGGGCAGCATCCCGAAGATCGCCGTCACTACCGGCGATGCGGACTCGCTCGAATGCCTCTTCCTCAAGATGGGCATCGACCCGGCGGAGATCACGACCAGCGCGGGAGCAGGCCGCGTGAACCTGTATCACGGCGATGGCGGCGATCGGTTCGCCAGCGGCGGCGGCAGCTTCTCGGAGGCGACGCCGTTCTGGTCGAGCTCCACGAACCTCCTCCAGTACGACATCGTCGTGCTGTCGTGCGAGGGCGAGCAGGGCAGCGATACGAAGCCGCAGGCGGCGCTGGAGGCACTTCAGGACTACGCCGATGCCGGCGGTCGCGTGTTCGCGTCGCACTGGCACAACATCTGGATCGGCGGGAACTTCGATGAAGGCGGCAACGTCGGAATCCCGTCGTGGGAAGCGGTCGCGAACTGGGGCAATACGAACAACCCCCCGGATCCGACGACGGCGACGATCGACCAGTCAGCGAACCCGAAAGGTGCGGCCTTCGCCGAGTGGATGGTGAATGTCGGTGGCTCGACGACGCTCGGCGAGATTCCGATCACAGAGGGCCGCATCACCGCGCAGAGCGTGAACGCGGGAGCCGAGCGCTGGGTCTACCTGACCGAGCAGAACGGCGGCGGGGAAGAGGGCGTGCAGAACTTCCAGTTCACGACGCCGATCGAGAATCCGGCCGATCAGCGCTGCGGCAAGGTCGTGTTCTCCGACATGCACGTCTCGGGTGACCCGGGCGGCAACGGCGATTACCCGAACTACTGCATCAATCCGACGACGCTCTCCCCGCAGGAGAAGGCGCTCATCTTCATGATGTTCGACATCGCGAGCTGCGTCAGCGTCGTCGGCAAGCAGTGAGCGCACGCGGTCCGTCGATCCGACGGAAATGATCTGTTAGCTTGATCGGCCTATGGCAGCTCCGGCAGCGCGTCAGGCCCTCGGCGAGATCACGACTCTTCTCGGACGAGGCGCCGCCTTCGAAGGCAAGCTCACGTTCGAGGGCACGGTTCGCATCGATGGCCGCTTCCGCGGTGAAGTGTTCTCCGACGACGTCCTCGTGATCGGCGAAGGCGCCGTCGTCGAGGCCGAGATCGATATCGGCGAAGTCATCATCCAGGGCACCGTGATCGGCAACATCAAGGCGAAGCGCTCGATCGAGATCCACGCGCCGGGGCGCGTGAAGGGCGACATTCACACCCCGACGTTGCAGATCGACAAGGGCGTCATCTTCGAGGGCCGCTCCTTCATGGAGGGCGCCACCGGGCAGAAGGCCCCTCCGCCGAGCGTGCCGCGCGCGAACACGCCCGCTCCCGTCAAGTAGCACTTGGGCCGGTATCGCCGCGCGCTCACTGCGATCGCGCTGCTCCTCGCCACGTTCGTGCTGCTCACGGTTCTCGTGCTCGGCGGTGCGACGACCGGTTTCGATCACGCGATCATGGTCGCCCTGCGGGACGCCGATGGCTCGGGGATCGGGCCGGGCTGGCTCTCGAAGGCGATGATGAACTGGTCCGCGCTCGGCTCGGGCCACAACGTCACGATCATCGTGGTCGTGGCGGCCATCGGCCTGTTCCTCGCGCGGCTACCTCGCGAGGCGGGTGTCGTCATCGCGTGCTCCCTCGGCACCTCGATCATCGTGAACACGCTGAAGCCGATCTTCGAACGGGCGCGGCCGTCGGTCGTACAGCACATCGACACCGTCACCGGCTTCTCGTTCCCGAGCGGTCACACGACGACGGCCACCGCCATCTACGCGACCCTGGGTGTCCTCGTCGCCGCCGGCGTCCACGAGCGGCGACTCAAGATCTTCGTCCTCGCCATCGCGGCCTTCATCCCATTCCTCGTCGGATTCACGCGCGTCTTTCTCGGCGTGCACTACCCGACGGACGTCCTCGGTGGCTGGTGCCTGGGCCTGGCGTGGGCCCTGTCGCTCGGCATCGTCAACGACGTCCTGCAGCGTCGCGGCATGGTCGAGTCGTGAGCGTCCTCGCCTCGGCCCTCGGCATCCCGAGCTTTCGGGTGATGGGCGACGACCTCCAGGCCCTGACCTTCGAGCAGCTCGCCGAGGCCGTGCGGCGTCAGGAAGCGGCCGTCGCGATGCTGCCGCCGGACATCTACGCGGCGGTCCTGGCCGAGGAGCAAGCCCTCGCCGCCGATGCGGTCGCGATGTTGCGCAAGTTCAACCGCAGCATGCACGCGCGCGTGGCCGGCTACCTCGAGCTCGGCCGCCGATGTGACTTCCGCTATCCGTGGATGGTCGTGGCCGTCCTCGGCATCATGCAGGTCATGGGCGGCCTCGACCGCGCCCGCCTCTACGGCCTCGCCGGTCGCGTCGCCTCGCGCTTCGGCTACGCGTTCCTCGAGCAGCTCGGCGACGCCAGCGAGGACATCCTCCGCCGGACGAACCGCGGCATCTTCGCCGACTCCGTCCCGACGGTCCTGCGTGCGATCCGCGCCGCCGAGCTCCGCCCGTCGTCACCTGCCGTCGCCGATGCGTTGATCGATGGCACCGCGGCCGCCCTCTTCGACGCCGAGTCCGCCGCCCTGTGTCGGTCGATCGTCGATGGCCTCGCCGAGCCCGACGCCATCCGCTCCTTCCACGCCCTCTCCGCCACCACCGCGCAACACTTCGCGCGCGAGCAGGCAATCTTCACCCACCACATCGCGTCGAAGACCGCCCGGCGCAAGCTCCCTGCCGCGAAGTCCGTCCCGGCCCCCGTCATCCGCGCCGGCAAGTTGACCTTTCGTGCGTTCGCCCTCCCCGCCGGCTTCGATCTCCGCGATCACGCCGCCCGCGTCGAGCTCTTCGGCCGCGCCTTCGTGTCCTCGGTGACGAGCTCGCCCTCCGACTACCGCATCGCCCGCGATCACGTCCTCGCGCGCTTCGAGGTCCGCTGACTACTTACCGCCGCGCCACCTGATCGAACGTCTCCTTCACCTCGTCGATCTCGATGTCGAGCGTGAGGCCCTCGAGACATGAGGCTGGCAACGCGAGGCCGGCGCACAGCTTCTTCAGGTAGTCGCTCTCGGCGAGGTCGATCACCTCGTCGGCCTCGATGACGGTACTGGCAAGGAGCAGGAGCTTCTTGCGCTCGTCCTCGGGGTCGTCCTTGAAGTAGCCAACCAGTGAGCCGAGGTCGAACGCCTTCGGATCGAACGAAGCGATCGCCGCCTCCACCTCGACCCGCGCTTCGCCCGCCAGCTCGATGAGCAGCGCCCGGATCTCGGTGGTCTCCTGCGGGACCAGCTCTTGATCCGCATACGCGGCGCCCAGCAGCAGCTCGCACAAAGGAAATATCCGGTCCGCGCTCACGCGGCATTCTAGTCCGTACCGCCCCATTAATGAGGGAACGCCCACGCCACCCCGGCGCCAGCGCATGATCGGTTGAAATCACGCAGGTTTGGGGCCTGGCCCATTTCGCATGGGGCCTGGCCCATTCCGGGGGTTAGGGGCCTGGCCCATTTCGCATGGGGCCTGGCCCATTTCGGGGGTTAGGGGCCTGGCCCATTTCGCAGGTCAGGGGCCTGGCCCATTTCGCGGTGATGCTGCTTCACCTCGGGCGTGAGGGACCTGGCTGCGAGATCGCATCGCGTCGGATTGTCGCACTGCGAGGGGGCGTAGGTCGGGCATCCGACGGATTGACACGTCCGGCGGCCGGAACTATAAGCACCGCGCCGTCAACCCCAGGAATTTCTCTAGGTTGGCGCAACAGGTACCCACATGAACCAGACCATCGCAACCATCGCGTCCGGTCACCCGCTGATCGACATCGACCTGACGGCGGTCGTTCAGTTTGTCCTGTTCCTGCTGCTGATGGCCATCTGCAACAAGCTGCTGTTCCAGCCGTATCTCGCCCTGCGCGAGCGGCGGAAGGCGGGGGTTGAAGGTGCGCGTGCGGAAGCGGAGCGCATGACGGCGACAGCCGACGCGAAGCTCGCCGATTTCGAGAAGCAGCTCGCGACGGCGCGTGACCGCGCGAACGAAGAGGGTCGCAAGGTGCGCGCGGAGGCGGGGGCCACCGAGCGCGATGCGACGGAGAAGGCGCGGACCGCGGCCCAGAAGTCGATCGACGAGGCCACGACGAAGATGCGGAGCGATACCGAGGCGGCTCGCAAGGAGCTGTTGCCCCAGGCCGACATGATCGCGCGGTCGATCGCGTCGAAGCTGCTCGGCCGGGAGGTCGCGTGATGTTGAAGAAGAGCCTCTTCCTGGTCATTCTCATGTCCGGCGCGGCGTACGCGCAGCACGGCGACGCTCCGTCCGAGACGCCCACGGTCGAGGCCGGTGGCGGTGATCATGGTGGTGGCGGGCACGGCGACGGCACGGGCGGCGGTCACGGTGGTGGCCATGGCAAGCACGGCGGCGACCACGCGTCCCACGATCCGTCGAAGCACTTCCGGTTCTTCGGCGGCCCGTTCAGCGGCAACGGCAAGGACATCTACGGCGGCAAGCTCGGCGACGACAAGATGGTCGACGAGCACGGCAACGTGGTCCTCGATGCGCACGGCAAGCCGTACGAGGAGTCGATGTCGGCTCCGTTCATCTTCATGCTCCTGAACTTCGCGGTGCTGCTCGGCATCCTCGCCTGGAAGGGCGCGCCGGTGTTCAGCGGCATCGCCAAGGACCGCCACGATCAGATCAAGTCGGCGCTCGAGGAGGCGGCCAAGCTGCGCAAGGCGGCCGCCGACAAGCTCGCCGAGTACGAGACGCGCCTGAAGGATGCCGACGCCGACATCAAGAAGATCGTCGACGGCATGAAGGCCGATGCTGAGGCAGACAAGAAGCGCATCCTCGAGAACGCCGAGCGTCAGGCGGCGCAGATGAAGAAGGATGCCGAGACGCGCATCGCAGCCGAGATCGAGCTCGCGCGCGCCACGCTCACGAAGGAAGTCACGGCGGCGGCCGCTGCGGCCACCGAGAAGATCCTCCGTGACAAGGTCGACCACTCCGACCAGTCCAAGCTCGTGAACGCGTTCATCACGGATCTGCAGTCGACCGCGCCCCGCAAGGAGGCTCGCTAATGGTGACCGGTAGCCTCGCGCGTCGCTATGCGCGCGCCATCGTCGAGCTCGGCACGTCGTCGAACAGCCTCGACAAGATCGCCGCCGACCTGCGCACGCTCGCGGCGGCCATGAAGGAGTCGGCCGAGCTGGCGACCGCGCTCACCAACCCGGCGATTCGCCGTGGTGACCGCCGCAAGATCATCGACGCCCTCCTGGTTCGCATCGGCGCCACGCCGGCGTCGAAGAACACGGTCTACCTGCTGCTCGATGGCGAGCGTCTCGGCCGACTGCCGGACATCTCCCGCGAGGTCGACGCCATGATCGAAGCGAAGGGCGGCCGCGTGTCGGCCGAGATCACTTCGGCGAAGGCGCTCGACGGCCAGCAGCTCTCCCAGATCACCATCGCGCTCGAGAAGCTCTCGGGCAAGAAGGTGGATGTCGTCAAGCGCGAGGATCCCTCGCTGCTCGGCGGCGTCGTCGCCA
>LNFM01007321.1_pt1 | contig 17395 bp, 16 predicted proteins | sample 596031 | NCBI WGS metagenome assembly LNFM01 (sample SAMN04254537, study PRJNA301005) | activated carbon metagenome | isolation source: dual media filters at the Ann Arbor, Michigan drinking water treatment plant | place: USA: Ann Arbor | reverse complement strand
AACGGCTTCGCGGCGGCGAAGGTCTCACCGTAGCACCGCGGCCGCGCCGCCCCCGTCCCGATCCAGACCTGGCCGCGCCCGCTGCCCGACCGCACACAGCGGATCATGCGACGTGCACTGTGCCGCGCCGCGATGATCCTCGCGCTGGGATCCTGCGCGGCCGAGCCCGTCCCCGACGACACCGGGTGCGATGCCGCCGTCCGGCGCATGCGGACGGAGCTGCGCCTCGCCTACGACGCGACCGAGCCGCCCAAGGGCGTCGCGGACTGGGTCGCGCCGCTGTACCGTGACTTCCGCCGATCGACCGATCCGACCCGCCGCGCCGCGCTCCTCGACGAGGGGGTCGGCCGCACGATCGCGGGCTGCTACGGCCTGAGCGACGCGTTCCGAGGCGCCGCCGAGGCGCCGTCGGGGAGCCGGCGCGCCGCGATGGCCAAGCTCGTCCCCGACGCGCTCGCGTCGTGTCGCTGCCGCGGCGTCGACGTCGACTCGCTCGGGTTCCTGCTGCGCCTCACGCCGGCGCCGTGAGGCCGTCGCGTGGTGTCACGTCGCGCGCGGGCGCAGGCGGATCGTGCCGTCGCCGTCGCGCGTCACACCGCGCGCCTCGGTCGCTCCGGGCAGCTTCGAGACCGTTCGCGGCGGGCGCGTCGGCACGAGGCGCTTGATCGGCGTCGGCTCGACCGAGGGACGCGCCGGCGTCGGGCGAGACCGGCGCGGGGTCACCGACGCAGGCCGCGTGGGCCGGGGGGCATCCTCGCGGACGGTCGGTGCGCTGCCCGAGGCGCGCTCCGCCACCGGCTCCACCGGGGCGACCACGCTCGGCGTCGCCACCACGCTCGGCGTCGCCACCACGCTCGGCGTCGCCACCACGCTCGGCGTCGCCACCACGCTCGGCGTCGCGACGAGCTCGGGCACCGCGCTCGGCGTCGTCGCGGCGACGATCGGCGCGACCGCGGGCAGCTCGACCGCTGCGGGCGCCACGGGAACCTCGGCCGCGTGCAACCGCGGCAGGGCGAACAGGCCGAGCACGCCCGCGGCCGCGGCGAACGCCAGGGCGAGCACGCGGCCGCCGCGGCTCGCAGGCCGCAACATCATGTCAGGCCGGTCACTCGACGGGACGAGCTCGCCCAGCTCGAAGCCGCCGCCTTCGGTCTCGACGATGGTGGGCTGCGACGACACGCCCGCCGCCGCGCGCTCGAGCGCCGCGGCCGCACGCGCCGCGCTGGTCGGCCGCGCCGCGGGATCCTTCGCGAGCAGGCTCGCGACGACGTCGGCGATCGCCGACGGCACCCATGCCGGCAGCGCGGGCGCCGGGCTGTGGACCTGATGGTGCAGCACCTCGACCAGCGAGCCCTCGAACGGCGGCTCGCCCGTGAGCATCTCGAACACCACCGCGCCGACGGCATAGAGGTCGACGCGGAGATCGACGCGGGCGCCCATCGCCTGCTCCGGCGCCATGTACCACGGCGTGCCGAAGACACGACCGTGCTCGGTCAGGCGCGCCTCGCCCGGTGTCGCGCCGACCGGCTTCACCAGGCCGAGGTCGAGCAGGAACAGCCGCTCGACACCGGCGTCGTCACGGACCAACCGGATGTTCTCGGGCTTGACGTCGCGGTGCACGAGGCCGAGCCCGTGCAGGTGCTCGAGCGCCGACAGCAGCGCCGCGGTCAGCGAGAGCGTGCGCGCCAGGCCCAGACCACCCTCGAGCTCGCGCCGAAGATCGGTGCCGCCGAGCAGCGGCATCACCAGGTAGCGCCCGTGCACCCCCGCGTCGCCTGCGTCGATCACCGGGACGAGGTTCGGGTGCGCGACCCGTCGGCCCGCGGCGATCTCCCGCTCGAAGCGGCCGAGCAGCCGGGGATCCGCCGCGAGGTGCGGGTGCAGGATCTTGACCGCGACCGCAGCACCGGTGGACAGATCGGCCGCCCGCCACACCGTGCCCATCGCGCCCTCGCCGATCATCGCGTCGAGTCGATAGCGCTGCGCCAACACCCCGCGATCGCTCGACGACGTCGGCGCGAAGAGTGAGCGGTTCGCGGCCATGCCCGCGGATCGACGGGACCGATGCCGCGCGTATTCGCCAACGGCACGAGGGCGGCGCGAATCGTGGAGGATCCGCCCACCCAGGTGGGCCGTCCCGACACAGGCGACCTAGCGGCGCCGCGGGCTTCCGCCCCGACCGCCACCACCGCCGCCGCCGCCGCGCCGTGGCGGACCACCGCCGGGCCGACGACCGCCCGACGAACCAGGTCGCCCGCCGGGCCGCGCGTTCGCGGCGGGCATCGCGGCCTGGCTGGCCGGGAACGGGTGCTCGTCGACGCGCTCGAGCTTGCGCCCGATCAGCTTCTCGATGTCCGCGAGGAACTCGTGCTCCTCGGCGTCGCACATCGACAGGGCGATGCCCGACGCACCCGCCCGCGCGGTGCGGCCGATGCGGTGCACGTACGTCTCGGGGATGTTCGGGAGATCGAAGTTGATGACGTGGCTGACACCGTCGATGTCGATGCCGCGCGCCGCGATGTCGGTCGCGACCAACACCGACAGCTCGCCGCGCTTGAACGCATCGAGCGCGCGAGTGCGGGCGTTCTGCGACTTGTTGCCGTGGATCGCCGCCGAGCGCACCCCGGACTTGTCGAGGAACTGCACGACCCGGTTGGCCCCGTGCTTGGTGCGACTGAAGACCAGCGACCGCTCGACGCCGCGCTCGCGCAGCAGATCGAGCAACAGCTTGGGCTTGTCGGCCTTGTCGACGAAGTAGAGCTTCTGCTCGATCAGCTCGACGGGCTTGGACACGACCTCGACGCCGACGCTGACCGGCTCGTGCAGCAGGCCCTCGGCGAGCCCGCGGATCTCGGGCGGCATGGTCGCGGAGAACAGGAGGTTCTGCCGGCGCACCGGCAGCGCCGCCACGATGCGCCGGACGTCGGGCAGGAAGCCCATGTCGAGCATGTGGTCGGCCTCGTCGAGGACGAACACCTCGACCGAGCGCAGATCGACGAAACCGCGGCGCATGAGGTCGAGGAGTCGGCCGGGGGTCGCCACCAGGATGTCGATGCCGTCGCGCAGCGCCTTGATCTGCGGCCCCTCCGACACCCCGCCGAAGATCACCGTGTGCCACAGATCGAGGTGCTTGCCGTAGGTGCCGAAGCACTCGCCGATCTGCGCCGCGAGCTCGCGGGTCGGCGACAGGACGAGCGCGCGGATCTTCGGGTCGTCCTCGGCGCTGGCGTCGAGCGCCTGCAGCACCGGCAGCGCGAACGCGGCGGTCTTGCCGGTGCCGGTCTGCGCGCAGCCGACGATGTCCTTGCCCGCGAGCGCCGGGCCGATCGCAGCGCGCTGGATCGGCGTGGGTTCGCGGTAGCCGGCCTCCGCGACCGCGCGCAGCAGGGGGGCCGACAGGCCAAGGCGTTCGAAGCTCATCGGCCCGTCGAGTCGCACGGATGGCCCCGCGGCGCAAGCCTCCGGCGGCCGCAGCGCACCGCGGCGCTCACGGATAGAAGCAGTAGTTCGGGCAGAGGTTCACGTCCTGGAAGCTGTTGACGCAATTCCCGTCGCCGTTGGGCGTGCACCGGTTCGCGAACGGCGAGACCGTGCGGCAGAGCTGGCCGAGGGGGCAATCGGCGTTCGCGGCGTCGCACGTGCAACGCCCGGTGGTCGCGGCCGGGGCCAGCTCGCAGGTGTTCGTCGCCGAGACCGACTCACAGACGTCGTCGGAATCGCACGCCACACCGCAGCCGCCGCAGTTCGCCTCGTCGCTCGAGATGTCGACGCACTCACCGTCACAGCAGCGATCGGCCTCGGCAGCGCCACACGAGCTACCGTCGGCGACGGCCTCGATCTGGCACTGCCCGCCGACGCACGCCGCGGTCTCGCAGGGGTTGTCGGTGGCGCACGGCTCTCCGCCGGCGCACACGCCCGCGGCGTTGCAGCTCTCGCCCATGGTGCAGTCGTCACCGTCGTCGCACGGCGTGCCCACCTCGAGCGGCTCGTAGCTGCAGCTCCCATCCTTCTGACACACGCCGTCGGCCGAGTCGCACGGACCCGGCGGGTTGTCGCAGGGCATGCCCTCGGTCACCAGGCACGTGCCTGCGCCGTCGCAGGCCGCGGCGATGACACACGGATCGGGCAGCGTGCAGACGACCCCGGCGTCGCGCGGCGGGTACACGCAGCCGTCCTCGCCGCAGCTGCCGAGAGGCTCGAAGCAGTCCGACGGAGGCGCGTCGCAGGCCTCGCATCCGCCCGAGCTCGCCGAGGCCGAGCCGCCTTCGGTGACGGTCGACGCGGTGGTCGACACCGTGATCGATCCCGACGACGACTCCGTCGCGACGAACGCGTTGCTCTCGTTGCCCTCGCCGCCGCCCGGGGGCACGCACTCGAACGCGAGCCCATCCCCCGCCGCCGGCCCGTAGCGCAGCTCCGACGGGCAGCGACCGTCGGGGTAGGCGCAGAAGCCCGAGCCGTGACAGAGGCCCTGCACGCCGTCGACGCGGCACTCGAGATCGGTCGCGCACGGGTACGCGCGACCATCGAGGCACCCGCCGAGCAACGCGACCGCGAGCACGGCGACCCCGCCTGCTCGGTGCCCCGACCGCGAACTCGCCCGACGCATCGCGACGGCCATCCTTGCAGAACTCAGACAGGCATGCACGCGCCGGTGTCCCCCTTCGCGACGCACTGCTCGGTCCGCGCGCAGGGGCCGTCGCAGGCCCCGCAGTGGTCGGCGTCCGTGGACAGGTCCACGCACACGCCTCCGCAGCACGCGTCCGCGGGCGAGGGACCGCACGATGTGCCGTCGACGATGGGGAAGAAGCTGCACTGCTCGCCGCTGCACGAGCCGACCGCGCACGGGTTGTCCGTGGGACAGACCGGGCCCGCGACGCAGATCCCCGCGGTGTCGCAGCGATCGTTCGCCGTGCAACCGTCGCCGTCCTGGCACGGCATGCCGGCGGCCCGTCGCTCGTAGCTGCAGGTCCCGTCGACGCCGCACGTGCCCGGGGCGATCGAACACGGCGTCGGAGGGTCGAGGCACTCGACGGGCGCATCGACAACGCAGGTGCCCGCGCCGTCGCACATCGCCGACATGACGCACGGGTCGTCGCCGCCGCACGCGGTGCCTGCCGGCGACGGCGGCTGCGTGCACATGCCGTCGACGCAGGTCCCCTCGCTCGCGTAGCACTCGCGGGGCACCACATCGCAGGGGCCGCAGTCCTCGGCGGTGTCGGTCTCGCCGATCATCGTCGGGTCGACGCACTCGGACGCGAGCCCCGGACCTGCCGCGGGTCCGAACCGCAACCCCGAGCCGCACTCCGCCTCCGGGTAGGCGCAGTGGCCCGGCGCGATGCATTGGCCGTGGCGATCGTCGAGCACACACGCATCGTCGTCCTCGCACTCGAAGCGCAACGATCCCAGGCACGACACGACGAAAGGTACGCAAAGGAGCAGCGCGGCCAGCCCGCGATCGGTGGCACTGCGCACGCGCTCCACCTTGTCAGAACTCGACGCCGAACGACAGCGCCGCCGCGCGCGGCGACGCGACGGCCCCCCACCGCACGCGGTGCGATCGGGCCCACCACGTCGGCTGCGCCTGGGCACGGGCGCCCCGTCGCGAGCGAGACGCGACCACTGCCCAGCGCACCACACCGGCGACGAGCAGCGCGCCGCCGACGGAGAGCACGGCGATCCCCGCACGATGCGGCGCCCGCACTGCGTCCTTCTCAGCGACGTACGAGCCCTCGGTGTCGGAGCCGGCGGCCTTGCGATCGCGCGAGAGGGCCAGCCCCAGCACGCTGGCACCGATGACCATCGATACGCCGCCGGTCGCGACGAGGACGCCGCCCGCGGGGTCGCGGTACCACGCGCGGGTCGGTCGCGCGGGCCGACGCGCCCCGTCGTCGGTCGGCCGCGGCCCCGTGTCCGAGGTCGTCGGGGTCTCGCCGTCCGGCGTGGATGCCGGCTCGCAGTACGCCCGGTTGTGACGCGCCTCGGCGACGGCTTGGGGCGCGGACTCGAGACCGAGGTACTGATCCCACAGCTTGATCGCGACGTTGCATCGGCCCGCGAAGCGCTCGGCCTGCGCGCGCGCGAACAGGTACTTCGGATCCGGATCGACCGCGAACGCGTCGGCGAAGCCGCGACTCGCGGCGTCCCACTGCCCTTGGCCGTACGCCGCCTCGGCCCGCTCGACCATCTCGCGGATCTCCACTCGACTGGGGGCGAGCACGAGCAGCGCTAGCAAGGGAGTCGAGATCATCGGCCGCGGCCGGAAGGATACATCGCCGCCGGATCATGCCGCGGTGGTTCGACGACGTCCTTGCGCTCCGTCGGACGCGCGGGTCGGCGGCGACGCTTGGTCTCCGTCGATTCGCCGGTCCGCGCGGGCTCGGGCGACGGCGCCTCGAGAACGGGCTCCACGGCGACCTCGGTCGCGGGCGGGATCGGCGCGAGCGTGCGCGCCGAGCTCGGCAGCGCCACCGCACGGGGCGAGATGGGCACGATCTTCGGCGGCCCCAGGGGCGCGGGCGCGGGCGTCACCACCGGCTCGACGACCGCGGTGCTCACCGTCGGCGCGACGGTTGCGGGCGGCGGGACCTCGCCGACGCCGAGCTCGATCGCCGCCCATGCGCCGACCGACAGACACGGCACCCCGAGGCCGAGGACCATCGCCAGCGCGACCGTGCGCCGACGCGCCGGGACGGCGACCCGCGTCGGACGCCGCGGCCCCACCAGGACGTCGGTCGGCGCGGTCGAGTGGCCGAGCGACACCGAATCCACGCTGCCGACGTGGAGCAGCGTCGGCGCGATCTCCTCCTCGTCCTCTTCGAAGTTGGTCGCGGGCACCTCGCCGAAGACCTCGTGCATCGTCTCGGCGAGCAGTCGCGGCGACAGCGAGAGGTCGGCCGCGCGCACGTACTGCTCGAGCTCGACCTGCAGGGCCTGCGCCGAGACGTAGCGATCCTTGGGATCGCGGGCCAGCGCGCGCAGCACGATCTGCTCGAGCTCCGGCGGGTACGCCGGATCGACCTCGCGGGGCCGCGCGAAGACACCACGCACGATCCGCGACATGACGTAGTAGTCGTTGGTCCCGGTGAACAACGGCCGACCGGTCGTCATCTCGTACAGGAGGATGCCCAGGGCGAACACGTCGGTCCGGCGATCGATGGCGTGGCCCTCGCACTGCTCGGGCGCCATGTAGTGGACCTTGCCCTTCAGCACCCCGGTCCGCGTCGCGTGCCGCATCTCGGTCGCCTTCGCGATGCCGAAGTCGACGACCTTCACCGAGCCGTCGTAGCTGACCATCACATTCGACGGCGAGATGTCGCGGTGCACGAGGCCGAGGAAACGCCCGCTCGGGTCGCGGCGCTCGTGCACGTAGTGGAGTCCCTCCGCGACGCCGTGCGCGATGGTCAGCGCCGCCTGCAGCGGCATGGTCCCGGGGTTGCACGCGCGCAGCAGCGCCCGGACGTCGCGTCCGTGCACGTACTCCATGACGAAGAAGTACTCGCCGTCGACCTCGCCGATGTCGACGACGTGGACGACGTTCGGGTGGTCGAGGGTCGCGGCGAGCCGCGCCTCGGTGAGGAACATCTCGACGAACGTCGCGTCCTCGGTGAGGTGGGGAAGGACGAGCTTCAGCACGCACGGCTTCTCGAAGCCGGCGATGCCGAGGGCCTTCGCGAGGTAGAGCTCGGCCATGCCGCCGCGGGCGAGGCGACGTCCGAGGACGTAGCGGCCGATCTCGGCGCCGGCGGCCAGGGAGCCGCGCGGACGCGATCGCTGGGCGATCCCCTCCACGCACGCATCATACGGATGCGGCCTGGGGCCCTCAACCCACCCGCGGCGCGTTTCCGCCCGGCGAGCGGGCGGGCCCGTGTTGGCGCCTACGGGTTCTTCGACGGTGCGCAGCGGCCTGCTTCCGCGAGCGGCCGCGGGATCGCCCGTCGAGCCGCGCTCACGGATGCGCGACGGTGATGTCGAGCGACGCGCCCTTGGGCACGGTCAACACGCCCGACGACAGCACGGTCGCGCCGTCGCGGACCTGCACGTCGTTGCGACCCGACGCCACGGAGATCCCCGACAGCGGCGCGGTGCCGGCGTAGCGACCGTTGACGAAGAGGCTGCCGCGACCACCCTCGATCGACAGCGAGAGGGAGCCCGGGGCCTTCTCGCTGCGCTTCTTCTTGTCCTTCGCCGACGCCTGCGTGTTGGCCTCCCACTTCGCGCCGCTGGTCGGCTCGAGGCAGAGGTTGCTCGGGTCGGAACACGCGAACCCGCTCGCCGAGACCGCGGCGGGGACCAACGCGGACGCGAGCGGCACCGCGAGCGCGATCGACAGCACGAGGGCGGACATTCGTCGAACGTTGGCCATGGCTAGAATCTCCCCGAGATCGAGACGCCGTTCAAGGTCGGCGAGACGGTGATCTGCTTTTCCTGGGCCTTGCCCTGCTTCTTTTCGGCGACCTTGGCGATGATCATCATCGCGGCCCCGCCCAGCACCAGCGCGCCCCCGACCCCGAGACCGACCCCGGCGATGAGGTTGCCGCGCTTGCCCTTGGTCTCGACGTCGTCGTAGGCCGTCCCGTAGACCGTGGGGTCCTCGGCCTTGTTCTGGTTGACGGCGCCGACGATGAGCCCGACGGCACCGACGCCGACAACCGCAGCGCCGAGCGCCGTCACCACGGCGCCGGCGATGAACAGCGGCTTGGTCTTGATCGGCTTGCGCTCGCGCTTCTTCTTGTCGGGCTTGTCGGCGGACGCCACCGCAGCATCGTCGCGCGTCGCGATCTCCTCGAGGAGCTTCTCGCCGCGGTCGACGGTGGTGTTCGCCCGCGTGATGAGATCGGGGATGTCCCCGGTCTCGACCATGCGGAAGTTCTTGTCGCTCGCCGAGTCGAGGTGGAAGTACAGCAGGTCGAGCGCGATGCGGGCGCGCTCGATGCCGGCCTCGGCCATCTGCTCCTCGCCGTCCTTGTCTGCGGCGACGAGGTAGGCGTCCGCGGCATCGAGGTACAGGATCGGATCGCCCCACTCCGCCGCGCGCGCGTCGTAGTGCATGCCCGCGGCCGCCGGATCCGCCGCGGCCAGGTCGCGGCCCTGGACCTGCGCCTCGGCGCGCTTGCGGGCCGCGTCGTCGGGCGTGACCTTGGGCGCGGCCAGCATCCATCCGGCGCCCGCGGTGACCCGCGAGGCCGCCGCCAGCCGCGGCGCCGTCGCGACCGGCAGTGCCAGCACGAGCGCCGCCGCGAGCAGTGAGGAGCGCCGCGCCCTCGACGTCGCGCGTGGCACCGAGTCGGACATGCGAGCAGACATCTTCGGCAAGCTATCGGGCCGGCGCTCGGCTTGTCAAACCCGCCGATCGGTCGTTGTGCGTACCGACCGGAGTCCTGCCGCGACAAACCCGTCGATGGATCGAATTGCGTACGCGTCGATCTGCGCTGCGCACTTCGCCTAGCACTACGCATCTCGACTGCACTTCGTGCCCAGGCGTGACCGCTTCGTTCGCGCCATTGGACGCGCGTAGCGTCGCTCACCGCATCGGCAGCAGCGAGCCGGACGCCGCCGCAGCGCTCGACATTGCCCCGGCCGCCGGACCTCCACTGTGGCGGGAAATTCGTTCGCGGGCCCGCGCGCCCATCTGCTATGGTGCCGCGCAGTGCGAGTGAGGGCGCGATGACACGCAGGCTCGGTTCGAAGTTCTTCGCGAAGTTCCCCGCCGTGACGCTCGCCGCGGCCCTGCTCACGGCGTGCTTCGAGGGGGCCGAGCGCGAGAAGCCGGCGCCCCCTGGCAACCTCGGCGGCCTGTGCCTCGCCCCCGACGGTCACTGCACCGAGGGCCAGTGCAACCAGGAGAAGAACTACTGCTACGACGCTGCGAGCCCGTGCGAAGGGTTCTTCTGTGGCGGCGACGAGCGGGGCGAGTGCGTGCTCGACCAGGCGTCACAGCCGTCGTGCGTGTGCGCGCTCGGCTTCAACAACGACACCTACGCCCTGTACTGCTGCCCTGACGCGCCCGGCCCCGAGCCCGATCCCAACTGCGCGCCAGCGTCGGCGAACAGCGGCGGAGCGGGCAGCGACGCGAGCAGCAGCGGCTGACGTGGCATGATGCGCCGGTGAACGCCGACGCTCCTGCCGCCGTCGTGCTGCTCAGCGGCGGCCTCGATTCGACCACCGTGCTCGCGGCCGCGAGCCGCCAGCGGCGGGTCCACGCGCTCAGCTTCCGCTACGGACAGCGACACGCCGTCGAGCTGGCGTGCGCGCGTCGGCAGGCCACGCGCTTCGGCGTCGCCGCGCACGAGATCGTCGAGCTCGGTCACCTCGGCCGGCTCGTCGCGGGGGCGACCGCGTTGGTCGAGTCCAGCCCGCTCGCGGTGCCCAAGCACGCCCCGTCCGAGCGCGCCGCGCCGGTCTCCGAGATCCCCGTCACCTATGTCCCCGCCCGCAACGCGCTGTTCCTGAGCTACGCCCTGGCGTGGGCCGAGGCGATCGATGCCGCCGACATCTGGATCGGCACCAACGCGCTCGACTACTCGGGCTACCCCGACTGCCGCCCCGAGTTCATCGCCGCGTTCGCGACCATGGCCGGGCTCGCGACCCGCCGCGGCGTCGAGGGCCACGCGATCGGCTTCGAGGCGCCGCTGTCCTCGCTGCGCAAGCACGAGATCATCGCGTTGGGCACCTCGCTCGGGGTCGACTACGCCGACACCATCAGCTGCTACGATCCGATCGCCGAGGGTGACCGCGTGCTCGCCTGCGGAACGTGCGACAGCTGCCGTCTGCGCCGCGAGGGTTTCTCGCTGGCCGGCGTCGCCGATCCGACGCGCTACGCCCCGGCGACGTGAGCGCTCACAGCACCGCCGGCACCAGCCACAACCCGGCGACGACGAGCACCACGAAGCCCCAGGCGTCGAGCCGGACACCGCAGGCGAGCATCGCCTCGACGCGGATCATCCGGGTGCCGTAGGCCATCGCGTTGGGCGGCGTCGAGACCGGGAGCATGAACGCGAAGCTCGCGGCGATCGTGGCGAGCACGGCGGTGGGCACCGGGTCGATGCCGGCGGCCTGGGCGATGCCGATGAGCACCGGCAGCATCATTGCGGTGACCGCCGTGTTGCTGGTGACCTCGGTCAGGACGAGGATCAACGCGACCGCGCAGATCAGCAGGCCGACCGGGTGGCTCGCGAGCGGACCGAGGCCGCCGAGCACGCCGCGGCCGATCGCCTCGGCGAGGCCGGTCTCGAAGGTCAGCTTGCCCAGGGCGAGGCCTCCGCCCAGCAGCAGGATCGTGCCCCAGTCGAGGCGCTGGGCGTCGGCCCACGCCAGCATCGACTCGCGCTTGCCCTCGCCCGAGGGCAGGAAGAACAGCAGCGAGCCGCAGAGGATCGCGACGACGCCCTCGTCGAGCACGTCGCCAGCCCACACCGTGGCGGGGGGCGCGGCGCCGAGGACGAGCCGCAGCACCGACGGCGACAGCCAGCCCGCCACCGCGAGTCCGAACACCGCGACCGCACGTCGCTCGCCGGCGCGGATCGGGCCGAGCGCCGCGAGCTGCCGCGCGACCTCGTCGGCCAGGCCGGGCAGGTGCGACAGCGGGGCCCGGAAGCGGCGGACGCCGATCGTCAAGGCGAGGATCAGCATCGCGATCGAGATCGGCACCGCGAACGACATCCACTGCACGAAGTCGAACTGCACGCCGAGCCGATCCTCGAGCATGCCGATCGCGATCACGTTGGGACCGGTGCCGATCGGCGTCGCGATGCCGCCGATCGACGACGCGTACGCGACCAGCAGGCACATGCCGCCGCCGAAGCGATCGATCTGCCGCCTGGCCTCGGGTTCGTCGTCGACGACGCCACGCATGGTCGCGTGCACGCCGAGCGCGACGGGCAGCAGCATCGCCGTGGTCGCAGTGTTCGAGATCCACATCGAGAAGCCCCACGCGATGCACGAGACCGCGACCATCGCCCGCGCGGGGGATCCCGCGACGATCGGCCGGGCGATGAGCCAGAGCGCGACACGGCGGTCGACGCCCTGACGCGACAGGCCCTCGGCCAGGAGGAACCCGCCCAGGAAGAGGAAGATGAGCGGGTCAGCGAACGGGGCGAAGACCGGCTTTGCCTCGGCGACGCCGAGCAACACCGCGAGGGCCGGGCCGAGCAGCGCCGCCGCCGGCAACGGGATCGCCTCGGTGATCCACAGCGTCACCGTCGCCGCGGCGACCGCCGCCAACGCGTGGGCCTGCGGCGACAGGCTCGGCATCGGCAGCAGCCACAGCCCGACGAGCAGCGTCGGCGCGAGCACGAAGCCGATTGCCCGGCGACGGGCCTCGAACCGCGCCTCGGCGTCGGAGATCGCCTCGGCGAGACTCACCTGGGCTACGATAACAAGCGCGGCCGCCCCCGGCAGCGTTTTCGATGAGCACGACCGCCCGCCGCGCCTGGGTGCCCCCGGCCCTGATGATCGCGTTCGTGCTCGCGCTCGTGTGGATCGGACGCGGGCTCGTCAGCAGCAACGACGGCTCGCACGTCGCCCTGGCCCGGGCGCTGGTCGTGCACCGCCAGAGCACGATCGACCCCGACGTCGCGCTGACGCTGTGGGTCGATCGCGCCGAGCGCGACGGCCATCACTACTCCGACCGTCCGCCGGGCACCGCGTTCGCGGCCCTGCCGGCGATCTGGATCGGCGCGCAGCTCGACCCCACGCTGCGCGACCGCGCTGTCGAGAACGGCGCGCTGGTGGTCACGCCGGCGAGCGATCCGTTCGCGCAGACCTACGCGGCCAGGGCGAAGAAACACGGCCGGGCCCCCGCGCTGGTCCAGTACCAGGGCACGGCCCTGCTCGCGCGGCTGCAGGCGGCGCTGATGGGCCTGCTCGGCCTGGTGTGCCTCGAGCGCTGGCTGCGACGCGAGGGCTACGATCGACCGGCGCGCACCGCCGCGATCGCCACGATCGCCGTCGCGACGCTGTGGGGTCCGTACTCGACGGTGTTGTTCTCGCACGTCACCAGCGGCGCGCTGTGGTGCGCGATGCTGCTGGCCTGCGCCGCCGCGACCGAGCACGGCCGCCGTGCGTGGTGGCTCGCCGGGGCCTGCGGCGCGTGGGCGGTCGCCAGCGACTACGTGCTCGTCGTCCCGATCGCGATCCAACTCGCGTTGCTGGTCCCACGCCGCGGCTGGTCGCACGTGCTCGTCGGTGCGGCGCCGCTCGTGCTCGCGACCGGCGCCTATCACCACGCGGCGTTCGGGGCGTGGTGGTCGGTGGGCTACGATCACCACGCCTCGTTCGAGTTCACGCGGACCCGCGCCGACACCTTCTCCGGCAACCCGGCGTCGGGGCTGTGGACGCTGATCGGCCTCGGCCACGACGCGGGGATCCTCGCGCAGTCCCCCATCCTCTTCGTCGGCGTCGCAGGGCTCGTCGCCGCGAGGCGGTGGCGCGAGGGCCTGGCGCTGTTGCCGTGGCTGCTGCTGCTCGCGCTGCACCGCACCCCGGAGGGCGGCGCGACCGAAGACCACCGCTACCTCGTCCCCGCGATCCCGATCGCGGGCCTCGGGCTCGCCGAGGCCTGGCGCCGGTGGATCGCGCCCGAGCAGGGGCTGCGCCGCTCCGTGGCCCTCGTGTGCGTCCTGCTCGCCACGCTGTCGATGATCCTCGTGTGGGCGCGCTTCTTCGCGTGGCGCGACGGCTGAAGACCGCCGAACCACCCGGCGGCGCATCATTTCTAGTCCCGGCGCTCGAGCGTGTATACCTCGGGGGATCGCCCACCGATGCCGACGTCGCCCAACGCGGACGTGCCGAGCCCCGCGCCGCACGACCCTCGACACCCGACCTGGTGGGTCTCGACCACGTACTTCGCCGAGGGCTTCCCCTACGCGCTGGTCAACAACGTCGCCGAGGTGATGTTCAAGGAGCTCGGCGCCGGGCTGCAGGCGATCGGACTCACGGCGATCTTCCACCTGCCGTGGAACCTGAAGTTCCTGTGGGCGCCCGTGCTCGATCACCACGAGACCAAGCGCCGGTTCATGCTCGGCTGCGAGATCGCCGTGATCGGGATCCTCGCGTTGCTGATGTTGCTCGGCGGGGACATCCCGCTGTGGCTGGCCTCGATCGCCTTCGTGCTGCTCGCGTTCGTCGCCGCAACCCACGACGTCGCGATCGACGGGTTCTACCTCGAGGCCCTGGATCGCGACGGCCAGTCGCGCTTCGTCGGGCTGCGGGCGGCGGCCTACCGCGGCGCCGTACTGCTCGCCAGCGGCCCGCTGCTCGTGCTCGCCGACCTCGTCGGCTGGCGCGCGACCTGGGCCGCCGCCGCCCTCGTGATGGTCGTGCTCCTGGCCTATCACTGGATGTTCCTCCCAGCCACCGAGCGGAGGCGAGAGCCCTTCGTCCGATGGCTGCGAGCGCTGGCGCGACCTCGGGTCCTCATCGCGGTCGGCCTCGTGCTCGCGGTCGTCGTGCTCGATCACAGCCTCGCGTTCGTGCGACCGGTGGTCGCGCGGCTCCGCGACGCCATCGGCACGATCCCCGGCGTGGGCGGGCTCGGGCTGTCGGAGTGGATCGGCCTGTCGTTGCTCGTCGCGGTCGGTGTCGCGGTCGCGTCGATCGGTCGCCTACGCCGGCTGCTCGCGGCCCACGACTCGCGCTATGCCCGGGCGTTCCTCGATCTGCTCGAGCAGCCGCGGATGGGGCGCGCGCTGGCCCTGATCCTGCTGTTCCGCACCGGCGAGTCCTTCCTGATGAAGATGCGCCAGCCGTTCCTGCGTGATGCGTGCGGGATGGACCTCGCGACCTACGGCATGATCAACGGCACCCTCGGCTTCGCGGCCACGCTGGTGGCGACGCTCGTCGGCGGGTGGCTCATCGCCAAGCACGGGCTGCGCCGCTGGCTGTGGCCGATGGTCCTGGCGCAGAACGTGCCCAACCTGCTGTACGCCGTGCTCGCCGCCAGCGACGATCCGAGCGCGCTCGGCAACGCGTGGGTGGGCGCGGTCGTCATCGTCGAGGACATCGGCGCGGGCTTCGGCACCGCCGTGTTCCTGGTCTACATCATGCGGTGTTGCGACCCGCGCCACAAAGCCACGCACATGGCGGTCCTCACCGCGATCATGAGCATCGGCTTCACGCTCGCGGGGATGGCCAGCGGTTTCCTCGTCGAGTGGCTCGGCGGCTTCGCGCTGTTCTTCGGGCTCACGTTCGTCGCCACGATCCCGAGCATGGTCCTGCTGCCGTTCGTGCCGTTCCTCGATCCGCGGCCCGACGACGGCCCACCGCGGGACGGGGCGACCCAATCGGGCTCGGATTGAAGGTCGACCGCGATCCGGGCGATGCCGTCGGACATGGCCCTCGCCATCGCTACCTCCGCCATCGAGATGCTCTGCGATGGCCTCACCGACGGCGTCGTCGTGTTCCGCGATCAACGCGCGACCCTCGTGAACGACGGCGCGTGCGAGCTGCTCGCCACGCCACGCTCGTTCCTCGTCGGCTCCGACGTCGAGGAGGTCTTCGGTCGCATCGGACTCCCGGCGCCGTGGCTGCTGCGCCTGCGCGCCGGTGATCCGGTGACCACCGTGCCGACCGACGGGCGCGACGCTGCGCTGCGCCTGAAGTGGATCAACCTGCCGGGCGACGCCGATGGCGAGCTCGCGGCCCTCGTGATCCAGGACATGCGCCTGGGCCGGGCGCTACGCGAGAGCGAGGACGCGCTGGCGCTGCGCGGGCCCTCGCGGCCCGAGTTCGGCACGGCCCACACCGCCCTGCCGCCGGGCGCGATCCTCGGCTACCTGTCGCGCGAGGTCCGGCGGTGCCACCTCGACTTCGAGGAGCTCTCCGTGCTCGTCGGCGCGGCCGGGGACACCGCGCGGGCCGCCACGATCTCGGCGTGCATCGCCGCCCAGCTCCGCGGCGCCGATCGGGTCGGGCCATGCGACCCCCTCGAGCGGCCGGCCGCGCAGGACGGCGGCGTCACCATCGTGAACTTCCCGAGCGGCGCGATGCCCCTCGACCACGTGCTCGTGGTCCTGCCATGCACGACCGCGGGCGGCCGCGATGCGCTCGCGATGCGGCTGGGCGCCGCGCTCGGCGGCGCGGGCTTCGGTCCGTTCCCCCTGGGTGCCGCCACGCTGCAGGTCCGAACCGCGGTGCGTCGCCCCGGGGATCGCCCGCGGGACGGGGGCCGGGCGCTGCTCGAGCGCGCGCTCGGCGACCTGGCGCGGCAGCGGGCCGACGCCCTCACGACGGTCCAGGCGGCGTAGGCGGGGGCTCGCGGAGATCGGCGCGCTCGGGCGCCGGAGCGCGGCGGATCGATCGACAGGGCCGGCGTAAGGCCGTGCACGACGCGCCGTTGTGTCGACCTCAGCCCTCGCGCAGCGATGGGATAAGCTCCGGAGCCGGTCGACCCATGCCCGCACTCACCTCGATGGCCCTCGCGTTGGCCGCCTCGCTCGCGTGGGCGGGCGACGGCGATCCTCCCAAGGACGGCACGCCGCGCAAGCGCAACCCCGGGGAGTACGGCCCCTTCTTCGAGGCGGAGGCGCCCTCGGACGCCCAGCCCGGCGCGTCGATGCAGCGCGGCGACAAGCCGATGTTGTCGGTCGGCAAGGGCGCGTTCTGCTTCGTCGACGGCAGCTGGTGCCGCGCCTCGCTGCTCATCTCCGCCGGCGTCGCCGCCGGCATGCGCGTCCCCGCCAGCAACGCCGGCCCCGACGTGCCCTACAGCCAGTTCAACGTCCACGGCGGCTTCGTCGTGCGACCGATGATGTACGCCGGCCGCACGTGGCACCCATGGGGCCTCGGCGTCGTCGGCAGTTGGTCGCGCGGCACGGGATCGGTGACGGTCAAGGGGAGCTCCGACGACACCGAGGTCGGCGAGAGCAAGCGAACCGACGCGACGCGCATCGCCCTGCTCAACCAGATCTGGCTGAGCAAGAAGCCCCACGGGCTCCACCTCGATCTTTCCCTCGGCGTCGTGCGCTCTGCGGTGCTCGACAGCGGGGTCGCGCTGTGGGGCACCCACGCCGAGATCGGCTTCGGCATCGGCGGTTGGGCGACGCTCTTCGCCGGCGGGGACTTCCTCGATCGAGACGCGCGCGTGATGCTCGGCATGCGGGCGCACGGCATCGCTGCGGGGCCGCTCATCGCCCTGGCCCTCGCAGGCATGGCCCTGGGAGGTGCGCTGTGAACGTGCTCTGCCTCGCACTCGCGCTGTCGAGCCTCGCGCCCGAGGTCCAGCGGCCGCGCTCCCTCGGTGGCGGTGCCCCTGCGCCCGCGGAAACCTCGCCCGAGGCGGCCGTGCCCACGGAGGCGGCGCCCGCAGAGGAGGCGCCCGCAGAGGAGGCGCCCGCAGAGGCGGCGCCCGCAGAGGAGGCGCCCGCAGAGGAGCCGGTGCCGCCCCCAGCCGCGAAGG
>LNFM01007319.1_pt1 | contig 17397 bp, 11 predicted proteins | sample 596031 | NCBI WGS metagenome assembly LNFM01 (sample SAMN04254537, study PRJNA301005) | activated carbon metagenome | isolation source: dual media filters at the Ann Arbor, Michigan drinking water treatment plant | place: USA: Ann Arbor | reverse complement strand
GCCGGCCGCCTCGCGGATCGGTCCAGAATAGCGGCCAGCGTCGCACATCAAGCCAGCCGCCGCGGCCATCTCCGCCGTTCGGGTCCCAGTGGTGCCAGGGAATGGAGCCCGCAGCCTCGGCCTGCCCGATGCAGTACGTGGCCGCGCGGGCATCGCCGGTGATGATCCAGGCAGCCTGCCAGAGCGTGGTCTGCCCAAGATCAGGCCGTGCGCCAGGCGCACCCATTCGCGTCTCGATCCCGCGCGGCCCGAGAGGCGTCGCCCAGCCCGGATCCTCCATGCCGCGCGCCATCCGCACGAACAGCGACTGGTCGACGCCGGTGGTCAGGTCGTAGGGAAGGATCGCGGCTGTGTCGGCCAAGTAGGTCGGGTCCTGGCGCACCAACGGCGGCATGGGCGCGGCCCTGCCGCCCTGTGCACCGCCGAGCAGGCGGCCCCAGCCACCATACTGCCAGTGTCGTGGGACCTCGGCCGAGAGCGCCTCCCGCCCATCGATCAGGATGCGCAGCGTGTAGGCGATCTCCCCGCCTCCGGGCTGCATGGAAATGTCGTTGCGCAGCCACGCATCGACCCAGAGCGTACGGTCCGCACGCACCGCCACATCGGCCACCAGCCGAAGGGAGGTGATTCCCCCGGCCCGTACCGGCACCTCCAGGCGATGCTGCAGGGCCAGCGGTCCGGATTGCCAGGGCGCGGCCTGCCCCGTAGCCCGCGCCAGCGCCGCAAGGTCGGCGGTCCAGGGCTGGCCACCCGCGGGTGACAGCTCGATCAGGATCTGTCGCCCGTCCAACAACTCGGCAAGATCGAGCGCGGATCCCCCCTCCCCAGCCGCGTGCCGCGACAGGACAACGCCGACCAGCCGGCCCGCCGGGATCGCTGGCGCAGCGAGGGAGATCGTGCCGAACCGCGCCGAGCCGTCGGGATGCCGGCGCGAGACATCGAGTTGCACCGGCACCGCCTGACCCGTCGCGGCGAGCCGGGCCTTGAGTTCGATACCGCGTGGCACGTCGCCGGGCCGGAAGGCCTGCCCGAAGACAGTCACGGTGCCCACCGGCGCGCCCGTGCCTTCCAGCAGCAGGCCGGCGATATCCCCGTCCCGATCGGTACAGGGCATGGCTGCCGGCATGACGACACCCCCGGCATTGGGGGCTGGCCTTGGTGTCGCGCCGTTCGCAGGCGCGGGCCTGGCCGGTTGTGCATTGGCCGGTACGCGCGGCGTGCAGCCCGCCACCAGTGCCGCGGCGAGCACCGCTCCCGCCGTCCGACGGCGGAACCGCAGCGTGCCCGGCGGCATCTTCGCGTCATCGTTACTCATATCAGAACCTTTTCCTGCGTATGGCCGAGCAGGCGACGGAACAGGGCAAGCTGGCCCTCGGTCGTCTCCTCCCAGCCAAAGCGCTCCGCATAGGCCCGCGTGGCGCCGCGCGCGGGTGGGTTGGACAGCAAGCGACGCACGCCAGAGGCGATCCCGGCAGGGGTTGTCTCATCCAGAACGATGCCCGCTTCCGCCGCCCTCACCGCTTCGCGCGAGCCCCAGGCCGGGCTCGCCACCACGGGCGTGCCACAGGCCATGGCCTCCAGCAGGACGTTCGCCCAGCCCTCGCGGCTTGAAGCGAGCACCATCACATCCGCCGCTCCATAGAGGAGCGCCAGCCGCGCATGGGGTTGCGCGCCGAGCAGGCGCAGCCGATCGGCGACGCCCATCCGCGCAGCCAGCGCCAGCAACGCCCCGCGCTCCGGCCCCTCGCCGGCGATCAGCAGCGTATGGCCAGGCAGGTCTCGCAAGGCCTCGATCGTCAGGTGATGGCCCTTACGTTCGATCAGCAGCCCAACCGAGAGCAGCGTCGGCCCATCGATGCCGAGTTCCGCGCGCGCCGCCTCGCGGTCGGGAACGGGACGGAAGACCGAGAGATCGACACCGTTGCGCAGCACCGTCACCTTCGAGGGTGGCGCACCGAGCGCTGCCAACCCCTCCGCCAGCCCGGCGCTGACGGCGATCAGTGCATCCGCACGCGCGATCGCATCGCGGATGAGGCGGCCGGGAACGGCAAAGTGCGGGAGCTGGCTGGTATCGGACCCCCGCGCGGTGATGACCACTGGCTTGCCGAATTCGCGCCCCAGCCACACGGCCACGACACCATCGGGGTAGAGGTAATGCGCATCGATCGCATCAAAGTCGAAGCCCTGGCGAAGCATGTGCCGGAGCGTGGCCCGCGCACAGGCGAGCAAGGTGAAGGGGTTGAGGTACATGCCAAGCCCCGGCGGCGCCACGAAGCGCGGATGGTGCACGGTGATCCCATGCCGTTGCTCGACCGGCGCGATCGCATCCCGCTTCGGACCCCGTCCGGGAAACCACGGCACAGGGGCCAGGACCGTACTCTCAGCGCCGCCGCCCGCTACGAGATGGCGGAGCCTGTTCTCGACGAAGACGCCATGGTTGGGCTGTGCGGGGTTGGGGTAGAGGGTGCTGAAGGTCAGCAGCCGCAGCCGGCTGGCCGGAACGCAGCGCTGGCTTGGCTCTTCCTCGTCCGGCGTCAGGCTCTGGGCTGGCGACCGACTCGCGCATGTCGAAGGGCGACCAGTAGCGGCCGAATATGCCGGGGAAGCAGACCCAGAGGCAGAGCCAGGCGAAGCCGATGAGCATGAAGAGGTAGTAGAAGCCCTGCATCCAACGTCTCCTGCCGTCATGTCCGTAGCCATTTCAGCGCGCACCGGCCGAGGCAATGGCTGGCCGCTGCCAGCTCAGCCCCGGCACGGAGCTCGGTCGTGCCGACGCCTCCACCATGGCACGCTGGGCAAGGGTGTGGGCGGCCGCGATGACGACCAGCAGCGTCCAGTAGAAATCCCAGTAGGAGAGCGAGACGAAGGCGCCGCCCGAGAGATAGGCAATGATCGAGACCTGGGACATTCGCCCTAGGTCGCCTGCCCAGGCGAGATCGGGACGATCGCGCGCCATCCGCATCATCCGCCAGGAATAGAAGACACCCGCGCCTGTCAGGCCGAGCCAGACGATGAAGGTCGGAAAACCATGCTCGCCAAGCGCCTCGAAGTAGATGCTGTGCACCGCGCGCGCGGTCACTGTCGGCGCCACGGTGTTCACGATCTCCTGGAAGTAGGGGCCGCGGAAGCCCGCACCCGTCAGGGGACGGTCCACCGCCAGCAGGAATGATGCCTCCCAGATCCGGACCCGCCCCATGGCGGATGCGTCCTCCTCATAGGTGCCCACGGTGTTCATCCGGTCCACCCAGGACTGCGGCATGAAGTTGATCGTACCGGCGACACAGGCGACGATGAGGATGCCGCTGACCACCTTCCCACGGCCCCGCCACCACAGCACCAAGCCCGTCGCCGCCAGGGCGATCAGCGCGCCGCGCTATTGGCTGCCAATCGCCGAGACGACCATCAGCCCCATCGCCAGCAGCAGCCCAAGGCGCACGATGGCGTGCCGCGACTGCATCCTCAGATAGTTCAGGAGAGGCACTGCAACCAGGATGGCGACGGCGAGGTGGTTGCGGTCAGCAATGGTGGTGTCGGGCGGACCAACTACGCGGTAGCCGCCCCCGGTCATGAAGGTGAAGATGCCGCCCTTCACGCCGTAATAGCCGAGGGAGATCGCCATCAGCCAGATCAGCGCATGAATGCGCTGCCGGCTGGTCAGCAGGCAGGCGACGAGCAGCGCGCCGAGGATTGTCTTGATGATGCGGTCCCACTTGCTCCACGTCGCGCCCGAGGGCGCGATCGAGGCCAGGGAGGTCAGGGTGATGAGTGCCGCGAACACCAGCAGCAGGACCGTGACGGCATTGGTCGCAAAGCGCTTTGGTTCGCGCGCGATGAGGCAGGCAACGACCGTCATGCCAAAGATGATCGACGCATAGGGAAGGTTGGTCGCGAAGCCCCAGACTTCCCGGTGCGGGTTCATGAACGAGATCCAGCACCACAGCATCACGCCCAGAAAGGGCTGAATCAGCGTGAACGGCAGCAATCCACCGAAGAATAACAGGAAGATGTAGCTGCGCATCGGCCGCGCTCAACGCCCCGCGCGGAGATCGGCAAGCAGTCTCTCCGCTTCGACACGCTGCGGGAAAACGGCACCTCTGGCGAGTACAGGCTCGAGTGTCCGCAGCGCCTCCTCCCGCTGTCCCGCAGCGTGCATCGTATGCGCGAGGCGGAATACCTTGCCCGGATCCGCCACCTGTCCCTCCGGCCGCGGCCCAGCAACCGCTTGACGCAGCAGTACAAGGGCGCGTTGCGTCTCGCCTGAACGGGCAAGGACCCAGCCAAAAGTGTCCGCCGTGTCCGGGTTCGGCAGCAGGAAGTAGGCTCGCTCCGCCATGCGGCGCGCGCGGACCAACTCCGCCTCGCCGCCGCGCTCGGCCATCAGCCAAGCGAGGTTGTTGAGCGCGACGGCATTGTCCGGCAGGCGCTCGACGACCATTGCCAGTCGCCGCTCGGCTTCCGCTCCGCGCCCCGCCGCAATGTCGAACTGCGCCATCATGTTCAGCGCGCCTGCATCCCCCGGCTCACGGGCAAGCCAGGCGTTGAGCGCTGTGATGGCGGAGGCGGTCTGTCCCGCTGCCTGCCAGGCCGCCGCCTCGTGCACTGCCAGTTCCGATGAAGGCGCTATCGCATGCGCCGCGGCGAAGGCGCGTGCAGCCTCCGCAGGCCGTCCCGCATTAAGTAGAATATCGCCGCGCAGCAGCAGCGAGGCTGGGCGAGAGGCAGTGTTCGCGGCCAGGCGGTCAGCCATGGCGAGCGCGGCATCGATGCCGCCCGCCTGCTGCGCCAGCACCACGCTGAGTTGCAGCAGGCTGGTATTGCCCGGCTGCCCGCGCAGGCCTTCCTGCAGCAGCGCCTGCGCGTTTCGCGTATCGCCGCCGCGCAGCAGCAACGCGACAAGCTGGCGCCGTGCCGCGAACGAGGTGGCGTCCTCCGCCAGGGCAAGGCGTGCTGCCTGCTCGGCTTCCGCCCACTGCTGCAAAGTCGCATGGATCTGCGACCGCGCCAGCGGCAGGGCAGGCCCCTGCCCGGGCCGCCGCAGCGCCTCGCTGTTAAGAATAACAAGTGCGCGTGCCGGGTCGCCTGCGGCTGCGAGCGCACTGGCAAGCGCCAAAGCGAGGTTGCTTTCCGCCGGCGCCGCCGCCTGCACCTCCTCCAGCACAGCCCGCGCCGCGGCCGCGCGCGCGCCACCGCGGCCGATGGTAGCCGCCAGCCGGCCGAGCGCCTCCGGGTGGTTCGGCGACCGTCGGAGCACCTCGCCAAGCAGTTGCTCGGCCTCCGCCGGGTTGCCCTGTGCGGTCAAGGCGCGCGCCAAGCCGACCCGAGCGCCGATGCTTTCGGGGTGGTTGCGGATCACCGTCTCGAAGGCGGTGCGTGCACCGGCCAGGTCGAACCGCGCGAGGGCGAGCAGACCCTCAAGCGTACCGCCGGCCTCGCCGCGGCGCTGGTTCGGGTCCAGTCGTTCCCATTCCGCCTGGGCCGTGGTGATGTCGCCCCGTGCAATCGCGGCGAGCGCCAGCAATTCCCGCGCGCCGCTCTGGCCCGGGGAGATGCGGAGCGATTCCTCTGCCGCCTGCATCGTGCCCGCCGCATCGCCAGCTGCGAGCTGTGCCGCGGCCAGGCGCGCGCGGATGCCGCTGTCCTCCGGGCTCAGTTCGGCAGCTCGCCGGAAAGCGGACACCGCCTCACGCGGGCGTCCGGCCGAGACCTGGGCGCGGCCGAGCAAGTCAACCAGCTCGGCATCACCGCCGAACCGCTCCGAGAAACGGACAAGGAGCGCAGCCGCTTCGGCCGGGCGTTCGGTTTCCATCAACAGTGCAGCCAGCAGCTTCGCGCCGCGCGGGTCCTCGGGCCGGCGTGCCACGTGGCGCTGCGCCGCATCCTCGGCTTGTGCACGCTCGCCCAGCGCACGCTTGACAGTGGCCAGCAGCAGTAGGCCGTCCGGCAGATTGGGCAGGATGCGGGCCATGCGCTGCAGAGATTCGTCAGCGGCTCGCCACTCGCCCTGACGCGCCTGCACGGAGGCTATAAGAAAGACCGCCTGCGCGCTGCCCGGATTGACACGCAGCGCGGCTTCGGCGTCCTGGCGCGCGCGGGCGATGTCGCCGGTGCGCAGCAGCAGTTCGGCGCGCATGAGTCGCCCCTGCACGCTGCCTGGCGAGTGGGTGATCAGCCGCCCAAGCGTCTCCATCGCCTCTGTGCCCCTGCCCGCGTCAAGCAGGAGGGCCGCCTTGCGCATCAGCGCCTCTGGCGACTGCGGATGGCTGGCGAGAGCGCGGTCGATCTCGGCCTCCATCTCGGCCCGGTTGCCGGCCGCCCCGGCCAGGCTCGCCGCCGCAATCCGGGTCTCCACCGCATCCGGCGCGAGGCGCTGCGCGGCGTTGAGGGAGAGGCGTGCTGCATCCCGCTCGCCCAGCGCCAACTCCGCCATGGCGCGGCCGGCGGCGATCTGCCCGGCCGCGCGCGGCTGGGACGGGTTCTCCGGCATCGGCAGCTCACGCAGCAACTCGCGGTGACGGCCACGAACGAGATAGGTGCGGACCAGCAGCGCGGTCGCGGCTTCTGCTTCTTGGCCGGTTTCAAGCGCGGCGCGCGCTTCCCGTTCTGCCGTCTCCAGGTCGCCGAGTTCGAGGCTGACCAGGCCGAGGCCAAGCCGTACGGCACCATTCCGTGGTTCGGCACGCACCGCATTGCGGTACTCGATCTGGGCCGCGCGCAGGTCGCCTCGCCCCTGCGCCGCGCGCGCGCGTTCCAGCGGCTGCGCCACGACCTCGGTCACGCCGAGCGATGCAGCAAGCACCCCGGCGAGGAGGAAAGTAATCCGATGGGTTGGCTGGCGGTTGGTCATCGGCGTGTCCCGCTAAACGATGTCTTGTTCGGCGTTGGCGAGCGGCGTCTCGGCCCGCTGGCGCGGCACGGCCAGGCCGTGGTTGTCGAGCAGGCTGTAGAGGGTGGGGCGGCTGATCCCGAGTAGCCTGGCCGCGCCAGAGAGGCTGCCGCGGCTGCGCGATAGCGCAAGCTCGATCATCTCACGTTCCACCCGCATTCGTGCTGCCCGCAGGTCGAGGTCCTTTGCGTCGTCGCCAATCGGCACCGCGGGCGCCGCGATCTCAAGGTCGTCCACCCCGACGAGAACCCTGTCGGCCATCAGGGCCGCGCGCCGCACCCGGTTCTCAAGCTCGCGCACATTACCGGGCCAGCGATGCGCGGCGATCGCCTCGGTCGCCATCGCGTCGAAGCCGCGCAGGCGGCGGCCGTGTTCGCGTGCAAAGCGCGCCAGAAACCAGCGTGCCAGCATCAGCGCGTCGCCGCCGCGTTCGCGCAACGGCGGAATACGCACCGTCACCGCGTTCAGCCGGTAAAGCAGGTCCCCGCGGAAGCGCCCGCTGCCTGCATGCTCCTCGAGTGGCTGGTTGGTCGCGGAGACAACGCGGACATCGACCCGGATCGGGCTGCGGCCGCCGACGCGCTCCACCACCTGGTCCTGCAGGAAACGCAACAGCTTCGCCTGCAGGGAGACGGGCATCTCGCCTATCTCGTCGAGGAAAAGCGTGCCGCCATGCGCGGTCTCGATGCGACCCACCACCTGGCGCACGGCGCCGGTGAAGGCGCCCTTCTCGTGTCCGAACAGCTCGCTTTCCAGCAGCGCTTCCGGGATGGCAGCACAGTTCAGCGCGACGAAGGGCTTCGAGGCACGTGGCCCAAGTTCATGCAGCGCACGCGCCAGCGCCTCCTTGCCGGTGCCGCTTTCGCCCAGCAGCAGCACAGGCACCGAGGCGCCCGCCACCCGCTCGACCATGCGACAGACCTTCAGCATGCCCTCGTCGGAGGTGATGATGCCCTGGATGGGCGAGGGTCGTGGCGCCTGGGCAAGCCGCTGGTTTTCCTCCTCCAGCTCATGCAGGCGCAGCGCGCGCTCGACCACCGTGCGCAGCACCACGACATCAACGGGCTTTTCGCAAAAATCATAGGCGCCGAGGGAGACCGCTCGCAGCGCATTCTCGCGCTGGCCCTGGCCGCTGGCGACCACGACCGGCACGCCGGGGCAGAGGCTGCGCAACATCTCGAGTGTCGCAAAGCCCTCGCTCACGCCCTCCGCGTCGGGTGGCAGGCCGAGATCGAGCAGCACGGCATTCGGCGGCTCACGCCGGGCCAGCGTCTCGGCCTGGCGGCGGTCGTTGGCGACCATCACGCGACAATTGGGGAAGGCCCAGCGGTACTGTGCGCAGAGTCCCGGATCGTCCTCGACCACGAGAAGCCTGGACTTGCTCACGCCACCCCCCTTTCTGCCATCACCGACCTGGGGGCGGGCAGCAGAACACGCATCGTGGTACCGGCACCGGGACGGCTCAGCACGGCCAGTTCGCCACCGGCCTCCCGCAGCAGTTCCCGCGCCTGCCAGGCACCGATTCCGCTGCCGCCGTGCTTCGAGGTGCTGAGCGGGCGGAACAACTCGTCACGGATGAATTCGGGCCCCATGCCGGAGCCGCGATCGGTGACCTCGACCACGACGCGCCCGCCCTCACCGCGCACCAGAACCTGCACCTGCTCGCCCGGCGGAGAGGCATCGGCCGCGTTATTGATGAGATGGCCAAGGGCTGTATCGAAGCGGGCGGGCGCAATGGCGGCCCACGCTCGCGGCCCCTCTTCCCTGACCCGAACCACATTGGGTCTGGCGGCGGCGAGCAGACGCAGCCGCTCAACAGGCGAGATTGTCTCTTCGGCCTGCCCGGTTGGTACGTCACCCGGCTGGCCGAGGCGGACGATCAGCGCGTTGATACGGGCCGCGGAAGCGCGGACGGTGACGAGCATGTCGTGCTGGAACTCGGGATCAGCGAGGTTCTCCTCGGCATTGGCGAGAAGCAACGAAAGCTGGCTTGAGACCGTCTTCACGTCATGGGCCACGAAGGCGAAGCGCTTGGCGTAGTCCTGCAGGCGACGCTCATCGGCCAGGCGCTCCGCGGCGCGGCGTTCAGCGAGGAACATCGCCACCTCGCGGCCGAGGGTGCGAAGCAGTTCCAGTACTTCCCTGTCGAGCTTGAAAAGCGCCCGTGGTGGCGCGAGCAGCACCACGCCGGAAAGGCCATCGAGCGCATGCGGCAGCGGCACGGCGATCCAGAGCGGCCCATAGCTCTCGCGAAGCTTCGGACATGCCGGGACGTTCCCGTCCAGGACCAGTACCTCCTGACCAGCACCAAGCGCGGCGATCAACGGCTCCTCGGCCGTCAGCGTGAGATGGGCGGCGGGAAGGTTCCAGGAGCCGGCCCAACGTATCGTGCCCCCCTCCGCATCGCGGGTCAGCAATACGCCTGCAGGACTGTCCACCGCATCGGCGATGGCGCGGATCGCTCGATGCTCCGCCGGGGCACGGTCGTCGACGGCAGAGAGGACATCGACGCAGCGTAGCCATTCCCGGCGATAATCGTACCGAGCGGTGAAGAAATGGTCGACGACGAGGTGCCGGAGGCGGGACCGCGCGCTGCGCGAACTCGCCGCGACCGCGACGGCGATGATGGCCGCCGCCACCAGGCTCGCCTGCGCCGTTGCTCCCCATTGTACGTCGAGGCGGTGCAGCGCCTCACCGAGGGCACCAATTACCAGGAGGAAGGCGCCGGCCACGACGAGCGTCGCGCCATGGAAAACGACCTGACGCGAGACCGGCGGATCGCACCGCCAGCGTGCGTCGCGGACCGCGGCGATGGCCAGCAGCGGCGTTGCGACCGCGGCGAGCGCTGCCCGGGCATCGACAAGCGTGCTGGAGAAGCCACGCGACAGTGCCGCATCCGCGTAGAGCAGCACGTCGTAGGCGCAGAGACCGCCGAGCGCGATGGCTACCAGTCCGACATGCCAGCGCTCCGACTCATCCGCGACGCGGAAAAGGTTTTCTGCCAACAGCACGACGAGCAGCGCGAGTGCCAGGCGGCACAGCATTGCGGTTGGACCGAGGCTGATCTCAAGCGGCGGCGCATCGGCGGGAAGCAACAAGATGAACAGTGCCAGGCCGCCCATGGTCAGGGCGCAGCCCGCGGCGACCCAAATCATCTTGCGGGCGCGCTGCCCGACGATGCGGTGAAAGAAGAACAGCAGCACTGCCAGCCAGACGAGCCAGCGCGCAATCTCGAGCGCGCCAGGGATACCGGAGAACGGGGTATCTGGCGCCACCGCGACAGCCAACGCCCATACGGAGGCGATGCCGGACGCAACTGCAAGGAGGCGCGTGGCGCGGCCCTTCCCCGTGACCAACACTAGCAAAGTCCATACCAGGCATACGACGGCGGCGCCGGCGTGCAGCATGACGGAGGCGGCGATCATGATACCGATCGGTGTCCCGCCACCGCCGCTGGGCTTGTCACCGCGACCCTTCCTGGAAGAGGACTACACGCACAGTGGCCACGAGGATCAGAAGGTCGAGGAACAGGCTGCGGCGGCGTACGTAGTACAGATCATAGGTGAGCTTCATGCGGGCATCCTCGACGGAGGCACCGTAGGGGTAATTTACCTGGGCCCAGCCGGTGATGCCAGGCTTTACTGCGGCACGGTCGGCATAGCGCGCGATCTGGGACTTAAGCTGTTCGACGAAGACCGGGCGTTCCGGCCGCGGGCCGACGAAGGCCATGTCACCTCGCAGCACGTTCAGCACCTGCGGTATCTCGTCTATGCGGGTCAGTCGGATGAAGCGGCCGACCCGCGTGACGCGCGCGTCGCCCTTGACCGCCCAGACCGGGGCGCCAGCGATCTCCGCATCCGTCACCATGCTGCGGAACTTGAAGAGCATGAAGGTGCGGCCATTCAGGCCTACCCGCTCCTGGCGGTAGAAAACCGGGCCGCGGCTGTCGAGCTTGATGGCGATGGCTGTCAGGACAAGCAGCGGCAGCGTGGCCAGGACGAGGATCGAGCCCAGCAGGATATCGAGCGTGCGGCGCAGCACCCCTTCCAGCTGACCGCCGCAGGCCGCGTTGGAGCGCGCCAGCCAATCGGCAGGCAGCCGGTCTAGGTCGACACTGTTGAACTCGCCCTCAAGAAACTCGTCCTCGCTCAGCACCTTGATGCGCGCGTTGGCGAGGCTCCTGTGCAGCGCCTGCGGCAGGATAACGCCTTCGGCGGTAACGATTGTCTGGATGCGGGCGGCGCGCAGACGGTCCGGCGCCAGCAGCTCGGCGAGCTTTGCGTCAGCCTGGACCACGAGAGCAATTTCGAAACTGCAGTCCTGCAGCGCACGGGTGATGCGCATCTCGCCTTCGGTCGTACCGTCCCGCACGATGCAAAGACGGCGCCCGAGCATTCCGGTGCGGCGCACAGCCGTAAAGCCGAGGCGTGTGGTGATCACAGCACCGGTGAAAGCCAGGATGATGCCGATAAGGTGATTGCGCAGCCCAGCACCGGTCAGCGGAGCCATCAGGGCAAGCAGAGGCAGCAGCACCAGAAGAAGAAGCCCAGCGACCGCCGTGCCCACAAGGAGGCGACGCGCCCGTACGAAGGCTTCGGGCTGATACAGGCCGCTCGCCCCTGAGATCAGGCCGCAGAAGACGGCGATGGCGATGGCCATCGGTCCGCTCTGGGCGATCGGCACCCCGCCACCCCAGATCAGAAGCGCCGAGATGGCCAGGAAGCAGAGCAGGGCGTCCGCAGCATAAAGCAACAGGAGGTCCGAGCGGACACTGTGCCCGAAGAGGCTCGTCATGGGGGCTTCCCTTACCTTTCGATCACAGTGTTTTGCTTTGCGGTCCAACAGGTAGCCGCACAAAACGCCAATCTTGTTGCCAGCACAAATTGTTCTCAAAAACAACGGAGCGTCAATACTAAATAAACGGTTGAATCGTCTCAAGAATAAGATTCTGTATCAAAAAAGGGAATTCCCAGGCTTTGTGCGACACTTCTGGTTAGGCCCCGTTTTCACAAAATCGTGCCTCATGAGCTGGGATATCGCGATCATGCAGTCCGTTAGGCCGTTGCTGTAACAGAAGTCTCACTATCTGACCTGGCCGGCTGGTCTGGCCGCTCCTCAGAAGCGGCAATTTCGTTCTGAGCAAACTATGTGCCAGACGCGAAGATGCCCGACCAGCCTGGGCACTCAGGAGAATCTAACCAAACTATGCACGGATTCTGTCACGAACTCCGACATCGCACGAAATCTCCGTAAATCTTTCCGACACGCCTCCCGCCCCCGAACGATCTTTGTTACGAATCCCGCGAGCATCGGACCGGAACAGGTGGGTTCTTCAAGCGGACGACTGGTGGCGGTGGAGATCGAGCAGGAGGGGGTGCGCGATCTCGAGGCCCTTGGTCGCGAGTGGCGAGACCTGGAGACCCGGCTCGATCATTCCTTCTTCCAGAGCTGGACCTGGATCGGCTGCCTTGCCGCGGAACGCTACGATGACCCGGTCCTGTTGCGTGCCCATAGAGATGGCCAACTGCTGGGCCTTGCTCTCTTCAACCGTCGTAGTGGTCGACTGCATCTGGCCGAAAGCGGCGATGCCGAACGCGACCGCCCTTTCATCGAGCACAACGGGCCGCTTGCCTCGGATCCGGATGTGGCCGCGGCACTGCTGAAGGCTGCCTTGCGTTCGGTAGCCCGGCTGACGTTGAGCGGCGTCACACCAGCCCTTCTGGACAGCACTGGCGGGGCCTTGCTGCATTTGCAGCGGCGGCGGGCGCCCTTCGTCGACCTCCAGGCGGTGCGCAACGGGGGCGGCGACTATCTGGCGACATTGAGCGCGAACACGCGCCAGCAGATCCGCCGCTCCAATCGTTTCTTCAGCCGCAACGGCCCGCTTCTCATGACACAGCCCCGCGACAAATCGGAGCTTGCCGCCTGGATGGAGGAACTGGCGCTGCTCCATGAGACAAGCTGGCAACGGCGTGGACAGAAGGGCGCCTTTGCCACGCCGTTCCTGCGGCGGTTTCATTCCGAGCTCATGGCGCGCGCCTTCCCGCGTGGTGAGCTTGAGCTTCTGCGCATCAGTAGCGGTAGTGAGACTGTCGGGCTGCTGTACAATTTCCGCCACTGCGGCCGCGTCTACGCCTACCAGAGCGGCCTTTCAGACACCGCCGGTGAGCCGCATGCCAAACCAGGACTGACCAGTCATGCGCTGGCGATCGGTGAGGCGCTCCTCAGGGGCGACCGGGTCTACGACTTCCTCGCGGGCGATCAGCGCTACAAGGACAGCCTCGCAAACTGCGAGGCGGTTCTCCTATGGGCTGACTTGGCACGCACCTGGTCCCCGACAGCGCTGATTCTGCGGCTTGGGCGCCGGCTGCTGGGCCGGGCAGTAGGGGCTTAGGCGGGTTACCGCCGAACGTGTCGCTACACTTTACGAGGCCCGTGCCTAATCTGAGCAGCCTCCACAAGTTTTTGATATTAAAAGATAATATATGTGGCATCCCGATTGCAAGGCGCTTGCGATACCTCGTCCTTGCTCAGGAAATACCATGCCCCTCATTGTGGTTGGCGCTTCGCAGCCTGTCTCCGCGTCGAAGACTCGACCCTGCCCGTTTGTCTCGCCAGCGCCGCTTCGATCGAGCTTGCGCTGCGCATGAGCCTAACCGTTAGAAGCCGCCCCATGTCGCGCGTCTCAGTGATAGCCGATAACGAGTTCGCCGACCTGCGGTCGAGCGAAGTGGTGACTGGCGGCGCCGCCAAGCGCTCACCAACATCGGATGACTCCGCTGTCGGGTGCCGCATCCGCCATTACCGAACCGTGATGCGCATGCCGCTGATCGAACTCAGCAGGCGCGTTGGTGTCTCCACCCCACAAATGCATCGCTATGAATTCGGACAGACACGCGTGGCCGCAAGCCGGCTGATTGCGATTGCGGCAGCGCTTGGTGTTTCTGTGGAGGCCCTTGTTGGTAGTTCCAGCCGCGGTATCGACCATGAAGCGCGCCCGAACCAGCCTGCCGATGTGGAGGTTCTGCTCCGCGCTTTCAGCAAGATCAGACGCTCCGAACAGCGAAACGCCCTGATTGCCCTCGCCCGTTCCATGGCATCCGCGGAGCCGAAGGATCCTTCCTGACGCATCGCCAGGGCGGTTCCGATGTGGGGTCTTGCGACCTTCGAGTTGCGGGCATCGGGACAGCCGCGGTGGCAAAGAGCGTACTTCGCTTACGGGTTGTGAAAACTTGCGCCATTGCGCTGCCTGAGGGCACTGTTCCGGTGCGATGCCCGCCTGATTAACTGTAAATTTCTATCGTGGGGTTTTGCGACCAGCCGTTCCTCAGCCGGCAGCGAGTTTGGGGACCGGTGGCGGCGATGGATGCAGGACAATCCGCGTGTCCTCGACATCCACTTTTGCCTCAGGATAGGCCGCGACCGCTCGCGCTAGGCTGTCCAGAAAGCGCGGCTTGAAATGTTTCAGCAGCTTGTACTCGCCGCCGAATTGAGCGTGCAGGTCGCGCCAGGCGATCGGCGTCCGTGTTTCGAGGTGATGCAGCCGGAAGGCGAGCCAGACATAGATGTCGAGTGCGGCGCTGTTTTCCTTGAGCTGTCGTACCGCAGCGTCTCTTAACGGCACGGGATGACGGCGAATCTGGTCAAAGAACTCCGCATCGAGTGTGACGCGGTCCTCCCACAGGTCTCCCTGGCGTGAGTCGCCTGTTTTGTCATGGAAGAACAACCCGCTGCGGATGATCTGCTGGTTGGTGAAGCCGGTTCCCGTCACGGCTTCGACCACTTCTGTCTCGCCCTTTTTGCCCACCCGCTTGGTGGTCACCGTGTTGGTTTGCCAATGAAACCGCATGGCGCAGGTCGCGAGGCGCCGCGCTTGTTCCTTGAAAGCATTGGCCGTTTCACCGCCCACGCTCACACCCATGCGGCCGAGCCAGTCGCGCATTGAGCGCCCAAGCGAGACTTCGCGCGAGTTGGTGAGAACCGCTTGGGTCTGCAGGTAGATGAGGATCAGCCGGCCACGCGCGCCGAAGGGCACGCCCATGAAGCGGGCTGGCCCTTCATCCACCTTCATGCGCCCAGGCTCGATGAGCAGCATCAGAGGGCCTACCTTTTTCTCCCATGGCTGGTCATCGGCAAGCCGCCGGTGCGGGAGTGAGGTGAGGCAGAGGCCAGAGTAGCTGTAGCCGCGTCGCCCGCTTTCATCGCCCATCACCTCGCTGGCAATGTCGATCAGGCTGCGGTCACCGCTGAACAGGCGCTTGGCGTCGTCACGCCCATGAAGGAGGACGAGTTGACGAACCCCTTTCGCAGCATCCGTCACGGCAACCCCCAAGATCTTGCCTTCCACGGATACGCTGAACATTTGGCGCTGGGCAGGTCAATGTGGGGTTTTGCGACCACTGCAATAGGAAGAACTAATTGTACTACTAATTGTAGTGTGCCGCTTAACCCCACGGGGCGACTCGCTTTTTCGCCGCTTAACCCCACGCTCAGGTCGCTCCACCCCACGCGGGGCAGGCCTCGGTGATGACCTCGGTGATAGGTCGGTCGCTCCACCCCACGGGATTACGGGGATGGATTAAGTCGTATCCGGGCGTGCGGCCCGACTCGTCCCGCACCCCGCTTTCCGTCATCCTTGCGTCAATGAAACAAGAAGGTTCTGCATGGCAGGCATAAACCCGGGACCTGACGGGCCAAAGGATACCGCAGCGGATGAGGCCGGCTGGCGTAGCGTGGAGACCGCGGCGGCTGAACTTGGCCCCGACTGGATCCCGCTGCGCATCGCCGGCGCCCTTCCCTTCTCCTACGCCCTGTTGCGAGAGGATGTTGGTCTAGCGGTGATCGGCGACCGGCCCGATGGTGGTGCTGTGGCACTGGTGAAACAGGGCCTCGCCGACGCCGGGTTCACCAGCAGCTTTGGCGGCTCCCCACCAATCGTCTACCGCGCCTTGCCACCACCCGAGCTGTCGCTTGCCGAGATGATCGAGGCTGCCTTCGCCCTGGAGCCTCGGCCAGCGTTGCGCGATGCGGCGGGGCCCTGGACGGAGGCCGCACGTCATTGGCTCACCACGCCGCCCACTGCCGTTGAGGTTGAAACTGATCCTCCCCTGACAGAGGCGAGGCCGATGCCCGCACCGGCCCGGGCGCATATTCTCAAGCGTGCCGAGGTCATTCTGGCGGAGGAACTGGCGCCTGCGCTGGCATCACCGCAGCCGGAGCGCCGCACCGGCCGCAGGCTGCTGGCCGTGGTGCTCTTGCTGTTGCTGGCGGCCGGCGTGGCAGCCGCCTGGCACTTCTTGCGCTCGCCGGTGGGGCAGGTGGCGGCGACCATCCCGGGTTGAGCCGCCCGCGTCCCGGCTCAGGCGGGAAGCCGCTGGTACGGCGCCCCCCACTTTGACCAGGCCCATTGGCAGTTACGTATCCGTCCAGCAATGGCCGCCTACCCCTGACGAATGCGCCGCCTACCCCCGGCATGCCTGTGATGCTTCAGCTGAAGCCCACTAGCTGTAGAGATGCGCGCGTTCCTCGGCCTTTACGCTGTCTGCAGCGGTGATGTCCCGCCGGATCCGGCGGATCGCCACCCAGTTGAAGGGCGTGTCGAGCCCGCTCCAGCCGAGTTGCAGCGCCCCGCCGCACAGCCGATAGAGATCCACGACATGGGCGGGCATCGCTTCCGTTCCCCGCTCTCGCAGCAGGTCGTAGAGCATGCGCGCCTGCTGTCGGCGCATCGCGTAGCGCATCTTGCGGTTGCGGTAGATGCGCCAGTGCCGGGGGTTCCAGGGCGAGAGCGGCTGGTAGCCGAAGCCGGCGCCTTCGGCCGAGGTGACACGCCGATCGTCCAACCGGCCACGCATGTCGAGGTCGTGCTTGACCAGCGCCGTCACCAGTCCGTCCTCGCCGAAGATCCCGAAGGGCAGACGAACGCCGCGACGGCGGAACTCTGCAATGCAGGAGCCGCGCAGGGCGTAGAGATTGCCCGCCATCTCCCGCCGTGCCGCCAGCTTCGCGCGGAAGGCGTCGCGTGAGCGGCCGCTGACGGGAAGTCCTGCACATCCATTGGCATGCGGCTCCTCCGCGAACCGCTCGAGGAAAGCCGTGATGGTGCCCGGGCTGATCAGCATGTCCCCGTCGGTGAAGACGTGGATGTCGGCATCGGGCGGCGCCACCTCATGCGTGTAGTGGTTCCACGCATTCGCCTTGTCGCCCTTCGCGATGACGATCGGCACGACCGCCATGCGCTTTGGCTGGTAGGCACGCACCGCGCTCTCAGTGCCGTCGGTGCAGCCATTGATCAGCACATGCACCCGGAGATCTGCCTCCGTCCCGCAAGCATCGAGCCGGTCGAGCGCGGCGGCGATCCCTTCCTCCTCATTGTAGGCGAAGACAGCAACGGAGACGAAAGGCCTGCTCATGGAATTCTCCATCCTGTGACTGTCTAGTCGGGTACAGCATCGGAGTCGAACGGGGCAGGCCGTTGTGAACCGGTTGATCGCGACCGCGTTGGACGCCTGTTA
>LNFM01007318.1_pt1 | contig 17399 bp, 16 predicted proteins | sample 596031 | NCBI WGS metagenome assembly LNFM01 (sample SAMN04254537, study PRJNA301005) | activated carbon metagenome | isolation source: dual media filters at the Ann Arbor, Michigan drinking water treatment plant | place: USA: Ann Arbor | reverse complement strand
CGCACGGCCTCGGGCGTCGCGGAGACGGCGGTCTTGCCGGTCGAGGTCTTGATGATGTCGGCGCCGGTGCCGATGGCGATGCGGGCGGCGGCGCGGATGAGCTCCGGCGTCTTCAGCTCGCCCGTCTCCAGGATGGTCTTGAGGGTGCGGCCCTGCGGCACCACGGCCCTCACCGCGCCGAGCAGCGCGCCGACCACCTCGTGCCGGCCGGCCATGAGCGCGCGCCAGGGCAGGACGACGTCGATCTCGTCGGCCCCGTCGAGGAGGGCCCAGCGCGCCTCGTCGGCGACGCGCATGACGTCGTCCTCGCCGGCGGGGAAGTTGACGACGGTGGCGATCCGCACCGGCGTGCCCTTCAGGAGGCGGCGCGCCTGGGGCATGAAGCCCGACCAGAGGCAGACGGCGGCGACGGGGCCGAGCGGCGTCAGGGCACGGGCGCAGAGCCGGTCGACGCCGGCCTCGTCGAGCCCGTTCGACAGGTCGGTGAGGTCGAGCAGCGCGACGGCGCGGCGGGCGAGCGTTTCGTCACTCATCGATGCATTCCGTCAGGAAGCCGCGGATCACCGCCTCCATGGCGGCGGCGCCGGCGGTGGCGACCGCCTTGGTCTCGGCATGGGAGGGTGCGTGCGGGGCGAGGCCCGCGGCGAGGTTGGTGATCATCGAGAGCCCGGCCACGGCGAGGCCGGCATGGCGGGCGAGGATGACCTCGGGAACGGTCGACATGCCCACAGCGTCGGCGCCGAGGGTGCGCAGGGCGCGGATCTCTGCGGGGGTCTCGAAGCTCGGGCCGGTCACCCAGGCATAGACGCCCTCGAACAGCGCCACGCGCCGCCGCGCCGCGCCGCCGGCGATCGCCCGGCGCAGGGCCGGGTCGTAGGCGCCGTTCATGGGCACGAAGCGGTCGTCGCCCTTCAGGCCGATGAGCGGGTTGGGGCCGAACAGGGCGATGTGGTCCTCGATCGCCATGATGGATCCCGGCGGCATGTCGGGCTTCAGGGAGCCCGCCGCGTTGGTGAGGAGAAGGCGCGGGATGCCGAGGGCGGCGAGCGTGTCGATCACCGGCTTCATGACGCGGGAATCGCCGCTCTCGTAGGTGTGGGCGCGGCCCTGGAGCACGGCGACGCGCCGGCCCTCCAGCCTGCCGACGACCAGCCTGCCGGCATGGCCGGACACGCCGACTTGGGGGAAGCCCGGCAGGTCGCCGTAGGGGATGACGCGGGCGTCCTCCACCGCGTCGGCCAGCGGTCCCAGCCCGGTGCCGAGGACGATGGCGCAGGCGATGGGCGCGTCGCCTGCGGCAGCGCGGATGATGGGGGCGGCGGTCATGACAGGTTGTCCGGGCCGAAGGCGTGGGGGAGCAGTTCGGCGAGGGTGAAGCGGGCCCGCACGCCCTCCGGCCCGGCGACGTGGATCGCCATGGTGGGGGGCCCGAATTCGCGCAGCCGCTGGCGGCAGGCGCCGCAGGGCGTGCAGAGCTCCGGCCCCTCGGCGAAGACCAGGATCTCGGCGATGGCGCGGTCGCCCGCGAGCAGCATGGCGGCGACGGCGCCGGCCTCCGCGCAGGTGCCGACGGGATAGGCGGCGTTCTCGACGTTGCAGCCGGCATGGACGCGGCCCGATGCGGCACGGATCGCGGCGCCGACACGGAAGCGCGAATAGGGGGCGTAGGCCTTGCCCTGCGCGCTGCGGGCCGCGTCGAAGAGCTCGTCCAGTGGCTGCGTCATTGCCTCTCCGTCACGCCTCCCGGACGCGAGGGTGGCCCGCGCCCTCCGGCGGATATAGGGCAAGGCGGCCGGCGCCTGAACAGAAAAGCGCGCCGCGGCGGCTCAGGGTTCGATGACGAGGCCGTCCTCGGCGCAGGCGACCGTCGCCTTGTCGCGGTTGGCGAGCATCTGCGGCCCCATATGGGTGAGGATGATGCGCTTCGCGCGGAGGTCTGGGAGCCGGCCGGAGAGGGTCTTCCAGTCCAGGTGGTTCTTCAGCGGGATGTCGAAGGTGTAGCACTCGATGAGGAGCACGTCGGCGCCGTCGGCGAGCGGCACCAGGTCCTCGGTCCAGGTGGTGTCGCCGGAATAGGCGAAGACCTTGCCGTCGCGCGCGATGCGATAGCCCTGGCAAGGACCGGCGCGCTGGTCATGCACCATGGGAAAGGCGGTCACGGCATTGCCCGCCACCGTGGCCGGCTGGTCGGGCGTCACCTCGAGCCAGGTGATCGCGAAGGGGTAGGCGTTGGACGAGGAGCCGGGGAAGGCCGCCTCCATCACCGCCCGCACCCATTCCTGCACGCGCTTCGGGCCGGCGATGGTGAGCGGGGCCTTGCGGCGCGCGTTGAACAGCGCATCGAGCATGAAGAAGGGCAGGCCGCCGAGGTGGTCGGCATGGAAATGCGTCAGCAGGATCGCCGAGACGCTGTTGGGATCGATGCCGGCGCGCTGCATGGCGAGCAGCGAGGTGGCGCCGCAATCGACCAGCATGACCGTTCCGTCGTCGCCGGCCAGGTGGAGGCAGGTCGAGTAGCGGCCGCCGGAGCCGAAAGCGTCGCCGGAGCCGAGAACGGTGATCTTCATGGCACACCAACGGAAGATGACGGAAACAGGCGTCGTGCGAGACGTCGGCCCGGGGCGCCGCGCCCTCGCGGGCATATGAGCACGGGCGGGGTCGGCTTAGAAGCGCCGGTAGCAGGGGATGCCGGCATCAACCTTTCCAAATGCTTCCAGGCTGTATCGCCTATCGATAGGCCCGCATCGTTGCAGGCCTCGTTCGCGTCGGAACAGGATGACAGGTGCCCAGCCGGTGTGCAGACTCCGGGTCCACGCAGCCACCTGAACGGCCATGACCCAGACAGAAACGCTCACGATCCCCGGCCTTTCGGCGCCGGGTTCCATCGGCATCGACGCAAGCGGCATTCCCCATATCCGGGCAGAGAACGAGGCCGATCTGTTCTTCCTGCAGGGGTTCTACGCGGCGCGGGAGCGGCTGTTCCAGATCGATCTGTTCCGCAAGCGCGGCCTCGGCCTTCTCTCCGGCGATTTCGGTCCCGGCTATATCGAGCAGGACCGCGCCTCCCGGCTGTTCCTCTACCGCGGCGACAGCGAGGCGGAGTTCGCCGCCTACGGACCGGAGGCCAAAGCGACCTTCACCGCCTTCGCCAGGGGCATCAACGCCTTCATCGTCATGACGGAGGCCGACCCGTCCCTGCTGCCCTTCGAGTTCGGCCTGCTCGGCACCAAGCCGGCCCGCTGGGCGCCGGAGGACGTCTCGCGCATCCGCACCCATTCGCTGTCGCGCAACGCGCTGTCCGAGATCCTGCGCTGCCAGGTCCATGCGAAGGCCGATCACCGTACCGACCTCCTGCGCCGCTGGCTGGAGCCGCAGGTGACCCCGGTCGTGCCCGAGGGGCTCGACCCGGCGACCGTGCCGATGGCCGTGCTCGACGTCGTGAAGCTCGCCACCGCCAATGCCACCTTTTCCAAGGAGCGCCTCGCCGCGACCCTCGAGGATGCGCCGAAATGGCGCGCGACGACGGACCTGCTCGAGGTGGTCCTCGACGCCCAGTACACCGGCTCGAACAACTGGGCTGTGCACGGCTCGAAGACCGAGACGGGCATGCCGATCCTCGCCTCCGATCCGCACCGCATCCACGGCATGCCGTCGCTCAGGACGATCTTCCACCTGACCTGCCCGACCCTCGACGTGGTGGGGGCCGGCGAGCCCTCCGTGCCCGGCGTGATGATCGGCCACAACGGGACGATCGCCTGGGGCCTGACGATCTTCTACATCGATCAGGAGGACCTCTACGTCTACGAGACCAACCCGGAGGATCGCGACCTCTACCGCTACGGCGAGGGCTGGGAGCGGGTGCGCACGGTCGAGGAGCGCATCAAGGTCAAGGGCTGCGACGACCAGATCCTGACGCTGAAGTTCACCCGCCATGGGCCGGTGGTGCATGAGGACGCGGCGGCCGGCCGGCTCTATGCGGTGCGCGCCGCCTATTTCGAGCCGGGCACGGCGCCCTATCTCGTCGCCCACAAGCTGATGCGCACCAAGAACCTCGCCGAGTTCCGCGCCGCGGCGGTGACCTGGGGCACGCCCTCCTGCAACCTCGTCTTCGCCGACAAGGCGGGCGACATCGCATGGATGCCGGCGGGCATCAATCCGATCCGCCCCAACTGGGACGGTCTGCTGCCGGTGCCGGGCGACGGCCGCTACGAATGGGCCGGCTGGCGCGACCGGTCGCAGGCGCCGCTGGTGCACAATCCCGATCGCGGCTTCGTCTTCTCCGCCAACGAGATGAACGTGCCTGAGGGCTGGGACCACAAGGCCTATCCCTTCGGCTTCGAGTGGGTGGACTATTCGCGCGCCAACCGCATCGAGGAGGTGCTGGAATCGGTCTCGCCGCATACGCTCTCGACCTCCAGGGCGCTGCAGACCGACGTCGTCTCCATTCCCGCGCGCCGCCTCGGCAGGCTGCTGGCGGGCGTGACGGCGCCCGACGCCGAGACGGCCGCGGCCATCGCCCTGCTCACCGGCTGGGACCATGCGCTGACCAGCACGTCGGCGGCCGGCGCGCTGTTCGAGGTCTGGTGGTCGCGGCACCTGAAGAAGGCGCTGTGGAACGCCGTCGTGGCGCCCGAACTCCATGCGCTGATGGTGCCCGGCGACGTCGACGGCACCCTCGCGCTGCTGGAAGAACCGGACGACCGGTTCGGCAGCGATCCCGCCCGGGCGCGCGACGCCCTCCTCATCTCCTCGCTGGCGGCGGCCCATGCGGAGGTCAGGCAGCTCCTCGGCCCGGATCCCTCGAACTGGGCCTGGGGCAAGCTGCACCACGGCTATTTCGAGCACCCGCTGTCGTTCATGCTGCCGGAGGATCAGGCCAAGGCCTGGGCGATCGGACCGGTGCCCCATGCCGGCTCGTCGGTGACGCCGATGCACACGGGCTATCGGGGCACGGATTTCCGCACGATGATGGGCTCGTCCTTCCGCATCGTCGTCGACCTCGCCGATCTCGACCGCTCGGTGACGATCAACACGCCGGGCCAGTCGGGCGACCCGACCTCGCCGCACTACCGCGATCTCTTCGCCCGCTGGGCCGCCGGCGACTACGTGCCGCTGCCCTATACGGCGGCGGCCGTGGAGGCGGCGCTGGAGAGCCGGCTCGTCTGCCAGCCGGGCTGAACCGATTCAGGTGCTCTATTTCGGCCGGGTAACAATCGACACCGCCTGTGTCGCCCGGCTGAAACCGTGTCGGCCTAGCGTCTGTCCGTCTCGACACGAGGGGATGATCAGGCCCATGCCGAACCGCGACGCCATCGCCAGCCTCAACCAGGCCCTGGCCGCGATCGACGTGATGATCCGCAGCGGCAAGGGCCAGGGCGGCCGTCTCGTCGACATGGCCCGGGAGGCGCGGCAGGCGGCGTCGGCCCTGAGCGGTTCGCCGCGTCCGCGCTCGCAGGCCGCGCCGCGCGGCGAGGGCGTTCCCGAAAAGGTCTGACGGCTCAGACGGGCAGGCTGGCGGTCGCCTTGACCTCTTCCATCACCGCATAGGTCCGCGTCTCGCGCACGCCGGGCAGGGAGAGCAGCACCTCGCCGAGGAAGATGCGGTAGGCCGCCATGTCGGCGACCCGCGTCTTGACGAGGTAGTCGAATCCGCCGGCGACGAGATGGCACTCCAGCACGTCGGGCGCGCGCGCCACGGCTCCGGCGAAACGGTCGAAGACGTCCGGCGTCGTCTTGTCCAGCGTCACCTCGACGAAGACCAGAAAACCGCGGCCGAGCTTCTGCGGATCGAGCCGCGCCCCGTAGCCGGCGATGATCCCGTCCCGCGTCAGGCGCTTCACCCGCTCGCTGGTGGCGGTCGGCGACAGGCCCACCCGCTCGGCGAGTTCCACGTTGGGAATGCGGCCGTCCTCCTGCAGCAAGCGGAGGAGCTTGCGGTCGAGGGCATCGAGGGATGTCGTCATCGTATAAATCACTAGCAGAAGCGCGATCGGGCGGGAATAGCTCTGCCGATGGGATGAAACATCGTCTCGAAACACGGTCGATCTGCGGTTAGCGTGTCGATATCGCCATCGCGCTGCTTCGAGGTCCCCCCGTGTCGTCCCTTCCCCGCTTCGACGCTCCCTATGCCGAGGCCGACGAGGCCGTCGCCCGCCGCCTGCTCGCGGCCGCAGGTCTGCCGGCGGAGGCGGAGGCGCGGATCGACGCGCGCGCCCGCGAGCTGATCGCCGCCATCCGGGCGAAGTCCGGCGGGCTCGGCGGCATCGAGGATTTCCTGCGCGAATATTCGCTGACCACCAAGGAGGGCCTCGCCCTGATGGTGCTGGCCGAGGCGCTGCTGCGCGTGCCGGATTCGCGCACCGCCGACGCGCTCATCGAGGACAAGCTGTCGGGCACCGACTGGGCGCACCGGGCGACGAAGTCGGAAGCCTGGCTCGTCTCGGCCTCGGCCTGGGCCCTCGGCGTCACCGCCCGCGTCATCCATCCCGGCGAGAGCCCGGAGGGGATCCTGGAGACGCTCGGCAAGCGGCTGGGGCTTCCCACCGTGCGCGCCGCGACGCGCCAGGCCATGCGCCTGCTCGGCTCGCATTTCGTCCTCGGCCAGACCATCGGCGAGGCGCTGGGCCGGGCGGGCTCGGCGCGCCGCTTCCGCTATTCCTACGACATGCTGGGCGAGGGCGCGCGCACCGCGGCCGACGCCGAGCGCTACCTCGCCTCCTACCACGACGCCATCGCCGCCATCGGCAAGGCGGCCGGCAACGAGCCGCTGCCGAACCGGCCGGGCATCTCGGTGAAGCTCTCGGCGCTGCATCCGCGCTACGAGGCGGTGAGCGCGGAGCGTGTCATGGCGGAGCTGGTGCCGAAGCTGCTGACGCTCGCCCAGGCGGCCAAGGCGCACGACCTCAACTTCACGGTGGACGCGGAGGAGGCGGATCGGCTGGAGCTGTCGCTCGACGTCATCGCCGCCGTCCTCGCCGATCCCTCCCTCGCCGGCTGGGACGGCTTCGGCCTCGCCGTGCAGGCCTATCAGAAGCGGGCGCTCGCCGTGATCGACTGGCTGGAGGCCCTCGCGGTGCGGCTCGACCGCAAGCTGATGGTGCGGCTGGTGAAAGGCGCCTACTGGGACACGGAGGTGAAGCGGGCGCAGGAGCGCGGCCTTCCCGACTTCCCGGTCTTCACCCGCAAGCCGATGACCGACCTCAACTACATGGCCTGCGCCCGGCGCCTGCTCGCGGCGCGGCCACGCATCTATCCGCAGTTCGCCACGCACAATGCGCTCACCATCGCGACCATTCTCGAGGAGGCCGGGGGCGCCGAGGGCTACGAGTTCCAGCGCCTGCACGGCATGGGCGAGGCGCTCTACGAGCAGCTGCTGGCGAAGCTTCCCGAGGCGGCCTGCCGCACCTATGCGCCGGTCGGCGGCCACCGCGACCTCCTCGCCTACCTCGTCCGGCGCCTGCTTGAGAACGGCGCCAATTCCTCCTTCGTCTCGGCTTCGGCCGATCCGGCCGTGCCGGTCGAGAGCCTGCTCACACGGCCGCAGAGCTGGATCGGCAACGCCACGGACGCGCGGCCGCGCAAGCTGCCGCTGCCGAAGGATCTCTATGCCCCGGGGCGGGTCAATTCAGCCGGCGTCGAGTTCGGCGACGCGAAAGCGCTCGCCGCCTTTCTCGCCGAGGTCGGCAAGGGCCCGGCCGGCTTTCCCGCCAGCGCCCGGCCGCTCGTGGGGGCGAAGGCGGTGCGCGGCGCCATCCGCTCGGTGACGAGCCCGGTGGACGGCTCGGTCGTGGGGGCCGTGGAGGAGGCCGACGCGGCGGTGGTGAAGGCTGCCTTCGACCGCGCCACGGCGGGCTTCAGGGACTGGAGCCACACGCCGGTGAGCGCCCGCGCCGAGGCGCTGGAGCGGCTCGCCGATGCGCTGGAGGCGGAGCGCGGCATGTTCTGCGCTCTGCTGGCGCGGGAGGCCGGCAAGACTCTGGACGACGGCGTCGCCGAGGTGCGCGAGGCCGTCGACTTCTGCCGCTACTACGCCCAGGAGGCGCGCCGCCACTTCGGCGAGGGGCTCGCCATGCCCGGGCCCACGGGCGAGGAGAACCGGCTGAGGCTGCGCGGCCGCGGCACCATCGTCTGCATCAGCCCGTGGAATTTCCCGCTCGCCATCTTCCTCGGCCAGGTGGCGGCGGCGCTCGCCGCCGGCAATGCCGTCATCGCCAAGCCCGCCGAGCAGACGCCGCTGGTGGCGGCCGCGGCGGTGGCCCTCGCCCACAGGGCGGGTATTCCCGGGGACGCGCTGGCGCTGGTGCCGGGTGACGGGCGCGTCGGCGCCATGCTGGTGGCCGAGCCGCGGGTCGCCGGCGTCGCCTTCACCGGCTCGACCGAGGTGGCAGGCAAGATCAACCAGCAGCTGGCGGCGCGGCGCGGGCCCATCGTGCCCCTGATCGCCGAGACCGGCGGCATCAACGCCATGATCGTCGACGCCACGGCGCTGCCCGAGCAGGTGAGCGACGACGTGGTCACGTCGGCCTTCCGCTCGGCCGGCCAGCGCTGCTCGGCGCTGCGGCTCCTCTGCCTGCAGGAGGACGTGGCCGAGCGCATGCTGGAGATGATCCGCGGCGCGGCCGCGGAGCTCAAGATCGGCGATCCCGCCGATCCCGCGACCCATGTCGGCCCCGTCATCGACGAGGAGGCGAAGGCGCGGCTGGAGGCGGTGGTCGAGAAGGCGCGGGCCGAGGGGCGGCTCGTCTGGCAGGCGAGCCTTCCCGAGACTGCGCCGGCCGGGCTCTTCGTCGCCCCGGCGATCATCCGCGTGGCGAAGCCGCAGGACCTCACCGAGGAGGTCTTCGGCCCGGTCCTGCACGTCACCACCTGGAAGGCGGGCCGGCTCGCCGAGCTCACGGAGGCCATCGCCGGCAACGGCACGGGCCTCACCCTCGGCATCCATTCGCGCATCGACCAGGTGGTGGAGGAGGTTGTGGCGCGGCTCTCCCACGGCAACGTCTACGTCAACCGCAACATGATCGGCGCCGTCGTGGGCACCCAGCCCTTCGGCGGCTCGGCCCTGTCGGGGACGGGTCCGAAGGCCGGCGGCCCGCATTACCTGCCGCGCTTCGCGCTGGAGCAGGTGGTGACGGTCAACACCGCGGCGGCGGGCGGCAATGCCAGCCTGCTCGCCGGCGGGGAGGGATGAGGCTCAGGCCGCGAAATAGCGGTCGATGATGCGCCGGTAGACGGCGGTGAGGGCGGTGAGGTCGGCGACCGGCACCCGCTCGTCCACCGCGTGCATGGTCTGGCCGACGAGGCCGAACTCGATGACCGGGCAATAGTCCTTGATGAAGCGGGCATCCGAGGTGCCGCCGGAGGTCGAGAGTTCCGGCTGCCGCCCCGTGACCTCGGCGATGGCCTCGCTGACCATCGCGACGAAGGGGCCGGGCCTGGTGATGAAGCTCTGCGAATTGCCGCGGGCCCAGGTCACCGTGGCCGTGATCCCCGGCCTTGCGGCCGCGGCGGCGATCCCCTCGATCCAGGCCTTCAGCCCGTCGAGCGTGTGCTCGTCGTTGAAGCGGATGTTGAAGCGGCCGGTGGCGGTCTGGGGGATGACGTTGGTGGCGGCGTTGCCGACGTCCACCGAGGTGATGGCGAGGTTCGACGGCTGGAAATGGGCGTTGCCGGCGTCGAGCGGCCGTTCCGTCAGCCGGCCGAGAATGTCGAGGAGCACGGGAATGGGGTTGGCGGCGCGGTCGGGATAGGCGACGTGGCCCTGCCGGCCCTCGACGGTGACGATGGCGGAGAGCGAGCCGCGGCGGCCGATCTTGATCATGTCGCCGAGGGCTTCCGGATTGCTCGGCTCGCCGACGATGCAATGGTCGAAACGCTCGCCGCAGGCATGGGCCCATTCCAGCACCTTGACGGTGCCGTTGACGGAGGGGCCCTCCTCGTCGCCGGTGATGAGGAAGCCGATGGAGCCCTTCGGCCGGCCGCCGTTCGCCGCGAGGTGATCGAGGGTCGCGGCGAGGAAACAGGCGATGCCGCCCTTCATGTCCACCGCGCCGCGGCCGTAGAGCTCGCCGTCGGCGATCTCGCCTTCGAAGGGACCGTGGCGCCAGGCCGCCGCGTCGCCGGGCGGCACCACGTCGGTATGGCCGGCGAAGAGGAGATAGGGCGCCTGCGTGCCGATGCGGGCGTAGAGGTTCTCGACGTCCGGCGTGCCGGGCTCGGAGAAGGTGAGGCGCTCGACCGTGAACCCGGCGGGCCCGAGCACAGCCTCCAGCGCCGAGAGGGCGCCGCCCTCCGCGGGTGTGACGGAGGGGCAGCGAAGGAGGGCGCGCGTCAGCGCGACCGGATCTGAAGGCATGGGCTGAGAATAGGAATGTTCAGTGATCAGACGCAAAGTGGCTCAAAGCTCCATGGAAGTCACTCACTTCCAACCGTGTGCTCTCTTTATCGTATCCCATGCATCATTTATCTGTTGCTGCAATCGGCTAGACCCGCCAGTATCGGAAGCAAAATTCTTAACAAGTGTTATGTATCTCAATTTTGCGGACGCATAATCGTAATTGGCGTCTGTAAGGCCGAGTATTTCTTCGGCATTCTTAATATGGTTTTTGGGCGCCTCATTCTCTCGACGCTGCCTTTCACTCTCTTGACGCATGCGCTCGGCTTCTTCGGCTGAAGCCCTTCTTCTGCGCTCTCTAGCCTCATGTTGGGCGCGTAACAATTCTTCTTCCACGGAAGATTGGGCCTGCTCGGCACCGCTGGATCGCCTACCTACAGATGTTTCCTCATAGATTGCTCGGCGACCATTGACATCCTCGAAAGGTTGACTGGCAATTGCACTGGGAAACAGGCCGAGATCGAGAAGGACCCAGAGCCCTGCAACGGCGATAGTCAGCGAGAAGAGCATGGACAGGAGGCTCGGCCCACCGACCTCGATTGGAATAACCATGTTCTTGATCTGGAAGGCGATGTTCAGCGCCATCAGCGCCTGCACATAGGTCGGCGGGTAGTTGCGGTCGTTGGACCGCTTCACTAGCAAGAAATAGAACGGGAGCGACATGGCGAGGCCGACGAGGCCGGCAAGGATCGCGGCGCCCCAGATGCCCGCCACAGCCCAGCCGACGAGGCCGGCGACATAGCCCAGAATGATGTTGGCAACGATCAGGATGAAAATGCCGATCCAGAAATCCTGGCGTCCGATTCGGCCATCGCCGTCCAGAAAAAGACGCAGGAATTTCACTCTGGTTCTCTGTCTAGGAGCCCGGAAATTGAAGACTGGCGGGCGGTGGGGCCAAGGTCAACGCCCAAGGTTTCAAGGGCATGTCATGCGAGGGGGTCCGGCCCGTAACGATTGTCCCCCGTCTCGCCGCGCAGGAGGCCGAGATCGATGACGAGGGCGATCAGCGCCACCAGGACCCAGAGCCCGAGGACGGAGAGGACCGGGCCCATGGGGCCGACGGAATCGAAGTAGCCGAGCACCTGGAGGAGGCTGACGAGGAAGGCCGGCAGGAACAGGAAGAGCAGGTAGAGGTCGGAATGGCCGCGGTCGTGGGCGCGCTTGATGGCGAGCGCCAGCGAGGGATAGAGGAAGGCGAGGCCGACGACGGCGGCGGCCGGGTGGCCGCCGGCATCCATGGCGAGCCGGTCGCCGATGAAGGCGAAGACGTTGAGCACCACCGCCGCCACCCAGAAGGGCAGGCGGGGGATGCGGCCCTCGAAGCTCAGGAACAGATGGGCCCAGACCGCGGGCTCCAGCCAGACCTGCCGGTCGGTCCAGTCGATCCTGGCCATGGCGGGAGCCTTCCCTCGGTGGTCAGTCGCGCAGCAGCTCGTTGATGCCGGTCTTGGAGCGGGTCTTCTCGTCGACGGTCTTCATGATGACGGCGCAATAGGTGGAGGGGCCCCAGTTCTCGCCCGGCAGGGCCTTGCCGGGCAGCGAGCCGGAGACGACCACCGAATAGGGCGGCACGCGGCCGACATGGATCTCGCCGGTCTGGCGGTCGACGATCTTGGTGGAGGAGGACAGGAACACGCCCATGGAGATCACCGAGCCCTCGCCGACCACGACGCCCTCGACCACCTCGGAACGGGCGCCGATGAAGCAGTTGTCCTCGATGATGGTGGGGTTGGCCTGCAGCGGCTCCAGCACGCCGCCGATGCCGACGCCACCCGAGAGGTGGACGTTCTTGCCTATCTGGGCGCAGGAGCCGACGGTGGCCCAGGTGTCGACCATGGTGCCCTCGTCGACATAGGCGCCGAGATTGACGAAGGAGGGCATCAGCACGACGTTCCTGGCGATGAAGGCCGAGCGGCGCACGACGCAGTTCGGAACGGCGCGGAAGCCGGCCTTGCCGAACTCGGCGGCGCCCCAGCCGTCGAACTTCGAGGGCACCTTGTCCCACCAGGACGAGCCGCCCGGGCCGCCGGCGATGGTGGTCATGTCGTTGAGGCGGAAGGAGAGCAGCACCGCCTTCTTCAGCCACTGGTGCACCACCCACTCGCCGGTCTCCTTCGAGGCGACCCGCAGCGTGCCGGTGTCGAGGAGGTTCAGGGCAGTCTCGACGGCCTCGCGGACCTCGCCCTTCGTGCCCGCATTGACCTCGGCGCGGTTGTCGAAGGCGGTCTCGATGACGGACTGGAGCTGGGCGTGGGACATGGCGGGTTCCGCGTGACGTCAGGGTGGCTCGCGCCTTGTCCCCGTGCCGTCAGGTCCTGTCAAGCGAGCCTGCGGACGCAGCGGCGATGCGCGGCCTGCGCCGGGGGCATGGTGCGCGGGCCGCCCGATCCTGTATGAAGGGGTCAGAAGCGGGCCGATATCGAGCGCGGCTGCCGCAGCATGTGAGAGATCCTTGTTCCTCGAGATTGCGATCATCCTGGTCCTGACGGTGGTGAACGGCGTCCTGGCCATGTCCGAACTGGCGGTGGTTTCATCCCGCCCCGCGCGTCTCAGGGTCTACAGCGAGCAGGGCAGCAAGGGCGCCGCGACGGCGCTTCAACTCGCCGAGCATCCCGGCCGCTTCCTCTCTACCGTGCAGATCGGCATCACCCTGGTCGGCGTCCTCTCCGGCGCCTTTTCCGGTGCGACCCTCGGCGTGCGCGCGGCGGCCGGCCTCCAGAGCCTCGGCGTGCCCGCGGTGGCGGCGGAGTGGCTCGGCGTCGTCGCCGTCGTCGTCCTCATCACCTACCTGTCGCTGATCATCGGCGAGCTGGTGCCCAAGCAGATCGCCCTGCGCAATCCCGAGCGCGTCGCCGCCATGGTCGCCCCGGCCATGGCGCTGCTGTCGCGGGTCGCCGCCCCCCTCGTCTGGCTGCTGGACCGGTCCGGCAAGCTCGTCCTCGCCCTGCTCGGCCAGAAGGCGGAAGGCGGCGAGAAGGTCACCGAGGAAGAGGTCAAGACCATCATTGCCGAAGCCGAGACGGCCGGCGTCATCGCCCCGGCGGAGGGCGAGATGATCGCCGGCGTCATGCGCCTCGCCGACCGCAGCGCCAGCGCCCTGATGACGCCGCGCCGCGAGGTGGAGATGGTCAATCTCGCGGAGTCGCCGGAAACCCTGCGCGAGCGGCTGCGGACCACCCGCCGCTCACGCCTGCCGGTGCAGGACGGCGACGCCGATTCCATCATCGGCGTGGTGCTGGTGAAGGACCTGATCGAGGCCTTCGCGGGGCGCCAGCGGCCGGACGTCGCCGCCTTCGTTCAGGAGGCCCCCGTCGTGCTCGACCGCACGCCCGCTCTCGACGTGCTCCGGACGCTGCGTGCGGCCAGCGCCCACATGACGCTGGTCTTCGACGAATACGGCCATTTCGAAGGCATCATCACCGCCACCGACGTGCTGGAGGCCATCGTCGGCGCCCTGCCCGACGAGGACGACGGCGAACCGGCCATCGTGACGCGCGCCGACGGCTCGCTCTTGATCGCCGGCTGGCTGGCGGCGGACGAATTCGCCATGCAGCTCGGCGTGCCGGTGGACCGTGACGGCGACTTCCAGACCGTGGCGGGCTTCGTCCTGCACGAGATGCAGCGGCTGCCGGCGGTGGGCGAAGGGTTCGACAAGGCCGGCTGGCGCTTCGAGGTGGTCGACCTCGACGGGCGCCGGATCGACAAGATCCTGGCGACGCGGCTCGCCTGACGGGCAAGGCTGGTTTGCAGCTTTGCAAGAATCGGCTTGCCTCCCTCGCGGCGCGGGCGGGCAGGCGTCATCTGTCGGGAGAGGGCGGCGGAGAGCCGCCACCCACCGGAGACCCGCCATGACCCCCGCAACGCTTCACCCGGCCGAACGCCATCCCGACCCGGTCGCCGCCGGCACCCGCATCGGCCATGTCCACCTGAAGGTCGCCGATCTCGACCGGTCGCTCGCCTTCTACCGCGACGTGCTCGGCTTCGAGGTGATGCAGCGCTACGGCGACCAGGCGGTGTTCCTCTCGGCCGGCGGCTATCACCACCATCTCGGCCTCAACACCTGGGAGAGCAAGGGCGGCCGGCCGCCGGCGCCCGGCACCACGGGGCTCTACCACACGGCCATCCTCTACCCCGACCGCGCGGCGCTCGCCGATGCGCTGCGCCGTCTCGTCCAGGCCGGCATCCGCCTCGACGGCGCCAGCGACCACGGCGTCTCCGAAGCGCTCTACCTCTCCGACCCCGACGGCAACGGCGTCGAACTCTACCGCGACCGGCCGCAGGCCGAATGGCCACGCAATCCGGACGGGACGCTCGCCATGGTGACGAAGCGCCTCGACCTCCAGGCGCTGCTGGCCGAGGCCCCGGCGAAGACGTGAGCCCATGGTGGGAGGGATGCCCCACCCGCACCCTCCCCGCGGCGCGGGGAGGGGGACTACAGCCGCTCGCCGGACCTTCTCCCGTTTCGCCTGGCCCAACCGGCACCCTCGCGCCTGGCGCGGCGGCCCCGGGGTTCGCGGGACGTCGTAGTCCCCCTCTCCGCGCGCAGCGCGGGGAGGGTGCGGGTGGGGCCTTCCGTTCCCTGCCAGCCCTAGCCGTGCAGGCGGATCAGCCGCTTGCCGCGGTTGTCGCCGCGATAGAGCGAGGCGATGGCGTCGGGGGCGGCCTCGAGCCCCTCGAGAATGTCCTCGGCGTAACGGAGCTGCCCCGAGCGGATCCAGCCCGCCAGCCGCGCCAGCGCCTCGCCGTAGCGATGCGCGTAGTCGAAGGCGAGCACGCCCTGCATGCGGGCGCGCTTGACGAGGAGGTGCCGCTCGGGGCGCGGGCCCGTCGGCCAGGGATCCCAGGACGAGACGGAGGCCGTGCCGCAGATGACGACGCGGGCGCCCATGGCGAGGTTCTGCAGCACCGCGTCGGAGATCGGCCCGGAGGTGTTGTCGAAATAGACGTCGACGCCGCCGGGGCAGGCCTTCGCCACCGCGCCGGCGATGTCGTTCACCGCCTTGTAGTCGATGGCCGCGTCGTAGCCGAACTCGTCGACGCATTGGGCCACCTTCTCGGGCCCGCCGGCGATGCCGACCGTGCGGCAGCCCATGATCTTGGCGATCTGCCCGACCGCCGAGCCGACCGAGCCGCTCGCGGTGGACACCACCACCGTGTCGCCGGGCTTCGGGGCGCCGACGTCGAGGAGGCCGAAATAGGCGGTGATGCCGTTGAGGCCGAGGACGCCGAGGGAGGTGGAGAGCGGCAGGTCGCTCTCGGTCACCTTGCGGGTGACGGCGGAGGCCGGGACGACCGCCAGCTCCTGCCAGCCGAACATGCCGGTGACCTTGGTCCCGGGGGCGTAGCCCGGGTGCTCCGAGGCGACGACCTCGCCGGAGGCGAAGGAGCGCATGACCTCGCCGATGCCGACCGGCTGGGCATAGTTCGCCACCGCCGAGACCCAGCCGCGCATGGCCGGCTCGACCGACAGGAACTGGTTGCGCACCAGGATCTCGCCGGGCTTCAGCGCCGCCGGCTCATAGGCCTCGATGCGGAAATGCTCGGCTTGCGGAATGCCGTCCGGGCGGGCGGCGAGGACGACGCGGCGGGAGGTGGACATGGGGGGTGCTCGAGGCTGAGGGGGAGGGGAAGAGAAGCACGGCGGGGCGGACGCCGCATCTCCCCCGTTGGGACTGAACGAGCCGCTTGACGGGGAGGGAAACGCAGAACAAAATGGCAACATCAGTGCCGTGCCTGCCTGTTCCAGCCGAGGGGGCGCCGGGATGGATGATGCACAGCGAAAGGGCCAGGCCCTGTGGGATGCGGTGGCGACCCGTCTCGACGAGAAATACGGCACCGGCCCGGAATGGGGCGAAGCCGACTACCACACCCTGGCGGCCGAGCCCTTCGAGGTGCGGATGCTGTTCGTCCTGGGGTCCATCGAATACAACATCGCCAATGGCGGATGGGGCCAGTTTCTCTGGAACTGCCTGCCCCACTGGCGGCTGATGATCGACATCGCCGAGCGGGCCTATCCCATGACCGGCGCGCCGCGGCACGGGGAGGCGATGGGCGACCTGCGCCGCTGCTGCCTGCACAGCGAGGCGGACGCCATCGCCACGAAGACGCGGGCCATCGCCGAGCGCAACTTCCTCGTCCACAACTATCCGCTGTTCGGCGCGTTTCTGGACCGCGCCCGCGCCTATGACGACGGCCGATGGCAACACGTCTTCTATGGCGACGACGCCCACCTCGCCCTCCTGTCGTGGCTCGCAGCCAACGAGGGGCTGATCCGGCGCTATCTCGGGCAGGCGAATTAGGGCGGGAATGTCGGCTTCGGCATGTCATCGAAGAGGGGGCGACGCATGCGCGCGGCCAAAGAGAGGCTCCTCCACGCCCATTGCGACGGGGTGGACTACACCTTCGTGAGAGCCAACAGGTTGACGTCGATCTGCTTCGGCGGTCCGCTCGAACGCGAGGTGACGGGCCTCGAGCACGGTCCCCGCCGGCTCCACGCCATCGGGTGCCTCAGCGCCCGCGTGATCCCCGCCTTGAGCCGTCCTTCCATCTCCCGTTTTCCCCTGATCTACGGCCTGTGTTTCGACGGCTGCGACATGATCTACCGGCTCGTGCCCAACGGCCCGGTCGAGGTGGTTCACATGTCCACCACGCGGTCACTCGACGACTGGCCATACCGCGACTTCCCCGCACTGCTGCCCTTCGTACCGCTGGCGCTCGCGACGGCGACACCGCGCAGCTATGCCGATTTCGCCAAGCGATTCCCAAACATGCCCGACCGACCCGAAGGACAGCTCGTGGTCTGCGTGACGCCGCCGGCCACTGTCGGCGTCTCGCTCTGGGGCTCGGGCGACTACGAAGGGGTGACGATCGTCTTCGACTGCGACCTGACGACGGCGACGGTGCACGCCTACAACGTGACGACGTGAACGGAGGGCTCCACTGCCGCCGCGGGAGCGCCGTGGACGATGCGGACTGTGCCAATCGGTAGGCGCTTCCCCTCCCCCCGCTT
>LNFM01007316.1_pt1 | contig 17402 bp, 9 predicted proteins | sample 596031 | NCBI WGS metagenome assembly LNFM01 (sample SAMN04254537, study PRJNA301005) | activated carbon metagenome | isolation source: dual media filters at the Ann Arbor, Michigan drinking water treatment plant | place: USA: Ann Arbor | reverse complement strand
CGCAATGCGATGTCTTGTAGTGGCATGGTTCGGGCCTAGGCGAGGAGGCGGGTCAAGGTATCGGCGAGGCGCTGCGGCTCGAACTTCGAGACGTATTCGTCCACGCCTACCGATTTGCCCAGCTGCTGGTTCGAATCGCCCGACAGCGATGAGTGCATCAGCACCGGGATGCCGGAGAATCGCTGGTCGGCCTTGATTTTGCGGGTCAGCATGTAGCCGTCCATCTCGGGCATCTCGACATCGGTGAGAATGACCTGGACGAAGTCCGAGACAGGCTGGCCCGAGACCGATGCGTGATTGGCGATGCGCTGCAGCTCATCCCAGGCCTGGCGCCCGTTCTGCGCCTCGATATGCCCGACGTCCAGGGCTTCCAGCGTCGACAGGATTTGCTTGCGCGCCACGGACGAGTCGTCGGCGAACAAAATGGTGCGGTCCGGCATGCTCAGACGGCGAATCGATCGGAAGGCGAGATCGCTCGCGGTATCGGTGGTTTCCGCCAGCACGCGTTCGACGTCCATCATCATGACCAGACGGCCGTCGGCCAGTTCGGTGACTGCGGTGACCAGCCCGCCCGTCTTGAACGACAGCATGTCGGGGGGCACTTTCATGGCCGACCAATCAAGTCGCAGGATCGTATCGACCGCCTCCACCAGGAACCCCTGCGTGCAGCCGTTGTATTCGGTGATGATCATCACCTTGCCGGTCGGCTCGGTGGACATGGACGCGTACTTGGCGAGATCGACCACCGGCACCAACATGCCGCGCAGGCTGACCATGCCCTCGACCGAGGGGCTCATGTCGGGGGCGCGGGTGATCGCCGGCGCACGCATGACCTCGCGTACCTTGAAGACGTTGATGCCGAAGGTTTCGGTGCGACCGGACAGCGTGTCGCGGCCGAGCGTGAACAGCAGGATCTCTAGCTTGTTGGTGCCGGCGAGGCGGGTGCGCGCATCGACGCTTTTGAGCAGTTCCGACATTGCGATGCTTCCGAGGCAGTAGGCGTTGTTGAATCCTGGCCGGCGGCGTGACCCGCGACCGGCAACCTGACTGGATGAATATCGGCGCCAACCGTGAACTACTTGAAGTTTTCCGGCGCGAATCTTGGCCGTCTGGAGCATGGGGCGATCCAGTCTCACGACCTCGGTGACGGCCGCATTGTCCCGGCCTTTAGATCGAAGTCACGCTCGGCCGCCTCAAGAGGTGCCGGTTCGGCGTCGTAACAGGCCCTTGCGTGGTCCCGTGCAAAAGTGCACGAAGCAAGCACGCGCGACTGGAAAGTGGAGATGACCCGATGGACTGGTTTCGAGACATGAAGATCGGTGTGAGGCTGGGAAGCGGCTTCGCGGTGATACTGGCTGCGCTTGCCGTGATCTGCGCGCTCGGTGTGACGGGTGTCAGCCGCATCGGCGCGACGGCAGATCGCATCATCAACGAGGACTGGCGTCTCACGCATGCCGCCCATGATCTCGAGAACGCGGCCCGCGGGACGTTCGTGATCGCGCTGCAGAGTCTGCAGAAGACCGAGCACACCTCGCTGCTCACGCTCAAGCAGCGTCTCGACGAGGAGCGGGCGGCCATGGGCAAGGCCATCGCCGAGCTGACGCAGCTCTCTTTGCTCGAAGCGGACAAAACCTCCTTGGCCAAGATCGATGCCGATCTGAAGGCGTATCTGAGCTCCCTGCTGCAAGTCATGGAGCACGCCGAATCGGGCAAGGTCGTGCAAGGCGAGGCCGTCGTGCATCAGAGCCTGGACCCGCGCTTCGCCGCGTTGGGCCAATCGGTGAAGGCGCTGGTGGAGCGCAACGAACAGCGCGTGCATACGAGCTTCGACGATCAACTCGGCGCCATCGGCGCTGCCCGCAACACGATGATCGTGCTCGGCGTGCTGGCCTTGATCGCCGGCGTGTTCTTCGCCGGCTGGGTGACGCGGTCGCTGACGAAGCCGCTCGGGCGCGCAGTGGCCGTGGCGCAGCGCATCTCTTCGGGCCGGCTCGACAGCGAGATCGAAGTCGCGGGCAAGGATGAAGTCGGGCAACTGCTGCAGGCGCTGGCAGGCATGCAGGCCGAACTGCGCGGCACCATCAGCGAAGTCGCGCAGAGCGCGTCCGATCTGTCGAGCGCGGCGAGCCGCACGGCGATGGGCACCGACGAGCTCATCTCGCGCGCGCATGGTCGCAGCGAGGCGACCGGGGCCACGGCGGCGGCCGTCGAACAGATGACCGTGAGTATCGGCCATGTCGCCGAGCACGCCCAGGAAGCCGCTGCGATCGCAGGGCGCTCCAGCGAGCTCGCGCGGGAAGGCGAGGCGATCGTGCGCGCCGCCAGCAGCGAAATGAACAGCATCGCGGATTCGGTGCAGCACGGCTCGCGCCTGGTCGAGACGCTGAACAGGCGCTCGGCGCAGATCAGCTCCATCGTGAAGGTCATCAAGGACATCGCCGATCAGACCAATCTGCTCGCGCTGAACGCTGCGATCGAGGCCGCACGCGCCGGAGAACAGGGCCGCGGCTTTGCGGTGGTCGCCGACGAAGTGCGCAAGCTCGCCGAGCGCACCGGCACGGCCACTTCCGAGATCGGCTCCATGATCGACGCCATCCAGCATGAGACATCGACCGTCGTCGAAACGATGCAGGCGGGCGGGGACAAGGTCGTGCAAGGCGTGAAGCTCGCCGACGACGCTGCCGCGGCTTTGGAGAAGATCAAGGCGCAGGCGCTGGAAGCGGTGGAGAGCGTGAACGCCATTGCCGCTGCAACCCGTGAACAGCAGGCGGCCAGCAGCGATATCGCTCGCAACGTCGAACGTATCGCGCAAATGACCGAGGAGAGCGGCGCATCGATCAGCGACAGCGCCGACTCCGCTCGCCAACTGGAGCAGCTTGCATCCGTGCTGCAGGCGCGGGTGGCACGGTTCACCCTCTGATTCGCCCTGACAGCCATCCCTTGCGGCCATGCGCAGGACTTCGGTTTCCGATGGCCGTGTCGCGCCGTTTCGTCCGTTCGCGAAGCCTCAGTCCTGGCCGACGCGGGCGGTCGCGTTCGAGACCCTAGAGACGAGATGCCTGCTGTCCGCCGATGCGGGCAGCGTGCTGGTCGCGGCTGTCGCTCGCGAGACGTTCGAGGCGCCGCTCGCCGAGGTGCTCGTCGAGACTGCGCCTGCCGCACCGATCATCGATCTGGGCGATAGGCGTCGGCTGAGTACGTTCGCGCCCGAGCCGCGCCGCGAATTGCTCGTGATCGATGCGAGCGTGGCGGATCGCGATTCTCTGGCCGCGGCTCTGCTTGCCGACGCGGGCGATGACCGAAACTTCGAGCTCCTGCTGCTCGACGCGGTGAGCGACGGCCTGGGGCAGATTCATGCGGATCTGTTGCGGCATGACATCGTGTTCGACGCCTTGCACATCGTCACCCATGGGTCGGCGCAGGGCATCGCACTCGGCTCGAGCGCCTTGGGGCCGTCCGATCCGATCGAACATGCGAGCCTGCTCGCCGCTTGGGGCGTCTTTCTTGCCGAGGAAGCCGATCTGCTCTTCTACGCCTGTGACCTTGCGGGCACGCAGGCAGGTCGCGCATGGCTGCAGAGCGTCGCAGAACTGACCGGCGCGGACGTGGCGGCGAGCGACGACCTCACCGGCGACGGGGCGCTCGGGGGCGATTGGGTGCTGGAGTTTCGGACGGGAGACATCGAAGCGACGCTTCATCTGGCGGTGGAGTCGAGCATGAAGTGGCAGCACATCCTCGCCGTGAACCAGAGCACCGCCGCGATGCAGTCTAGCGCCTCGGTGGCCATCGACGAGGCCGGAAGCTCGATCGTGGTCTGGCAGATCGATGGCCAGGACGGCGCTGGCTGGGGCATTTACGGGCGTCGGTTCGATGCGGTCGGCAACCCGTTGGGAGGCGAGTTTCTCGTCGCGCAGACGACGGCAGGCGATCAGTTCGAGCCCGATGTCGCGATGACGGCGGCCGGCGACTTTGTCGTCGTGTGGACCGGCCGTGGGCAGAGCGGTGACGGCGCGGGCGCGGGCAACGTCTACGCACGGCGATTCGCGAGCGATGGTATGCCGTCGGGCGGCGAGTTTCTCGTCAACCAGACGACGGTAGGGGACCAGCGCCGCCCCGCGGTCGATTTCGACGGGAGCGGCAGCCGCTTCATGGTGACCTGGACTTCGGACGGTCAGGATGGCAGCGGACTAGGTGTATATGCGCGTCGCTTCGACGCGAACGGCACGCCGACAGGGGGCGAGTTTCGGGTCAACGACAGCACCGCAGGCGACCAGACTTCACCGGATGTCGCCGGCAACGATCTGGGCAGCTTCATGTTCGTCTGGCAGAGCGACGGTCAGGACGGCAGCGGCTGGGGGGTGTATCGGCGTTACTACAGCGTGCTGGGCTTCTTCCTCAACACCGACCGGCTCGTCAATGCGCACACTGCCGGCGATCAGTACGATCCCGCGGTGGCGGATAACGGCGACAGGGATTTTCTCATCGCCTGGGCGAGCGACGGTGAAGACGGCAGCGGTGGCGGCATCTATGCCGATTACATCAGGAATACGTCTCTCGCCGGAGGGACGTCGGTCGGGCCGCTTCGCGTCAATTCGACGACGGCCGGTGATCAGGTCGCGCCGGCGATCGGGCGCGACGATGATCGCAACTTCGTCGTGGCGTGGACGAGTTTCGGTCAGGGCACCGATGGTAGCGGTGAGTCGAGCATCTACGCACGGTTGCTCGAACGCGAGGGAACCGGCGTCGGTTTGTTCGGTGACGAGTTTCTTGTGAACTCGCATCAGACCGGAAACCAGCAGCGGCCGGCAGTGGCGATGAACGACGGCGGAAACTATCGTGTGGTATGGGACGGGAGTCTCGATGACGATGTATCGGGCATCGACTTGCGCGCCTTCGTCAATCCGTTCGACAACACGCCACCCACGGTAGCCTTGGCGCAGTCTTCGTTATCGTTCGTCGAGAACGGCGCGGCCGTCCTGCTCGATGGTTTGCTCAGCGTCTCGGATGACAGCGGCTTGCTCGCCAGTGCGACCGTTTCGATCACTGCCGGGTACCAGGCCGGCTCGGATGTTCTGGCGGCGGTTCCAGAGCCGGGCATTTCCGTGGTGTTCGATGGCGTGAACGGGGTCCTGACACTCTCAGGTCTGGGCAGCGTCGGGGCTTATCAGGCGACTTTGAGGCGCGTGACCTACCACAACACCAGCGAGGCACCGAGCACGGCGACGCGGCAGATCATGGTCGCAGTAAGCGATGGCGCGGGCGCTGTGTCCGGTACGCGCAGCTTGGGCGTGCAGGCAGTCAACGATGCACCGGTATTGAGCGGGGCGAACGGACTGTTGCCGATGCTGGAGGATGCGGTGGGCGACGGGGGCACGCTGGTCTCGGCGCTGGTCGGGGGCTGGGTGAGCGATGCGGACAGCGGCGCGGTGGGCGGTATGGCGGTGATCGGCGTGGACGATTCGCACGGCACCTGGCAGTACAGCCTCGACGGGGGTGGCGCGTGGAGCGCGTTCGGGTCGCCGAGCGCCGCCGCTGCGCGCCTGTTGCTCGCGGATGCGAGCACCTATGTGCGCTTCGTGCCGCAGGCGAACTGGACTGGTGTCGTGGCAGGCGGGTTGAGTTTCCGCGCCTGGGATGCGACCAGCGGTACGGTCGGCGGTGTGGCCGACACGACGCTCAACGGCGGGACGAGCGCGTTCTCGGCGGCGACGGCCTCGGCGGGCATCGCGGTCGGCGCGGTGAACGACGCGCCCTCGGGTACGGATCGCACCCTAGGCTTGCTGGAGGACACGAGCCATGTCTTCACGGCTGCGCACTTCGGCTTGAGCGACATGCACGATACGCCGGCCCATGGGCTGGGGGCCGTGCGCATCGCATCGCTGCCGCTGGCTGGTTCGCTCAAGAACAACGGGATCGCGGTCAGCGCGAGTCAGTACGTGACGCGCGCGGACATCGATGCGGGGCGCCTGGTGTATACGCCCGGGTTGAACGGGAACGGTGCGGGTTATGCGAGCTTCACTTTCCAGGTGCGCGACGACGGCGGCACGGCCGACGGGGGTGTCGATCTCGACGCCACGCCCAACACGATCACCTTCGATGTCACCGCCGTCAACGATGCGCCGGTACTGAGCAATCTCGGCGGCGCGATCGGTGTCGGTGCGGAAGACACCGCACTGGTGGTGAGCTTTGCAGGACTGCTCGCGCAATCCGGTGCAACGGATATCGATGGGATGATCACGGGGTTTGTCGTGAAGTCCGTGCAGAGCGGGTCGCTGCGGATCGGCGCCTCAGCCGCCACGGCGGCGCCCTTCGCGGTCGGCAGCAACGACATCGTCGACGCGCTGCGCAGTGCGTATTGGACGCCTGCCGCGAACGCATGGGGTACCCTGGATGCTCTCACGCTGGTCGCGCGCGACGATGGCGGGCTCGAGTCGGCGGTGCAGCATGGGATTGCTCTCCTTTGGGCCGTTGCCGATGCGCCGCGCGTGAGCAATGCGACTACGCTCGAGGATGTCCGCACCGGTGCGGATCTGAGGCTGCTGCCTAACCTTGGCGATGGGACTGAAGTCACTCACTTCAAGGTGCAGTCGATCTCGGAGGGCACCTTGTATCTGTCCGACGGCGCGACCCGACTTCTCGATGGCGATTTCATCACGGTGGCGCAGGGTGCCGCCGGACTCGTGTTCCAGCCTTTGGCCGACTCGGTGGTCGACGGTCGTTTCGAGGTGGTCGCCGCGACGGCACCCACGAATGCAGCGCTCGGGCCGGATGTCGCCGTGGTTACGGTCGGTATCGTGGCCGTGAACGATGCGCCCGTCCTGTCCGGGGTCGCGCACTTGCCGCGGCTTCTTATGGGCGCCAGCAACGAAGGCGCCGCGGTCGCCGACCTGCTGGCAGGCTTCGTGAGCGATGTGGATGCAGGCAGTGCGTTCGGCATCGCGGTGGTGGCGGCCGACGATTTGAACGGGCTCTGGCAGTACACCCTGAATGCGGGGCTGACCTGGGATGCGATCGGCGCTGTCGGTCACGCCGACGCGCTGCTGCTGGCGGCAGATGCAGGGGCAAGAATCCGCTTCGTGCCCAACGCGGACTTCGCAGGCACGGCAAGCATCGACGTGCGCGCATGGGATCGCACGTCGGGGAGTGCGGGCGGGCGAAGCGATGCGTCGACCGGAGGTGGTTCGACTGCATTCTCGGTGGCCATCGCGCAGGCGCGCGTCGATGTCATTGCGGGGCCGGCGCCGGACGTGGAAGTGACGCCTTCCGCACCGGCGCTGCCGCCTCCGGACGCAGCCGATCCGGTCGATACGACGAACACGAGCGCAAACACCGCAGCGAGCGAGGCAGCCGTCACGACGGTGGCACCTGCCCTGTCGGACAAAGAGCAGTCGGTCGCGAGCGAGAAAGACACGCCGTCGTCGGCGACGAACGCTCGTTCTACCGCATCTTCCGAAGAGTCGATCCAGGTGAGTCCGAGCATCCTGAGCGGGGCATCCGATGTGCCTGGGCCGGCGGTTCCGAGGTTCGACGAGTCGCCGGTCGTCCGGTCGCTTGGGCTTGCCCTCGACGATGCCGGCGGGGCCGTCGTACAGACGTTCCTGGTGCAGAACGTTCCTGCGCCCGCCGTGGCGGGAACGCCGCCGGTGGGTGCCGTTGTGCTGGGGGCCGATTTCGTCGCCCAGCCCGATCGAACAGCCGAGGCGGTTGGCGGGAAGGATCTGCGGCAGGCCTTCGATGAGGTGCGCGAGCAAGTGGCGACCGAAAGCGCCGTCGAAGCCCGGGTGGCCGCCGCCAGCGTGGCGCTCGGAGGCAGCTTGTCGGCCGGTTATGTCATGTGGCTGGTGCGCGGCGGGGTGCTGCTGACCAGCCTGATGTCATCACTGCCTGCGTGGCGTGTCATCGATCCGCTGCCTGTGCTGTCGCACCGCGCTCGGCGCGACATCGACGCCGATGACGATGACGACGACCAGTCGATCGAGTCGATGGTCGACGACGATACCGAACAGAAACGAAAGGCCGAGATGGCGCATCGTACCGATTCCGACTCCGATGCTGATCGCGCGCTTGCGGCGGTGGCCGACGCGACCGACCGGAGGTGGCCATGAGGTCATGGTTCAATGCCCGCGCATACGTGAGCTTCGGCCTATGCGGCATGACGCTCAGTCTGCTGCTGGCCGCAGGGTTCTTCGGACTGGTGCCCGATCGCATCAGTGCATTGCGCGAAAGTCGCGCGACCGTGGCCGAAGTCGTGGCCGCATCGTCCACGGCACTGATCACCGCCGGCGATGCGAGAGGCCTGGAAGCTGTGCTGGCGCTTCTGGTCGAGCGTAATCCCGACGTCTCATCGGTGGTCGTGCGCAGACACGACGGCGTCATGGTCATCGGCGTGGGTGACGTTCGTGATGCGTCCCCCACAGGGGCGAGTGCCTACTCGATCGAACAGCACGTCAAGGTGCCGATCCTGGCAGGCGAGCATCGCTGGGGTCAGTTGGAACTCGGCTTCAAGCCGCTCGATGGGCAGGGTATCACGGGCTTCCTGCAGCATCCGTGGGTCAAGCTCTTCGGTGCGGTGTTCGTCGGCGGATTCTTCGCGTACTACTTCTATCTCGGTCGGGTGTTGCGCCAACTCGATCCGTCGCAAGCGGTTCCCGCGCGTGTGCGCACTGCGCTCGATACCCTCGCCGAGGGCTTGCTCATCATCGACCGTCGTCAGCATATCGTCCTCGCCAACAGTGCGTTCGCCGCAGTCGTGGGAGAGCAGCATGACCGGCTGGTCGGACGCCACGTGCGCGACCTTGGGTGGCTCGGGGTCGACAGCGCGCCCCTGGCTGCGGACGCTCACCCTTGGCGGCAGTCCCTGGTCTCGGGCCAGCATGTGAATCAGGTCATGGTCAATTTCAGGGATGCCGGCGGTTGCCTGCGCACTTTCATGGCGAATTGCTCCCCGATCCTCGGCGGAAGGTCGAAGCCCAATGGCGTGCTGATCAGTTTGGACGATGTCACCCAACTGGAGGAGAAGAAAGTCGAGCTTGCCAAGGCGCGAGACGAGGCGGAGTCGGCCAATCGGGCCAAGAGCGCCTTTCTCGCGAACATGAGCCACGAGATACGCACGCCGATGAATGCGATCCTGGGCTTCACCGAGTTGCTGCGCCGAGGTCAGGGGATCGACGAGCCGAACGCGCGCAAGTATCTCGGCACGATCCATTCGAGCGGCAAGCATTTGCTCGATTTGATCAACGATATCCTGGATCTGTCCAAGGTCGAGGCGGGCGGTCTGGACGTGGAGCACGTCGCGTGTGCGCCGTGCGACATCGTGCGCGAAGTGCTCGACATTCTGGTCGTGCGTGCGCAGGAGAAGAACATTGCGCTGGCGTTCGAACCGCTGGGCGAATTGCCGCAGAGCATTCGCAGCGATCCCGCGCGCCTGCGCCAGATCGCGACCAATCTGATCGGCAATGCGATCAAGTTCACCGATCGCGGCGAAGTGCGCGTGACCATGAAGCTCGTAACCGAGGGAGAGTTTCCCATGCTCGTCGTGGGGGTGCGCGATACGGGCATCGGGATAGGCGCCGACAAGCTGGAAAGGATCTTCGACCCGTTCGTGCAGGCGGACGCCTCGGTTTCGCGCCGATTCGGCGGCACCGGTCTCGGACTGTCGATCAGCCGACGGTTCGCCCGGGCGCTCGGTGGCGACATACGAGTGACCAGCAAGGCTGGAGAGGGAAGCCTGTTCGAGTTGTCGGTCCCGGTGGGGTCGCTGGCCGGGGTGACGATGGTCGAGGCCGAGGCCACGATGGCACGAGTGACCGCTTCCGTGGCGCCGGGTGCAGACCGGAAGTGGGTGTTCCCGAGGCGCCGCGTGCTGGTGGTCGACGATGGCCCGGAGAACCGCGAACTGGTGCGCGTGGTGTTGGAGGAATGCGGGCTGCAGATAGAGGAAGCCGACGACGGCCTCATGGGGATGGGTATGGCGCTGGCCGGTGATTTCGACGCCGTGCTGATGGATATTCAAATGCCGCGAATGGATGGCCTGACGGCGACCCGGCACCTGCGCCAGCAGGGATATCGACGGCCCGTGGTCGCGTTGACCGCTCATGCGATGAAAGGGTTCGAGGAAGAGATCAAGCAGGCCGGGTACGACCACTGGCTGGTGAAGCCGATCGACATCGAAGGCATGCTCGCCACTCTCGCTCAGGTTCTCGGCGGTGAGCGCAAGGATGCCAGCACTGCCACCGAGAACGTGCCCGAGGCGCGGGACGCGCCCGCAGTGCCGGTGGGGGCGCCGATTGTCTCCCGTTATGCCGACAAGCCGCGCCTGCACGCAGCCGTGCGCAAGTTCGCCGAGCGCCTGCCTGCGCAACTCACCGCCCTGGCCGCGGCTTACGAGGCGAGCGACTTCGAAGCCATCGCGACCCTGGCGCATGGCCTCAAGGGGGCGGGCGGCACGGTCGGCTTCGACGAGTTCACGGAGCCGGCGATCGAGATCGAACGGGCCGCGCGCGCCGGTCTCAAGGCTCCTATCGGGCCGGCGCTCGAGAAGGTGCAAGACCTCGCTGCGCGCATCGTCGTCCCCGGGGAGCCGGCTGCAACCTCGACACGAGCGGCGGCCTGATGTTCGAGTTCAAGACGGACCGACCTCGGTCGTTACCCAAGAAATACCAGACCTCACGACGGCCTGCGGCCGCAGCAACGTGCAAACCGACGTAGACGATTCTTTCGCGGGCAGCCCCGAGCCGAGGCAACTGCTCATGGCCGACGAGCTTACGAGCGAGTTTCCCTCGCCGTTCGCGCCTTCCGGGGCAGCCCCCGAAGCCGCCGATCTCGATGCAGGGAACCAGACACGCGCTGAGGACGCGCTCGCCGCGCTGAATGAAGCGCGAGTGATGATGATCGACGACGATCCGGTCCTGATCGAGGTCATCCAGGCGACACTCGAGGATGTCGGCTACTGCAACATCACCACCACGACCAGCCCGGCCGAGTCGCTGGAACTGATGAAGAGCGTGCGACCGGATGTGCTGTTCCTCGACATGGTCATGCCGGATATCGACGGGCTCACGCTGTTGAAGCTGATCCAGGCCGAGCCGTCTCTGAAGCGCACGCCGGTGATCGTGTTGACGGCTTCGAGCGACCCGGCGATCAAGCTGCGTGCGCTCGAACTCGGTGCCACAGACTTTCTGGCCAAACCCGTCGATCCCAGTGAACTGGTGCTGCGGTTGCGCAACACGCTCGCCGCCAAGGCCTATCGCGACCGCCTCGCTTATTCCGATCCCGTCACGGGTCTTCCGAACCGGCGCATGCTCATCGACCGTCTGGATTGGTCGTGCAAGTCCGCCCGCCGCTATGGCAAGCGCGGCGCCCTGCTGCACATCGATATCGATCGATTCAAGCAGGTGAACGAGGCGCTCGGTCCGCGCGCCGGCGACGCGCTGCTGCGCCAGATCGGCGAGCGGGTTTCCCAGTGCGTGCGCGCCAGCGATGCGCTCGGCCGCTTGGGCCAAGACGTGGGGGCGGCCACGCTTTCGCGCCTCGGTGGCGACGAGTTCACCGTGCTGTTCCCCGAGGTCGCGTGTGCGGAGGATGTGGCCGGCATGGCGCAGCGTATCCTGGATTCGATCCAGTCCGCGCCTTTCCACGAGGGCACGCGCGAAGTTTTCTTGACCGCGACCATAGGCGCCGCGGTCTTTCCGGACGATGGCGCGGACGTCGATGTGCTGCTCAAGCACGCCAGTGCGGCCCTGCACGAAGCGAAGAACGAAGGCCGCCAGCGCTATCGCTTCTTCTCCGGGGAATTCAATGCGCGTGCGCTGCGACGGCTCACCATCGAGAGCGATCTGCGCCGGGCGCTGGAGCGCAACGAGCTTGCCTTGCACTTTCAGCCCAAGGTCCGCACCCGGGATGGCAAGGTCTGCGGCGCGGAAGCGCTGCTGCGATGGCGCCACCCGCTGCACGGGATGGTGCCGCCGAACGAGTTCATCCCCGTGGCCGAGGCCAGCGGGCTGATCGTTCCCATCGGCGACTGGGTGTTGCACAGCGCGTGCCGGCAGATCGCTGCATGGCGCGAAGCGGCCATCGATCCGGTGCCGCTATCGGTGAACGTGTCGGCGATTCAGCTTCGTGACCTTGCGTTCGTTCCGCGGCTGGAGCGCGAGTTGAGCCAGGCCGGTCTGCGAGCCGACGCGATCTGCGTGGAACTGACCGAGACGGTCATCCTCGATCAGAGCTCGCGCACGGCGCAAGCCCTCGAGCAACTGCGCAGGCTGGGGGTCAAGCTTTCGATCGACGACTTCGGGGTCGGCTACACGTCGCTCGCGTATCTCAAGAATCTGCCCTTCAGCGAGTTGAAGATCGACCGCTCGTTCATCAACGACATCGGTACCGACAGCGGTAGCGTGGCGATCGTGGCGGCGGTGATCGCGCTGGCGCAGACGCTCGGGCTGACGGTCGTGGCCGAAGGCGTCGAAACGACGGTCCAACATGCGGTGCTGCAAGCGAAGGGGTGTGACGAGTGCCAGGGGTATCTTTTCAGCCGGCCCATGAGCGCGGACGATTTCACCCAGTATCTGCTGCAGTCGCACGCCCTCAGGCGCGTGGCGGGGTAGCGGTGCGGCTCGACGCTGGGCGGATCCGGTAAGACACCAAGCTGGGCTTGCGCCCGGCAAAGCCTCGAGGGCATCTCGAGCCGACAAAAAACCTCGATCGGGTCAGCCCTTGACCCGAGATATACGCACCACTTCAGGCACTCGACGCAGGCTGCGCAGAATGTAGGCGAGATGGCGGCGGTTCTTCACCTGCAAGGTGAAGTGCATGGTGGTGTACTGACTGCCGTCCTGGGGATCCATCGTGACGTTCTCGATGTTCGATCCGCCCTCGGCGATTTCCGCCGCGACCTTGGCCAAGACGCCGCGCTCGTTGGCGACGACGATCTTGATGTTCACGTCGAAGAGCTTGCTGGTATCCGGCGTCCACTCGATATCGAGCAGCTTGTCCGGATCGAGCCGCATCTTCGAGAGCACAGGGCAGTCGTGCGTGTGCACGACCATGCCGTGACCCTTGGTGATCATGCCGATGATGGGATCGCCCGGGATCGGGCGGCAGCACTTGGCGAGCTGCACGGCCATGCCTTCGGAGCCGCGTATGACGACCGGGCCGGAGGGCCGCAGTTCGGTCGCCTCGCCATCGTCTCCGCCCCGGGCAAGAAGCTGACGCGCGACGACGACCGCCAGACGCTTGCCCAGGCCGATGTCGGCCAGGATTTCTTCCGAGGACTTGGCCGCGGTCTCCTTGAGCATTTTCTCCCATGGCGCATCGCCGACTTCGGTCAGGCTGGTCTGCATCGCGGCCAAGGCTTGATTGAGCAGGCGCTCGCCGAGCTGCACCGATTCCTGGAAGCGCATGGTGCGCAGGAAATGGCGGATGTGCGAGCGCGCCTTGCCGGTGACGACGTAGTTGAGCCAGGTCGGGTTCGGCCGGGCATGGGCGGCGGTGATGATCTCGATGCGATCCCCGTTGCGCAAGGCGGTGCGCAGCGGCATCAGGTCGTCGTTGATCTTGACCGCCACGCAGCGGTTGCCGATGTCGGTATGGACTGCATACGCGAAGTCGACTCCCGTCGAGCCGCGAGGCAAGGTCATGATGCGACCCTTGGGCGTGAACACGTAGACTTCGTCGGGGAAGAGGTCGACCTTCAGATGTTCGAGGAATTCGACCGAGTCGCCCGACTCCGACTGCATTTCGATCAGGCTCTGCAGCCACTGGTGGGTCTTTTTCTGCAGGTCGGAGAGCGAGGCATCCGAACTCTTGTAGAGCCAGTGGGAGGCCACGCCCGCTTCCGCGATCTTGTGCATGTCGAGCGTGCGGATCTGGACTTCGATCGGCATGCCGAAGGGACCGAACAGCGTGGTATGCAGCGACTGGTAGCCGTTCGCCTTCGGGATGGCGATGTAGTCCTTGAACTTGCCCGGAATCGGCTTGTAGAGCCCATGCAGGGTGCCGAGGGTCAGATAGCAGGTGGGCACATCCTTGACGATTACCCGCACGCCGTAGATGTCATGCACGTTGGCGAACGAGAGGTGCTTGTCGTGCATCTTGCTGTAGATGCTGTAGAGATGCTTCTCGCGCCCGGTGACCGTCGCCTCGATGCCTGCATCCATGAGGCGGCGCTCGATCGTGTCCCGAATCTTGCCCACCACCTCGCGGCGATTGCCGCGGGCGGCGCGCACGGCCTTGAACAGCACCTCGTAGCGACGCGGATACAGATGGCGGAACGATAGATCCTCGAGTTCCTGATAGATGCTGTTCAGGCCGAGCCGGTTCGCGATCGGCGCGTAGATCTCCAGCGTCTCGCGCGCGATGCGCCGTTGCTTCTCGGCGGGGAGGCCGTCGAGGGTGCGCATGTTGTGCAGGCGGTCGGCCAGCTTGATCAGCATGACGCGTACGTCCCGCGCCATGGCGAGCAGCATCTTGCGGAAGTTCTCCGCCTGGGCGTCTTCGTGGGTCTGGAACTCGATCTTGTCGAGCTTGGAGAGGCCGTCGACCAGCTCCGCCACCGGCTTGCCGAAGTGCTGCGAGATGTCCGCCTTGGAGACGTCGGTGTCCTCCATGACGTCGTGCAGCAGGGCGGCGGTCAGCGCCTGGGCATCGAGGTGCCACTTCGCCAGGATGTTGGCGACGGCGAGCGGGTGCGATATGTAGGGTTCGCCCGAGCCGCGAAACTGACCGAGGTGGGCCTGCTCGGAGAAGTGGTAAGCCGATTCGAGCTGAGCAACGTCGTCCGGCTTGAGGTAACCGGACAATTCTTGAAAAAGCGTCGCGGCTTCTTGCATCGAAAGCCTTTAGCCGCCCGGCGGTGAGACCGCGCCGGGCGCCCTGTGGGGTGCCGCGTCAGTCTTGATGGCGAGTCCTAGGGCTGCGGCTTGTCCAGGATCTCGGCCCCGTACTTGTGCTGCGCGAGTTCGCGCAGGGAAATGACGCTGGGTTTATCCCGATTCGCTTCCACCATCGGGGTCGAACCCTGGGTCAGCTGACGCGCACGGTACGTGGCGGCGAGCGTGAGTTCGAAACGATTGGGGATGATCTTCATGCAGTCTTCAACAGTGATTCGAGCCATGACGAGCCTTGCCTTCCTACGAGAATTGCTGCAATCGGGGATTGGCGGCGAACTGCGTTGCGGTGCGTAGACGGGTCGCCTTCACCACGGCGCGGAGGTCATCCACCGCCCGGTCGAAATCGTCGTTGATGATAACATAGTCGAATTCCCCGGCATGGGAGACCTCCTCGCGCGCGGCGTGCAGCCGACGGGCGATTACCTCCGGTGCATCCTGGCCGCGCCCGCGCAGGCGGGTTTCCAGCGTTTCCATCGACGGCGGCAGGACGAAGATGCCGATACACCCTGGCAAACGTCGACGCACCTGGGCCGCGCCCTGCCAATCGATCTCCAGCACGATGTTGGCACCCGCATCGAGTTGTTCGGCGACCCAGCGCTCCGAGGTGCCGTAATGGTTGCCATGCACCAGCGCGCTTTCCAGGAACTCCCCGCGCTCGAGCATCTGCTGAAACGTCTCCCGACTCACGAAGTGATAGTGCCGTCCTTCCTGTTCTCCGGGTCGGGGTGCCCGGGTCGTGTAAGAAACCGATAAGCCGATCTTTGGATCACGCTGCAGCAGGGCTTGCAGCAGACTCGTCTTGCCGGCCCCCGAGGGCGCGCTCACGATGAACAGCAGTCCGCTGCGCCCGGGGACGGCGGGAATGGGTTGCGACGTGGAGGTAGTCGATTGCGACATGCGAGCCGTGGGCGTGCCGACAGTGCGGGATGAGCGCCAGTTTAACCGATACTGTCGTACCATCCTCGCCTCGGGGAGGGAGACGGGCAATGACGGGCGAAGTGCAACAACCCAAGGCGGTTGCGGCTAAACCGGGCGACGTGTCGGCCCGGCTCAGCGGTACGCTCAGCTTGCTGGGCCTGATCGCCCTGTTCTCGCTCATCGTGGCGCTGCCGGCGCCGACCGGCTTGCCGGAAGCGGGTAAACGCGTACTCGCCGTTGCGGTGCTGGCGATAGGCTTGTGGTGCACCGAGGCCTTGCCTGCCGCGCTGACCGGGCTGGTGGTCGTGCTCCTGCTGGTGTTGTCGGGCGGCGTGGCCGGATTCCCCGAGGCGCTCGTCGGCTTCTCCGACCCGGTCGCGTATTTCCTGCTCGGCGTGCTGACGATCGGGCTCGCCGTGTCGCGCAGCGGTCTCGCAGAGCGGGTCGCACTGTTCTTCCTGGGACGGTCGCGCGGAAGCTCCCGCTCGCTCTACCTGCAATTGCTGCTGGCCTTCCCCCTGCTGACCTTGATCCTGCCGTCCGCGACGACGCGCACCGGCATCCTCGTCCATGTCTACGAGCATGCCCTCGAGTTGGCGAAAGTGCCTCGGCGTGCGCCGCTCGCCCGCGCCATCATGATGGCGCTCAATTCCATCAACCGACTTGCTTCCACGGTCATTCTCACCGGCGGCATCACGCCGGTGGTGGCCGCGTCCCTGATCGGTGGCATCTATTGGAGCCAGTGGCTGCTGCTCATGAGCGTGCCGTATCTGGCCTTGCTGATGATCGGCTCGGCCACGATCTACGTGGTTTATCGGGAAGGCTTCGCGGATCGCCTGCCGCCCTTGCCGGCCAAGCCGCGCACGCCCTTGACTGCCCGCGAGTGGCGCACGGTGGCGATCACTTTGGGCGCTTCGGCGCTGTGGCTGACCGACTCGCTGCACCACTGGCATCCGGTCGTCCCCGCGCTGATCGCATGGATCCTGCTGCTTGCGCCGCGCATCGGCGTGCTCACCTGGAGCGAGTTCGAGCGCGACATCGGCTGGACCAACTTCTTCGTCCTCGCATCCTCGCTGTCGCTCGCCAAAGCGCTGGTGAGCAGTGGAGCGAGCGACTGGCTGGCCGGCCTCATCGTCGCGCAAGTGCCCGTATTCCGCGATTCCCCGGTGCTCGTCATCGCGACCTTGCTGGTGGCGTCGGTCCCGGTGCGGTTGCTGATTCCCAACATCACCGGATTTCTCGCCACCACGATCCCCATCGCCATGTCGATCGGTGTCCAGACGCAGGTCAATCCGATGATCTGCGGCTTGGCTGTCATGATCGCCGGCGACGCCGTGCTCTACTACCCTGCCCAGAGCGCTTCGTCGCTGGCGGTGTACGAGCGCGGTTATCTCAGTGCGCCGGAGATCTTCCGCTTCGGCGTCTGGATGACACTGATCGCCTTCGTGGTCGTGCTTGCCGTCGCCTTGCCGTACTGGAGCGCGGTGGGCGAGGCGCTGCGCGTGGGCTAGCCAAACATAGGAGACCCCCCGGCTTTGCCGGGGTGGCAGTAGAAGTTTGACGTATACGGGAGTCCATCCGCGAAACTTCCGAGCGTGA
>LNFM01017100.1_pt1 | contig 17406 bp, 17 predicted proteins | sample 596031 | NCBI WGS metagenome assembly LNFM01 (sample SAMN04254537, study PRJNA301005) | activated carbon metagenome | isolation source: dual media filters at the Ann Arbor, Michigan drinking water treatment plant | place: USA: Ann Arbor | reverse complement strand
GATGGAGAACGAGGGCATCGTCGGCCCCGCCAACCACGCCGGCAAACGCGAAATCCTCGTCGAAACCGGACGCGCCAGGGAAGACGAGGATTGAAAACGGGGTTGACGCCCGCGCCAGCCCTTGTCGTTGCGGGTCCCGGTCCTCAAATTGCCATCAGGCCGCTGCAACCTGCGGCATGACTTTGCGTTATCTGTCCGGCGCCGGGTCGACGCGCAACCGGACAGCAGGGCGCCACCGCCACGACGGTCGACAGGTCCGACACGGGCCGGCCGTGACAGAATGGAGCAAGGCCTGCCGATGACGTTGATCCCGACCCCCAGGGCCAAGGCTGCGATGCTGGCATGGCTCGGCTGCGTCGCGCTTCCGTCTTCGCTGCTGGCACAGCCGCTCCAGATCCTGCCGCCCAAGCCGGCGGTGTCGAGGCCGGCCGCCAGCCGGCCCCTGCCACTGCCACCCGTCCGGCCGCCGGGCCTGGGGCTGCCGCGCGTCGCGGAAGCCCCGGTCGCGCAGCCTGCCAGCACAGCCATCGTTCCCGCGACGGAGACGACACGGGCCCCGGCGCCGGTGCGCCCCAAGACCGGTGCGCCCGCGACCCGCGAGGAGGCGATCGAGCGGCTGAACGCCTATCTCAACAGCTTCACCACCCTGCAGGGCAATTTCATCCAGCATGCCGCCGACGGCCGACGGCTGGAGGGGCGCATCTATATCCAGCGGCCCGGAAAGATGCGCTTCGAATACGAGCCGCCCGCCACGATCGAGGTGATCTCGGACGGCACCTCCGTGGCCGTGCGCGACAAGCGCCTCGCGACGCAGGACATCTACTCCCTCGGCCAGACCCCGCTGAAGTTCCTGGTGCGCGAGCGCATGGATCTGGCCCGCGAGGGCACGATCACCGGCGCCGCGATCGATGGCGACGTGCTGACGCTGCGGCTGGAGGATCGCTCGACGCTGGGCGGAACCTCGAAGATCGCGCTGAAATTCGATCTGACGGCGAATGTGCTGCGGCAATGGGTCGTCATCGATCCGCAGGGCTACGAGACCACCGTGTCGCTCTACAATCTCGACACGCAGCGCCGGCCCGACGCCAAGAATTTCGTGATCGACTACCAGCGCAAGCTCTGACGTCGGACGGGAGCCCGATCGGGCGTCTTGCCTTTTGCGCGCCAGCGGATGAGTTTCCGGCACCCTTCTCGCCGGACGACCTCAGTGCAACTCACCGTCACAAGCTGGAACATCAACTCGGTCAGGCTGCGCATCGGCATGGTCACCGATTTTCTCGGCCGCCATGCGCCCGATATCCTCTGCCTGCAGGAGACCAAGACGCCGGACGAGCAGTTCCCGGCCAAGGCCTTCGAGAAGGCGGGCTATGTCCACCAGGCCTTCATCGGGCAGAAGGGCTATAACGGCGTCGCCATCGTCTCGAAGCTGCCCTTCAGCGAGCGCGACGCGATGGCGATGTGCGGTCGCAACGACGCCCGGCACATGACCGTGGTGCTCGATGCCGCCGCCGGTGCCGCCGCGGGCATCGCGATCCACAATTTCTACATCCCCGCCGGCGGCGACATCCCCGACCCCGCGAAGAACGAGAAATTCGCCCACAAGCTCGCCTTCCTCGACGAGATCGGCGCCTGGAACGTGGCGAAACGCCCGACCGACCGTCCGGCAATCCTCGTCGGTGACCTCAACATCGCGCCCTATGAGCACGATGTCTGGAGCCACAAGCAGCTCCTCGACGTGGTCAGCCACACCCCGATCGAAACCACGACGCTGGAGCGGCTTCGCTCCGAAGGCGGCTGGACCGACGCGGCGCGCCTGCTGCGGCCGGAACCGGAGAAGCTCTACAGCTGGTGGAGCTACCGCGCCGCCGACTGGGAGGCGTCGGATCGCGGCCGCCGGCTCGACCACATCTGGCTGTCGGACGCGCTGAGGCCGACGCTGCGCGACGTGACCTTCCTGCGCGAGGCGAGGGGCTGGGAACGGCCCTCGGACCATGTACCGGTGACGGCGACGCTGGAACTCTGAGGGAAGCTCAGCCCCGATCGATCGCGATCAGGGTCTCCCGCACAACCGTCAGCTGGTCGACGAAGCCACGCAGCCTGTCGCTGATCGCCGCCGCGACGGCCTCCGCCGAGCCAGGTGATTCGGCCAGGACGCGGCGCATCACGCTGCGCGACAGGCGCATCACCTGCGTCGGCTCGCGGGCGATCGCCGTGACCGGGCGTGCGACCGCCGTGAACAGGGCCATCTCGCCGATCAGGGCGCCGGGCCCGACGATCTCCTGCGCCGGCTGCCCGTCCTCGCGGCTGTCGAGTGCGACCGCCCCCGAAATCACCAGCACCGCCCCGTCCGACGGCTCGCCGACGCGAAACAGCACGTCACCCGCTCTCAGGATGCGGCTCTCCGCGGCGAAGGCGACCAGCCTCAGCGCATCGCGCTCCATCAGGCCCAGCAGCGGCTGCCGGGCCAGCAGGGCGATGTCGTCGTCGAGGGCCATGTCCTAGGGGTTGAGCCGGTAGCCGCCGGCATCCGTCACCAGCAGGCGGGCATTGCCCGGGTCGGGCTCGATCTTCTGGCGCAGCCGGTAGATATGCGTCTCGAGCGTGTGGGTGGTGACCTGGCTGTTGTAGCCCCAGACCTCCTGCAGCAGCACCTCGCGCGCGATCGGCTTGCGGCCGGCCCTATACAGGAAGCGCAGGATCGCGGTTTCCTTCTCGGTCAGCTTGGTCTTCGAGCCCTTCTCGCTGACCAGGAGCTTGGAGCCCGGATGGAAGGTGTAGGGACCGACCTGGAAGACCGCATCCTCGCTCGCCTCATATTGCCGCAGATGCGCGCGGATGCGCGCCAGCAGCACGGCGAACTTGAACGGCTTGACGACATAGTCGTTGGCGCCCGCTTCCAGCCCCAGCACCGTGTCGGCGTCGGAGCCCTGGCCGGTGAGCATGATGACCGGGCTCTTGAAGCCGTTCTTGCGCATCAGCTTCACCGCCTCGCGCCCGTCCATGTCGGGCAGGCCGACATCCATGATGGCGAGGTCGATGCGCTCCGCCTGGACCGCCTTGACCGCGCCCGTGGCCGTGCCGGCGGTCGAGAGCTTGAATTCGTCATAGAGCGCGAGCTGCTCGGCGAGCGCGTCTCGCAGGGTCTGGTCGTCGTCGACCAGAAGGATATGGTGCACGGCGGGCATGGGGATCGTTCGCACGAGAAAAGACGCGTTACCATGAGCCCGCTGAATCGCGACCGCAAGTCACGCGCAATGGAATTCCCGTGAGAAACAGTGATCGGACAGGCTTCCGCCTGCCTCCAGGACGCCCCCGTCTGCTCTTGAACCTGCGTGTCTTCGCCTCGGTCCGCGACCGCAGGAAGGGCTTTCTGGTCGCCGGTGGCACGGTCTTTCCCTGCGCGCTGGGCCGCTCCGGCATCGGCACGCTCAAGCGCGAGGGCGACGGTCGGACGCCTCGCGCCGAGCTGCCGCTGCGCCGCGTGCTCTACCGCGCCGACCGCATCGGCCGCCCGCTCAGCCTGCTGCCGCTGCGCAGGATCGCCCCGCGCGACGCCTGGTGCGACGATAGGACGGATCGCCGCTACAATCGCCTGATCGACCGCCCGCCCGGCGAAGCCGAGGAGCGGCTGACCCGCGAGGACCATCTCTACGACGTCATCGTCGAACTCGGCTGGAACGACGCCCCGATCGTCCGCGGGCGCGGCAGCGCGATCTTCTGGCACCTCGCCCGGCCCGGCCTCACCCCGACAGCGGGCTGTGTCGCGGTCGAACGTCACGTTTTTGCGAAGGTCCTGCCCCGGCTGGCACGACGCTGCGTGATGCTGGTCAGATAGATCGCGCCGGATTATGGAGGCTGCGAGCACCGTCTCGACCCTCTCCAGGCACCGTCTGACGGCCATGCGGGCACCGTCCCGCACCCGTCACGGTTTCCAAGCTCGAGACTGTCATGACCGACACCCCCTCCGACACCCTCCGTTTGGGCCGGATCGCCGCCACCATTGCCGTCGGCGACATGGCACGCGCCTGCGATTTCTATGTTGGCGCGATGGGGTTCAGCAAAACCTTCGAGAATGGCGAGCCCATCGGTTTCGTCATCCTGAAGCGCGATGCGGCTGAACTGCATCTGACGCTGCAGCGCAACCACAGGCCGGCGCCGTTCACTGTGGCCCACATGCTGGTCGAAGACATCGACGCCCTGCACGCCATCGTCCGAGCCCGCGGCCTGCGTATCGTCAAAGGATTGCGCGACAAGGACTATGGCCTGCGCGCCTTCGTCTTCGAGGATCCGGACGGCAACCGCATCGACGTCGGGGAACCCCTGAAGCGGTAGTCGCCCAGTGCACCGTCATTGCGAGCGCAGCGAAGCAATCCAGGAATGCAGTGCTCGACGCTGCCTGGATTGCTTCGCTGCGCTCGCAATGACGATAGACGCCTCAGCCTCGCGCGCCGAAGATGGCGCTGCCGACGCGGACATGCGTCGCCCCGAGCTGGATCGCGGCCTCGTAATCGGCGCTCATGCCCATCGACAGGCCGCGCAGGCCGTGGCGGGCCGCGATCTTCGCCAGCAGCGCGAAATGCGGCGAGGGCGGATCCTCGGCAGGCGGAATGCACATCAGCCCCTCGATCACCAGACCGTGATGGACGCGGCAGCTCTCGAGGAAGGCATCGATCGCGCTGGGGCTGACGCCGCCCTTCTGCGGCTCGTCACCGGTGTTGACCTGAACATACAGCGTCGGCGCCCGGCCGCTGCGCGCGATCTCGCGGGCCAGCTCCTTGGCGAGGCTCTCGCGGTCGAGCGAGTGGATCGCGTCGAAGAGCTCGACCGCCTCCTTCGCCTTGTTCGACTGGAGCGGCCCGATCATGTGGAGCTGCGCGTCGGGAAAGCGCTCTTTCAGCGCCGGCCATTTCGCCTTCGCCTCCTGGACGTAGTTCTCGCCGAAGATGCGCTGACCGGCCTCGAGCACCGGCAGGATCGCCTCGGCCGGCATCGTCTTGGACACCGCGATCAGCGCCACCGAATCGGGATCGCGCTCGACATCGCGCGCGGCCCGCGCGATCGCCGCCCGGGTTTCCCTCCATCGCTTCACCGTATCGCTCATCGCATGCCCTCGTATGCCCGGCGCGGCGTTGACCGCGCCGCCTCAATGGTGTCCTAGTCCCGGCACCTCCGATGATGCAAGAATAGCCCGCTGCCATGGCCGCCGAACGCTACAATCCCAAGGAATCCGAGCCGAAATGGCGCGCCGTCTGGCAGGAGCGCAAGCTCTTCGAGACGCGCAACGACGACCCGCGGCCGAGCTACTACGTGCTCGAGATGTTTCCCTACCCGTCGGGCCGCATCCATATGGGCCATGTCCGCAACTACGCGATGGGCGACGTGGTCGCGCGCTACAAGCGCGCCAAGGGCTTCGCCGTGCTGCACCCGATGGGGTGGGACGCCTTCGGCCTGCCGGCGGAAAACGCCGCCAAGCAGAAGAACGTGCACCCGCGCGAATGGACCTACGCCAACATTGCCGCGATGCGCACGCAGCTCCAGTCCATGGGGCTCTCGCTCGACTGGAGCCGCGAGCTCGCGACCTGCGACCCGTCCTATTACCGCCACCAGCAGAAGATGTTCCTGGACTTCCTCAAGGCCGGGCTCGTCGACCGCAAGACGGCGAAGGTGAACTGGGATCCGGTCGACGAGACCGTGCTCGCCAATGAGCAGGTCATCGACGGCAAGGGCTGGCGTTCGGGCGCGCCGGTCGAGATCCGTGAGCTGACGCAGTGGTTCTTCAAGATCACGACCTTCGGTCAGGAACTGCACGACGCGCTGGAGGGTCTGACCCGCTGGCCCGACAAGGTGCGGCTGATGCAGAAGAACTGGATCGGCCGCTCGGAAGGGCTGCTGGTTCGTTTCGCACTCGAATCGAATGCCTTCGGCGCCGAGGAGGTCGAGGTCTACACGACACGGCCGGATACGCTGTTCGGCGCGAAGTTCCTCGGCATCGCCCCCGATCACCCCCTCGCCAAGGCCGCGGCGGCTCAGAACCCCGCGCTCCAGGCCTTCATCGAGGAGTGCAAGCGCACCGGCACGGCGCAGGAGAACATCGACAAGGCCGAGAAGCTCGGCTTCGACACGGGCCTGCGCGTCGCGCATCCCTTCGATCCGTCCTGGACGCTGCCGGTCTATGTCGCGAACTTCATCCTGATGGAGTACGGCACGGGCGCGATCTTCGGCTGCCCGGCGCATGACCAGCGCGACCTCGACTTCGTCAACAAATACGGCCTCGGCAACACGCCGGTGGTCGCGCCCGAGGGCGTCGATCCGGCGAGCTTCGTCATCACCGACACCGCCTATGTCGACGACGGCCGCATGATCAATTCGCGCTTCCTCGACGGCCTGACGATTGCGCAGGCCAAGGAGGAGGTCGCCCGACGTCTCGAAAGCGAGAGCCGCGGCCATCGCCCGGTCGCCGCCCGCAAGGTCAATTTCCGCCTGCGCGACTGGGGCATCTCGCGCCAGCGCTACTGGGGCTGCCCGATTCCGGTCATTCATTGTTCCGCCTGCGGAACGGTTCCGGTCCCCGATGCCGACCTGCCGGTGAAGCTGCCCGACGACGTCTCCTTCGACCGGCCGGGCAACCCGCTCGACCATCACCCGAGCTGGAAGCATGTCGCCTGCCCGCAATGCGGTGCGGCCGCCCGGCGCGAAACCGACACGATGGACACCTTCGTCGATTCGTCCTGGTATTTTGCCCGCTTCACCGATCCCTGGCGGACCGAGAGCCCGACCGACCGCGCCGTCGTCGACCGCTTCCTGCCGGTCGACCAGTATATCGGCGGCGTCGAGCACGCGATCCTGCACCTGCTGTATTCGCGCTTCTTCACACGCGCGATGAAGGCGACAGGCCATGCCGGGCTCGACGAGCCCTTCGACGGCATGTTCACGCAAGGCATGGTCGTGCACGAGACCTATCGCGACGCGGCCGGCAACTGGGTCGAGCCCGGCGATGTCCGCATCGAGACCGAGGGCAGCGAGCGCCGCGGCTTCCATGTCGAATCCGGCGTGCCGATCGAGATCGGCGCGATCGAGAAGATGTCGAAGTCGAAGAAGAACGTCGTCGATCCCGACGACATCATCGCCTCCTACGGCGCCGATACAGCCCGCTGGTTCATGCTGTCGGATTCGCCGCCGGACCGCGACGTGATCTGGACCGACGAGGGCGTACAGGGTGCGGCGCGCTTCGTGCAGCGCCTCTGGCGTCTGCTGAACGAGATCGCCGAGCGCACCGGAAACGCCGCCACTGCGCCTGACGCGACCGGAGAGGCGGCCCAGACACTGCGCAAGGCCACCCACAGGGCGCTGGACGCCGTCGGCAACGATATCGAGCGGCTCGCCTTCAACCGCTGCATCGCGCATGTCTACACGCTGACCAACGCGATCGGGAAAGCGCTCGATGCGGCCGCCGAGAGCGCCACCCTGCCGTGCGATCAGGCCTTCGCGCTGCACGAGGCCGGCGTCGTAATCACCCAGCTCGTCGCGCCGATGATGCCGCATCTGGCGGAGGAATGCTGGCGGGTACTCGGCCAGACCGGCCTGGCCGGCGAGGCCGCCTGGCCGGTCGCGGAGGCCGCGCTGCTGAAGGACGACAGCATCGTTCTGCCCGTGCAGGTGAACGGCAAGAAGCGCGCCGAGGTGACCGTGCCGGCCGATGCGGATATCATCGCCGTCGAGGCGCTGGTGCGCGCATCCGATGTCGTCGTGAAGGCGCTTGACGGCCGCGCGATCCGAAAGATCATCGTGGTTCCCGGGAGAATCGTGAATGTCGTCCTCTGATTCCGGCCAGCGCCACACCTTGACCGGACGCCGGCTCATGCTCGCCATGGCCCTCTCGGCCGCCGCCGCCGCCGGGGGCTGCTTCCAGCCGCTCTACGCCGACAACACGCGCTCCATCACCGGCGGCAGCGTCAAGGACGCCTTCAAGGAGATCGAGGTTCCGGAGATCAAGGGGCTGATCGGCCATTATCTGCGCAACGAGCTGGTTTTCGAACTCGATGGCGGTAACGAACCGGACCGCGCCAAACGGCTGACCTTCCAGACGCAGATCTCCGAGGCGATCGAGGTCGTGACCGTCGACTACGCCAACGGACGGGCTGATTCGGCCATTCTGGTCGCGACCGCGACTTGGTCCCTGACCGACACGGCGTCTGGAAAGGTCGTCTCGAAGGGCAGCAACGTCGTCCGACGGTCCGCGCCGCGCGCGACGCCCAGATCCGTGCGGCGAAGAACCTCGCCACGCTGATTCGCGGGCAGATCGCCGCCGACCTCGTCGCCGGCTGAGCGGATCAGGACGCCGCATGGCCTCGATCAAGGCGCATGAGGCGGACCGCGCGCTCGCCCGGCTGGACCCCGCCTATCGCCTGGTGCTGATCTACGGTCCCGACGCCGGCCTCGTCTCGGAGCGCGCCGCGGCCCTCGCCCGTGCCCATGTTGACGATCCGCAGGATGCCTTTCAGCTCGTCCGGATGAGCGGCGACGAGATCGCCGGCGATCCGCTCAAACTCGTTGACGAAGCCAACACCATCGGAATGTTCGGCGGGCGGCGCGCGATCCGCGTCTCGCCCACCGCCAAGATGCTGCTCGCCGCTGTCGAGCCGCTCCTGGCCACCCCCTCGCAGGATGCCATCGTCATCGTCGAGGCCGGCGATCTCCAGCGCACCAATCCGCTGCGAACCGCCTGCGAGCGCGCACGGACCGCGCTTGCCGTGCCCTGCTATGGCGACGCCGCGCGCGATCTCGGCACCATCATCGACGAGATGGTCCGCGCCGCCGGAAAGACGATCGACCGGACCAGCCGTGACCTGCTCGCCGGCCTGCTCGGCGGCGACCGGCAGACCTCGCGCCGCGAAATCGAGAAGCTTCTGCTCTATGATATCGAGGCCGTCGTCGGCGACACCGCCCAGCGCGAGCAGGCGATGCTGGTCGATGCCGTCTTCGCGGGGAAGCTGCCCGTCCTCGACCTCGCGCAGGCCAAGCTCGCCAGCGAGGGGTTGGATGCCGGCGTCATGCTTGGCGCCGTGCTGCGGCACGCTCTGGCGCTGCTGAAGGCCCGGCAGGGGGTCGATGCCGGCCGCAGCGCCCGCGACATGGTCGCGGCCATGCGCCTGCCCTACCCGCGTATCGCCACCACGGAGGCGGCGCTGTCGGCCTGGAGCACGGCGAAGCTGATGGAGGCGGTCACCCTGCTGGGCAATGCCACGTTGGCCGCCCGCCGCGACGGCGATCTCGGCCGGGCCGGCGCGACGCGGGCACTGTGGACGCTGGCGCGCCTCGGCCGTGTGGCCGGGCGCGCGGACTAGTCGTTCAATCCTTCAGGCGGCGGCAGAGCGCGTCGAGCTGTTCCAGCGTCTTGTAGCTGATCTTGACCTCGCCGCTGCCATTGGCGCGGTGGCTGATCGAGACGGACAGGCCGAGCGCCTCCTCCAGCGCCTTTTCGACCGCCCGCGTGTCGGGGTCCTTCTCGACCCTGGGCTTGCTCGAGATGCTCTTGGTCTCGCCCCGCGACTCCTCCTGGACGATGCGCTCGATGTCCGCGCCATCAGTTCCGGGTCCGAAACGGAGAGCAGCGCACGGGCATGGCCGGCCGACACGGCGCCGTCGCTGACCATCTGCCGGACGGACGGCGGCAGCTTCGAGAGACGCAGCGTGTTGGCGACATGGCTGCGGCTCTTGCCGATCACCCGCGCGAGGTCGGCCTGCGTGTAGTTGAACTCGGCAATCAGCTGCTCATAGCCCGCCGCCTCCTCGATCGCGTTGAGATCGGTGCGCTGCACGTTCTCGACGATGGCGATTTCGAGCGCCTCGCGATCATCGGCCTCGACGAGGATGACCGGGACATCATGCAGCCCGGCCCGCTGGGCCGCGCGCCAGCGACGCTCGCCGGCGATGATCTCATAGGCATCGAGCATGCCGACGATCGCCCGCACGATGATCGGCTGCAGGATCCCGCGCTCACGCACCGACGCCGTCAGCTCCTCGAGATCCTCCTCCGCGAAGCTACGGCGCGGATTGCGCGCGCTCGGCCGCAGAAACTCGACCGGAACGCGACGCTGGCCGCGGGCCCGCTCCAGCGCGCCGATCTCCTCGCCGACATCGCCGATCAGCGCTGCCAGACCCCGGCCCAGGCGCGAGCGCCCCTGTTCTTCGGCCATCGCCATCATTCAACCTCTGGTCAATGCTTCAGGCCGCCGCGCGCAGCGCACGCTCGCGGCGGATCACTTCGGACGCCAGCTTCAGATAGGCCTGCGAGCCCGAGCAGCGCAGATCATAGAGCAGCGCCGGTTTCCCGTAGGAGGGCGCCTCCGACACCCGCACATTGCGCGGGATCACCGTCTCGTAGACCTTGTCGCCGAGGAATTCGCGCACATCGGCCATGACCTGGCCGGAGAGATTGTTGCGCGGATCGTACATCGTCAGCACCACGCCCTGGATGATCAGGCGCGGGTTGAGTCCCGCCCGAACCTGCTCGACGGTCTTCAGGAGCTGGCTGAGGCCCTCGAGCGCGAAGAACTCGCACTGCAGCGGCACCAGCACGGCGTCGGACGCCGTCATTGCGTTGATGGTGATCAGACTCAGCGAAGGCGGGCAGTCGATCAGGACATAGGTCAGGTCCGAGCAGCGCTGGTCATAGACCAGCTCGTCGATCGCGTTCTTCAGCCGGTGCGCCCGGTCCTTGGAGGAGGCGATCTCGAGCTCGACACCGAGCAGGTCCAGGGTCGAGGGCGCCAGGAACAATCCGGGAACGGCGGTTTCCTGCATGGCCTGCCCAAGGCCGACATCGCCGCAGAGCACGTCATAGGTCGAGGATTTGCGGCTGCGCCGGTCGACGCCCAGCCCTGTCGATGCATTGCCCTGCGGGTCGAGGTCGACGATCAGGACCTTTTCGCCGATCGCTGCCAGGGCCGTGCCCAGATTGATGGCCGTCGTGGTCTTGCCGACGCCACCCTTCTGATTCGCGAGCGCCAGCACGCGCGGGCGGCGCGGCATCTGGATTGGCGTAAGATCGGTCATGGATCGGCCCGTTTCTCGGCTGCGCGGACCATCAGGATCCGGGCGGCCCCATCCGTCACGGAGGAAACCGTTGAGGCCTGAATCTTCCAATATCTGGACGACTCCGTCAATTCCGCATCTAGATGTTGTCCCTTCGGAAACAGTCCGAGGGAGCCTGTTCTCAACAGCTCTTTGCACCAGTCGAGCAGCTGCGGCAGTGGCGCCAGCGCCCGCGCCGTCACCACGTCGACGCGCCCGGTGAAATCGCCGATCACGTCCTCGATCCGGGCCGGATGAACGGTGACCGGCGCCCCGGTCAGCCGCGCGGCATGGCGCAGAAAGGCGCATTTGCGGCTATTGCTCTCGACCAGATGGATGCGTCCGCCCTCGACCTCGGCGAGGCAGATGCCGATCACCAGACCCGGGAAGCCCCCGCCGGAGCCAAGATCGAGCCAGGTTCGGGCGTCGGGCGCGAGCCGGAACAGCTGGAGGGAATCGGCGATATGCCGCATCCAGACATCGCCGAGTGTCGTGCCGGACACGAGATTTTTGGCCGCCTGCCAGCGCGCGAGCTCCGCCACCAGCAGCGAGAGCCGCTCCTCTGTTTCACGTGAAACAGGCGTCAAGCGCAAAGCGCGGGCGCGGTCGGAATTATCAACAGTCATGGCGTGGTTATCAACAGTTCCGTCAGGGGACCGCGACAGACTCGGTCCGTTTCCTGCGGGCATGCGCCGCCAGCAGAGTCAACGCGGCCGGAGTCATGCCCTCGATCCGGCCCGCCTGGGCGATGTCAGCCGGCCTCTCGGCCATGAGCTTCGCCTTCAGCTCGTTCGACAGGCCGGAAATCCCGTCGAGATCGAGATCATCCGGCACTTTCAGCGACTGGTCGCGCTGATAGGCCGCGATCTCCCCGGCCTGGCGGTCGAGATAGACCGAGTAGACTGCATCGGCCGTGACGCGCGCGATCACCCCGGGAGCGTAATCCCCGAGCTCGGGCCAGACCGCCGCCAGACGCTCGAAACCGATGTCGGGATAGGAGAGGATCTGATAGGCGCTGCGGCGTATGCCGTCACGATTGACCGCCAGCCCGGCGGCCTCGGCCTGTCGTGGCGTGAGCGTCAACGCCTGCAGCCGCGCCGTCAGCGCCTCGATGGCCTGGTTCCGTTCGGCAAAGGCGCCAAGCCGTTCCGAACCGACCACGCCCAGCGTCGCCCCAAGGGCCGTCAGCCGCTCATCGGCATTGTCGACACGCAGCGAAAGCCGGAACTCCGCCCGCGAGGTGAACATTCGATACGGTTCCGTAACGCCGCGCGAGACGAGGTCGTCGACCATGACACCGAGATAGGAGCTGGTCCGGGGCAGCACGATCGGCTCGGAACCGCCCGCCATGCGCGCCGCGTTCAGCCCAGCCAGCAGCCCCTGCGCTCCGGCTTCCTCATAGCCGGTGGTGCCGTTGATCTGGCCGGCGAGGAACAGCCCGCCGAGGGCGCGCGTCTCCAGCGTGTTCCGGAGCGCGCGCGGATCGACGAAATCATACTCGATCGCATAGCCCGGGCGCAGCATCGTGGCCCGCTCGAGGCCTGGGATCGTCGCCAGCAAGCCACGCTGGACATCCTCGGGCAGCGAGGTCGAGATTCCGTTGGGATAGACGGTATCGTCGTCCAGCCCCTCCGGCTCGAGAAAGATCTGGTGCCCGTCCCGGTCGCCGAAGCGGCCGACCTTGTCCTCGATCGACGGGCAGTAGCGCGGCCCCCGCCCCTCGATCTGCCCCGAGAACATCGGCGCGCGGTGCAGATTGGCCCGGATCAGCTCATGCGTCGCCAGCGTCGTCCGCGTGATCCCACAGGCGATCTGGGGATTGGTGATCGCCGTCGTCAGCACCGAGAACGGCTCCGGCGGGTCGTCGCCGGCCTGCATCTCCAGGGCCGCCCAATCGATCGTGCGCCCATCGAGCCGCGGCGGTGTACCGGTCTTCAGCCGGCCGAGCGGGAAGTCATGGCGGGCGAGGGTGGCAGACAGCCCGACGGAGGCCGCCTCATCGACACGCCCGGCCGGAATCCGCGTTTCGCCGATATGGATCAGGCCCCGCAGGAAAGTCCCCGTGGTCAGCACGACTGTTCCGCATCCGAATCGACGGCCATCGGCGAGGATGACGCCGGCGACCCGGCCATGCGCGACATCGAGGTCGAAGACGTCTCCAGCGACGACGGAGAGGTTGGCCTGGGCGAAGACGAGGTCCTGCACCGCCGCGCGGTAGAGCTTGCGATCGGCCTGGACGCGTGGTCCGCGGACAGCGGGGCCCTTGCGACGGTTCAGCATGCGGATGAGGCCGTCGAGCGCGTCGATCTCGCGCACGAGATGACCCTTGCCCAGACCACCGATCGCCGGGTTGCAGGACATGACCCCGATCGTGTCGAGACGATGCGTGATCAAGGCCGTGCGCGCGCCATAACGAGCCGCCGCCGCGGCTGCCTCGACGCCGGCATGGCCGCCGCCCACGACGATGACGTCGTAACGGCTTTCGATGAGGTTCTGCGACATGACATGTCGCTATCGAAGCCCTCGCGGGGGGTCAATCTCTATCGGACAATGTCGTTGCCGGCCTACTTGCCGATGCAGAAGCCCGCGAAGAGCTGATCGAGGACATCCTCGATATCGACGCGCCCCAAAAGACGCTCCAGCGCGCGCACGGCCAGGCGCAGATCCTCGGCGAGCAGTTCGGCCTGGTCATGCCGCCCGGAGCCGACGCGCTCCAGCGCATCGATCGCCTGACCCACGGCGACGCGGTGCCGCTCGCGCGTCAGAAGCGCCGGCTCGACCGCGCCTTGCCCGGCGAGGCGCTCGGCCATGAGGGTCAAAAGTTCCGGGATCCCCTCGCCGGTCTGCGCCGACACCCGCACCTCGCCACGCCTCGCCACACCGGCGAGATCGACCTTGGTGGCCAGGGCGATGACACCCTCGCCGCCATGAAGCCGGTCCGGGTCCGAATCGATCGCCCGGAGACTCAGAACGAGATCAGCCTTCTCGGCCAGCGCACACGCCCTTCGGACGCCTTCCGCCTCGATGGGATCGGTGCTGTAGCGCAGCCCTGCTGTGTCGATCAGCGTGACCGGCAGCCCGGCCAGGTCGAGGCGGACTTCGATCGCGTCCCGGGTCGTTCCGGCGATCGGGGAGACGATGGCGACGTCGCGACGGGCCAGGGCGTTGAGCAGGCTAGACTTGCCGGCATTGGGCGGCCCCGCCAGCACGACGACGAAGCCCTCGCGAATGCGCTCGCCGCGCGCGAACCCGCCGAGAGCCTCGCGAAGCTGTCCGAGGACATCGCCCGCCGTTGCGAGCGCCCGCTCGATGAGGGGGCCCGTGACGTCGGCCTCGTCGGAAAAGTCGATCTCGGCCTCGAGCAGCGCCATCGCTTCGATCAGCGATCGCCGCCAGTTCGCGGCAGCGACGCCCAGCGCGCCATCCATCTGCCGCAGCGCCTGCCGCCGCTGCCATTCCGTTTCCGAATCGATCAGGTCGATCAGCCCCTCGACCTCGCTGAGGTCGAGTTTTCCGGCCTCGAAGGCACGGCGCGTGAATTCGCCCGGCTCCGCCAGACGGATCCCGGGGAGGTCGCACAACACCTGCAGCAGCCGCGCCAACACGGCCCGGGCGCCATGGATGTGGAGTTCGGCGACGTCTTCGCCGGTGAAGCTGGCAGGGCCGGGGAAATACAGGACGAGCGCCTGGTCGATCGCCTCGCCGACGGGGTCTCGCAGCGTGCGAAGCGACGCCCGCCGTGCCGAGGGAAGGGTCCCGGCAATCGTTTCGATGACGAATCGGACGCGTGATCCCGACAGCCGGACCACGGCGACGCCGGCTCGGCCGGCCGCCGACGACAGCGCCACGATGGTCGGCAGATCATCGAGGGCACTCATGCCGGCCCCGTCTTCATCCGGTACGGATACGAATCGATCCGGCGGGGTGGATCAGGTGTTCATCGAGTCGAAGAAGTCGGCGTTCTGCTTGGTCTGGCGCAGCTTATCCATCAGGAACTCGATCGCGTCCTGCGGGCCCATCGGGTTGAGGATGCGGCGCAGGACATAGGTCTTGGCCAGGACATCCTTCGGCGTGATGAGCTCTTCCTTGCGGGTGCCCGACTTGAGGATGTCGATCGCCGGGAAGATGCGCTTGTCGGAGACCTTGCGGTCCAGCACGATTTCCGAGTTACCGGTGCCCTTGAACTCCTCGAAGATCACCTCGTCCATGCGGCTGCCGGTGTCGATGAGCGCGGTCGCGACGATGGTCAGCGAGCCACCCTCCTCGATGTTGCGGGCCGCGCCGAAGAAGCGCTTGGGACGCTGCAGGGCGTTGGCGTCGACACCGCCGGTCAGAACCTTGCCGGACGAGGGGACGACCGTGTTGTAGGCGCGGCCGAGGCGGGTGATCGAGTCCAGCAGGATCACCACGTCGCGGCCATGCTCGACCAGGCGCTTGGCCTTCTCGATGACCATCTCCGCGACCTGGACGTGGCGGGTCGCCGGCTCGTCGAAGGTCGAAGACACGACCTCGCCCTTGACCGAGCGCTGCATGTCCGTGACCTCTTCCGGCCGCTCGTCGATCAGCAGGACGATGAGGTAGCATTCCGGGTGGTTGGTTGTGATCGACTGCGCGATGTTCTGCAGCAGGACGGTCTTGCCGGTCCGCGGCGGCGCCACGATCAGCGCGCGCTGCCCCTTGCCGATCGGGGCGACGATGTCGATGACGCGCGCCGAGAAGTCCTTCTTGACCGGCTCCGCAACCTCGAGCCGCAGGCGCTCGTCGGGATAGAGCGGCGTCAGATTGTCGAAATTGATCTTGTGCTTGATCCGCTCGGGATCCTCGAAATTGATCGTGTTGACCTTGAGCAGGGCGAAATAGCGCTCGCCGTCCTTCGGGCTGCGGATCGGGCCTTCGACGGTGTCACCGGTGCGCAGGCCGAATTTCCGGATCTGCGTCGGCGAGACGTAGATGTCGTCGGGGCCCGGCAGGTAGTTCGAATCGGGCGACCGCAGGAAGCCGAAACCATCCGGCAGCACCTCGACGACGCCCTCGCCGAGGATCTCGGTCTCCCGGGCGGCGAGCTGCTTCAGGATCGCGAACATCAGCTCCTGCTTGCGCATCGTGCTGGCGTTCTCGACCTCGAGCCCCTCCGAAAAGGCGAGAAGTTCGGTCGGCGACTTGACCTTGAGGTCTTGGAGCTTGATTTCCCGCATGGGGCACCCGGATCGAAAATGTCTCGGCTCAGGAGGCCGGGACCAGGACGGTAATGGAATGATCGACAGGCCCGGACGGACGGCGCTGGGGTTGAGCGCCACGAGCGGCTGCCAGGGCAGTCGGCTCACGAACCATCGACAACAGGGAGAACGCTGGAGAAGCGTTCCGTCTGATAACCGGAAACGCCGTCCGGCTCAAGCGGCAAACCGCATCGGCCTCAGAACGGTTTGACGATGACGAGAACGACGATGCCGACCATCAGCACCGCCGGCACCTCGTTGATGATCCGGTAGAAGCGGCCCGACTTCGTGTTGCGATCCTCGGCGAAGTCCCGCACCCGTCCGACGAGGTAGCCATGGACGCCCGATAGCAGCACGACGAGCAGGATCTTGCCGTGCAGCCAGCCGCCCTTGAAGCCGAACGCAGCCCAGGCGAGGTAGAGGCCCAGCACCCAGGTGACGATCATCGCGGGGTTCATGATCCCCTTGAGCAGCCGGACCGAACCGGGCGCGGCATCGACATGGTAGACCATCAGCCGCGGCAGGTAGAGCATCCCGGCCATCCAGGAGATCACCGCCAGAACGTGGACAGCCTTGAGCCACTCATACATCGCGCTTCTGCTCCGCCATGGCCGCTGCGGTCAGCCCCGGACCGCGGCCAGCAGCCGCTCGACATGCGCGATCGGCGTATCCGGCAGAATGCCGTGCCCAAGATTGAAGACGAAGGGTCCCTTGCCGAAGGCCGCCATCACGGCCGCGATCTCGCGCTCCAGCTCCGGACCACCGGCTCGCAGCACCAGAGGATCGAGATTGCCCTGGACGGGCACGAGCGATTGGATCTCGTCGCGGGCGAAACCGCGATCGATCTCCGATTCCAGCCCGACGGCATCGACACCCGTCCCGCGCACATAGGCCGGAATCAAGCGTCCGGCCCCGCGCGGGAAGCCGATGATCTTCGCCTCGGGCTGCCGGGCCCGCACGCCCTCGACAATTCGCCGCGTCGGCGCGATGCACCAGCGCTCGAAATCAGTCTCGCCCAGCGAACCCGCCCAGCTGTCGAAGATCTGCACGGCATCGACCCCGGCATCGATCTGCGCGCAGAGATAATCGATCGAGGTGTCGACGATCCGGTCGATCA
>LNFM01007315.1_pt1 | contig 17410 bp, 14 predicted proteins | sample 596031 | NCBI WGS metagenome assembly LNFM01 (sample SAMN04254537, study PRJNA301005) | activated carbon metagenome | isolation source: dual media filters at the Ann Arbor, Michigan drinking water treatment plant | place: USA: Ann Arbor | reverse complement strand
TGAGCGATGGAGAGATCGCGAAGAAGATTGAAAAAATCTTTGATATGCGACCCTACTTTATAGAAGAAAGATTCAAACTGCGTACACCCATCTATTCTGAAACCGCTGCGTATGGTCATATGGGCCGTGAGTCCAAAATTGTTGAAAAGGTTTTCAACAAAGGAAAGAAGAATGAGAAGAAGGTGAAGGTTGAATTGTTCCCTTGGGAAAAGCTGGATTACGTGGAAGCTATCAAAAAGGCTTTCAAATTGGACTAACTAATAGTGGCAAAAAAAGTAAAAGGGCTCCAATCGGAGCCCTTTTTTTGTCTGCTGTCGATAGATTACATACGACTCTCAATCTCCTTCATTTTAAACTTCGTTAATTGAGCGCGCAGTGCTTCTGTGGCCAAATCTGTAGCCGCCTCAAAAGAGCGAGCCTGTTCTTTCGCAAAAAGTTTTTGCCCGGGAACATTCACTTTTATCTCTACCGTCTTATTTTCAATTCCTTCATTATTCAATCTCAAAAACACCTCACCGTCTACGAGGCGGTCATAAAACGTTTCTAGTTTATCTACTTTCCGTTGAATAAAATCGATAAGTTTTTGATCTGCATCAAAATGAATGGAATGTACTTGCAGTTTCATAGGGACATTTAGTTTAAAAATTGAACATAATTTAATTCTGAATCTAAGCTCCTGAAGGAGTGACAATGGTTTTACATAGGCTATGCTTTTGGATGTGCCTGATCAAATACTTTTTTCAATTTCTCCATGGAGTTATGCGTATACACCTGGGTCGCTGCCAGGCTGCTATGACCTAATAAATCCTTCACCGCATTAATCTCAGCGCCTTTGTTCAGCAAATGAGTTGCGTAGGTGTGTCGCAAAACGTGTGGACTCTTTTTTTCTACCGTAGTAAATAACTTCATGTATTTTTTTACTGTCCTGTTTACCAACATAGGATACAGTGGCTCACCCGTTGCAGTTACCAACAAATACCCATGATCTGACTTTTCAACTTCCTGATTCCTCACGCGCACATAATCTTTAATCATTGAAACGAGTTGTGCTGAGAAAGGGATTACTCTTTCCTTATTTCTTTTCCCTAAAACTCGAATTGTATGATCCTTATAGTTCACATAGTTCTCTTTCAGCGTAATCAGTTCGCTTAAACGCATTCCCGTTCCATAAAAGAGTTCGAGTATCAATCGATCGCGCACACCATCATGACCATCCGGAAACATAACGTTATCCAGTAGTTTTACAGTATCATTTTCATTTACAAAGTGAGGGAGTTTCTTTTTGGTTTTCAGGATCTTGATTTTGCTCATCGGGTCACGGGCAATTATTTCCTGACGCATCAGAAACTTATAATAGGATCGCAGGCATGCTATTTTCCTATTTATCGAAAGTGCATCCAGTTTAGCTTCTACCAAACTTACAATCCAGCTTCGGACAAGTCCGTAGTTGGCATCCTGAACTGGTGTATTAGAAAATTCAGTATTAAGGTAGTTTTCAAATTGGTGAAGATCGGTCTGGTAGGACTGAACCGTTTTGGGGCTATATCTCTTTTCGAACTGGATATATTTCAGAAATGTATCAACCATTATCTACGCCAACCCTGCTGTGTAAGGTACAATGTAAAAAAAAATCCTCCCTGGGAAAAGCCCAAGGAGGATTGTTTATGAATGTCTAACTAATTCTTAATAGTTATCAGTTGCGTACATCTTCTGCTTATAGGCAGCACGAATCACCTCATGTCTTCTTTTAACTGACGGTTTGGTAAACGATGTTCTTGACCGTAATTGTCTTAGAACACCCGTCTTCTCAAACTTCTTTTTAAAGCGCTTAAGGGCTTTATCAATTGATTCGTTCTCCTTAATGTTGATAATCAGCATTTTTTTACTATTTGGGCTGCAAATATGGCTGTCTTAATTCAAATGCGCAAGTTTTACTTCAAAATAGCGCGCGAAATTACCATTTTCTGGATTTCAGATGTCCCTTCACCTATTGTGCACAGCTTTGCGTCACGATAGTACTTTTCGGCTGGAAAATCTTTGGTATACCCGTATCCTCCAAATATCTGCACCCCGTCATTGGCAATTTCTACTGCAATTTCAGAAGCATATAATTTTGCCATTGCGGACTCTCTGTTAACGCTTTTGCCCTTGTTCTTAAGATCGGCTGCGCGATAAGTAAGCAAGGAAGCCGCCTCAATCTTAGTGGCCATTTCAGCTAATTTGAATGAAATGCCCTGAAAAGCAGAGATGGGCTGATTGAACTGGTGACGTTCTTTGGAATACCGGAGAGCCGCCTCAAAGGCTCCCTGAGCAATTCCTAAACTTAACGCAGCAATAGAAATTCTTCCACCATCCAACACTTTGAGTGATTGTACAAAGCCCTCCCCCTCCTTACCTATAATCTGACTCTTATGTATGCGGCAGTCTGTAAAAATTAGTTCTGTGGTTTCAGAAGCCCGCATTCCTAACTTATTTTCTTTTTTCCCCGATGTAAATCCAGGCGTTCCCTTTTCAATTATAAACGCAGTCATGGCGTGTGAGTCGCCCACTTTTCCGGTGCGGGCAATCACAACTGCCACACTTCCGGATCTGCCATGCGTAATAAAATTTTTAGCTCCATTTAAGATATAATGATCGCCATCTTTAATGGCTACCGTTCTCATATTACCTGCATCTGATCCGGTGTTTGGTTCTGTGAGGCCCCAGGCCCCAATCCACTCACCTGATGCAAGTTTTGGAAGATACTTTCTCTTTTGTTCTTCGTTAGCGAACTGCAGGATGTGACCTGTGCATAACGAGTTGTGTGCCGCCATAGACAATCCTATGGAGCCGTCCATCTTGGCAAGCTCTGCAATAGCTGTAACGTATTCATGGTACCCAAAACCCGAGCCGCCATACTCATGAGGCACCAGTACGCCCATCAAACCTAAGCTGCCCATTTTATGAAAAAGGTCTATCGGAAACTCCTGACTTTCATCCCATTCCATCATGCGGGGCTTAATCTCTTTCTCACCAAAATCGCGCACCATAGTGGCAATCATCTGTTGATTCTCAGTCACATCAAAATTCATCACCTCTTCTGCCACCATATTCATAATTATTTAAAGGATTAAAGGGAGCAAAACTAACACATAAATACCAATACCCAAACGAGTGTTAGTATGGGCAATGAGATGTTGCAAAAATCACAGGTTTCAAGGCTTTAATGAATATAAAGCCTATTTTTGTGCCCGAATTTTAAACGCAAAAAATGAAAATCGCAGTTGTAGGAACCGGGTATGTAGGACTGGTAACCGGAACTTGTTTTGCTGAAACAGGAAATACAGTAACCTGTATAGACATTGACTCGGAAAAAGTAAAAAAGCTGAGCAGTGGCAAGATTACTATTTATGAGCCAGGTCTTGAACTTCTTTTCGAAAGAAATCTCAAGCAGGGCAGACTTTTATTCACCACCAATCTTGAGGATGGAATTAAAGATGCACAGATTATTTTTCTGGCACTTCCTACACCTCCTGGCGAGGATGGTTCTGCCGATTTAAAATACATTCTTGGAGTAGCTCAACAATTAGGTCCGCTGTTAAAACAATACACGATTGTTATTGATAAGAGTACTGTACCGGTTGGAACAGCCGATCGAGTAAAAGAAAAAATTGGAGCTGGAACTTCTGTCGAGTTTGATGTGGTTTCTAACCCTGAATTCTTACGAGAAGGTGTTGCGGTTGAAGATTTTATGCGACCCGAACGGGTTGTAATCGGAACCTCTTCAGCAAAAGCCAGAAAAATAATGGAAACACTCTACGCGCCTTTTGTGCGTCAAGGCAATCCGTTAGTGTTTATGGATGAGCGTTCTGCCGAACTTACCAAGTATGCTGCAAACTCTTTTCTGGCAACTAAAATTTCGTTCATGAATGAAATTGCCAACCTATGCGAATTAGTGGGTGCCGATGTTGATTCCGTACGCAAAGGAATTGGAACCGATAGTCGGATTGGAAAGCGCTTTCTATTTCCCGGCATTGGCTACGGTGGCAGTTGTTTCCCTAAAGACGTTCAGGCATTGGCCAAATCTTCTGCTGATGTACGTTACGACTTCAAAATTCTTGAGGCCGTAATGCAAGTGAATGCAGACCAAAAGACAAAACTCATTCCTCGCATAAAAGATTACTTCCGTGGAGATCTGAAAGGAAAAACTTTCGCATTATGGGGACTGTCCTTTAAGCCACACACCGATGATATTCGGGAAGCTCCGGCTTTATACAATATTGAGGAACTTTTGAAAGCTGGTGCCAAAATCAAAGCCCATGATCCTGAGTCGATGGAGAATGTGAAGGGTTTGTTGGGTGATAAAATCGAATTTCATGAAAGCCCTTATGACGCAGCCGAAGGTGCCGATGCAATTTTTATTGCAACGGAATGGCCCGAGTTCAGAACGCCTGACTTTGATAAACTGTCAGGCAAACTCAAAAATAAATTGATCTTTGACGGTCGCAACCTTTATGATCTGGCTCAGATGAAAGAGCTAGGTTATACTTATTTCAGCATCGGACGCGAAACTATATATGGCAAATAAGAAAAGAGTTTTGATTACTGGTGGAGCTGGGTTTCTTGGCTCACATCTTTGTGACCGGTTCATAAAAGAAGGCTATTCTGTAATAGCCATGGACAACCTTATTACCGGGGATCTCAGAAATATTGAGCATCTGTTCAAATTGCCTGATTTCGAATTCTATCATCACGATGTTTCGAAGTTTGTCCACGTGCCCGGTGAGTTGCATTACATTTTACATTTTGCTTCGCCCGCAAGCCCGATAGATTACTTAAAGATTCCGATTCAAACTTTAAAAGTAGGATCCCTTGGAACCCATAATTTATTGGGACTGGCCAAAGCAAAAAAAGCGCGGATTATTATTGCTTCCACGTCCGAAGTTTATGGTGACCCAACAGTGCATCCACAAACTGAAGAATATTATGGCAATGTAAATACAGTGGGACCGCGTGGTGTCTATGACGAAGCCAAACGGTTTCAGGAAGCCATCACGATGGCCTATCATACTTTTCATGGATTAGAGACCCGCATTGTACGCATCTTTAATACCTATGGGCCGCGTATGCGCCTTAATGACGGTCGCGTACTTCCTGCTTTTATCGGGCAAGCGCTACGGGGTGAAGACTTAACAATTTTCGGAGACGGTTCACAAACCCGATCGTTCTGTTATGTGGATGATCTGGTAGAAGGAATTTACAGGTTACTCTTATCCGATTATGCGCAGCCGGTGAACATTGGAAATCCGAATGAGATTACCATTAAGGACTTTGCTGAAGAAATCATCAAACTGACAGGCACCAAACAAAAAGTTGTTTATCACGATCTCCCCAAGGATGATCCTAAACAACGGCAACCTGATATTAGCAAGGCTAAAGCCATTCTTGGGTGGGAACCAAAAGTATCCCGGTCGGAAGGATTAAAAATCACGTACGAATATTTTAAGTCCCTTCCGCAAGACGTGTTATATCAACGAGATCATAAAAGTTTCGATAACTACAACCGCTAAACCTGATTGCGTTTAGCTATTTGCTAAAAAGTAAAAATCAATTACCTTTGCAGCACTTCTTGGTAAAAATCAAAAGAGGGGACCCGAAAGTCCCCTCTTTGTTTATAGAAATTTGATGGAAATCGCTCAAAACATAAAGGAATTAGCAGAATCGCATGTGACAGACGCGTCTCTTTTTGTTGTGGACGTTATTGTGGGAAAACATAAACCCCATAAAGTTTCTGTGATTTTAGATGGTGATAAAGGAGTAACGATTGATGATTGCTCTACTTTAAGCAGAGCATTGTCTGAGGATCTGGATAAACTGGATCTCATTAAAGAGAATTATACACTCGAAGTAGGGACTCCGGGATTGGATCAGCCTTTAAAGTTGAGAAGGCAGTATGTTAAAAATACTGGCCGCGGGCTTAAGGTGCTTCGAAAAGATAAGAGTACCGTACAGGGTCAATTAACAGAAGTAACTGAAACAGAAATTGTGCTCGATGCTGAAAACAAAGTGAAAGGAAAAAATAAAATTGAAATTAGTCGTACTGAAATACCCTTTAGTGAAATAGAAAAAGCAATTGTAATAGTTTCTTTTAAATAGTGACAACTATGGATACCTCCACATTAATTGAATCGTTTGCCGACTTCGCCAAACAAAAAAACATTGATCGCCCCACTATGATACGCATCCTGGAAGACGTATTCCGGAATATGATTCGTAAAAAATATGTGGAGGATGATAATTTTGACATTATCGTAAATGCCGACAAGGGTGATCTTGAAATCTGGCGTTTCCGCGAAATTGTTGATGACGATTCAGAAGACATATGGGAGCATGACAAAATCAGTTTATCGGAAGCACAAAAGATAGAACCCGATTTTGAAGTAGGCGAAGAAGTAGCTGAAGAAATTCACCTTGAAGATTTTGGCCGCAGGGCAGTAACCACCGCACGTCAAACCTTGATGCAAAAGGTTAAGGACCTTGAAAAAGATATTCTTTATCAAAAGTATAAAGATCTGGTTGGCGAAATCATCACAGGCGAAGTCTATCAGGTACTTAGTCGGGAGGTATTATTGATTGATGCTGAGGGTAATGAGATCTCCATTCCACGCAATGAACAGATACAAAAAGATCGTTACCGCAAAGGAGAAAACGTGCGGGCCGTTGTTCATAAAGTTGAAATGGTGAATGGCAGCCCTAAAATTATTCTATCGCGCACGGCACCTGAATTTATCGAACGTTTGTTCGAGCAAGAGGTGCCCGAAGTATATGATGGCCTAATCACCATCAAGAAAGTAGTTCGCGAACCTGGCGAACGCGCTAAAGTAGCGGTAGAATCTTATGATGATCGTATCGATCCGGTAGGTGCATGCGTTGGAATGAAAGGTTCCCGTATTCATGCCATTGTGCGCGAGCTTCAGAATGAGAATATAGACGTAATCAATTATACTGAAAATCTTGAACTTTATATTCAGCGCGCATTAAGCCCTGCCAAGATTGTAAGTATCAAAATTGATAAGGATAATAGTCGTGTTGCTGTTTATTTAAAGCCCGATCAGGTTTCATTAGCCATCGGAAAAGGCGGCTTGAACATTAAACTTGCCAGCCGGCTTGTGGCGATGGAAATCGATGTGTTCAGAGAGACGGATGGACAGCAGGAAGAGGATGTTGATCTTGATGAATTCAGCGATGAAATTGAAAGCTGGGTTATTGATGAACTAAAACGCATCGGTCTTGATTCTGCAAAAAGCGTTTTGAATCTAAACAAGGAGGAACTCGTGCGCAGAACAGACCTGGAAGAAGAAACTGTGGAAGGTGTTCTCAGTGTGTTGAAAAGGGAGTTTGAATAAGGCTTAACAATAATAAAATCAACGTAAAATAATTTAAATAGCGATATTTGAGCATGGCAGAAGAAAAGATGATAAGGCTGGGGCAAGCATCTCGCAAACTCAATGTGGGCCATAATACTATTTTGGATTTTTTGGCAAAAAAGGGGTTTAGTGTAGAAAATAATCCGAATGCAAAGCTTTCGCCCGAGCAATTTGCCATGCTGTCAAAAGAATATGCTTCTTCAGCTTCCGAAAAAGCAGAGGCTTCCGGGCTAACCATTGGTGTTAAGCATGAAGCGCCACCGGTAAAGACTGAACCTGAAATTCATCGTAAGAAGAAAGACGAAGAAGAAAGTGTTTTGATTAAAAATCTAGGGTCGAAGGATATTGTAAAACCTAAAGAAGAACCCAAGACTGAAAAAGTAGAACTTGAAAAGCCAAAATTAGAAGGCATTAAGGTTCTTGGCAAAATTGAGCTTGAGAAGAAGAAGCCTAAGAAGGAAGAAAAAGTAGAAGAGAAACAAGCACAACCTGAGAAGGTAATTGAAGTTCCACCTGTGCAAGAAAAGGTGGTAGAACCTGAGTTGGAATTAATCAAAGCCAGGGCTGGCAGACTTCAAGGATTAAAAGTGGTTGATAAAATTGAATTGCCTTCTGAGAAGAAAAAAGACCAACCTGTTGCTTCATCTGATATTAATAAAACTGCTGGTCAAAAGCGTCCCCGCAAAAGGCTACCTAACGCTACCGATCAGGGTCGACCCTCTTCGCCTGCTAGTCAGCCGCGTGGTCAGCAACGACCCTTTCCTCCTCGCCAGCCAAAGGCTGAGCCAACGGATAAGGAAATTCAGGATCAGATTAAAGCTACACTTGCAAAACTAAGTGGCAACCAGAAAAAATCCACAGGCGCTAAATACAGAAAAGAAAAACGTCAGGCCGTTTCTGAAGCAGAAGAAGAACGTCTATTGCAGGAGCAAGAATCTTCTAAAACATTAAAGGTATCGGAGTTTATCTCGGCCAATGACCTTGCCTCCATGATGAATGTGTCGGTGAATGACATTATCTCAACCTGCATGGGGCTGGGTATGTTTGTGTCGATCAACCAACGGTTGGATGCAGAAGCCATCACAGTAATTGCAGATGAATTTGATTACGATGTTCAGTTCATTACCTCTACGGAAGAAGAAGTTGAGGCTGAACAAGAAGACGAATCGGATGAAGATTTGAAAGATCGTGCTCCCATTGTAACCATCATGGGTCACGTGGATCATGGTAAAACTTCGTTACTGGATTATATCCGAAAAACAAAAGTTACAGACTCTGAAGCGGGTGGTATCACGCAGCACATAGGTGCTTATGATGTAACTACCAAGAATGGAAATAAAATTGCATTTCTGGATACACCGGGTCACGAAGCCTTTACAGCGATGCGTGCCCGCGGTGCAAAACTTACAGACATTGCGATTATCGTTGTTGCGGCCGATGATGATGTAATGCCGCAGACCAAAGAGGCAATCAATCACGCACAGGTTGCCGGTGTGCCAATCATTATCGCCATTAACAAAATGGATAAACCGGGCGCGAATCCTGAAAAAGTAAAAGATTCACTTTCGAAAATTAATATACTCGTTGAAGACTGGGGCGGTAAATACCAATGCCAGGCTATCTCGGCTAAATCTGGTTTAGGTATTGATGAACTTCTTGAGAAAGTATTGTTAGAGGCTGAGATCTTAACGCTAAAAGCTAATCCAGATAAACCTGCTATTGGTTCAATCATTGAAGCTTCATTGGATAAAGGCCGCGGTTATGTAACTACCCTGATGGTTCAGGCCGGTACATTGAAAGTAGGAGATATTATGGTGGCTGGTTCAAACCATGGTCGTGTTAAAGCCATGTTTGATGACACAGGTAAACGTGTTTCTGAAGCCGGACCTTCTACACCCGTGCAGGTGTTGGGTCTTGATGGTGCTCCACAAGCGGGTGAGAAATTCCAGGTGATGGAAAGCGATCGCGAAGCCCGTGAACTAGCTAACAAACGTAGCCAGATTTTGCGCGAGCAAAGCATCCGCACCAAGAAACATATTACGCTTGATGAAATTGGAAGACGTCTTGCAATAGGCTCATTCAAGCAATTGAATGTAATTGTAAAAGGTGACGTGGATGGATCGGTAGAAGCGTTGTCAGATTCCTTACTGAAGCTTTCAACAGAAAAAGTAGCTGTAAGCATTATTCATAAAGCGGTGGGTCAGATTTCCGAATCAGATGTTCTTCTTGCTTCAGCGTCTGATGCTATTATCATTGGCTTCCAGGTAAGGCCTTCGGTGGCTGCCAGACGAATTGCAGATAATGAAGAAATTGAAATTCGTTTGTACTCCATTATCTACGATGCCATAAACGAAATCAAGGCGGCCATGGAAGGTATGCTTGAGAAGGAAATGGAGGAAGTGATTGTGGGTAATGCAGAAGTGCGCGAGGTGTTCAAGATTTCAAAAATAGGAACGGTAGCGGGCTGTATGGTAACCGATGGGTATGTGAAACGCAATAACCCGATCCGGTTAATTCGTGATGGTATTGTTGTGTACTCTGGTGAGATGACTGCCCTGAAACGATTTAAAGATGATGCTTCAGAAGTTAAATCAGGTTTTGATTGCGGTATCAGTATCAAAAATTTAAATGATATTGAAGTTGGTGATGTAATTGAAAGCTACGAAACCCGAGAGGTGAAGAAGATATAGTTTTAGTACTATGGAGCTAAGTAAAAAACCCGATCATACATGGTCGGGTTTTTTTGTGGGAAAGTAAATAGGGCTAAATGTACGTTGACTAGTTATTGAAAATTATCCCCGCAACGGGGCAAACAATTTTTCACACACAATCCGGTTTTTTACATGTGCCTCTAAGCCATTCATGGTATGGGGTGTTTTATCCTCCACACATTGCTCAATCACAAGATGCGGAGAGACCTTCATCGCTTTAAGTTCTCGTACCAACCGTGGGTAATCAATATCTCCATCGCCAAAGGTTTCTGTCCAGATGCCATTTGATGACTGTCGCAAATGCAATTCTGCCACACGCTTTCCATACAATTTTAAAACATCAAACACTGCCACATTTGAGTCGGACGAACCGCGAAACACCCAGTGCACATCAAAGCAGAAAGAAACATTTTTCGGATTGGTGTTTAGCATAATATGATGAAACTCTCTGGCCCCCGCTAAAAATTCAGGCGAATGAGTATGATAGGCCAGTGTAATTCCCGTCTCACGCAAGGCAGCACCCAATCGCTCCATGGCTGCCGCCTGAATAATGAGTTGGGCATCTGTTTTTAATTCATCGCCCCCCCAACGTATCGGGTCTGGATTGGTTACAATAATTTTGGTTCCGATTTTCTTTGCTTCACCAGCAATCGCCAGGATTCTATTGATAGAATTTTCCACTTCATCTTGCTTGTGCATTATGCTGCCAACATAAACCGATGGCATGGAAAGGTTATATTTTTTTAACACCGGTATTAATTCAGTAACCTGCTGGGCCGTATCAAGCCCAGGCTCGTAAGCTTTGATACCCGTTTTAGCAAACTCGGCCATACAAGCATCCAGATCTTCGCCCCAGTTTTTATTTTCTCGTCCGTAAAACGTTATCCAGTTATACGAATTACAAGAGATTGGAAATTTGTTGGTGTGGCTATCCTTAGCGGTGCTTTGATTTAAAACAGATAGCGCTGTGAAGCCGGCCAAAGAATGAATAAACTGTCTGCGGTTTGATGTCATATTGTTTCTTTAATACTTTCTAAAGTAGGTAAAGTTTATAGGTTAGTCATAAAAAAAGCCTGACCAAATTTGATCAGGCTTTTCAGTCAGTCAAAATTAATTACTACTTATTAAAAGCATCCTGCACGCTTGGCGCATTTTCTGAACCAGCTGCTGCTTCAAAGCCTTTCTTCACACTAAAATCCTCACCGCCACCAAACAGGTTTAAAGCCATGCGCTTAAAGAAACCCCGTACGTAGGTGTTGTACTCACGCACGGTTTCGTTATACCGCTGGCGAGCTACGTTAATTCTATTTTCTGTTCCTTCCAACTGCGACTGCAACTCCTGAAAATTCTCCGTAGAGCGAATCTGCGGATAAGCTTCAAAAGCCAGGTTGATAGCCGTATTGATTTTTCTACCTGCGATTTCCAGATCTTCAGGAGTTTTTGCCCCAACAATGCCCGCTCTGGCTTGTGTAACCGCAGTGAGTATTCCGCGCTCGTTTTCTGCAGCCTCTTTTACCGTAGCCACCAGGTTAGGGATCAGGTCAGCTCTGCGCTGATATGTAGCCTGAACATTACTAAATGCTTCATTTACTTTTTCCTGACTTCCCACGGCACTATCGTAAACACCAGCTCCCCACATAAAAAATCCACCACCAAACACCACGATAACGCCAACAATTATTAAAGTTGTGATTAATCCTTTGCTCATAAATTTTGTTTTTATTAGGCTGCAAAGCTACGTATTTATGGTCAATTGTATCAAGCTTCTATTTCTGCTGTTCTTGCTGCAGGTTGGCTGCAAAATCGACCGTGAGAAGGAAGTAGATCGTAGCAAGTTTCAGTTTAAACTTGGCGCAGACGCTAACCTATTCTTCCGAAATGTGCGCCAGATTTATTATGATCGCTCGAGCCCCGATGGCACGTGGCAAGCTTATCGTTTTAGCGATCGATACACAGGTAACGATCGCCCCGTGATTGAGCCTGTGATTGTAATTAACTGGTTGCAGGATGAGGCTTATTTGCTTATTGATGTTAATGATCTATTGGGAGAAGAAGATATGATCACCGTTACCATTTCGGATGCACTCGCCATAAAAACAGATACACTTTACTTAAATCAACGCGGCCGTGAATGCATGTTGGAATTCGGAAGTACGTTGTACGAAGCCATTCAAGCCAACCAAAAAGTAGCAGTACAAAGTAAGGGGGAGTTTGTTCCCGTTTTTACTAATGAAATCGATCGCGAAGCTTTCAGAATCACGGTAAGTGACTTTTATCGTCTCACCCGGGTATTTTAGAATTTGATCCCTGAAGCCAAAGATTCATGTATTCCCCTTTTGGATCATACTTCCGCACCTGGCTTTCAATGTTGAAATACCGGTCCTCGCGCGGATCATTTCCTACCCCGGCCACATAAGCCCAGTTAAGCCAATTGCTGGTAGGATCGTAATCAGTTAATTGGCTTTCGAACCAGGCGGCACCCCAACGCCAGTCAATTTTTAAGTCGTGGGTGAGGTAGCTGGCTACATTTTGCCGGCCTCGGTTTGACATAAATCCAGTAGCCAAAAGTTCTCGCATGTTGGAGTCAATAAAGTCAACTCCGGTTTGTCCCAATCGCCATATTTCGAATAACTGAACATCCTGATTCCAGGGAAATGATTTATCGCGAATGCCTTTCTGACTGAAAATCTTTGATCTAAATTTTTTTGCCGTAAACCGAAAGTAATCGCGCCATAGCAATTCAAAAATCAGCCAATAGGTTGAATCATTTTTGATTCGTTGAGCTTCGTATTTTTTTACTTCGTTATAAATAAATTTTGGCGAGATGCATCCATGTGCAAGTGCGACAGAAAATTTAGAAGAGTAATTTTCTCCAATCAGTCCATTGCGGGTTTCTTTGAAATGCCTGAGCAAATCCTTTTCCCAAATGTATTCCTGAACCCGATTTTGCGCGGCAGCCTCCCCACCAGAATAATTAATCACTGAGCGGGCATCTTTTATCAAAGGTGTGATCCCAAGTTGTTCCAGTGTAGGTACCGGATCGGTTTGCAAGGCCGGAAATTTTTTAACTGCTGGTAATTCAAACACAGGCCGCACCGAAGATTCCCGCTCTACTTCTTTTCTGAACTGGGTAAACATATCAGGCAGGCGTTTGATGGGCCACGGAATATCCGCATAATGAATGAGGGTGGAGGTCCAAAATTCCTTGACATCTACCCGATTTGATGCAATTTTTCGCTTAATACTTTCCAAAATTACGACCTCTTCAGTCGTTACCTCTTGAGAAGTGTAGACGGCATAAACATTATAATTTGTTACCAATTCAGGTATAATAAACTCCGGTAAACCTATTTTTATGATCAAATCAGAACCTGCCAGCCGCAAATTGTTCTTTAAGGCCGCGACCGACTCAATTAAAAAATTTGAACGAAAGGAACCGGTTCGGGGAAACCCAAGGGGATGTTTTTGAAACTGTCGAGGGTCAAAGACATAAACGGGTATCACCATGTCGCCTTGCTCGCAGGCACGAAACCAGGTCTCGTTATCCGTGAGCCGGAGATCATTTTTAAACCAGACTAAAATTGTTTTGGATGACACGTTGTATTTAACCCTACCCTGCTCGAAAGGTTATTGGTTACACTTCGCGTTTAGATGAACCATCTATTTGACACCAACTCACTTTGATTAAAATAAAAAGGGAAACCGATAATGGTTTCCCTTTTATAATTCGATTAAATATTTCAGGAGACTAAACTCTTCTCCAGTAAGAACTCAGCGATCTGCACTGCATTGGTGGCAGCTCCTTTGCGTAAGTTATCGGATACCACCCACATGTTTAACGTATTGGGTTGAGATTCATCTCTGCGCAAACGACCTACAAACACTTCGTCCTTACCATGCGAGTTAATAGGCATGGGATAGATATTGTTTTTCACATCATCCTGCACCACTACGCCTTGCGTTGTCTCCAGAATTTCGCGCACTTCTTTCAAATCGAAATCTTTGTAAAACTCAACGTTTACTGCCTCAGAATGACCTCCTATGGTAGGAATGCGCACAGTCGTTGAAGTTATTCCAATCGTCTGATCCTCAAGGATTTTGCGAGTTTCATTCACCATTTTCATTTCCTCTTTGGTGTAGCCGTTATCCAAAAATGAATCGATGTGCGGCAATACATTCATATCAATTTTATGAGGATAAACTTTCATGCCATTGGTGATTCCCTGGCGCTCCTCCATCATTTGTTGCACGGCATCTTTGCCAGTACCCGTTACGGATTGATACGTAGAAACGACTATGCGTTTAATCCTATATTTTTTATGCAAGGGTGCCAACGCCATCACCATCTGAATGGTGGAGCAATTGGGATTAGCGATGATCAGGTCATCATTGTTTAGTACATGCCCATTGATTTCTGGTACAATCAATTTCTTAGATTGATCCATACGCCAGGCTGAAGAGTTATCAATTACGATGGTTCCTTTCTCAGCAAACTTAGGCGCCCATTCCAATGAAGTTCCGCCTCCTGCCGAGAAGATAGCTATGTCAGGTGCGAGCGCTACTACCTCATCCATACTCTTGATCGAATATTCCTTACCCTTAAATTTTATCTTCTGACCTACCGATTTGGCAGACGCCACTAAATACAATTCATCAAACTCAACCTGGCGCTCTTCCAGCACCCTCAGGATTTCCTGACCTACCAGGCCAGTTGCTCCAACTACCGCTAATCTCATTTTATTATTATTTTTATAAGAGTGCAAACATACTTTTTTGAACGCAAGAGATGAAAAAAATATTCATCCTACTCGAATTACTTTTTATCGCATTCGTTTGTGGTGCCCAGGTGAATGATGATTTTACCGATGGTGACCTAACGAACAGTCCGATGTGGACAACCGATCAGCCAGCTAACTGGACAGTTATAAATGGTCAGTTGCGTTCAAACTCATCTGCAGCTAACTCAACATTTTACATCACCACCCCTTCCGCAAAAGCTTCAAATGCACAATGGGAATTCTTTGTGAATCTTCAATTCAATACCTCCAGCGCCAACTTCGTTGATATTTATTTGATGTCTGAACAATCCAACCTGTTAAGCGCCACCAACAATGGATATTTCGTTCGCATAGGCGGCACCACCGATGAAATAAGCTTGTATAAACTCACAGCGGGAACCGCCACCCTTTTAATCAATGGGGCGGATGGCGTAACCAACAGCTCAAACAACACCTTGCGGATAAAAATAATCCTGGATGGTAACAATCTCTGGTCACTCGAGAGAGATGCCGCGGGAGGAACTAATTATTTTCTCGAAGGCACTGTAACAGACAATGCCTTTACCACCAGTAACTTTTTTGGGATTCGGGTTCAACAATCTACAGCTAGCTTTTTTAACCGCCATTTCTTTGATGACCTCTATGCCGGTGAAATTATAGTCGACTCTGACCCTCCGTTGCTGCAACAACTTCAGGTACTTTCAGAAAATCAATTGTCATTAACCTTCAATGAAAAGTTAACATCAGCTACAGCACAAAATACTTCTCATTATTCCGCCTCCCAGGGCATTGGCAATCCAGCTACAGCTGTACTTCAGGCCGATGAGACAACCATTATTCTTGCCTTTTCACAGAACTTCTCCAATGGAATTACTCATCAACTTACCATAATTGGCGTGGCCGATCTGTTGGGCAATAGCGTTACTTCAATTAACTCGCCATTTCTATTTTTTCAACCACAACCGGTAAATGCTAAAGACATAATCATTACCGAAATCTTTGCCGATCCCACACCACAAGTTGGTTTACCTGATGCAGAGTTTATTGAATTGTATAATAGAAGCAGTAATCCGGTTGACCTGGCCGGATGGAAATTTTCTGACGGCAGTTCTACTGCAACATTTCCTTCACACTTGATCTTACCAGGTGATTTTAGAATCATAACTGCGAGTTCAAACACTGCCTCCTTTACTTCTTTTGGAACTACTGTAGGCGTAAGCAATTTTCCAACTCTCAACAACGGTGGTGAACCACTGACGCTCAAAACCTCAACGGGACTTTTAATCGACTCGGTGAACTATGCATTGAGTTGGTATCGCGATACCGACAAGCAAGAAGGTGGCTGGGCTCTCGAGTTGATTGACCTCAACAATTCCTGTGGCGAGGAAGACAACTGGGAAGCAGCTGAGGATGCGAAGGGCGGCACTCCGGGAAAAATCAATTCTGTGAATGCGAATAAACCTGATCTGACTGGCCCAAAGTTGGTTTCTGTTGCTGCCATTAAGACCAACGAACTGCTGCTGGTCTTTAATGAAAAACTTGAGAAGCCACTTAGTACTAATTTATTTTCCATAGCACCCAGTATTGATATTTCTACTGCCGTCTTCGCTTCTCAATCTTTGAAGGAGGTGAAATTGACGTTAATCGAAACCGTAGCGCCTCGTCAATTGTATACAATCACGATTACCAACTTACGCGATTGCAGTGGTAATTATATTCAGGAAGCGTTTAATAGTTTATCCTTTGCGTTACCGGAATTAGCAGAAGCGGGTGATTTATTGTTAAATGAAATTCTTTTTAATCCCCGCCCGGGCGGTGTAGACTTTGTAGAGATCATTAACGTATCTGAAAAATATCTCAACCTAAAAAACTGGTCGTTGGCCAACCTGCTGGAAGGAGTCGCAATCAACAATCGAACAATCTCAGCTCAGGATCTTGTTATTGCTCCAGGCGAATACACCGTATTTACGATTGAGGGTGTTACAATCAAAAGTCAATATCCCAACGCGCAAGAAGAAAACTTTGTGACCTCAACACTTCCATCCTTGAATGATGACAACGGCTCCATTGCGCTGATTTCAAATGAAGGAATACTCATGGATCATTTTCTTTATACAGATGATTATCATACACCGCTTCTTAAGGACAAAGAAGGCGTTTCACTGGAACGAATTTCGCTTACGGAACTTACCAACCTGGCAAGTAATTGGAAGTCGGCAAGCAGTGTAGCAGGATTTGCTACACCGGGTTATCTCAATTCTAATTCCCGCCCTGAAACATTTGTGGATGATAATGCGGTGACAATCGAACCTGAAATATTTTCGCCAGTTATACCGGGTCAGGATTTCACTAAAATCAATTATCGATTTGACCAGGGAGGGTTTGTTGCCAATGTTAAAATTGTAGATCTGCAGGGAAGGCTGATCAAAGAAATTGCAAACAACGAAACACTCAGCATAGAAGGGTTCTTGCGGTGGGATGGCGACCGCGATGATGGCAGCAAAGCCCGCAGGGG